>Ga0272446_1002724_pt1 | contig 23495 bp, 18 predicted proteins | sample YNPCB0061_FD_194587 | JGI IMG/M metagenome (GOLD analysis project Ga0272446, IMG submission 194587) | Hot spring microbial mat communities from Yellowstone National Park, WY, United States - YNP-CB-006-1 | ecosystem: Environmental > Aquatic > Thermal springs > Hot (42-90C) > Sediment | place... | reverse complement strand
ATTCGCTACGCGCCCGATGTAACGATTGACGAAGTCAAAGCCCTTGCGGCGTGGATGACGTGGAAGTGCGCGATTTTGAACCTGCCCTTTGGCGGCGCAAAAGGCGCGGTGAAGTGCGACCCCTCAAAACTTTCACGCGTTGAGATTGAGAAAATCACTCGTCGCTATACGGCGAACATGATGTCCGTTTTCGGTCCTGATAAAGATATTCCCGCACCTGATATGAACACCAACGACCAAGTGATGGCGTGGATTATGGATACTTACTCGATGCACGTTCAGCGCACCGAAACTGCGGTCGTTACGGGCAAACCGCTGATTCTTGGCGGTTCGCTTGGGCGCAAGGAAGCCACTGGGCGCGGCGTGATGATTTGCACGCTTGCCGCAATGGAACGCTTGGGCATGAATCCGCTTAATGCGGACGTGGTCGTGCAAGGTTTCGGCAATGTTGGCTCGATTTCTGCGAAACTGCTCTATGAGCAAGGCTGTCGCATTGTCGGCATCAGCGATGTGAACGGCGGCTGGTATAATCCAAACGGCATTAACATCACCAAAGCCCTCGAACACGTTGCCGAACACAAAACCCTTGATGAATTTAACGGCGGCGAGCGCGTAACCAATGCGGAACTGTTGGAACTCAAATGCGATGTGCTTGTGCCTGCGGCAAAAGAAGACCAAATCACCGCACGCAACGCCGATAAGCTCAAATGCCGACTGATTGTCGAGGGCGCAAACGGTCCGATGACCGCCGACGCAGAGCCGATTGTGTTCGGGCGCGGTATTCGAACCGTTCCGGATATTTTAGCCAACGCGGGCGGCGTTACGGTTTCTTACTTTGAATGGGTTCAAGACCGACAAGGCTATTTTTGGTCGCTGGAACGGGTGAATCGCCGTTTGGAGCGCGCCATGAAAAGTGCCTTTGAAGCCGTTTGGGAAACTGCCATTCAATACAACACAACCCTGCGCATCGGGGCTTACATTTTAGCGATTGATAAAGTCGCAAAAACCTTGAAATTGCGCGGAATCTATGCCTAATTACGAAAAGTAATTTACAAAAGTAAACTATCGTTACGATTCGTAATTGTGCTTTAAGGGCAACCCTGTGAATTTTACAAGAAAAGGCAGACGTTAAGTTTGGCACGGAATTTGAGCATATATTATACAGAAGATAACACAGCTTATCTTTGTGTTTTGTTTTGGGTGATGAGGGAAGGCTCGCTAGCATTCTGCTGGTGAGCCTTATTTATTTCGAGTGATTTTTTGATGCTTTCCTTTTAACTCGCCCGCTAAAAAATGTTACATTAGGTTTCACAGTATCTCACAGAGTTTTTAAGCACCTTACAAAATGAACGGTAACAAACAACTTCGGATTATTTTCTTCACGGGCAAGGGCGGCGTGGGCAAGACGAGTTCGGCGGCGGCAACGGCGATTCGTTGTGCTGATGTTGGCTTGCGCACGGTGGTGATGTCGACTGACCCTGCACATAGCCTTTCCGATTCGCTGGGTATTCCTCTTTCGGCACAGGTTCAGAATGTTCTGCCAAATCTTGATGCGGTTGAAATCGACCCATATGTTGAGCTCAACGAAAATTGGGGTGTGATTCGCGACTTTGTCGCCAGCCTTTTGATGCAACTGGGCGCGGATAAAACCATCGCCGCTGAACTTGCCTCGATTCCGGGCATGGCGGAACTCTTCAGCCTCCTGCGCTTGCGTGATTTTTATGGCAAAGGCACTTACGAAGTGGTTGTGGTCGATATGGCACCGACGGGCGAAAGTCTGCGGCTCTTATCGCTTCCCGAAGTGCTCGCGTGGCTTTTGAAAATTACGCGCACGATTGAAAAATTTATTCTTGCGCCTGTGCTTCGCCCGGTCTCCAAAGTAACGCCAGGTTTAGACAAAATTATTGCGCCTGAACATGTCGTCAGCGTTTGGGATAGGTCGCTCGATCGCCTCAAAGACATTCGCGAGATTTTAGATAAGAAGGCTCTTACTTCGGCGCGGCTCGTGATGAATCCCGAAAAAATGGTAATTGCGGAATCGCAACGCGCCCTCACCTATTTGAGCCTGTATGGTATGCACGTCGATGCGGCGATTGTCAATAAAGTCATTCCTGACGATGCCAAAGAAGGATTTATGGACGAGTGGTATGACTCGCAACAAAAGTATCTGTCGGCGATTGAAAACGATTTTTCCCCAATGCCAATTTTCCGTGTGCCGCTCTTCAAGAGCGAAGTTACGGGCATTGACCGCTTGCGTGAGCTCGGCAAACGGCTTTACGGTGAGAGAAATCCCGCCGACCTTTTTTATGATGAAAAACCTGTTTCCATTCGCCAAGATGAAGACGGCTCGACCTTGCGCGTGAAATTACCCTTTGCACCGACCGACAAAATTGAACTTGCACGGCTTGGTGCAGTCTTGACGCTCTCTGTCGGCACGCGCACGCGTGAAATCGTCTTGCCCGATTCGCTCGCAGGATTAACGCCCAAAGAAGCAGCAATGGTCGAGGGTTATTTAGAAATCAAATTTGAAAAGCCGATGGCGCAAGTGGAGGCGTAGCCAACTTTCACATATTCTAATGAAAATGTTTATCAATCTCTTTCATCAAACTTATTGTCTCACGCAACGCAATCATGATTTTCTGAACGGTCTCGGCATCGCTCAAACTTAGCGTTCTGCCTTCTCGCTCCGAAAGCCACCTATGCAGGACTTGATAGCCGCCGATTTGAAACTGCCACACATTTTTCTCAACATTCTCAAAATAAATCGATGTGTTGATATACACTCGCTTGTTACGTTCATCGTAGAAAGGTTTTTCAATGATGCGGTTGCTCTCATCTTCAATGCCTTCGCCTGCAAGCGTTAGTTTCAACTTGGGAAATTTTTGGGGATTGAGTAGGTGATAGGCGACCAACTCTTCACCGAGCGTGGCAAGCACTTCAAATTGTGCCTTACTTTTCGGCAACGGCACACGCGGAAAATCTGACTTCAAAAACTCCTCATATTTCGTGCGATACCGCTCTGAATAAAAGACTGCGTAGATGTAATAAAAAATCTTTTCAGGACTTACTTTGCCCTTTATTGCCGCTTCCAACGCCTGCACAAATTTGGGATTAAGATTCGATTGCTTTTCATGAATGACATCGTCAATCTCTGAACCGTTCTGTGTTTTGTGATAGATGTAAAGCGGAAAGTGATAGCAGTTGTCTAACAACGAAGCCGCACTGATTTCAGAGATGAACTTGGTTACGAAAATAAATTTCCATTTTTCTTGACTGCGCGAACGTCTCAGAGTGAGCAATGCTAAATTTTCTTGAAGCATATTTCGCATGACTTCTTCTCTCGAACGCTCTAAAATCTCTTTTCCAAAGTAGGTGTAGCGTGTATCAAAAGGAGAACATAGAATCGGTTGAATTCGTGTTTTCCATTTCTTGTCTTGAAGAATGTTGCTGCGAGAGCGTGAAAGTTTCCAATCGACTGTATCTTTCAAGTCAAATTCATTGGCGATTTGTCTGTCTGTAAAACTTGGGTTGCGAAATTTCTCGATTCGTTTCTCAATGGTTTTACGCTCAAAGTCAATCGCAAACTGTTTCCTGCCTGTTACAATGCTCATGCTGTTGATGAGGAAAATATCCTTAATGCTCCAAAACTGCTCATACTGCTTGATGTTTTTCTCGCTTCTGGGAATGAAGAAGTAGTTTGGCGATGTCGGTGAAAGTTGTGTCCATTTGATTGTTTGAATATCTGCTTCTGAAAGGGTTTTGTATTTGGCTTTGCGCAGTCCGTAGAGGTCGGCATGGAAGATTTTGGCAGGCGCAGTGTGCGGCTGTTTTCGCTTGACAAAGATGTTGATGGAAACACCTTGCTGAATCGGGAAGACATTTTCATCTTTGTTTCCCTTTTTGTCTTTCTCTTTTTTCTTCGCGCTACCGTGCAAGTCCAAAATGTAGATTTCATCAAAGGTATTCATCAACGATTGCCGCATGCCGCGAAAGGTTGGGTTGTCAATGAAGCTATTGTTGGTAATGAACGCCAAAATGCCGTAGCCTGTATCTGCAATGCGTTTTTGACCGATGCGAATGAATTTGACGTAGTCATCTTGTAGCCATTTGGGATTGCGCTCTCCCAAACTCTTGCCATCAACTTTTTTGTAATCTTCAATCAACTTTCCGATGTAGGTTTTTTCTTTGCGCTTTTTTTGTGTTTTGCTATCCACGACGGTGATTTCACTGGGGTTGAGCGAGGAGCCTTTGTAAGGTGGATTTCCCAGCACAACCATGACTTTCTTTTCCTTTTTGACTTCGGCGGCTTTTTCGGCTTCGTCAACGATGAACTTTCCAAGTCCTAATGTGTCTTTGGTGCGCGTGCCTGGGTCAAGGGCATTGGTTAGATAAACACCGATGGGCTGTTCTTTTTTCGGTCGATACCCCAACTCTCGCAGATGCAATGAGAGTTTTAAGTGGGCTATGGCGTAAGGTGCCATCATCAGCTCGAAGCCAAAGAGGCGCGGCAGAAGATTCTTCTCAACATATTCTGTCCAAAATGCGCCTTGCTTGGTCTCGTGAATTTGAGAAACCACTGCATAAAGAAATGTGCCTGTGCCGGTTGCAGGGTCAAGGATAATTGCATCTTCATCGGAAATCCCATCGGGTTTATTGAAATGCGACTGTAAGAGTTTATCGATGGAACGAACCATGAAACTGACAATCGGTTCGGGCGTGTAAAAAACGCCTCTGTCTTTTTTGGTTTCTCGGTCGTAAGCGGCAAGGAAGGTTTCGTAGAAATGAACCACAGGGTCGCGCTGCAGAGTGCCTTTGCCAAAATCTTGTAAGATGCTATGCAAGTTTGCGGCTTTATAGAGCCGCACAAGGTCATCGACAAGCCATTGAATCGTCTCCAATCTTTCAACCGTTGACAGAAACGTGAAAAACTTTTTGAGAAATGGACTGGTCGCAGGAATGGAGTTGAAGGCGAGTTCAGACGAAAATTCGGGATTGTTGTCCGTGTTGAGCCACGCGGCAAAAAGTCCATAGACAATTGTTTGCGCATACATATCGGCAAATTCTTCCGCATCAAGATTGGGAACGAGCGTTTCGCGCATATCGGCAAGCATTGCATTGAGCGGCGAATCGGGGTCATCTTGAACAGTTTTGAATGTGGCTTGCTTGATAAGTTTTGCTGATGATGCCATACGCTCGGCAAGCATCTTCGGAGAATCAATTGTGAGTTTTTCTGCATTAAAAAAACTCTCTAAAAGCGCAATCGCGGGCTCAATGTTTTCTTCAATCAGATACAGCTCGTCTTGCCTCTGCTCAATCAGCCTGACGCGCAGTTTTTCTTCGCCTGCCCTGAACCACCAAAACTCCAAGTAATCGGTCAGAATGACATTTGAGAGTTGTTTTTTGTAGATGATGAGTTGGTCGGTTTTTACGATTTTATCCAAAGCACTGCCAATATCTTTGGTTTCAATCCAGCCGATAGGAATATCATTTTCCTCAATCGTCAAATCAGGCGCAATGTTGCCTTTGAGTCTTGCCAATTCATTTTTTGCGGCGAGTTTTTTGCCAAGCGCAGTACCGAGAGATTCAACAAATTCTTGAAGTGCGTTTCGATAGGTGTGTTCGCGGGCATCTTGTCGAAAGTCAGAGTTCAGGTTTGAAAGGTATGTTTGAGCAAGCACTTTCAGCGTTGAGATTTTCATGAAGAATCTTTTTTCGTTTTCAAGAAGATAGCGATAGTTCTGAAATGCGTTCAATCATACCAAATGAGGTTATGAAGTATGCAGACCGCTTACCCCTTTTTCGTCAAGCCGCTCATGCACGCTCTCTATTCTAAATTGGTATCGTTTCAAACCGATTTTTCCAACTGCTCTACAATCCAGGCATTTAGGCTCTTACCTTTTTCAGCGGCTTTAAGATATCATCGCTGATGCAAGTCGGGCGGAAGTCGCAAGACAAATTTTCCCGAGAACGGTTTTTCAGGTGCTTCGCCTCTGGATTTGCAGAAGTCCAAATAGTCGTCAATCGATTCACGAAACGCGCGTTCAATTTCGTCGACGCTTTTACCTTGAAAGGTAATGACATCTTTGATGTTAAGCACTTCATCGTGAAAGAGTTTTGCCTCGCCATCGTATTCGACGCGTCCTGTGTAGCCTTTGTAGTTAAGCATAGTGATATGAATTTGTTTTGAGCATTATGCTGTAATTCCTGCCTCACTTAAAAAACGCCTTACCGAGCGGTTGAAACCGTATATCTTGAAACACGATTTTGTATATTCGCCACTTCTTTAACAACCTTGATTTATAGCACCAATGCAAAGCGCATCACTTGCACCGACGAACAGAGCAGGACTTTCACTGCAAGAGCGAATCCGAAATTTTTGCATCATCGCGCACATCGATCATGGCAAATCCACGCTTGCCGATAGGCTGATTGAAACGACGAAGACCGTCTCCGAGCGCGACATGATGAACCAACTCTTAGACGATATGGACTTGGAACGCGAGCGCGGCATTACGATTAAATCGCACGCGATTCAAATGCGCTACACCGCCAAAGACGGCACGCCCTACATCTTGAACTTGATTGATACGCCCGGACACGTGGATTTCACTTACGAAGTCTCGCGCTCACTTGCCGCGTGTGAAGGCGCAATTCTTGTGGTCGATGCGGCGCAAGGTGTCGAAGCCCAAACGATTGCAAACCTTTATCTCGCCATTGACGCAGGTTTGGAGATTATTCCCGTTATCAACAAAATTGACTTGCCTTCCGCCGACATTCCAAAAGTCAAACAGCAAATCATCGACCTTATTGGTGCGAAAGAAGAAGAAATCATTTTAGCCTCTGCCAAAGCAGGCATTGGGATTGAAGAGATTTTGGAAGCCGTTGTGAAGCGTATTCCGCCGCCGCCTGCGAATGTGGAGAAGCCCTTGCGTGCGCTGATTTTTGATTCGGTCTTTGATGCCTATCGCGGTGCGATTGCTTACATCAAAATTGTTGACGGCGTGCTGAAAACCGGCGACCAAGTCAAATTTTTCTCGAACGGTAAAATTTTTCGCGCGGAAGAAATCGGCACACTTGGCATGACCAAACAACCCGCGCCAATTCTGGAAACCGGCAACGTCGGCTATCTCATCTGCTCCATCAAAGATGTCAAAGACACGAAGGTCGGCGACACGGTTACGACTGCCGAAAACGGCGCGACGGAACCCTTGCCCGGCTACAAGGAAGTCAAGCCGATGGTGTATAGCGGTGTCTATCCCGTCAATTCCGAAGACTTTGAAGAACTGCGCGAATCGCTCGACAAACTCTCGCTCAACGATTCCTCACTCGTCTACACGCCTGAAAGTTCTGTCGCGCTTGGCTTCGGATTTCGGTGCGGCTTTTTGGGACTCTTACACATGGAAATCGTGCAAGAGCGATTGGAGCGCGAATACAACATGAACATCATCACCACGATGCCGAGTGTAGAATACCTTGTCTACACAACGGACGGCGAGATGCTCAAAGTCGATAACCCTGCTCAAATGCCTGACGCAGGCAAAATTGAGAAAGTTGAAGAGCCATATATCAAAGCCTCGATTATCACGGCGACGGAATACATCGGCAACATCATGAAACTGGCTATGGAGCGACGCGGCGAATACAAAGACACGCGCTACCTCGACCCCACCCGCGCTGAACTGACCTTCGAGTTCCCGCTCTCTGAAATCATCTTCGATTTCCACGATAAACTCAAATCCGTCTCCAAAGGCTATGCCTCGCTCGATTACGATTACATCGGCTATCGCGAATCGGATTTGGTGAAACTTGATATGCTTTTGAACGGCGAGCCGGTCGATGCGCTCTCCATCATCGTGCATAAATCAAAGGCGTATGACTGGGGCAGAAAGGTCGCAGGAAAGTTGAAAGAGATTATCCCGCGACAAATGTTTGAAGTGGCGATTCAAGCCGCAATTGGCAGCCGCGTGATTGCACGCGAAACCATTGGCGCAATGCGTAAGAACGTGCTTGCCAAGTGCTACGGCGGCGACATCTCACGCAAACGCAAACTCCTCGAAAAACAAAAAGAAGGCAAAAAGCGCATGAAGCAAGTCGGCAGAGTGGAAGTCCCGCAAGAAGCCTTCCTTGCCGTGCTCAGCATTGATGAAGATTAAACTAGAAATAGAAATTTGGAAATACGATTACGAATGTCGGCAGAACCCTTTGGAAGATTAGATACAGCATCTGGAATCCGAGAACAGATTTTGCCATTTTGCCGATTGAAGCACGGTGAGATTTGGGAGGATACCTTGCGCGGACACAAAGTTGGCGTGCTTGATGCCACACGACAGAGCGATGTCATTCAGTTGTTTAGAGATGAACGCGCCACGCTTGCGATTCAAGACCCGCCCTACAATATGGCAGTCGGCAACGAAACCACCGCCAACTTGTTCAAAATGACGCTTGCCGATTACATACAGTTTTCAAAAGCATGGATTGAAAACACCCTACACATTCTCGCCGATAATGCTTGCCTTTATGTTTGGCTCGGTGCAGACCAAAAAGAGCATTTTCAACCTCTGCCCGATTTTATGATTTTGATGCGGAACTATCCTGAACTCACCTCGCGCAGTTTCATCACAATGCGTAATCAGCGTGGTTATGGCACACAGAAGAACTGGATGGCAGTGCGTCAGGAATGTCTCTACTATACAAAAGGCAATCCGATATTTAATGTAGAGGCTGAATACACAGATATTCCAAAAATTTTGCGCGGCTATTACAAAGAAGTGAACGGCGAAAGAACAGAAAACTTGGAGCGAAGTAAATCGGAGACCATTCGCGCAGGAAATGTGTGGGTTGATATTCAACAAGTCTTTTATAGAATGCATGAAAATGTGCCCGGCTGTTATGCGCAAAAGCCGATTAAAGCGATTGAGCGCATTGTGAAAGCCAGCAGTCAAGTGGGTGATTTAGTGACTGATTTTTTCTCTCATTCAGGCACAACCTTGATTGTCGGCGAACAACTTGGTCGCCGCATTTTTGCCATGGATAACGACCCCATTTTTGCAGAACTCACGATTCGCCGTTTAGAACGGTTTAGAAAAACAGGCAAAACTGGTTGGCAGGTTGAAAATCCGTTTCCTGAAATCAACAATTTCTCGCAAGACACTTCTACCCAAACCACGCCAAATCTAATCTCGCTCTTTTGATACGGGCAAGCTGCGCCCAACAATTATGACGCTCATTTTATCTATCTTGCCACAAAAGACTTCATTGAGATAACACGCTTTGACATGAATCCATCGCCAAAATCCAAAAAGTCGGTTGAGAAAGCACAAGAGAAAGAAAAGCCGTCGGCACTGCGCGAGTGGCTGAACGCCGCTGTGTTTGCCGTTGTTGCCGCGTTTCTTATTAACACATTTTTGTTTCAGAACTACAATGTGCCCACAGGCTCGATGGAGCGCACGATTTTGCCCGGCGATTTTCTTGTCGTGAGCAAACTCACCTACGGACCACGTCTGCCGATTATTGGCTATCGCTTGCCCGGCTTTACCGAAGTGAAGCAGAATGATATTGTGGTGTTCATTCAGCCGCGCACCGAAGAAAATTATGTGAAGCGATGCGTGGCGATTGCTGGTCAAACGCTTGAAATCAAAAATCGCGTGATGTATGTCGATGGCGTTGAATCGCCGTTGCCTGAACAAGGGCAATTTATTGGTGAGCCTGCTCCGCCAAACTACATTGAGCCGAGCATCTTCCCAAAATATGCGCCCTACAACAAGGACAACTACGGACCGATTTACATTCCCAAAAAAGGCGACACGCTCATGCTCAATGCGCAGAACTACGAATACTATCGCTACCTCTTGGAATATGAAGGACATCAAGCGCGTTTGATTAACGGACAAGTCATCATCGATGGCAAACCAACCACAACCTACATCGTTCAGCAGAACTACTACTTCATGATTGGCGACAATCGCGACAATTCGCTCGACTCGCGCTTCTGGGGTTATGTGCCTGAAAAAAACATTGTCGGCTCGCCGCTCTTCATTTATTGGTCGTGGGACCCTGACTTGCCACTTTACAACATCTTCGGAAAACTTGCCTCAGTTCGATGGAGCCGAATCGGAACAATCGTGAAATAGAACCGATAAGCGATGACCCCGTTGCGCTGAACGCCAACGAAACCTCTGTAACCGTGAGCCAAGAAAAGCACGGGTGGCGCGACTGCTTAGAAGCCTTGCTCTTCGCGATTGTGATTGCGTTTGTGTTGCGCAGTTTTGTGGTCGAAGCCTATCGCATTCCGTCATCATCAATGGAAAACACGTTGCTTGTGGGCGATTTTTTGCTTGTTAATAAATTCCTTTACGGCGCGCCACTTCCATTTACAGATGTGCGCTTGCCTGCGCTCAAAGAGATTGCTCCGGGCGATGTCGTCGTCTTTAAGTTTCCTCGCGACAGAGACATCACTTTCATCAAACGGTGTGTGGCGGTTGCAGGTCAAACGATTGAAATCAAAAATAAAGTCGTCTTTGTCGATGATGCTGAGCAAGCGTTACCGCTCGAAGCCAAATTCACCGATGCGATTGAGCCAAACGGAAAAGGCGACCGTGCGATTTTCCCCTCGTTCTCAACGTTCAATCGCGATAACTACGGCAAAGTGCGAGTGCCAAAAAAAGGCGATGTGATTACGCTTGATGAACAGTCGTTTTATATCTATAAATTTTTGTTGGAAGATGAAGGACACACTGCCAGCCTCATGGGCGGAACGGTGTATGTAGATGGGAAGCCAACGGCAACCTATCAAGTCGAGCAGAACTATTATTTTATGCTTGGCGATAATCGCGACAATTCGCACGATTCGCGCTACTGGGGCTTCGTGCCTGAATCGCATATTATCGGCTCAGCGTTGATGATTTATTGGTCGTGGAATCCCGACGTGCATTTGTCAAATTTGTTTGAAAAATTCCGAACCATTCGTTGGGAAAGAATCGGTCGTGTCATTCATTAAAAAACATCATAACTTGCTGTTGAAATCATCTGCTTATCTGATTGTGAAAAACATCTTTTTCACGCTTCTCCTTTTTCTTTGTTTTTCGTTATCACTTCGCGCACAGGGTTCACTTTACTCGGTTTTTGGTCTCGGCGACTTATCCTATTTGCCTTCGTCTCAATCGAGCGGCATGGGCTATGTGGGCGTTGCTGTTCCGAGTTCGCTTTACATCAATCGCGTCAATCCTGCCATGCTTTCAGCAATCAATACGACGCGCATTGTTGGCGATTTATCCTACACGGGCTTTTCGGCGACGGGCAATCTTGGCTCAACGTATCAAGCGTTCACGGGCTTCAATGGCGCAGGCGTTGCTGTTCCGATTTGGAAGACGGTCTTTGCCACAGGCATTTATCCCTACTCGCGCCTTGACTACAACCAACGCCAAATCGGACGACTTGAATTGCCTGAAACCGATACGACCGCCCTTGAATATCGCTATCGCGGCATCGGCGGATTAAGCACCGTTCCACTTGCGCTTGCGTTCACGCCCTACAACAATCGGTTCAGAGGAACAATTCGCTTGGGCATTTCAATGAACATTATCTTTGGCACAACAGAGCGGACGCGAGAGACCTTTTTCGGCGGCGCACTTTTGCCACAACTGACCAACACGATTGAAGAGCGTGCCTCAGGCACGACGTTTACATTCGGCGGCTCTTACACCAAGCCTCGCCTTTTTTCTCGCACCGATTTGCTCACGCTTGGCGCGTCTTTCACCACAGGCTCAACTTTGAATGGCGAGCGGCGCGACTTCATCAGCGGAAATGGAATTTCAGATACGCTCCAAAGCCCAACTAACACGGTTACACTTCCACCAACGCTTGCGTTGGGCATCTCGTATTTAAGCGACTCTTATTTGCTTGGGCTTGATGTGGTCATGCAAAATTGGTCGGCGTTTGAATACTTCGGCGAAGATGTTTCTTACACAAGAAACTCGTTTCGTCTTGGCATTGGCGGCGAAAAACAACCGAGCCGCGAGCGACGAGCCGGGTTTTTTCAGCGTATCGCGTATCGCGCGGGCGCGTATTATCACCAAACGCCACTTCGCCTTGCAGGCACAGCGATTGATGAAATCGGCTTCACCGCAGGCGTTGGGATTCCTGTTTCGGGCGCGTTCTCGCGCTTCGATATCAACTTCGAATACGCCATGCGCGGCACAATGGCACAGAACCTTATCCAAGAAAATATCTTTCGCGTGCGCTTCGCGCTTAATGCGGGCGAACTGTGGTTCCAAAAACGCAAAATTGAATAACCCCAATTCCTTCTCCTATCGCGTAGCCGTGAGACTTTCTCGCATAAAGTTTTCCGCAATACGATACACTTCTTCAACCGCGATTGAACTCACCTCGCCTGTTTTTGAGTGAACCGTCCGACTTTCTGAGAACGACGGATACCAAGCGGTGATATGTTCAGGATTATGCGTGAGAATCACACACGGCACATTGAAGGCATCGGCAAGATGCACTGCGGCACTATCGGGCGTAATAAGCAACTTCAATTTTGAAATGACGGCGGCAAAGTCAGTGAGCGTTTTCGTTTCATCGCACAAGTGCGCATTGGCTTCTTTTGCAATCTGCTTGGCTTCGGGCGCGTAGGCATTTGAATACAGCACGAGAAATGTTGCGTCAGGGAAATCACATTTGAGCCGTGCAATCAATCCCACAAAATTTTCAACACCCCAAAATTTCAGTCGCATACTTGCCGAAATGTTCACCCCAATCACTTTTTTTCCAACAAGTGAACTAAAAACTTTTTCAGCGAACGCCTGCGACGAGGGCGACAGCGGAAAGCATGGGCGAAGATTAACGTCGTCAGGATTGATGCGAAAGGCGGTCAGAATTTCCGCCAGTGTGCGAAGCATACGCACCTCGCGTTTGAACGGCACTTTCACATCGTAGATGAAATCGTTTTCGCGCTCAAAGCCGACGGTAAATCGTGCGTTTCCTAAAAGGCAAAAGAGCGTTGAAAGGCTCGACGGCGTATGCACCAAATCTACGATGAAATCATACTTCTCTCGGCGCACCGCCATCATCGCCTTGAAAAAGTCTATGAGTTTTTGTTTTAAGATGTATCGCGTGCGAATGTTTGGATTGGTATCGAGCGTGGTGGCATTGCGTTTATCGAGCAACACATCGATGATGAGGTTCGGATAATGCTGTTTGAGCGCGGAGAAAATCGGTGTTGAAATGAGCGTATCGCCAATTTGATTTTGACGCAAGCACAAAAGTTTAGCGCGATTGAAGTCGAAGTCGGAAGGCACAACGCGCTGTCGATGAACAACTTTTCGGAGCAAAGCAATCGTGCCTTCACGGATTTTCTTTTCAAGTGCTTTCAAGAACTGAATTGCCATTCCAGTACGATGCGGCGTTCAGGGTTTTCCGTCTTTGAACATTTCTTTAATCGCGCCAAGTGAGCTTAAAACACCAGTGGCTTCGTAGGGCAAGAAAATGGTTTTGCTGGTTTCGCCTGATGCGACTTCTTTCAAGGTTTCCAAGTATCGCACAGCGATAAGGTATTGCGCGGAGGTTTCGGCGGCTTTTGCCATTGCTTCGGTAATTTTTCTGATGGCTTCGGCTTCGGCTTCGGCGGTGCGGATTCGGGCGAGGGCTTCGCCTTCGGCAATTTTGCGCGCCGATTCGGCTTGACCTTCGGCACGTAAAATCGCCGCACGTTTATCACCTTCGGCAACATTGATTTGCGCTTCCTTTTGTCCTTCGGCTTCGAGAATAGCGGATTTCTTTGAGGCTTCGGCGTTCAAAATGGCGGCGCGGCGGTCGCGTTCGGCGCGCATTTGTTTTTCCATCGCCTCTTGAATGTCTTTCGGCGGCGTAATGTCTTGAATCTCCACGCGGTTAATTTTCACGCCCCACTTGTTGGTGGCTTCGTCCAAGATGTTGCGCAAGCGTCCGTTAATCGTGTCGCGTGAAGTCAGCGTTTCATCTAAATCCATTTCTCCAACCACATTTCTTAACGTGGTTTGCGTGATTTTTTGAATCGCGTCCGGAAGGTTGGCAATTTCATACACCGATTTCACCGGGTCAGTGATTTGGAAATAAACCAGCGCGTTGATTTCGATATTGACATTGTCCTTCGTAATCACGTTTTGCTTCGGGAAATCATACACGGTTTCGCGCAAATCAATTTTGATGGTTTGCGTGGTGATGTAGACGACGCGCCCTGTGGTATCGGTTTTGGCATACCGCCAATCAATCGCACGCGGCTGGTCGATGATGGGAATGATAATGTTGATACCGCTTTCGAGCGTGGTGTGATACCGCCCGAACCGCTCGATAATCATTACCTCCGCTTGCTGAATGATGCGCACCCCCTTGAAGACAAACACCACCACCACAAGCAGAATTAAGAGCAAGAAAAAACCAAACGCGGACATACTTCCCTCCTTTTATGATTAAAAGTTTTTTGATGTTGTGTTTTCACTCAAACCGATGACACAATTAAAGTTGCACTATCGACCACTTTGATGATAACCTCTCTGCCAACTGGGATTATCTCTTGTGATTCGGTTCTCGCTCGCCAATCGTCGCCATCAATTTTCACTCTGCCTGTTTGGCGAAAGTTATCAATCGTTTCAATCACAACGGCTTTTTTGCCAATTAAGCGATGCACATTCGTTTCGATTTTCTTTTTGGGCGCGAGATATTTTTTCGCAATCGGACGGAGCGCAAAGAAAATCACGAGCGATGAGGCAATGAAGACAATCAGTTGAAACTCAATCGGAAAGCCGATATATGCCACAACCGCCGTAATGAATGCGGCGATGCCGAAACTTCCAAGCACAAATCCCGCCGTGAGAATCTCAACGATGATAAGCAGAACGGCGGCGAGCGTCCACCAATGTCCGAGATTATCCATTGTGAGTTCTTGCTATTTTTTTTCAGGAAATGTTGCGACAAGCGAGAGCGATTCTCCGCCTCGCTTGACGACAACGGTAATGGTATCGCCGGGCTTCAACGCTCTGATGGCATCGGTATAATCATAGACATTGCGAATTTCTTTATTGCCCATTTTGACAATAATATCGCCTGCCTTCAAGCCGGCTTTTTCAGCGACACTGCCTTCGCGCACGCCGTCGAGCAAGACACCTTCGACTTCTTCGCTGTAATTCGGAATTGAGCCGAAAGAAACGCGAAACCCGCCCATTGACGAGCGCGAGGCTTGCGCCGTTTCGCTTTGCGCTTTGGTGAATGTTGGGCGCGGATTGGCATCAATTTTTTCAATCAATCGTGCCACATATCGCACCACACGCGCTTCATCGGCGTAGTTAATTTTTTCCCACGTGTCCGTTGGCTTGTGATAATTCGGGTGATTGCCGGTGAAGAAGAATAGCACAGGGATATTTTTCGCGTAGAAACTGCTATGGTCGCTTGGTCCGAAGCCGTCGGGCGAGAGTTTGAGTTTGAAGTTCTCACGGTTTTCCGATTTGCACAGGTCTTCAAACTCTTTGGCGGTGCCGATGCCGCTAATGGCGAGCGCGGAATCTTTCATGCGTCCAATCATATCCATATTGAGCATGGCTATCGTTTTTTCAAGCGGGAATGTAGGGTGATTGACAAAATGCGCCGAGCCAAGCAAGCCCATTTCTTCCGCATCGAAGGCGATGAAGACAAGGTTGCGTTTGAGTGAGTGTTTTTGTTTGGAAAAATAGCGCACGAGTTCGAGCAAGCCTGCCGAGCCGCTGGCGTTGTCATCTGCGCCGTAGTGAATTTTGTGTTCGTCAGGCGCGAGCGAGCCAGAGCCTTGTCCGCCGTAGCCGAGGTGGTCGTAGTGCGCGCCAACCACGAGATATTCATCGCTTTTTGCGGGCAAATAGCCAATCACATTGTAGGTTTCGGCTTTGAGGCGCACGATTTCAGTTTGCATCGAGATAAAACTATTGAGCTCAAATGAGTTTGGCTGTTTCGTTTGGTCGATTTTCTCTTGAATTTGCAGAAGCACTTGGGGCTTTATCATCAGCACGGCGGCGGCGAGACTTCGCGTTACATTCATCGCGGGAATGCCTGCGTCGCCAGCAAGTTTATCGCGTGAAATGTCCATGAGTTTATCGTCGCCGTTGCGCTCGCCTGTGAAGATGAGCACGCCGATTGCGCCTTTCTCGCGTGCGGTCGTGAGTTTTTTCCAAATAGAAGCGTGTTCAAAAAATTCGCTGTGTGGGTTATCGCCGTCGGGCGAGTAGCGCATCATCACCACGATTTTGCCTTTTACATCAACGCCTTTGTAGTCATCATATTTTTCAGTTGAAATGCCGTAGCCGACGAACACCACTTGCCGAGATTCCGCTTTGCCGTTTGAGGAATAGCCGAGCGGCATGAAGTCGATTCCTAAATGAAACAAGCGTCTGATTCTCAAAGCGATGGAGTTATTTTCGCCGGCTTTCAGAGAAGTCGTTACGCTGAACGCTTGCAAGTAGTTGGGCAAGGATTGAAACGGCTCTAATCCGTATTCAGCAAATTTCTGTTGCATGTAAACGGTTGCGCGATGTCCGCCGATTGTGCCGGGAGCGCGTCCTTCGAAGGCATCGCTGGCAAGCGTTTTCACATAACTTTGAAGGCTGTCAGTGGAAATTTCTGCGGGCGTAACTTCGCGCTGTGGTTGCGCGGCGAGCGTTGTGGTGAAGAGTGCAACAAGAAAACAAACCAACTTCTTCATGGTCAGAGCAATTTAAGTTAAGTCTATTTGAAAAGTTGCGGTTTGATTAAAGCTTTCTCGCTTTGCTTGGCGTGATGCTCCTTTGAACTCGAAGTGTTCTTGTTTTGGATCACTTTCCCAAGCCGACGCGGCGAAAGAGGTAATCCACATTTTTTTTGAGTTTCTTCATGAGCGTTTCAGCAGAAAAAATTTGCTCAATTTCTTTTTCGGAAAGGTGCGTGCGAATATCGCCGTCGTTCAAGATGAGCTGTTTGAGGTGGATTTTTTCGCGCCAACTTTGCATCGCGTTGCGTTGAACGAGTTTGTAAGCGTCTTCGCGCGTCAAGCCTTTTGTAGTGAGCGCGAGCATGACCGATTGAGACGACATCAACCCAAATGAACTATCAAAATTTTTGAACATACGTTCCGGATACACGAGGAGTTTTTCGATTGCGTCCGAAAACTGCCGCACAATATAGCACAGTGCGATGGTTGAATCGGGCATCACGACGCGCTCGACGGAACTGTGAGAAATGTCGCGCTCATGCCACAAGGCGACATTTTCTAATCCTGCAAGCGCATTAGCGCGAATCACGCGGGCAAGTCCTGACAGGCGTTCAAAGGTAATGGGGTTGCGCTTGTGCGGCATAGCGGAACTGCCTTTTTGCCCTTCGCTGAAAAATTCTTCCGCTTCTAACACTTCCGTGCGTTGCAAGTGCCGACACTCTACCGAAAATTTTTCAATTGAAGATGCAATCACAGCCAACGTGCAAAGGTATTCGGCGTGCCTATCGCGCTGAATAATTTGTGTGGAAATGGGCGCAGGCTTCAAGCCTAATTTCTTGCACACATATTCTTCAACTTTGGGAGAAAGATGCTCAAATGTGCCGACTGCGCCGCTAACTTTGCCGACGCTGACAACTTCAATCGCACGTTTGAGCCGCTCACGATTGCGCTTCATTTCTTCATACCACAACGCCAGTTTCAACCCAAACGTGATGGGTTCAGCATGAACGCCGTGCGTGCGCCCGATTTGCAACGTGTATTTGAACTCTTTGGCGCGCTTGGCGAGAATTTTAATCAGGCGTTCAATGTCGACAAGAATGATGTTTCCCGCGTCGCGCATCTGCATTGAAAGAGCCGTATCCAACACATCGCTCGAAGTCATGCCTTGATGAATGTGCCGCGATTCCGCTCCGACATATTCAGCAACATTGGTCAGAAATGCAATCACATCGTGCTTTGTTGTTTTCTCGATTTCAAGGATTCGCGCCACATCAAAGCGGGCTTTTTTCTTAATGACGGCGTAATCTTGTTCAGGGACTTCGCCCAGTTTGACACGCGCTTCGACGGCGGCAAGTTCAATGTCGAGCCATCGTTGCATTTTGGCTTCTTCGGCCCAAATTGCCGCAATGTCTTTCGGAGAATAGCGAGGTATCATTCAGAAAAGCAGTTAAAGGTTAGACAACTTCGACACGCGATTGGTCGCCGAGCATAAATCGATTGGTTTTCGGCTTCTTCGTTGCGCTCACGATTTGCACGTCGTTTCCGAGTAGGCTTTCTTCAATGCGAATCCCGACATCTTCAATTCGGCAATCTTTCAACACGATGCTGAACTCAATTTCCGACTTCTTGACAACCGTTGAATCATAAATTGAAGTAAACGGTCCGATGTAAGAATCTTCAATGATGCAATTTTCGCCGATGATGAGCGGACCGCGCAACACGCTGTTGATTATCTTCGTGCCTTTTCCAATCACAATTTTTCCCGACACTTGTGAGGCGGAATCCACCTTGCCCCAAATCATCGTCTCTTGATTTTCAAGCACCAGACGATTGGCTTCGAGCAAGTCGTAGGGCTTGCCTGTGTCTTTCCACCAGCCTGTAATTTCCGAGTAGGTTACTTTCTTTCTTTTCGAGAGCAAGTATTGATGCGCATCAGAAATTTCAAGTTCGCCGCGCGCCGATGGTTTGATAGCATTAACGGCTTCAAAGATGCTTTCGTCATAAAGGTAAATGCCGGCGACCGCATAATCGGATTTTGGCTTTTTAGGCTTCTCTTCTATTGAGACGATGCGATTGCCTTTGAGTTCAGGCACGCCGAAGCGTTCAGGGTCTTTGACTTTGGCGAGTGTTAGATGACAATTTGACTTGTTCGCTTTGAACGCGTCAATGAATTGTGCAACTCCGCCGACGAGCATATTATCGCCGAGATAAAAAATGAACGGCTCGTTCTTGATAAAATCTTGCGAGATTTTGACCACGTGTGCCAAGCCAAGCGGCGCGGACTGCGGAATGTAGGTGAACTTCACACCGTATTCTTTGCCCGACCCAAATGCCGTTTGCACGTCTTGATTGTCGGCATTCGTTACGATTCCAATTTCTTTAATGCCTGCGGCACGGACGGCTTCAATCGCGTAGGCGAGCATGGGTTTGTTAGCAATGGGAATGAGATGTTTGTTGTGTGTGTGCGTGAGCGGACGAAGTCGCGTACCTCTGCCGCCCGCCGTAATGAGTGCTTTCATGCGCAAAGTGAAAATTAAAATGGTTTATCTTGAACGACTTACAGCAATAAATATGTGTTACTGCGTTGTTGCTCCGAACCGCGTCGTTACGCCGAAATCTTGTGTCATTACATCGTGGTCATTCCGAGCGAAGCGAAGGAATCCATCGCTAATGAAGAATGAGCAATGAAGAATGAATAACTTCGATACTCATTACTCACTATTCGTTACTCATTATGTTGGATTCTTCACTTCGCGTTGCTCCGTTCAGAATGACAAAGAGTTACATTTTTATCTTTGTCTTACATTACTCTGAACGCATCTTCGATGAACAAAATGTCTGGCGCATGGTCGTTGGTTATCGTGATAGCAATCACATCGAAGCGGTAAAGGTCGGCACGGTTTGGAAACTTGCGAAGATAACATTCGGCGGCTTTTGCTAACTCTTTTTGTTTAGCACGGGTTACGGCTTCGGCGGCGTGTCCGAACTCCAATCCCTTGCGCGTTTTGACTTCAACGAATGAAATCACATTGCCTTTCTTTGCAATCACATCAATTTCGTTTTTGCCGCACCGAAAATTGCGAACTAAAATCTCGAAGCCGTTTTTTGTGAGAAATTCCACCGCAAGATTTTCCCCAAATGTGCCGAAGGAAGTGTTTGACATCGTCAAGAAAGACAAGTTGAACAGATAACGCCATCGCCTCGTTTTGAAGAACGAAAATAAATAACGAGGTTCAATCAAAATTTATGCTTTCGGATTTTTCTTTGCTTCACGCATTCTCGCTCTTTTGTGTCGGCGGTTGGCTGTTGATGTTTGTGCGCACGGTGCTTCTGCACTATTGGATTCCGAAACTTGCGCTCGCCCCCTCGCCTCAATCTTTTCCGCGCGTGAGCGTGATTGTGCCTGCAAAAAATGAATCGAAGAAAATTCGTGCCTCGCTTCATTCACTTCTCGCGCAGGATTATCCCAATCTCGAGATTATCGCTATCAACGACCGCTCCGATGACGAGACAGGAGAAATTATTGATGAACTTGCAAAACAAGATGCGCGGCTGAAAGCCATTCACATCACGGAGTTGCCACACGGCTGGCTCGGCAAGAATCACGCCAATCAGCGCGGCGTTCAGCACGCCAGCGGCGAGTATCTTTTATTCACCGATGCCGATATTCTCTTTGCGCCACAGACGATTTCAAAAACGGTGGGCTACGCACAACAGCACAAGGCGCGGCATATCGTCGTTTATCCGAAAATGCTTTCCGAAAATATCTTCGAGGAATCCTTCCTTGCGCTCTTCGGTATGCTCTTCGTGTGGAAGTTCAATCCCATTGGCGCACGCAATCCGAAGAACAAGCGAGCGTATATCGGTGTTGGGGCGTTCAACTTCATTGAGCGCACGCTCTACAAAGCCATTGGCGAACACTTGCCGCTCAAAGCTGAAATTGCGGACGATGTCAAACTCGGATACTTCGTTAAACAGCAACGCGAAGCGACGCACGTCGTTGAAGGACGAGACTTTGTGCAAGTGCGTTGGCGCGAAGGCTTGTGGGATTCCATCAAAGGCATTGAACGAAGCGCGTTTGCCGGCGTGAATTTTTCTTGGATTTGGATTGGGATTGGTGTGTTCGGAACGCTGTTCGGATTGCTTGCGCCGTATTGGCTTTGGCTCTTGGACGATGAGATTGCAAGGCTTTGCGCACTCCTCTCACTCGGATTCATTTACTTCGGCTATTGGGTCGGAAAAGCATCACTTTGGCGAGCATTCGTTGTAACGGCTCTTCACCCGATTATGTCGGTGCTGTTTCTTTACGCGCTGGTGAAGTCAGCCTTGCTCGTCTCGGTCAAAGGAGGCGTAGAGTGGCGCGGCACGTTTTATGCAACGGAGGTTTTGAAATCCTGACTTGATGAGAATGATGTTTTAAGTCGCGTCGTGCGATGGATTAAACTTGTTCGGCTTGGGCTTTGAGACGTTCGGTTTGGTCGTAGAGTTTGAGAGCTTCGGTGAGTTCGCTTAAATCGCCGTCCAAGACTTGCGCGAGGTTGTGCGTGGTGAAGTTGATGCGGTGGTCAGTGATGCGCGATTGAGGAAAGTTGTAGGTGCGAATTTTCGCGCTACGGTCGCCTGTCGAGACCATTGAGCGGCGCATATCGGCGCGTTCTTTTTCAAGTTGTTCGCGTTTCATGTCATAAAGTTTAGCGCGAAGCATTTTCATGGCGCGCTCACGGTTTTGCAGTTGTGAGCGTTCTTCTTGGCACGCCACGACAACACCGGTGGGCAGATGCGTGATGCGGACGGCGGTTTCAACTTTATTGACATTCTGCCCGCCTTTGCCGCCACTACGGTAGGTATCGATTTGCAAATCGTCGCGCCGAATTTCGATGTCGACTTCTTCGGCTTCGGGCAAGACGGCAACCGTTGCGGCGGACGTGTGAATGCGCCCCTGCGTTTCGGTTTCAGGCACACGTTGAACACGATGCACACCGCTTTCATATTTCATCACGCCGTAGACACCTTCGCCGCTGAGTTCAAACGAAATTTCTTTGTAGCCGCCCATTCCGCCAGCATCGGTATAATCCAACACAGAACATTTCCAGCCGTTGCGTTCGGCGTAGCGTTGATACATTCGGAACAAATCCAGCACGAAGAGCGAGGCTTCGTCGCCGCCTGTTCCCGCACGGATTTCCACAATCGCATTGCGCGAATCGGCTTCATCTTTCGGAAGGAGCAAGACTTTGAGTTCCGCTTCCAATTTCGGCACGCGCTCGATGAGGTCGTTAAATTCTTCTTGTGCAAGGGCTTTGAGTTCTGGGTCGCGTTCATTGGCGAGAATCTCGCGGCTTTGCGCGAGGTCGTCTTTGGCACGCTTGTATTCTTGATACTTCTTGATAATCGGGGTAAGTTGGCTGTATTCTTTGTTCAGCGTGCGGAATTTTTCTTGATTGCTCATCACATCGGCATCAGAAAGTTGCCGTTCAATTTCTGCATATCGCGCCGTAAGCGCGTCGAGTTTATCAAACATGATTGCGACTTAAAATTTCGAGAGCGGCAAATATACAGCGAACGTCATGATTATCGAATCGTGTGTCATGTGCCACTGTCTTTTTTCATTTTTCATTACTCATTCCTGTGGATTCCTCGCTCTGCTTGGAATGACAACCCAGATGCAGAAGACGCCTGCAACAGTGAGTCCTTTCATTTATTACACGCTAATTTCAGGTCTCACTTCTCTGCCGAGACAAGTTTCAGCCCGATTATTGACCCAACAAGCGTAACAAGGAAAAACACTCGCCAAAAGTCCGATGATTCCTTAAAGAATAAAATTCCAACGACGGCTGTGCCGAATGCGCCAATGCCCGTCCATACTGCGTAGGCTGTGCCGATGGGAATCGTCTCTGTGGCTTTGGCAAGCAAGGCGAAACTTGCCGTTGCAAAAATGAGAAACACCATCGTATAACTCCACTTTGAAAATCCTTCCGAGAGTTTGAGTGCCGTTGTAAATCCGACTTCACAAACGCCTGCTAACATCAAAAGAAGCCACGCCATGATGAGTGAGTTTTATTGTTTGAATGCGCGCTGATGCGTGCGAATTTTTTTGTAGAGCAAGTATCGGTCTCGTGCGTGAAAATAGGAATAAGCCACTCCTGCCAAGCCGTCCAAGATGCTTTTCTTCAAGAGGTATTTCTTCATGAAGCCGGAAAGGGCGTGAAGCATCGGTGCAACTGCCGAGACAGGTTTCGTGGTTGTGAATTTCTTTTCTGCTTCAAGTGAGGTATAAAGGTCTTGTTTTCGCCGATAGGCTTGCCAATTCGTTGCGGTCAAGTGAATCAAATCGTGTTTTAATCGCTCAATGCGTCCGTTCACTTTGACGCTTTCGTGAACAGCGAGCGTTTCCATTGTGAATTTGCTTTTGCGAAATAGGCGAAGTTGATAGTCGGGATAGATTTCACCGTGTCGAACTGCGCCGCCGAAGTAGAAATTGAGTCTCGGCATCTCGAAGCCATCGGCATCAATGGTGTCTTGTGAAAACAGTTGTTGGAGTTCGGCTTGAAGTTTGGGCGAAAGGCGTTCATCGGCATCGATGTAGAGAATCCACTCGTGCGAGGTTTTGGAGAAGGAAAAGAGGCGTTGCTTTGCGAAGCCTTCGAAGCGATGTTGAAACACAAGCGGCGTGAATTGCTTGGCAATTTGAAGCGTGCGGTCGGTGGAGTAGGAATCGACAATAATAAGTTCATCGCACCACGCCACGCTTTTGAGGCAGTCTTCTAAATTCGCTTCTTCGTTGTGGCAGAGCACGGTGCAAGAAACC
>Ga0272446_1002723_pt1 | contig 23501 bp, 22 predicted proteins | sample YNPCB0061_FD_194587 | JGI IMG/M metagenome (GOLD analysis project Ga0272446, IMG submission 194587) | Hot spring microbial mat communities from Yellowstone National Park, WY, United States - YNP-CB-006-1 | ecosystem: Environmental > Aquatic > Thermal springs > Hot (42-90C) > Sediment | place... | reverse complement strand
AACCGATGATTCGAGTTTGACCTGTTGCATCAGAGAGATGACCCTAGCTTCTCCATGATGTCTCGCATCTAAGGGGTGACGGTCTGTCTCTCTAGTTTTAAGATACAAGGGAGCTAAGAGTCTTGTTCCCTCTCCTTTGGGAAAGGGCTAGGGTGAAGGCGACAAAAGAGTCAAACCCGAAAGTCATACTTCTATTCAGCAACGCCCTAGTGTTCTCCATGCATTCCCTGTTTTGGGTAAGATAGATTTGGCGTGCTGCCCTAGGGCATCGCGCTACCGCTGTTTGTTATCTGCAGCGCAAATGGGCAAACAAATCAATGCATCGTTAGGGTAAACGAACTGTGGCCGAACCCCATCATCAACGTAAAAAGACTACTGGGATGACCTACAGTTGGCCGCTGGCAGGAACCTATCAAGCCCTGAGTTCAGCGTCGGTCGATTTAATTTGGCGCAAAATCGTCAATTTAGCTGATGTCTCATGGCACCCGCTGATTTTACGTACCAATGTGCCCTACGGGTTCGTGCCTAAACCCGGCTTTATCTTTCAGGCGGTGACGCGCTGGATTCCATGGCCAATTCAGATTTTTGTGGAGCGGGTGTCGCCGGGGAAGCTTTTGAGTATTCGCATTTTAGTGCTGCCGGGGGTGGAAGAGCGGGTGACCTATCGCATTGAGTCAACCCTCTGTGGGAGTCATATTTCGTGCTCGGTGATGTTGCGGGGGTGGCTAGCGCCGCTCCTGTGGTCTCTTATTCGTGACTATGCGGCCGGCGTGGCGGCGCAGTTGGCGATCGCCGCTGAAAAAGATCCGCCAAAGGCATCGCCGCCGCCCATTGATCCGTGTCTAGGGTTCTAGGACTCACAAGCGATGCTGACGGATAACGATCGCGTACAGGTTTTAAGCGAAGCCCTACCCTACCTACAGTCTTTTGCGGGGCGCACCTTCGTGGTGAAGTATGGCGGAGCGGCGATGAAAGAGGGACACCTCAAGGATTCGGTGATTCGCGATATTGTCTTTTTGTCCTATGTGGGCATTCGTCCTGTGGTGGTGCATGGGGGTGGGCCTGAAATCAATACTTGGTTAGCAAAGCTAAATATTGAACCGCAATTCAAAAATGGTTTGCGGGTCACCGATGCGGCCACGATGGATGTGGTGGAAATGGTATTGGTGGGGCGAGTCAATAAAGAAATTGTAACGTTGATTAACACAGCGGGTGGTCAAGCCGTGGGATTGTGCGGCAAAGATGGTAACTTGATCCGTGCCCGCGCCCAAGGGGAGGACAGTATTGGCTTTGTGGGTGAAGTGCAGGGGGTGGATATCCGTGTTGTCTCCACTCTCGTGGAAAAGGGCTATATTCCCGTCATTTCCAGTGTGGCGGCGGACGAAACAGGGCAGGCCTACAATATTAATGCCGACACGGTAGCCGGCGAAATTGCGGCTGCTTTAGGGGCTGAAAAGTTAATTTTGCTGACGGACACCGCTGGAATCTTACGCGATTACCATGACCCCAGTACCCTGATTTATCGGATGGATATTGCTGAGGCGCGGCAACTCATCAAAGAGGGAGTTGTGTCTGGTGGGATGATTCCCAAGGTGACCTGTTGTGTGCGATCGCTAGCGCAGGGGGTAAAAGCAGCCCATATCATTGATGGCCGCGTTCCCCACGCCCTACTGCTGGAAATTTTTACGGACTCGGGAATTGGCTCGATGCTGGTTGGCTCCAGTTCCGCCTACGATCGCGCCTTTGGCGGCTAAGGTGGCGCTGTAGGATGGGCGGCCACACGAGCGTTTTGAGCAACAGCCCCAAGGTCTTCAATTCAGAGGGAGCCTGTGGCCACTGCCAGCGATTTGGCTCACAGAACAAGAACCGGATTAACTGCCGGTAGGTGTCGAGGCTGAGGGGGGCAAACTGGATCGTGATCAGCGTCGTTGGGGGTGTGCTGGCGCTAGGTTGCGGGGTAATGTCAACAATCGTGCCCACAAGATTGATACCCACTTCGAGGAGGCGAAGGGTGACCTCAACGTTCACTGCCGAACTGGGGAGAGCTTGATGGAGCTGAACAACCGCCCCCCCTTCCGAGAGGTGGGTGGTGGTACCCCAGACTGCTGCCGACTGATCCCAAGCTAGGTGCAATTCAACGGTTTGCTGCACCCTTAGCCAGTCATACGGATCGGGACGGGGGCGCTCAATCAGGCTGTAAATGGCCAGAGCCAAGATAACTAAATTGTAAAGATTCCAGACCCATGCCAAGATCAGCCCCCGCGCTTGCAGATGGTGCCAGTTGAGCACAGCCGCCACCAGTGATGCGCCAAATAAGACCAGTAATGGCCACCCCAAGCTCCACTGAAAACGGTAGCGATCGCCACGGGTTCCCTTGGGGGTGACCCAAAATCCACGTCCAAAGGGGCGAATTAACGTTTGAACCACCGTGAGGGTGAGGGGAATACACTGCACGACCGCATATACATCTGAGATCAGCGCAGAACGACTCCGGCCATTGAGCCAGGCAAAGGTACTTAGAAGTAGCCAGTAGTAGGGCAAGAAATAGTACACCCACTCCCGCAGGGTGGTTTCCAAGGGCACAATGCCCAAAAACGCCGAGGCAAGGGGTAACACTAGTAGCAACAGTCGTAGCGGACTGTGGAACCACTGGCTCATTCCCTCAAGGTGAGCCAAGCGCTGTAAAAGGGTGAGATTTTTGGCACGAAGAGGGCCTGCGGCTATAAAAAATCCTTGTAGAGTACCCCGCGCCCAACGCAACCGCTGCCCAATGTGGCCGCCCATGTCGTCAGCACACAGACCGGCACTGAGGCTCTCGTTGAGATACACCACCCGATAGTGGGCTGCCGCCAGTTGAATGCCAGTGTAGTAATCTTCACTGAGGGAGTCGGTGACAAAGCCCCCCACCGCCTCAAGGGCAGACCGCCGCACCACAAAGGAACTGCCGTAGCACAGGGCGGTTTCAATGCTATCGCGCAACACCTGGTAATGGCGAGAAAAGATTTCCACTTCTTGGGGCAGTTGGGTTTCAAGCCCCAGATTACGGGCTACTGGATCGGGGTTGTAGAAGCTTTGGTAGGTCTGCACCAAGCCAATATCGGCGGTTTGAAATAGGCCAACGGTACGGGTGAGAAAATTGCGCGTTGGCACAAAATCGGCGTCAAACACAGCAATCAGCTCGCTGTGGGTGTGGCCAAGGGCATGGTTCAAATTGCCCGCCTTGGCATGGTGATTATCTGGGCGAGCAAGGTAGTGGCATCCCAGCTCTGCTGCCAAGTCCTGCAAGGCAGGGCGGCGGGTGTCATCCAAGACATAGATGCGCTTGTAGGGATAGTCCAGCGCCTGACACCCCACAATGGTGCGGCGCAGAATCGTGAGTGGCTCGTTATAGGTGGGGATGAGAATATCGACCCACGGTTGATAGCGCCCGGCTTTAACGGCCATCGCCGCTGCATCTGCCTGGGGCCGGCGATCGTTAACCTTCAGTAGCAGGTACAGTTGCAGGGCGTAGCCACTCATGATGAAACCTTCAATCCCTAGTAGGAGAAGACTGACAGCTGCTTCTGTTGGGGTTCGTAAATTTAGGGTGACGAGCGATCGCCACAGCAGGTAACGCAGCATCAGTGCCAATAGACTAGACACAATGACGAGACGCCCCCATTGCTGCCGTACTGTACAACAGCGCAGGACAACCCCACTCAACCCCACCATTAGCACTAATGGCCAAAATAGCCATGGCTTCTCAAGATTCTCAATCCCTAACAAGGGAACAGTGCGCACCGTCAGTAAGCTATCACAGAGTGCCTTCAAGGCGCGATCGCCCCAACCGCGGTGTTGCCAGAACAGATAAGCGAGTGCTAGGACAAGCAGCATTAGCCCTAAGACGCGGGCAACCCGTCGCAGTTGCGTGGCAGACCACTGTGTGAAGGCTGTCAACATGAGGAGGTGTCCTAAAGTTTTGCTAGGCGTGCGCCAAATGTAAAAAAATGTAAACTCAAGGATTTGACGCGCCATGGTTGCCGCTGGTTCCCTAGCAGATCTGCTAGGGAAAAATACTCCACGTAAGAGCAATCCTATGGCTGCAAGAATATGCCACGATCAATGGTAATTGCCATTTCTTGAGTGCCCAGAGCCTATGACAACGTCCAGCGGTGATACTGAACCGGCTGCCCTTTCAACCCTAACAGTCGATCGCCCCCCCTTCATCTTTCACAATCAGTTTCAAGGGTGGATGGAGGTTTACGCACCCGTACAGCGGTATGAGCAGTACCTCAATAACCATCAGGAATGGTTTTACCGCTGCGCTCAACCTATGCAGGCGACCCCCGTTGGCCAGCATGGTTATATTCTTACCATTGGGCGTTATGGTTCCCATGGTTACGAAGTAGAACCGAAAATTGGCTTGCATCTGCTCCCCCAAGATCAGGGTGTATATCGGATTGAAACGATTCCAGTGCCCGATCAGCCCTTTTTGAACTACAACGTGAAGTTTGCAGCGGCGATGGATCTGGTACCGCTCAAAGCCCAGCCAGAAACCGATCCTGAGCTGCTTGATCGCAATATTTATGACTACACGCGGGTGAATTGGCAGCTTGACCTGCGGGTGGAAATGTATTTTCCGAGGTTTATCTATCGCTTGCCCCATAGCCTAGTTCAGGGGACGGGAAATCGTGTTCTTGCCCAAATTGTGCGCCAAGTCTCCTACCGCCTGACGGCTAAAGTGCAAGATGACTTTCACGCCACCATTGGCTTAGAGTTGGGAAAACGCTGGCGACGACAACGCTTTCATACCGAGCGGGTTAGAACCCTATCCCCAGTTGTTGGCACTCATGGCGAATCTGATGCACCTGCGTCGTGAGTTCGCTGGGGGTTAGCCCTTGGCTTAGTTGACTGCCCATACCAATGGCGATCGCCCCTGCCCTCAGGAGGGGGATCACCTCTGACCAAGGAATGCCCCCACAGGGAATCAGGGGAATGTCTGGAAATGGCTGCCGCAGCATCCGCACATAGGCTGCTCCCCCCAAGGCCATCACCGGAAACACCTTCACCGCATCTGCCCCTGCTTGCCATGCCTGCACAATTTCTGTCGGCGTTAGGGCACCCAAAATCAGCGGGACGTGAGCGGCTTGGGCGTGGGGAATGAAATCAACAGCGGTGTGGGGGCTAACCAAGAACTGTGCGCCAGCAACAAGGGCAGCGTCTAGCATCGCTGTGGTGCGTAACGTCGCAGCACCGATTGTGCAGTGGGGGTACTGCTGCTGCAGATGGCGAATAATTGCCGCCGCGTCAGGCGTGCTCCAGGTTACCTCTAAACAGGTGAGGCCAGCACTGACATAACGATCCGCTTGGGCGATCGCCGCCGTGGGGTCTGCTGATCGAACCACAGCAATCAGAGGTAAAGGCCGCAGAAACCGCAGCCGTTGTTGCCACCCCTCCTTCACGTAGGTGCCCTAGGTAGTCATGCGGTGACTGCGTTTGCGCAGATAGCTAGCCTGCTGCCGCAGTTGTTGAAAATATTCTGTCTCAGTAATTTCTGCTACCTGTTGCCGCCGTTTTTCGTGGTCAATTTCAACCTTTAACTCTTCAATCTGTTGTTGCATCGCCTGTTCGCGATACTTACGCTCGGTGATGTCCTGCACTAAGCCCTCATAATAAGCAATGCTCCCGTCAGCATTGAGGACAGCTCGCATATCCACCTCTACCCAAATGATCTGGCGATCGCGCCGATAGGCTTTGAACTCAAAATGCCCCGTGGTATTACCGCTGTCAAAGTGGTTCGTAATTTCATCCCGGGTGGACTCCTCCACATACACTTGATCGCGAATACTGCTGATTGATGCCACCATCTGCTCAGGGGAGTCAAAGCCAAAAATACTGGCCATCGCTGCATTCACACGGATAAAGCGACTGTCAGCACTCGCCTGAAAGATGCCTTCAAGGGCATTTTCAAAAATACTGCGATAATTTTCCTCCGCAATCCGCAGCGCCTCCTCCGCCCGGATGCGATCGGTAATATCAATCCCCACAGAAACGGTGTGGGTACCCTTCATATATTTTTGTAAGGCCACTAGGTAGAAAATGATCGTGCCATTTCGCTTAACCGAAATGACCCGCGAAGCAAAGAGGTCAGGAGAGTTGACAAATTCATGCATAAACTCTGCCAGTTCACCATCTTCGTGCAAAAAGCCAAGGGGGCGGCCAATAAATGCTTCTGGTGGTAAATTTAGGGTTTCAGCTAACTTGCGATTGACCCCTTTATAAATCCCTTCAGCATTAATCCAAGAAATCGTCCCCGGAACAGCATTTAAGACCGCCTCAAACTGTTCATTGGCCTCAATGAGTTCATCGCGAATTTGCTCAAGAGAACGATTTTTCTGCTCTAGCTCCTGAAACGACCGCCGCAGTTGCACAAGCATCGCATTAAAGGATTCCGCCAGATCGCCAACCTCGTCAAAGGAGTCCACGCGTACCTGTGCATCCAAGTTACCTTCTCGGACGCGCCGGGTTGAATTGGCCAGAGCTTGGATGGGTTTCACAATCGCATTTGCACTCACGTATGCCCAGCCCGTTGCCACCGCAAGGGTAATCAGGGTAATTACAAAGGCTGCTAGTCGCTTTTGGGTAATCATGGCGGAAATCCACGCTTGGGACTTACCCACAAAGGCCATCCCAATGGGGGGAGGATGGGGCAGTCCAAGGGTTTTGCGAAAGTCGTACAGCGGCTGGTACAGAGTCGCGTAGGGGGAGCCAATGATATTCGTTTTGCCTTGAAATATACGATCTTGATCCAGCACAGTGCTCGCAACTTGCCGCGAGAGTCGAGTGCCAATGGCACGGGTTTGACCGTCAAGATACGGGACATTAGTTGCAATTCGTAAATCTTGGGCGAAGATGGTTGCCACCGTCTCAACCGTAGACCACTTTTGGGTGCGATCCACTAAATCCGGCATCTTGTTCAGTAGCACACCGGTCAAAATCATTCCTTGAAATTGATTACCCTCATAGAGGGGTTTGGCGGCAAAGGCAAAAAGCCCAATATTGCCATCTTCAATGGGGTAAGTACCCGCTGGGGCAGGTTGCTCCTGTACCGGTAGGTTAGTGATGGGCTGGGGACGCAGGGTTATTTTCCCTTGGCGCTCTAACCCCAGTAACTTCAATTCAGCGCCATTGAGCAGCACTAAACCACTGATCATCTCTTGGCGATCGCGCCCCACCCGGAAGGGAGCCAAGGCTGCAATACTCGTTGTTTGGCTGGGTGCCAACCGGTATGGGGAGGTAATTTGTTCCTGCAAGTTTAGGAGTTGAGCCTTACTGGCCGCTAGCAGCATGGTACGTTGCGCAAGAACAGTCCCTGTTGCATCCACGATCATCATAATGTTCATGGGTTGCTCAGAGACATCCACCCGTTCCAGCACTAGAGCCAGTCGCTCAGGCTGCATCATTTCTCGTACCCTGAGATTGCCGTTCTCAGCGCGCAGAGCGTTAGCAATCAGGAGGGCTTGAATGCGGGCTTCGTAGCTGAGGTTATTAATCTCCCAGTCCAAATCATCAAGGCTAGAACGCAACTGCTCTTGGAGCTGCCGCTCAAAGTTCAAGGTGCTCAACTGAATTAAAGACTCGGTGACGATCGCCGCCGGAAAAATAGCAGCAGCGGCCAAGGCAACCGTTAGCTTCCAGCGTAGGCCAAGGCGTTGCCACGAAACCGAGAGTTGAGAGAAAAAGGGTGACGAAAATTGTTTCATTGTAGAGATCATTGTAGAGACGCGCCCATTGCAGCAAGCGGTAACAATGGCAGGCGATCAGTCAAAAGAACCGGGAGTTTCCGTTTGCAGTGTCTAACCTGTTGCCATCATACACTTGGAATTTGGACAAAACCGCTGCGCATCATACGGGCACCATCACTCGGTTGTCTGCTGCCCCCAACCCAGAAGCGCTACAGGCATATTTTTTCAGTTGGTTGATAAATACGGTGCGGGGTGTCCCGCCGATTTCGCTAATTATCGGCGCTGAAGGCTGCGTCCACCCGTAGCTCATCTAAGTTCCACAGGGCACCGCCAAGTGCCGTTGGGTTTGCACCAATGACGTGGTTGCGAAAGGCAGTGAGCGACAGTGGGTTAATCAGGTAAATAAAGGGCAGGTATTCCTGGGCGAGTCGCTGGGCTTCGGCATAGATTGGCTTGCGCCGCTCTTCGTCCAGTTCCTGTGCCCCTTGGATATAAAGATCACTAATACGCTGCTCCCAATCAGCAATGACTCGGCCAGTCAACGGTGGCTGGTTGGGGCTGGGTTGTTGGTTAAAACTATGCAAGAGGCCGTCCACTCGCCAAATATTAGCACTGCCATTTGGCTCACTGCCACCACCGGTAAATCCCAAGAGATGGCACTCCCACTCAAGGGAATTGGAGAGGCGATCCACGAGGGTGCCAAAGGCTAGAAATTGCAAGTCCACCTGCATGCCAATGGCTCCTAAGTCCTGCTGAATTTGGGTAGCAAGGGCTTCGCGGATTTTATTGCCAGCGTTGGTGATCAGTGAAAAGCGGACACGGTTCCCCTTGGCATCAAAGAGTTGGCCTTGGGCGTTGTAACGAAAGCCTGCGGCCTGGAGCAGTTCCTTGGCTTTTTCTGGTTGATAGGTATAGGTGGGTAACCCCGCCTCTGGCGAAAAGTAAAAGGGGCTTTGGGTGGCAATGGTGGAGTGCTGCGGTTCCCCTAACCCCTGATAGATGGTGTTGATCATGCGCTGGCGATCCAGGGCGTAGGCCACTGCTTGGCGAAAGCGTACCTCGTTAAACCAGTCGGACTTCACTGGATCCACAAGGGGTTTGCCATTGCGTTTCCCTCGGTTCAGGTTAAAGGCGATATATACAGTGCCTGTGCTAGGCCCACTGTTATAGATGCGGAATTGTCCGGGTGTTTCCTCGCGCTTCAGCAGCGAAAACATATCGGCAGTAACAGCAAATACATCTAACCCACCAGAGCGAAATTGCAGCATGGCGGTGTCGGTGGATTCAACAATCTGCCAGATGTACCGTTCAATGCGGGGCAACGGCGATCGCCAGTAGTAGGGGTTGCGGCGAAAGATCAGCCGTTGATTGTTAATGTAGCGATCCATAACAAACGGGCCGTTACCCACAATCTCGCGAGGATCGGTGTCGGTGCCCCAAAGGGAGAGAAATTTGAGGCGACCATTGCGATCGCGCTCCTGCACCGCTGATCGCAATTTGTGCGCCGGTAAAATTGGTAAGCCCGTATTGCGCAAGAGGGGGGCAAAGGGTTCGGGCAGCTTGAACGTGACTTGGCGATCGCCTTGGGCAGTTACCGTGGGCAGCAACCCCTGTGGGCCAATGCGGAGAATATCACGGCTACTCGTGGGAATCTCAGGATTAAAGTACACCTCGTTGTAGGTGAAGACCACATCCTCACTGGTCAGGGGTTCCCCGTCAGACCATTTCAGATTAGGGCGCAGTTGAAAGACAATTTCAAGGGTTTCTGGCTTGACCTGCCAAGATTCTGCCAAGGCTGGCTCTAGTTCCCCCGTGAGGCCATTTTCTTGCACTAGACCACTGTAGAGGTACCCAAATACGTTAGGGGACTCTTGGCTGAGGGCGTAGTTAAAGGTTTTAGGGTCTGAAGTAACAGCAGTAACCAGTTGATTGGCGCGAGGGGCAACAGAGACACGACAACTGCCCACAATAAGGGTGCAACACCACACTAGCAGCACAAGCAGCCACCAGGGCCGTCGCCCCATTAACCGCCCCCCACAATGGTGACAATCTCGAGGCGATCGCCGCTATTGACCTGAGTTGCCTGCCAAAACTGGCGATGCAAAATCTCGCCATTATATTCAATAGCCACCAAGCGAGGATGAATCCCTAAAACCTGACAAAGCTCCAGAATCGAGAGCGATCGCTCAAGGCTGTGAGGGTTTCCATTCACATAAATCACAATCGGTTGCTGTATCGTCACCATCGGGTTAAGGTGCGTCACGCAATTGATTGAAGCAAAAAATTCTAAAGGAATTGCTCAAGAGTCGCTTCAATTTTTGTTTTGGGAACTGCGCCAACTAAAATATCAACTTTTTGGCCACCTTTAAAAATCATAAGGGTAGGGATGCTACGAATACCGTAGTCAGTGGCTACCTTGGAGTTTTCATCGGTATTGACCTTAACCACCTTGACCTTGCCCGCATACTGGTTGGCGATTTCATCAACCACAGGGGCAACCATCCGGCACGGTCCACACCACGGCGCCCAAAAGTCAACAAGGACAGGAAGTTCACTGTCTAAAACTTCTTCTTTGAAGGTGGCATCAGTGACGGACAATGCACTGGACATAGGTCAAACCCTTATAACGAATCAGCGGCTATAAATTATACAGTAGCCTTTTGTAGGCACGTTAGATCGAGCAGAGTACTAGACTTCGGCGCTTAAGTCATCATCATCATCCTCAGAGCTATTGACCACCCGCCTGAAGCTGGTGAATAACTAAGGTGATCACGACTTTATTAGGCAATTTTAGCATATAACTGCAAGAATCCTCCGCTTCAAATCGTTGATTGAGGCGTGAGATGAATTGCGGTAATAAACGGTGCTATACAAGATGATCCCTGTTAAGAGGGTTAAGAGGCGCTCCTGTTGGTCACGAAAAATTTTGGGGATGTCAGCCAGAATAGCTGACTATTTGCTACAGGATCTGTCTGCGGTACCTTGAGGCCAATAATGCCCGCCTTTTTGAGTTGCAAATGTCCCAAGGCTTTCCCCCACAGAAGAAACTCAGCCCAGTGACTGAGATTCGGTTCATGACCGACAAGGATTAATGTTCCATCGTGATCGTGTCGCCAATGCGCTAACCAAGTTAGCCACGTATTAAAACTACCGACAGGGGTCAACAGATCTGAGATCATCAGCTCAGTGGCCACCCCCGCCTCAAGTAAAATTTCAGCGGTTTGGCGTGCTCGCAGCAGGGGTGAACTGAGGATAAGTTCTCCTTCTACGCCAACTTCGAGTAAGCGTTGAGCCACGTGGAGCGTTTTCCGTTCCCCTTTAGCAGTGAGGGGGCGATCGCCATCGGTGCCTGTAAAAACATCACGCTCTACCGCAATGCCGTGGCGAACCAGCAAAAGAGTTAGCTCTGACATATAGCCTATTGATAGTATTGTTGAGGGTCTCCTAGCACGAAGTTACTCTGTACCATGGAGAACGTTATTTTTGGGATTCACTAAGTGGAGCAGTTTCTGCTTGATTTGGGTGTCATAAACATTCCACTTGAGCTTAGCGTATTCAGCATTCTCATTGAGACCCGATAAGAACCCTACCGGAATTTCAAACCCTCCCGCTTGGGAACGTCCCCCCCCAAAGAAACGCCCTTGGCGATCTTTACCAAAGGCTTCCTTGATAAACTCATCCGGATCAAGGGTAATTTTCGTGGTTCGCAAGGATCCAATAATCAGTTCAACCTCTTCATCTTCATCGTGAACGAGGCCATACACGACGGCAGTATGGACATTCTCTTCCGTAACGAGGAAATCTGCTGCTTGGGGAATCGCATCGCGGTCTTCGTAGCGAATATATCCCACCCCAGAAATAGAAAAGTTATTGTGAATGGAGCGATTTTTCAGAGAACGCTCAATCACGTCCATCACTTGCTTCGAGCGATGGGATTGCAGGATGGTATTGAGGAGCTGATAGTCGATGTAGCGGCTCAAAAAGGCCGCCGCTAGGAAATCTTCCTCTTTTGCTTGCTTCAGGCAGTCTGTATCGGATCGCAACCCATGCATCAGGGCAGTGGCGCACTTGACGTGAATAGGGTTACTGCTGTCTAGGGGGAGGAGTCCCGATTGGAGGTACTGGGTCAGAATTGTGGCGGTTGCACGGGTGGTGGGGCGAATATCGGTAAATTCGGCTTGAATCGTTTCTTGGAGGTTGTGGTGATCAATGATCGCGATCGCCGGTAGCCCGGCCTCTTGCACAATGGGTAATAACTGGCTGGTGGTTCCTTGGTTATCGACCAAAACGTAGCCCTGATAGCAGGAGCAGTCTCGCTGATCTTTATTTTTTGCCCCCTGAACATTCCAACGCACCAAGGGCATACCAGTCAGGCGCACAAGGGTAATATTTTCTTGGTGACTGAGGGCACCGGCGTAGGCAATGTCACACTGAATGTCAAATTTCTCGGCGATAAGCTTATAGGTCCAAGCGGAGGAGAGTGCATCTGGATCCGGAAAATCTTGCAAAATCACAAGCTGGCGGTTGCCACGATGACGCTCCAACATCTGTCTAAGCGCCTCAGCCCGAGGATCGCTTAAGCGAGGATCTGGCTTCACCAGTTCTGACGGAGCAGCCTCAGTTTTGACAAGTGCGTTACCATTCACTTCAGGGTGATGGCTGCCGGTCTCAACAGTGACGGGATCCGTCAGTTCAAGTGGATGGGGAGATTGCATAGTTGCTTCAGCGTTTTTTTGCAGGTGATAATCCAGAGAGGAACACGGAACGTAAAATGGCTGTCTTAGTGTCGGCAGCGATTCTACTTCGATCTTGGCAGATATTCTACCGTTTGACATCCCCCTTGAGACAGTCTATCCAAGCACAGTGCCACTTGCTCCGGTGGCGGCGCTTAATGGTACCCTTTGCTCTGACCTTATTCCTAGGAGTGCCAGCTTTGGCCACAGCCCAACAGGTCTGGCAGGGTGCTGCTGTTGTGCAACCAGAAGCAGCGTTGAGAGAGTGGCAGCACAGCCACATTCTCTACCTTGGCGAAACCCACGATAGCTCTGCGGATCATGATGCTCAGTTAGCGATCTTGCAAGCAGTACACCGCTGTGGCCGCCCGTTGGCGATCGCCCTTGAAATGATTCAGCGTCCCTATCAAGCAGCCCTAGATGCCTATATTGCTGGTGAAATAACCGAAATGGAATTGCTTGCTCAAACGGAGTACGCGCAGCGCTGGGGGTTTCCATGGTCACTGTACGCGCCTATGTTTCGCTTTGCTAAGGAGCACCGCATTCCCCTGATTGCCCTCAACACCCCTACGGAAATTACCCGCCAAGTGGCACGCTCAGGGTTGCAGAGTTTAGAGCATGGCAATTTGCACTATATTCCCCCCCTTGAAGAGATTGATCTAAGCAACACGCGCTACTGCGATCGCCTTGCCAAGATTTTTCGCACAGCCCACGAAGGTCGCAGCCACAGCGTGAATATAGAGTTTTTTTATCAAGCACAGGTGTTATGGGATGAAACCATGGCCGCAGCCATTGCCGACTATCATCAGCAGCACCCTGAGCGCTTAATCGTTGTGCTGGCTGGACGGGGGCACCTCTACTACGGTGATGGCATTCCCCAGCGGGTGCAACGGCGGCTGTCGTCTCAACCCCTGCACCAAGCAATTATCCTATTGAACCCTACTACCGCCGAAACAGCAGACCCCACGATCGCCGATTGGTTTTGGCAGCATCCCCCCTAGGGGCCAGCAAAAATAGCGTCTTCAACATCAGAGCGGGCAAGGGAGTACTTAAACGATCGCTGAATGGTCGTCCCTTCGAGGCGATCGTGGTACACCACTTGCAGTTCTTCAATATCCAAACAAATTTGTGCCGACCATTGCGGATAATCAATATCCCAGCAATGAATATCGGTGTCATTCTGCACACATCCCTTTTGCCGTAGCCACTCTTCAAGCTGAGGCAACGCATGATTGTATAAAGGCGTATTTGCAGTGGGAAGAGTCGTCATGTTACGCTGCTACGTTGTTAACAATCTGTAAAATCCACTCTTGCCCCTGCTGCGAGAACCCAACAATCACCGCAAGGAGCAAACAGCCAACAAACGTCACCCCCAAAATGAATAGGGCAAACAGCTCTCCGGCAGAGAGGGGACGATCGCCTTGGGGGCGCGCTGCCCTATAGAGCGGTGGACTGAGCTGACTAGGTGAGCTAGGAACACCACCGCTACGGCTAGACCGTAACTGTAATTGCAGGTCATACCACTGCCGCTGCTCAGCATTGGTGAGCACCGCATAGGCTTCATTCAAACGGTGGAATTCTTCCCGAGCGATCGCCACCGGCAGTGTGGTGGTATCCGGGTGGTAGAGCTTGCTCTTTTCCCGATAGGCACGACGAATATCCGCCAGCGACGCACTTGGCGGCACATCCAACACCTCGTAGTGAGATTGCCCAAGATGCCCCATGAGTCGCAGACTATTTGACCAAATCAAAGATTTTGAACATGGGTAGATACATCGCTACCAGAATTGAGCCTACCATACCCCCTAACACCGCAATCATCAAGGGTTCCATCACACTAGTTAAGGATTTTACCGCCTGCTCGACCTCATCCTCGTAAAAGTCAGCCACCTTCATCAGCATCTTATCCAGTTCACCGGTTTCCTCGCCCACATTGATCATCTGGGTGGCTAACACCGGAAAGACCCGCTCCTGTTGCAGGGCAATACTCAGCATCCCCCCCGTTTGTACTTCCTTTGCTGCCCGATCAATCGCATTGGAAATCACTTGATTGCCAGCTGTGGCACTAACAATCTCAAGGGAGCGCAAAATGGGAACCCCCGACCGTGAGAGCGACCCAAACGTTCGACAAAACCGAGCCACTGCCGTTTTTTCCACCAAGTCCCCAAACAGAGGCAGCTTCAGCAGCAAGGCATCTATGGTTAAACGCCCATTAGGCGTCTTGTAATAAAACCGAATACCAAAGACAATCGCTACCACTGTCACAATTAAGAGCGCCATGTATTGGGGTGTGCGCAGAAATTCACTCAACGCCACCATGGCAGCCGTAAAGGGCGGCAGTTCCCCTCCCAACTGGGTAAAAATTCCCTGAAAGACTGGAATCAAAAAGATGACCATCCCCAAGAAAATGCCTATCGCTAGCACGCCCACCACCACTGGATAGGTCAAGGCAGACTTAATTTGGTTATTCAGCCGAGCTTGATCCTCAAGGAGCTTAGAGAGACGATTCAACACTTCGTCGAGCACCCCCCCTGTTTCCCCCGCTTGGATCATCGCCACAAACAAACTATCAAAGGCAGCGGGATGAGGTCGCATCGCATCCGCAAGGCTACTCCCCTGTTGAATATCGTTATTGACCGCCATCAAAATCTTCTTCATTTTCGGGTTGGTTGCCTGATCCGCCAGCACACCAATCCCCCGCACTAAGGCTACCCCTGCATTCACCAAAGCTGCAAACTGGCGGGCGAAAATAGCGCGGTCTTTCACCGTAATCTTAGACAGAAAGCTCAGGTCTAGATCGGACTTAAGGGAGAGTTTTTTGGCCTCCTTTACTTCGAGAACCTGAACCCCCTGTAGCTGCAAGGCCATGCGAGCTTCGCGCGGCGTTGTTGCTTCTTCCCGTACGGTTTTATATTTGCCTTGGGCATCCCGTACCCGAACTTCATAGGTTGCCATAACCCAGTTCCCTATTGACCCTACGTGTACTTACCAACTAACGAACAGCAGCAGGAGTGCCAGTGCCAATGAGACGTTGCAACTCATCCTGCCGTGACGACTTCGACATTGCCGCTTCATAACTAATGATCCCAGCACGGTAATAGTCGGCTAAGACCTTCTCTAGGGTTTGCATTCCTAGCTTACCCCCCGTTTGAATGGCGGAATAAATTTGTGAGGTTTTACCTTCACGAATAAGGTTAGAAATGGCTGGAGTGACCACCATAATCTCCTGCGCCATAATGCGGCCAAATTCACCGGGCTTGGGATTCTTTTTCGGCACCAAGGTCTGACTAAAGACCGCCACTAAGGAGTTCGAGAGCTGCACCCGAATTTGTTGCTGTTGCTCTGGTGGGAACACATCCACCATCCGGTCAACGGTTTGCGAGGCCGAACTGGTGTGCAAGGTACCAAAAACTAAGTGACCAGTTTCTGCGGCTGAAATGGCAAGCTGAATTGTTTCCAGGTCCCGCATCTCACCCACCAGAATAATATCGGGATCTTCCCGGAGAGCGGCCCGCAACGCATTAGAGAAGCTCTTGGTATCTTCGCCCACTTGACGCTGGTGGATCAGGCTCTTGATCGGCTCATAGACAAATTCAATGGGGTCTTCAATCGTGAGAATATGCTCAGCACGGGTTTTATTGATCAGGTCAATCATGGCCGCTAGGGTGGTGGTTTTCCCTGAGCCTGTGGGACCGGTCACCAAAATTAGCCCCCGGGGTCGCTCACTCATTTCGCGGACAATGTTGGGTAGGCCGAGCTGCTCAAAGGTAGGAATTTTAGAGCTCAGGGCGCGCAAGCAGGCGGCGTAGGTACCGCGATCTTTATAGACATTGACCCGGAAACGGGCTAAGCCGCGCACACCATAGGAGCAGTCCAACTCCCAGTTCTGTTCTAAGTTTTTGCGCTGGGTGTTATTCAGCATACTGAAGATCAGGCGTTGGCACTGCTCCGGTGTAAGGGGTTCATAGTCCGTGGGGGTTAACTTACCACTGATGCGAATGTAGGGGGGCAGCCCTGCCGAAATGTGCAAGTCTGAGCCACCATTAGCGACCACTTGCTCCATTAAGTCTTCAATCATTAAATCCATAACATCATTCCTCGTTTAGGTCACTGGGGTAAGAATAGGGTTGCAATTTCAGGGGCGACTAATCGATAAAGCGAGGCGTCAGGCAATAGGGGCATTCTAACCATTCGGGCTGAGCCTCGGCACCACAGGTACGGCAGGTTAATGAACTTTTACGTTTTGCTTTGAGTTCTGATTCGAGACCGGTATCTGTAAAGGTTACCCGCTCCACTTCTTCAAGGGTGGTTACCCCCTCTTTGACAAGGTTTAGGCTATAGGCCAAGAGGGTTTTCATCCCCTCTTCGACAGCCACTTCTTTAATGCGCTCGGTAGGGGCACCTTCGGTAATTAGGGTCTGTAGGCGTTCGGTAACCCGCATAATTTCATAGACCCCGCAGCGGCCTTTGTAACCAACTCCACCACACTTGCTGCAGACTGGCTGGCCACTGGCTTTGGCGGCTTGGAGTTGCTCGGGAGTGAGTTTATTGGCTTTATAGAGTGTCAGATTCACTCCTTTGGAGGCCGATAGACCAAACCGCGCTAGCTCTTCGGGAGTAGGGGTGTAGGGAATACGGCATTCTGAGCACACCCGCCGCATCAGCCGCTGGGCGACCACGCCAATCAAGGACGCTGAAACCATAAAAGGCTCTACACCCATTTCCGAGAGGCGCGCCACTGCACTGGCTGCATCATTGGTGTGCAGCGTTGTCAAGACTAAGTGACCAGTCAAGGCTGCTTCAATGGCGGTTTTAGCGGTTTCTTTGTCGCGGGTTTCCCCCACCAGAATGACATCCGGATCCTGACGGAGGAAGGCACGCAGAATGGAGGCAAAGTCCATCCCTTTTTCACGGATGACCTGTACCTGCGTTAGGCCGGGCAGGGAGTATTCAATGGGGTCTTCAGCGGTGCTGATGTTTACCCCCGGACTATTACACTCCGCTAGGGCAGAGTAGAGGGTGGTGGTTTTCCCAGACCCTGTGGGCCCCGTCACCAAGATCAAGCCGAAGGGTCGCTTCGTCATTTCGCGGACAATTGCTAGGCTTTCAGGATCGGTAATGAGTTTGTCAAGCCCCAATTGGGTGGCTGAGTTATCCAGAATCCGCAGGACGACCTTTTCACCCCAGCGGCTGGGCAGGGTGTTGACCCGAAAGTCCACGCGGCGACCTTGGAACATTTTGCGGATGCGGCCATCTTGGGGGGCACGACGCTCGGCAATGTCGAGATCCGCCAAAATCTTGAAGCGCGAGACGACCGCAGGCACAATTTTTTTAGGAAGAGGGTCAAAGGCCTGATGGAGAACGCCATCTTTACGGAAGCGCACCCGCAGGTACTCTTCTTGGGGTTCGATGTGAATATCGGAAATCCCCTCGTTGAGGGCTTTAGCCAGAATTTTATTGACAAGGGCAATGATTGGCGCATCCTCTGCACCCCGTAGGGCATCGGCAAGGTCAACTTCTTGACCCTCTTGAACGTCATCTAAGCCGCCAATGGCCTCAATGTCTTCTTCGATGTTAATGTCACCTAGGGCGGCTGGAGCATGTTTGCTGGCAGCAGTTTCTGCTACTTGCTTGTTGAGAATTGGATCAATGAGTCGCTGGTAGTCTTCAAGGGTAATCACCATCCGCTTCAAGGTAAAGTTATGGCCGCGGAGAATACGACTGATGTTATCGATGGCTTGTAGGTTGTCGGGATCGACCATTGCCACGAGTACATAGGGGGGATCGGCGTTGGGGTACTTGGCAATGGGAATAGCTTGATAGGTTCGGCAGGTATCTACCGGCAAAATTGTATTCACTAACTCTTCAATTTGCTCAGTGGGAAAGCGGTTGAGTTCCGGATCAAGACAGTCAACGCCGTAGATGACCTTGAGTTCAAAGAGTTGTTGTTTGTGGTACTGACGCAACACATCGGGTGGCATGGTGGTGCCAGTAATCTCTTGCAAGGCAACCACAAGGGATTTGCCCGTTTTGCGGGCGGTATTCATGGCTTCGCGTACTTGCTCAAGGCTGGCATAGCCAGAGGCAACAAGGGAACGCTCAGTAGGGTTACCGGCTTTCCGCAGGGCGATCGCCTTGCGGGCAGAAGAAGATGATGTGTTGACCATAGGTTTTGTCTGGGGGCTGGATGGCTTGCCTACTATAGTAGCAATAACTTTCACAAGGATTGTATGCGTATTTTCACGGTTCTTCATAACCGCAGTTCGCGTATGGTTGCATCGGATTTGAGTCTTTTGCCGCCCTCACCCTAGCCCTCTCCCAGAGGAGAGGGAACAAGACTCTTAGCTCCCTTCTCCCCAAGGAGAAGGGTTGGGGATGAGGGTCTCCCTAGGGAGAAAGGTTGAGGATGAGGGGAATTCATGGCCACATTCAGCAACACCTTAGCTCGGACGTTCACTTAGCGCGGCACGTTCTGATAGTTTTCATTGACGTCACTCTGGAGTCAAGGTTCTGACACTCCCACAAACTGTATAGCGCACTTACGGCACTTACAGGTCTGCTTCCCATTGTGGATGTTGCGGTTCTTGACGATATGAGTGGAGTGACAGCGAGGGCGGGTCGGCGGAGTCGTTGCTAGGATGTAATTGAGGTAACGTCGTCTTCCCTATCCTTACATCTTTAGGACTACCCTCTAATCAAACCAACCGATTTCTGTATCCCCTAGCCGCGCAGCCTCGGGATTGGGGGTGGGGATTTCGTTCACAAGGGGCTTAAAGCCAACATCTTCAAACCGGTAGGGGTGCGGTGCCGTTAGCTCGCGAATAACCTGTTTGGCTTCCTCAAACTCTGCCTGTAGCTCCCGATGGGTGGCCTGTAGCTGCTCGAGTTCCGCCTGTAATTGGGCATAGCGATCGCGCCAGTCGTGTACCTCTTGCCGTAACTGGTCACGTTCTGCCCCGTAGCTTGCCGCTTCGGCTTGAGCCGCGTTTAATGCCTCCGCCATCGTCGCCAATTGAGCGGTCAACTCTGCCTTGGTGGGCTGGCTACTGCGCTTGGGGCGAGGGCGGGGTTGCTTGGCTGCTTCTGCCCGCAGCAAATCGCTGAGGTTGTGGTGTTCCAAGGAGTCTATCTCCAATCTCGCTGTAGTTCTTCGGCAACGCGGCGGTAGTCTGCTTGCGCTTCCTTAGCTTGCTTTCCCTTCCACTGGGTAATGGGAACCCCATCAAGAGCTGCCCGCTCGTGGGCTTTGTAGGCGCGAATAAAGGAGTGGCAGGCCGCAACCCCCAACTGCAACAGCGTATTTTGAGCTTCAAGTGCCTCGGCCACACAGCGGGGATCGACCCGGGTGAGGAGGACGCGGTGGGGCACGTTGGCGGGCTGAACCACTTGTTTCACCGTTTCAATGAGGGCAGCTAAATCAATGGGGGCAGGGGGGGTCGGCAGCACGACATAGTCGGCGATCGGCACCACCGCCGCCAAGGCACTAGAGGCTAAAGCAGGGGGAGTATCCACCACAATTAACTCGTAGCCTGACAGCTTGCGCACATTACTGAGGAGCTTGGGGTTAACCTCTTGTGCCAGATCAAACCCCATTCCTTGACCATGGCGCTGAAACCACCAAGTTGCCGAGGCTTGGGGGTCGGTATCGACTAGTAGCACCTTGTACTGCTCGGCGTAGGTGGCGGCCAAATTAATGGCCGTGGTGGTTTTGCCTACGCCACCTTTGCCATTGAGAACTGCTAATAGGCGTGGTTCCGTCAAGGCTCCCCCCTAAAACTGACGCAGAAAGCGCAGATCGCTGGTGTAAAAGCGGCGAATATCATCAATTTGGTGTAACACCATCGCAAACCGCTCGACACCAAAACCTGCCGCAAAGCCGGTGTAAATTTCCGGATCGTAGCCGACATTTTTGAGCACGGCTGGATCTACCATGCCACAGCCCATGACTTCCAGCCAACGTCCTTGCCACTGCACATCCACCTCTGCTGAGGGTTCGGTGAAGGGGAAATAGCTAGCGCGAAAGCGAATCGGCACATCGCCAAAGAGCTCCGCCAAAAAGGTACTGACAGTGCCCTTAAGGTCAGTAAACGTGAGTCCCTCGTCAATGGCTAAAATTTCAATTTGATGGAAGACGGCGGCATGGGTGGCATCTTCGGTATCGCGGCGGTAGCAACGGCCGGGGGCAACAATGCGAATGGGCGGATCGTTTAGCTCCATGTGACGAATTTGCACCGAAGAGGTATGGGTTCGCAGGAGATTGCCATCCGGTAAGTAGAATGTGTCTTGCATATCCCGTGCGGGGTGATCGGCAGGGGTGTTCAGCGCCTCAAAATTGTAGTAGTCGCTCTCCATTTCAGGCCCATCGTCCACGGTGTAGCCCAAGCCCACGAAAATATCAATAATGCGGTCTATGGTGCTGTTGAGGGGATGAATGTGCCCTTGGGGGCGAAAGACCGCTGGCATTGTCACATCAAGGCTTTCTGCAGCAAGCTGGGCAGCAATGTTAGCAGTGTGGAGGGTGTGGCGGCGCTCCTCAAGGGTGTGCAGCAGTTTTTCTTTGAGGGTGTTCGCTAAGCTGCCAATGTGGGGGCGATCGCTAGCGGGAAGTTTCCCCATTAAGGCTAGAATTTGGGACAGTTCTCCTTTTTTGCCTAGGTAAGCAACCCGTAGTTGCTCAAGGCTGTCGAGGTCGGCAGCGTGGGCGATCGCCTCTAATGCCTTGGTTTCAAGGTCAGTGAGCTGGGCAGTCAACACAGTACGGTCGAGAGTGGGGGTGGTCATGGTAAACACCAGCCAATACAGTGTCAAGAAAGAATAAAGATCAACGGTTGCGCTTAGGGCAAAGAAATTGAGTGATTTTTTGATGAGCCTTGATTATAACTCTACTCCAGTCGTCATCGGTTACTGTAGTCTTTCATGACCTCCAATCCTCTCCTTCAGTTCTACCATTGGCTCTACAGAGCACCCCAGTCCTTTTTAGCGTTAGCGCGCTTCAATGGCACGCGAGAGCAATACACGGCTCTGTTAGCTGGTCTCCTTTGGTTTTGGGCGCAATTTCTCTACCTCCATTACTGGGCACAGCAGCCCTGGCCATGGCTGGAAAGCCTCGTTGAAGCAGCCGCAGTGGTTGTCATTGGTGGCGTTCCGGTACTGTGGTGGGCCACTCCCAAAGGCGATCGCTGGCGATCCTTGACCGCTATGGCGAGTCGCTGGCAGTGGCAGTTCGTCTTAGGTTTGAGCCTCTACGTGGCGGTGGCTTACCATTTACCCCATGCGTCACTATTTCCGTGGCGACGCGTGCTAAGCCATCTCATTGTGGCTGATCCTTGGTGGTTGAATTTTATTTTCTTTCTCGTGGGTTCTGTTGCGGCACTGCGGGTGCCTTTTTTACTGCGCGATCGCACCCTTTCTGGTCTTGAGCGCTGGGGATGGGTGAGTACTGCCGCCGTGTATTTGCTATTGAGCCATAGTTCGCTGATTTCACCGGCTTTTGCCACGTACCGAACCGAAGGGTTCATCATCACACCGCTCTATTTACTGCTGTGCGCGTGGTGCGATTGGCAACACGGGCGATCGCCGACCTCACCCCGCCCTGTGGGACTACAGGGTAAGGATGCCCTCCTAGCGGCAGTATGCATCTTTACTCTCTACTGGTTTTCTACACCTCACTTTCGCTTTGGTTCATTTATTGCCCTGCAACTCTTTATTCTGGCTGTTATTTTTGGCAGCGGCTTAGGGCGGCAGCACTTTGGCTATAGCTTTGAACCTCGCTGGGGAGACGCTCGCTTGCTAGGGATCATGGTTATTGTTGCCTTGGCCACCCTAGTGCCCCTCGGTAGCCTGTTAGGTTTTCTTCCCCTTGAAGAATTTAACCTTGCGCCCCCCTTCTCTAAGTTGCTCGTGTATATTGTTCTTTTTTCAATGCGCGTTGGCATTTTTGAGGAAGTCCTGTTTCGCAGTGGCTTAATGATTCTAATCCGCGATACCCTACAGCAGCGGGGGGGCGATCGCCACGACCCGTTTTGGATCGCTTGGGGAGCGATTCTCATCTGTGCCCTTCTGTTCGGAGTGGCGCACATGGGTAATACCCCCGGCAGTGGCGTTGAGTTGCCAGTGGTGGCCTATCGCCTGATCTACATTGCCTTGGCAACCCTTGCCTCCTTGTTTTACTGTCTTATGTTTGCCTGTACTCAGCGCCTGTGGGGTGGAGTCGTCCTCCACGGCTTAGTGGATGCCCTTGCAGTGGTCTCCTTCGGTGCCACCCTGACCGCACCGTTCTAACGCACCACAATCACTGGCATTCCGGGGCGAACTTTTTCAAACAGTTCTTCAATATCGCGGTTGTGCATGCGCACACAGCCATGGGAAATTGCCTGCCCAATAGAGTCAGGATTAGGGGTGCCGTGCAACCCGATCCAATTTTTGCCATCGCTCCAAAAACCAATCCAGCGCCGCCCCAAGGGATTACGAGGATGGCCACCAGGAATCACTGAGCCATTGAAGGGGTTTTTCCATGCCGGATCCCGAATCATCTCCTGAATTTGAAACTGCCCCAGCGGCGTTTCCCAGCCCGGTCGGCCAACCGCCACTGGGTAGGTACGCAGGCGAGTTTGCCCCTGATATAGCACCATTTGTCGCCGCGATAAGCTAATCTCTAGGCGCAGGGGGGCAACTATTGGGTCTGTTATCAAGGGGGTTGGGTTGGCCACAAGCGGCCTAAGGTACCCGCACAGTAGGCTCACCACCGTGGCAGTAACGAATACCAACCGCTGTTTTTGCCAAGGGTATCGTTGCTCCATAGCACACTGTTCCCAACCTATCCTGAAACACAACATAACAAGTCGCTGCACCCGACCCAGTGTTATACTCTGAACAGTTCCCAAAGCTGTTAGTAGCAGGTGAGCTTAGCCGTTAGGTGGGTGATTCTCATCCCATAAAGTTTTTTAGAACAAATGGTTTATAATCAGGGTAAGACTAAAATTGCCATTAGAAGGATGAAATGACAAAACCCCATATATTTTTTGAGAATAATATGGTCAAGGTT
>Ga0272446_1002722_pt1 | contig 23506 bp, 22 predicted proteins | sample YNPCB0061_FD_194587 | JGI IMG/M metagenome (GOLD analysis project Ga0272446, IMG submission 194587) | Hot spring microbial mat communities from Yellowstone National Park, WY, United States - YNP-CB-006-1 | ecosystem: Environmental > Aquatic > Thermal springs > Hot (42-90C) > Sediment | place... | reverse complement strand
CGCGCTTCAATATCTCGTCACCGATCGAAAGCTCGCCCGAGTAGTCGGTCGAAGCGACCCACAGCCGGATGATCTCGGCACCGAGCTTGTCGCTGACTTCCTGCGGGCGTATCACGTTGCCGAGCGACTTGCTCATCTTGCGGCCCTGCGGGTCGACGGTGAACCCGTGCGTCAGCAGCGCCTTGTACGGTGCGCGGCCGTCCAGCGCCGCACCGGTCAGCAGCGACGAGTGGAACCAGCCGCGGTGCTGGTCCGACCCTTCCAGATAGAGGTCGGCCGGATACGCGAGGTCGCGCGCGTGCGAACCGCGCAAAACGGTGCGGTGCGTGGTTCCGGAGTCGAACCAGACGTCGAGGATGTCGTTGGACTTCTCGTACTGTGCCGCCTCGTCGGGGGGAAGGAAGTCCTCGACCTTCGCCTTCGACCAGGCTTCCACGCCGCCGGCTTCGACCTTCTGCGCCGCCGCCTCGAGCAGCTCCAGGGTGCGCGGATGCAGTTCGCCGCTCGCCTTGTGCAGGAAGAAGGGCAGCGGCACGCCCCAGTTGCGCTGGCGCGAGATGCACCAGTCGGGGCGGTTGGCGATCATGCCGTGCAACCGTGCCTTGCCCCAGTGCGGGAAGAACGCCGTCGCCTCGATCGCGCGCAGCGCCGTCTCGCGCAGTGTTTCGCCCACCGTTTCGCGCTGCATCACGCCGCGCGTGTCTGCAGTCGGTCCATCCATCCGCACGAACCACTGCGACGTCGCCCGATAGACGAGCGGCGTCTTGTGGCGCCAGCAGTGCATGTAGCTGTGCGTGTCGGTCGACGCGTGCAGCAAGTGCCCCGCCACGCGCAGCGCGTCGACGATCTTCGGGTTGGCGTCCCAGATCTTCATTCCGCCGAACAGCGGCAGACCGGACGCATACAGGCCGTCGCCCTGGACCGGGTTGAGGATCTCGTCGTTGCTCATCCCGTACGACTTGCACGAGTCGAAGTCCTCGATGCCGTACGCGGGCGCCGAATGAACGACACCGGTGCCCGCGCCGGACTCGACGTAGGTGCCGAGGTAGACCGGCGAAAAGCGCTGGTATCCGGCGTGCAGCTTGGCCAGCGGATGGACGAAGCGCACGCGTTCGAGCGCGGCCCCGACCGCCTCGCCGACGACGCGCCCGCGCAGCCCGTAACGCTGCAGGCAGGATTCGACGAGTTCGCGCGCGAGGATCAGCAGTCGATCGCCGCAATCGACAAGCGCATAAACCAGCTCGGGGTGGAAGTTCAGCGCCTGGTTGGCCGGAATCGTCCACGGCGTCGTCGTCCAGATCGACGTGAAGGTCGGCTTGCCCAGCGCTGCAAGCCCGAAGGCGGCGGCAACCCTGGCCTCGTCCTCTGCGGCGAGCGGAAACGCCACGTCGACGACCGGCGTCTTGCGTTCGATGTACTCGACCTCGGCCTCGGCGAGCGCGGAGTTGCAGTCGAAGCACCAGTTGACCGGCTTCAGCCCGCGGTAGACGAAGCCGCGCTCCATCATGCGCCCGAGCGCTCGAATCTCGTCGGCCTCGGTCTTGAAGTGCATCGTCTTGTACGGATTGTCCCAGTCGCCGAGCACGCCGAGCCGCTTGAAGTCCTTCATCTGCAGCGCGATCTGCTCGGCCGCGAACGCGCGCGCGCGCGCCTGCACCTCGTCGCGCGGCAGGTTCTTGCCGTACTGCTTCTCGATGTGCACCTCGATCGGCATGCCGTGGCAGTCCCATCCCGGAACGTAGACCCCGTCGAAGCCCGCGAGGATCTTCGACTTGTTGACCATGTCCTTCAGGATCTTGTTGACTGCCGTGCCCAGGTGGATCTCGCCGTTCGCGTACGGCGGCCCGTCGTGCAGCACGAACTTCGGCGCGCCCTTGCGCGCGGCGCGGATCGCCCGGTAGACGTTCCGTTCTTCCCACTCCTTGACCCACTGCGGCTCGCGCCTGGGCAAGTCGCCGCGCATCGGAAACGGCGTGTCGGGCAGGTTCAGCGGATATTTCTTCGTGTCGCCGGATTCGGCCATCGTTCGGTTCCCTGGGACGCTTCGAGTCGGAAGTCGCGAATCTACCTGCTGCGTGGGCCGATCGTGCGCCTGCGCGGCTCGTCGTACGAAGCCTTACGCGTCCGCTGCTCGGCGCACCCTCGGCGCGCTTGCGAAGAAATCTTCACGACTTCTCGTCGATGCAATGCGTGGTTACTGCGCAAGCGCGCCGTCGAACAGCTCGCGCGCCCGCTGCGCATCGCGTGCGATCGCGGCAGTCAGTTCATCGAGCGTTCCGTACCTCTCCTCGTCGCGCAGCTTCGCGAGGAACTCGACGCGCACGAGCTTGCCGTAGACCTGCCGCGCGAAATCGAACAAGTGCACCTCGAGCAGCCAGCGGCCGGTGTCGTCCACCGTCGGCCGCAGCCCCACGCTGGCCACGCCGGGCCAGGCGCGCTCGTCGATGCCGTGCACCTTGACCGCATACACGCCGTGCACTGCGGGACGCTTGTGCGCGATGCGAAGATTCAGGGTCGGAAAGCCGATCGTGCGGCCCAGCTTTGCGCCGTGCAGCACGCGGCCGCTGATCATGTACGGCCGCCCCAACAGCTCGCGTGCGCGCGCCAGATCGCCCTTTTCGAGCGATTCGCGCACGGCCGAGCTGGACACCCGATCGCTGCCGTCGAGCACCGTCGGCAGCGCTTCGACGACGTAGCCGCCGCCGGCGGCGCGTGCGCGCAGCAGCGCGAGGTCGCCGGCGCGCCGTGCGCCGAAGCGAAAGTCGTCGCCGACCATCAGCCAGCGCACCCGGCAGCCAGCGACCAGCACGTCGTCGATGAATTGCTCGGCGGACAGCGACGCGAAGCGGCGGTTGAAGTGCTCGATATAGACGCGCTCGATGCCCGCTTCGCGCAGCGCCTCGAGCTTGTCGCGGATGTTGGCCACGCGCGCCGGCGCTTGCGCCGGCGCGAAGAATTCGCGCGGATGCGGCTCGAACGTCATCACCGCCGCAACCAGTCCGCGCGCACGCGCAGCCTCGACCACGCGGGCGAGCAGCGCTGCGTGGCCGCGATGCACGCCGTCGAAGTTGCCGATCGTCAGTGCGCAAGGCGGTCGGTCGTTGGCGCGCGGCACACCGCGATAGACCTTCATCGAACCCGGTTCGTGCGTTTGTGGAGGAAAGCGGCAAATTATACGGTCGCACCCGGTGAAGGCCTTGATTTTTCGCGGCTTTCGAGGGCGGCGGCGCGATGCGATGCGTAGAATCGCCCACCGATGAAGAACATCGTCTGCCTGATCTCGGGGCGCGGCAGCAACCTCGAAGCGCTCCTGCGCACGGCGCGCGACGAACGCTGGGACAGCGCGGCGGACGCGCGCGTCGCGGCGGTCATCAGCAACCGCGCGCAGGCGCCGGGGCTGGCGATCGCGCGCGCTTTCGGCGTGCCGGCACACGTGATCGAGCACGGTCGCTTCGCTTCACGGGAGGCATTCGACGCGGCGCTCGTCGAGGCCATCGACGCGTACGCGCCGGCGCTGGTCGTGCTGGCCGGCTTCATGCGCGTGCTCACGACTGGGTTCGTGGAGCACTACGAAGGTCGCCTGATCAACGTTCATCCGTCGCTGCTGCCGATGTTTCCCGGGCTGGCGACGCATCGCAAGGCGCTCGCCGCGGGCGTGCGCGTGCACGGCGCGACGGTGCACTTCGTATCGAACGACGTGGATGCCGGCGCGATCATCGCGCAGGCCGCGGTGGCCGTGCGGCCGGACGACACCGAAGAGGCGCTCGCGGCGCGCGTGCTGGCGCAGGAGCACCGGCTGCTGCCGCGCTGCGCCCGCTGGGTGGTCGAAGGGCGCGTTCGGCTCGTGCGCGGGCGCACTGCGGTCGACGGCGTCGATCCTGCCGAGCTGGCGCTGTTCTCCCGATGAGCACGGTGCGAATCACGTCGCTGGTGGTCGATCATCTCGCCGCGCTGCTGGCGCAGGTGCTGCGCTTCGACGGGCCGGCGGACGCGGTGATGTCGCGCTATTTCAAGCAGCATCCGAAGCTTGGCAGCCGCGACCGCAGCCTGATCGCCGAAGGCGTTTTTCACGCGTTGCGCCGCTACGCGAGCCTGAAGTGGATGCTGCAGCCGGCGCGTCCCGAGCGCGCGCCGCGGCTCGCCGCGCTGGTGACGTTGGCGCGTCAGCACGGGATTGCGGCGCTCGACGTTCGCGCGCTCAGAAGCGACGAACGCGCGGTGCGCAATGCGCTGGCGCTCGATGTGTCGAGCGCGCCGTGCGCGGTTCGCTCCGAGGTGCCGCTGTGGCTGTTCCAGCGCGTCACCGCGCAGTACCACGACGCCGAAGCGCTGCTGGCGGCGATGGTCCAGCCGGCACCGCTCGACCTGCGGGTCAACACACTGAAGACCACGCGCGACCGCGTGCTCGCCGAGCTGCGCGCGGCCACGCGCCAGCACGCGCCGCTCGCGGCCGAACCGACGCCGTATTCGCCGGACGGCATCCGCCTGTTCGACAAACCGGCATTGACGCGCTGGCCGCTTTATCAGGACGGCCTGGTCGAGGTGCAGGACGAGGGCAGCCAGCTGGTGGCGCGGCTGGTGGCGCCCGGCCGCGGCGCGATGGTGGTGGACTTCTGCGCCGGCGCCGGCGGCAAGACGCTCGCGCTCGGCTGCCTGATGAAGTCCACCGGCCGCCTCTATGCGTTCGATGTCAACGCCAAGCGCCTCGCCGGACTCGGCCCGCGACTGAAGCGCAGCGGCCTATCCAACGTGCACCCGGCCGCGATCGCAAGCGAAAACGACGTGCGCGTGAAGCGGCTCGCCGGCAAGATCGACCGCGTCCTGGTCGACGCCCCGTGCTCGGGCAGCGGCACGCTGCGGCGCAATCCGGACTTGAAATGGCGGTTCGACGAAAACGAACTGGCGCGCGTCAACGCCGTGCAGACCAACGTGCTGCGCGCCGCTGCGCGATTGGCCAAGCCCGGCGGGCGGCTCGTCTACGCGACCTGTTCGCTGCTTGCGACGGAGAACCAGGCGGTCGTCGAGAGCTTCCTCGCCGAGCATCCGGACTATTTCGTCGTGCCCGCAAGCGAGGTGCTTCGGACGCAGGGCATCGTGATCGACTACGCTGAGCGCTTCGCGCCGTGGTTCGTGATGCTGCCGCATCTGCATGGCACCGACGGTTTTTTCGCGGCCGTGCTGGAGCGCCGCCGGTGAAAGATTCGCAACTCGACGAACTGCTGCAGGCGCTCGCCGAAGGGTTGGCGCGACCGCAGCATTTCTGGGCAGCCGTCGTGATCGTCGTCGCGGTCGCCGGCGGCTGGATCGTCTCTGGACTGGTGCGCCGGCGCGTCGAGGCGCGCCTGGCGCCCACCACAGCGCGCAGCGGCGCGGCCGTCGACGCGCTGCGATTCTCGATCGACGGGTTCCGCCGTCTCGCATTTCCGGTGACTGCGCTGCTGCTGCTGATGGCCGGCGAAGCAGCGCTGCGCTTGGCGGGCGTGCTGAGCCGCTCGGCCGATGCGCGCCTGTTGCGTCTTGCGCTGACGCTGCTGGCGGCGCTGGCCTCGATCCGGCTGCTGGTGTACGTGCTGCGGCGGGTGTTTTCGAATCTGGCGTTCATCGCCGCCTCCGAACGGGTCATCGCGCTGGCGATCTGGCTGGTCGTCGCGCTGCAGGTCACCGGCGCATTGAGCGACGTCGTCGAGTGGCTCGATGCAACCAGGATCCCGGTCGGCGCGTCGACGGTGTCGCTGTGGGTCCTTTTGATGGGCGCGGTGTCGTTGCTGGTGACGCTGCTGGCGGCCTTGTGGGTCGGGTCCGCACTTGAGGCGCGGCTGATGCGCGCCGAGGAACTCGAGCCCAACCTGCGGGTGGTGGCCTCGCGCGCGCTGAAGGCGCTGCTGTTGCTGGTCGCGGTTCTGCTCGGACTGTCGATGGTCGGCATCGACCTGACGGTGCTGTCGGTGTTCGGAGGCGCGCTGGGCGTCGGTCTCGGCCTCGGACTGCAGCGCATCGCGAGCAACTACGTGTCGGGTTTCATCATCCTGCTGGACAAATCGCTGCGCATCGGCGATCTGATCACCGTCGACAAGTACACCGGTACCGTCACGCATATCAATACGCGTTACACCGTGATCCGCGCGCTCGATGGCACCGAGGCGATCATTCCGAACGAAAAGCTCGTCTCCGAACCGGTGACGAACCAGAGCTACAGCGACCGCAAGGTGCTGATTCGCTGCAATGTCCAGGTCAGCTACGCAAGCGACGTCGACCGCGCGCTCGAGCTGTTGCGCCAGGCTGCGCGCGTAAGCCCGCGCGTGCTCGAAGACCCCGCACCGGCGGCGGCGCTCGCCGACTTCGGCGCCGACGGACTGAACCTGGCCCTGACCTTCTGGATCGCCGACCCGGAGAACGGGCGGCTTGGCGTGACCTCGGACGTCAACCGCGAGATCCTGCGGCTGTTCCGCGCCAACGGCATCGATATCCCGTTCCCGCAGCGCGACGTTCGCGTCGTCGGGATGCCGCCACCGCCGCGCGGCCCGGCTGCAAGCGCCTGAGGGGCCTGGGGATTGCCTGCAAATAAAGGCATCGCGCCTTGCGGCGGTACGGGTACAATGCCCGCTCACCCTTTATGAGTGCAGCCCCGACGTCGGGCGCACCGTCTTCCGGAGAACGCATGTACTTGTTTGAATTCCTCGATGGGGGACTGCTCGGCCTGAGCTGGTGGCAACTCGTCATCGCCACGCTCGCGCTGACCCACGTCACGATCGCATCGGTCACGATCTTCCTGCATCGGTCGCAGGCGCACCGGGCGCTCGACCTGCACCCGGTCGTCGGACACTTCTTCCGGTTCTGGCTGTGGCTGACGACCGGCATGTTGACCAAGGAGTGGGTCGCGATCCACCGCAAGCACCACGCCAGGTGCGAAACGCCGGATGATCCGCACAGCCCGCAGACGCGCGGTCTGAAGACCGTCCTGTGGCGCGGTGCCGAGTTGTACATGGCCGAGGCGAAGAATGCGGAAACGCTCGCCCGATACGGTCACGGCACGCCGAACGACTGGATCGAGCGCAACGTGTATTCGCGCTTCACCTGGCAGGGTGTGGCGATCATGCTGGGCATTGACCTGGTGCTGTTCGGCGCGGCCGGCATCACCGTCTGGGCCGTGCAGATGGTCTGGATCCCGTTCTTTGCCGCCGGCGTCATCAATGGGCTGGGTCATTTCTGGGGCTATCGCAACTACGACGCGCCCGATGCCAGCAGGAACATCGCTCCGTGGGGCATCCTGATCGGCGGCGAGGAACTGCACAACAACCACCACACGTATCCGACCTCGGCCAAGCTCTCGTCGAAGTGGTACGAATTCGATCTGGGCTGGCTGTATATCCGCGTTCTCGAGTCGCTCGGGCTGGCGCGGGTACTGCGGGTTGCCCCGGTGCCGAAAGTCGCCGAGCCGAAGCGCTCGGTCGACCTGCAAACGCTGCAGGCGGCGATCAACTACCGCTACGACCTGCTCGCGCGCTACGCGCGGCATCTGCGGCGCACGTATGCCGCGGAGTTGCGCCGGATGCGGCTGCCGGCTGCCGAGCGCAGCCGCTTTCTAGCCGTCAAGCGCTGGTTGGGCATCAGCGACGTCGCGGCGCTGCCCGAGCCTCAGCGTCAGACCCTATCCGAGGCGCTGGTGCAGAGCCAGGCGCTGAAGACGCTGGTGGACATGCGCGCGGAGCTCAAGGCGATCTGGGAGCGCTCGAACGCCTCGCGCGAACAGATGCTGTCCAATCTTCAGGATTGGGTCGCACGCGCCGAGTCAAGTGGCATCCGCGCGCTGCAGGATCTGGCGCTGCGCATCCGCAGCTACGCTCCGGTCGCGGCGTAACGCCGCAGCTCGCACCCATGAAAAAGCCCGGCGTGATGCCGGGCTTTTTTGCGATCGGCCGCGGCAATCGCGCGCCGTTACTTCAGCTTCGTTTCCCTGTACTTCACGTGCTTGCGCGCAACCGGGTCGAACTTGCTGAGCTCGAGCTTTTCCGGCGTCGTGCGCTTGTTCTTGGTCGTCGTGTAGAAGTGGCCGGTTCCGGCCGTCGACTCGAGCTTGATCTTTTCGCGGGCGCCTTTGGCCATGGCGTGCTCCTCGATCCTCAGATCTCACCGCGTGCGCGCAGGTCGGCCAGAACGGCGTCGATGCCGTACTTGTCGATCGTGCGCAGCGCCGCGTTGGTCACGCGCAGGCGGACCCAGCGGTTTTCACTTTCGACCCAGAAGCGTCGGTACTGCAGGTTGGGCAGGAAACGACGCTTGGTCTTGTTATTGGCATGCGAGACGTGATGGCCGACCATCGGGGTCTTGCCGGTGACTTGACACACGCGTGCCATCGCAGACTCCTGTACGTGGATGGTTCCGGCGGTTGCCGGGCGATGCAAAGCGGCGCATTGTAGGGGAAAAAGCCGAGAGGCGCCAAGCAGCGCCCGTTCCGACTTCAGAGCAGGCCGCGCTCCGCGAAGGACACGCTCGCCGTGCCGGCGACGATGATGTGGTCGAGCACGCGGACGTCGATCAATTCGAGCGCGCTCTTCAACGTCCTTGTCAACAGTTCGTCGGCGCGACTGGGTTCGGCCACCCCCGAGGGATGGTTATGCGCGAAGATCACCGCGCCGGCGTTGTGGCGCAGGGCCTGTTTCACGATCTCCCGGGGATAGACGCTGGTCTGCGAGAGGGTGCCGCGGAACAACTCTTCCTGCGCGATCAGACGGTTCTGCGCGTCGAGAAACAAGGCCACGAACACCTCGTGCTGCAGATGGGCGAGCGCCAGCCGCAGGTAGTCGCGCACCTTCTGCGGCGAGTTCAGCAGCGTTTCGCGCTTGACGTCTTCGTGCAACGCGCGCCGGGCCAGCTCAATGACGGCCTGCAATTGCGCGTATTTGGCCGGACCGAAGCCGGCGAGCTTTTCGACTTCGGCGCGGGGCGCGGCGATCAGTCCGTTCAGGCCGCCGAAGCGCTCGAGCGCGCCTCGCGCAAGGTCCAGTACGCTGTGGCCCGCGACACCCGTGCGCAGGAAGACGGCGAGCAGCTCCGCTTCGGTGAGTGCCTTCGGCCCGTGCGCGAGCAGGCGTTCGCGCGGTCGCTCGGATTCCGGCCAGTCCTTGATCGCCATTGGTCCGCCCTTGGCTAGAATCGAACCCGACGGAGTTTCACGCAAGTGTCGACCGAATCCATGTCGAGAACAGTCGCCGCCGGCTCGCACGTGACGCTGCATTATCGCCTTGTGGTGACCGCCGACGGCGTCGAGCGCGAAGTCGTCAGCACGTTCGATGCGAAACCCGCAACGGTGCAGGTGGGCGCCGGACAGTTTGCGCCGTCGCTGGAGGCGTGCCTGCTGGGGCTCGCCGAGGGCGAGCAGGTGACCTTCGATCTGCGTGAGGACGCTTTCGGTGCGCGCAACCCCGAACTGGTTCAGGTGCTTTCGCGCGCGGCGTTCGACGCGAGTGCCGCGCGCGATGGCCACGAGGGCGACTTCGCGCCGGGCGACGTCGTCGAGTTCTGTGCGCCCGACGGCGGGCGCTTTGCCGGCGTGCTCCGGGAGCATGACGAGCGGCGCGTCGTCGTGGACTTCAACCATCCGCTGGCGGGGCGGGCGCTGCGGTTTTCGGTGCACGTGATCGGAGTGCTGTAGATGGATGTTCTGTTGGCCCAGCCGCGCGGGTTCTGCGCAGGCGTGGACCGCGCGATCGAGATCGTCGAGCGGGCGCTCGCGATCCATGGCGCGCCGGTCTACGTCAGGCACGAGATCGTCCACAACACCTGCGTCGTTTCCGATCTGCGCGCCAAGGGTGCGGTGTTCGTCGACGAGCTCGACGCAATCCCGCCTGGCTCGATCGTTGTCTTTTCGGCGCATGGTGTGTCCAAGACCGTTCAGCGCGAGGCGCAGGCGCGCGGCTTGCGCGTGTTCGATGCGACCTGCCCGCTCGTGACCAAGGTGCACGTCGAGGTCGCCAAGATGCGCGCGCAAGGGTGCGAGGTCGTGATGATCGGCCACGCCGGCCACCCGGAGGTCGAAGGAACGATGGGACAAGCCGACGCCGGCATGCACCTCGTGGAGACGGTCGCGGACGTCGAGCGACTCGAGGTGCGCGATCCCGATCGGCTCGCTTATGTCACGCAGACGACCCTTTCGGTCGACGACGCGGCGGCCGTCGTCGCGGCGCTGAAGCGGCGTTTTCCGCACATCGCCGAGCCGAAGAAGGCCGACATCTGCTATGCGACGCAGAACCGCCAGGATGCCGTGAAGTTGATGGCACCGCAGGTCGATGTGGTGATCGTCATCGGTAGCCCGACGAGTTCCAACTCCAACCGCCTGCGCGAAGTCGCCGCACGTTGCGGCGTTCCCGCCTATCTCGTCGACGCAGCCGCGGACATCGACCCGGCCTGGCTCGAAGGCCGCGCGCGCGTCGGCGTCACGGCCGGTGCTTCTGCCCCGGAAGTCCTGGTTCAGGAGACGCTCGCACGGCTCAAGGCCCTGGGTGCGCGCAGCGTGCGAACGCTGCAGGGCGCCGCGGAAAACGTCACGTTTCCACTGCCGAAAGGGCTCGGCACGACGGCGAGCAAGACCGTCAACCCGGCACGCGCCTGATCCAGTGAGTATTCACGGAAGCCGGCAACACGACCACGAGGAGAAAACGATGAGAGTAGGTCTCGGAGTTCTGGCGATCGCGTTGGCCATCGGCATCGGCGGCGCCGCGAGTGCGCAGCCGATCGAGCTCGAAGGCGTTAAGTTCGAGCCGACGGCTCAGGTCGGCGGACAGACGCTGCGGTTGAACGGTGCCGGCGTTCGGACACGCGTTTTTTTCAAAGTCTACGTAGCCGGGCTATACGTGCCGCAGAAGTCGACCGACCCCAATGCGCTTCTCGCGCAGAAAGGACCGCGTCGCGTCGCGATTCATATGCTGCGCAACGTCGATGCGGATACGTTCGCGACGTCGCTGGCCGATGGCCTGAGAGCCAACAACTCCGAGCAGCAGCTCGCGGCGATCAAGGTGCAGGCCGACGCACTGACGGCCACGCTCAAAGCGATCGGCGAAGCGAAAAAAGGCGACACGATCTTCTTCGAGTTCACGCCGGAAGCCGGTACGCGCGTCGTCGTCAACGGCCAGCCGCGCGGCGACCCGATCCCCGGCGAAGACTTTTTCACTGCGGTGCTGAGGATCTGGCTCGGCAGTCGTCCTGCCGACGCTGAACTGAAGAGGGGAATGCTCGGCGCCTGAGCGGCACCTCTGCCAGGCGATGCCGAAGCGCGGATCAGCCGTTGCAGCCCGCGGCGCGGCAGCGGACGGCGCGGACCCGCTGATCGACGCGTTCGTCGATGCGCTCTGGCTCGAGGACGGGCTGGCGGCCAACTCGCTCGCCGCCTATCGCCGTGATCTGCAGACGCTTTCGGCCTGGCTCGCGGCACGCGGCGGCGCGCTGCTGACGGCGGGCGAGGTCGACCTGTCCGCGTTTCTCGCCGCGCAGCACGCGACGACGCGCTCGTCGACGGCGAATCGAAGGCTGGCGAGCTTTCGCCGCTTCTACCGCTGGGCCCTGCGCGAGGGACGGATCGACGCGGATCCGACGCTACGGCTCGCCAACGCCAAGCGCCCAACGCGTTTCCCGAAAGCGATCAGCGAAGCACAGGTCGATGCCTTGCTCGCTGCACCCGACGTCGAGTCGCCGCTCGGGCTACGCGACCGCGCGATGCTCGAACTGCTGTACGCGACCGGACTGCGCGTGTCCGAACTCGTCGGGCTGCGGCTCATCGAGCTGTCGCTTGCGGACGGGCTGGTGCGCGTGCTCGGCAAGGGCGGTAAAGAGCGGATCGTCCCGCTCGGCGAGGAGGCGCGCCGTTGGGTCGAGCGCTACCTGGCGAAAGCGCGAGGCGAACTGCTGCACGGTGCGACGGCCGATGCGGTGTTTGTCACGCGGCGCGCGCAGCCGATGACACGGCAGATGTTCTGGCGGTTGGTCAAGCGTTACGCGCTGCGCGCGGACATCCGTGCACCGCTGTCGCCGCACGGGCTGCGGCACGCGTTCGCCACGCACCTGCTGAACCACGGCGCAGACCTGCGGGCGGTCCAGATGATGCTGGGCCACGCGGACATCTCGACCACGCAGATCTACACGCATGTCGCGCGCGAGCGTCTCAAAACGCTGCACGCACAACACCACCCGCGCGGCTGAAAGGCGGTGCGCCGCTAAACTGAGCCGACATGGCAAGGCAGGTGCACGTTTCCGAGACACCGGCGACGCAGTGGCTCAGGCGCCACGGCATCGCGTTTACCGAACACGTTTACGAGTACGTCGAGCACGGCGGCACCGCGGAATCGTCGCGCGCGCTCGGCATCCCGGAGCATGAAATCGTCAAGACGCTGGTGATGCAAGACGACGCCGGCAAGCCGCTGATCGTGCTGATGCACGGCGACCGCAAGGTGTCGACGAAGAACCTGGCGCGCCAGATCGGCCGCAAGCGCATCGAGCCGTGCGCCCCCGAAGTCGCGCAGCGGCACACGGGCTATCAGGTCGGCGGCACGTCGCCCTTCGGCACGCGCAAGACGCTGCCGATTTTCGTGGAGCGCAGCGTGCTCGCGTTGCGGCGGGTGCTGATCAACGGCGGGCGGCGCGGTTATCTGGTCGGCATCGACCCGGGGGTGCTGACCGCTGCGCTCGGCGCGACCGCCGTCGACTGTGCGCTGCTCGAATAGGAGGAGGCATGGACTGGATCGCTGACCTCGCCGCTGCCGCATGCGGCTATCTGCTCGGATCGATTTCGTTTGCGGTGGTCGTCAGCCGGCTGATGGGGCTTGCCGATCCGCGCTCGTACGGATCGAAGAATCCCGGCGCCACCAACGTTCTGCGCAGCGGCAGTAAGCTCGCCGCAACGCTGACGCTCGCTGGCGACGCGGCGAAAGGCGCGGTCGCCGTGTGGCTTGCTCGACGTTACGGCGCGCAATTCGGCGTCGACGAATTCGGCGTGGCGCTCACCGGGTTCGCGGCGTTCGTCGGCCACCTCTATCCGGTGTTCTTCAACTTTCAGGGCGGCAAGGGGGTGGCGACCTTTCTCGGCGTCGTGCTCGCGCTCAATCCGTGGCTCGGACTCGCGGCGTGCGTCGTTTGGCTGCTGATCGCAGTGTTCTTCCGCTACTCGTCGCTGGCGTCGATTCTGGCGGCCGCGCTGACGCCGCTGTTCCACGCCTTCGCGTCGGGCTTCGACGCGCTGCTGGTCGCGCTCGCGGCGATGAGCGTCCTGCTGGTGATCCGGCACAAACAGAACATCGCCAATCTGATGGCCGGCAAGGAACGCAAGATCGGCGAAAAAGCGCATGCCGCGCCCAGCGGCCGGCACTGAGCTTACGAACCGAGCGGCCAGCGCGGTCGCACGCCGAAGCTGCCACTGCGTGAGCCGGCACCGGCCAGAAGACGGGTAAGCCCGGCCAGCGCAATCATGGCGCCGTTGTCGGTGCATAGGTCCGACGGAGGAAAGAACAGCCGAACGGCGCGCCGGCACGCTTCGTGTTCCAGGCGCGCGCGCAATTGCGAATTGGCGCCGACGCCGCCGGCGACAACCAGCGTGTCGAGCCCGGTGCGATCCAGCGCCGCCATGGCCTTCGTCGCAAGCACGTCGACGACCGCGTCGACGAAAGCGCGCGCGATGTCCGCGCGCGCTTGTTCGCACAGGTTGCCCGCGTGCCGCGTTGCCGTCAGCACTGCCGTCTTAAGTCCGCTGAAGCTGAAATTCAGATCGCCGCTGTACAGCAGTGGACGCGGAAGTTGCAGCGCGCCTTCGACGCCGAACTCGGCCAAACGCGATACGGCGGGGCCACCCGGATAGCCAAGCCCGAGCAGCTGCGCGGTCTTGTCGAATGCCTCGCCAGCCGCATCGTCGAGGGTTTCTCCCAGCAGCTCGTAGTCGCCGAAACCTCCGACCCGCATCAGTTGCGTATGCCCGCCCGAAACCAGCAGTGCGACGAAGGGAAAGCTCGGCGCAGGCCGGGCGAGCAGCGGCGACAGCAGATGGCCCTCAAGATGATGCACCCCGACCACCGGTGTCCCGAGCGCGTAGCCGAGGCCGTGCGCGAGCCCCGCGCCGACCAGCAGCGCGCCCGCCAGCCCCGGGCCTTCGGTGACGGCGATGGCGTCGATGTCGTCGCGCGTCCGCCCGGCAAGGGCTAGAACCTCCTCCAGCAGGGGGAGCACGCGGCGGATGTGGTCGCGCGAAGCCAGCTCCGGCACGACGCCGCCGTAGGCTCGATGCATGTCGACCTGCGAATGCACGCGATGCGCCAGAAGCCCGGCTTCGCTGTCATACAGCGCGACGCCGGTTTCGTCGCAGGAGGTCTCAAGGCCCAGGACCAGCATACATGGGCGAGTCTAGCCGTCGCGGCCGAGCGCCCACGACAGCGCGACGGACGGGAAGGCCTTCGGTGCGAGCGGCCGTTCGCCTTTGCATGCCAGGGCGAGAGCGGGTAGTATTATAATTTTTCGCCGGCACCTTCAGGAACTTCATGCCCACGATTCGCGTCAAGGAAAACGAGCCATTCGAAGTCGCCTTGCGCCGCTTCAAGCGCACGATCGAAAAAAGCGGTCTTTTGACCGAGCTGCGCGCCCGCGAGTACTACGAGAAGCCGACCGCCGAGCGCAAGCGCAAGAAGTCGGCTGCGATCAAACGCCACTTCAAGCGTTTGCGTAGCCAGATGCTGCCGAAGAAGCTGTACTAGCAGCGAATCGCTGCCGGCCTGCTGACAGCGCGCCTTGGGGCGCGCTTTCGCTTCCATGAGCCTGAAAGACCGAATCAACGAGGACATGAAAACCGCGCTGCGCGCCAAGGACGCGGCGCGGCTTTCAGCGATCCGCATGCTGCTCGCGGCGATCAAGCAGAAGGAAGTCGACGATCGGATCGTGGCCGACGATTCCGCTGTGATCGCGATCGTCGAGAAGCTGATCAAGCAGCGCCGCGACTCGATCGAGCAGTTCGCCAAGGCCGGCCGAACCGATCTGGTCGACAAGGAACGGGCGGAGCTCGAGCTACTCAGCGGTTACCTGCCGCGCCAGCTGTCGGAAGCAGAGCTTGTCGCCGCGATCGATGCGGCGATCGCCGAAGCCGGCGCCACTGGCCCGCAGGCGATGGGCAAGGTGATGGGTCTGCTCAGGCCGCGCATTGCCGGCCGTGCCGACATGGGCAGGGCTTCGGCCCTCGTCAAGAGCAGGCTCGGCGCCTGAGCCAGACGGCCGGGCGCGGATAATGCGCCCGTGATTCCGCAGGGTTTCATTCAGGATCTGCTTGCGCGCGTCGACGTCGTCGACGTGATCGGCCGTTACGTCCAGCTGAAAAAGGCCGGCCAGAACTACGTCGGTCTGTGCCCGTTCCACGGCGAGAAGACGCCATCGTTCACGGTCAGCCCGTCCAAGCAGTTCTTCCACTGCTTCGGTTGCGGTGCGCACGGCAGCGCGATCGGCTTCCTGATGGACCATCGCGGCCTGGCCTATGTGGAGGCGATTCGCGAGCTCGCGCAGCAGGCCGGCATGCAAGTGCCCGACGATGCAGCGCGCGATCACGAGGGCGCCGCGCGTATCCGGGGCCTGACCGAGGCGCTGCAACGCGCCTGTGACTACTACCGCCGCAAGCTCAAGGAATCGGCGGTCGCCATCGAGTACCTGAAGCGACGCGGACTCACCGGGCAGACCGCGGCGCGTTTCGCGCTCGGCTATTCGCCGGACGCGTGGCAACCCCTGCGGGAGGTCTTCGAGCCCTACGAGGATCCGAAGCTCGTCGAAGCGGGGCTCGTCATCGTCGGCGACGAAGGCAAACGCTACGACCGCTTTCGCGGCCGTGTGATGTTTCCGATTCGCAATCGGCGCGGGGCAGTGATCGGTTTCGGTGCGCGCACGATCGAGGGCGGCGAACCGAAGTACCTGAACTCGCCCGAGACGCCAGTTTTCCACAAGGGGCAGGAGTTGTACGGCCTGTTCGAGGCGCATGAGGCAATTCGCCGGCGCCAACGCGTAATCGTGTGCGAGGGGTACATGGACGTGATCCAGCTCGCGCAGGCCGGCTTCGACGAATGCGTGGCAGCGCTCGGCACCGCGATCACGGCCAACCATGTCGGCCAGTTGCTGCGCACGACCGATCACGTGATCTTTGCTTTCGACGGCGATGCGGCGGGCCGGAAGGCCGCCCGCCGCGCCCTTGAAGCGACGCTGCCGGTCATCGGCGATACGAAGCGCGCGAGCTTCGTCCTGTTGCCCGAAGGCGAGGACCCGGACAGCCTGATTCGCTCGCGCGGGGCGGCGGCGTTCGAGGATCAGCTCGCTCGGGCGATGCCGCTGTCGCGCTGGTTCGTCGCGAGCCTGGCCGAGGGCAGGGATCTCGAACAGGCCGAGGAACGGGCGGCGCTGGTCGCCCAGGCCAAGCCACTGCTCGATTCGATGCCGCCGGCGGCGCTGCGGATGCAGTTGATCCGTGAACTGGCCGAAGCCGCGCGGACGCCGGCGCCCGACCTCGAGTCGCTGTTCGGCTTGAAACCGTGGCGCAGGCTGCCCGATGCGCGTCGTCCAGCGAGCGCGCCGCGACGCAGCGCCGAGGTCGAGGACCTGAAAGCCCGCATCCTGCATCACCTGCTCGCCTTCCCGGCGCTGGCGCGCGAATTCAACGCGCAGATCGCCGCCGAATTCGCCGGTGCCGAGCAGCCGATCGATCGCCAGATCGCCGAGATCTGGCGTACCGCGACGCTTGCCGGCAGCACGAGTCAGGGGGCGCTGCTCGAAGCCTTGGCCGACAGCGAGTTCGCGGCGACGTACCGCGAGATGTCCAGGCGCGACCTCCTCCTCGAAGACGACGCCGCGGCGGCGCGGGAGGATCTGCGCGCCGGCTTCGCGGCGCTGGAGTTGCGCCGGGTCGAGGACGAGTTGTCCGCGCTCGTGCGTGCGCCGCTGACCCCCGAGTCCAAGGAGCGTATACGCGAACTGTCCGAACGGCGCGCGCTGCTGAAGGATGCGCCGCGCCGTGCCGGGGCCGGGTGAGGCGCCGCCGGTCGCAAAGGGCTGAATTTCCTGGCTTTTCGGGTCTGCTCTGCTAAAATGCCGGGTTTGTTGAGTCGCAGCAATCCGCTGCGAGGATCGCTCGTCGCCCCTGGTGAGCTTCGCCTAGTGATGCCGCTCGAGACAAACAGTCGTTCGGATCATCGAACCGAGGCGGTTCGCGGCGCCTTGCGGCCGCAACCCGACTTGACGGGCGTTGCCGGTGGGTGAGGGTACCGCGGGAAGCGTCCTGTACGCGCAGGTGCTGGGTGTGGCCTCCAGCGCGGCCGGCCTGACGGCGCACGCAGCGCAAGGCGCGCGGTTGAGCGATGGGCGAGCGTCCCCATCTTGTGCACGACGGTACCGCGACTTCCCTGGTCGTCGAGCCGAACGGCTGCGACCGGAAGGCCACGTGAAACGGAACGAATGCAAGGACCAGGGCGGCCGGCAGCGGCCGCTCGTTGAAAACGGCAATTGATCGATAAGGAACACGGGTGACCCGATGGTGATGAAAAAATCGGCAGCTTCACGCAAGTCGGCGGCGGCGAAAGTCGGCAAGGGCACGGCTGCGTCCGTTCGGACCGAAAAGCGTGCCACCGGCAAACCCGAAGCGAAGAAGGTCGAATTGAAGAAGGCGGAAGCGAAGGCGGCGATCGAGCGCATGACGGCCAAGAAGGGCAGCGGGGACGAGCCGAAGGCAAAGGACGCGAAACTCGCTGGCGCAACGCCCGCGACGAAGCCGCGCACGGCGGCGGCGCCGGTCGTGCGCGGAAGACCCGGTCGCAAGCCGAAGAACGACGAGGCCATCGGCGGCGCGGAAGGCGGCGTCGACGCCGTTCCCGAGGCCGGTGACGACGTCGTCGATCCCAGCGTGCAGATCGTCGAGAAGCTCAGCGCCAAGCAGCGCGCCAAGGACCGGCGTGCCAAGGAAAAGGCGCTGAAGGAAGCGCTCGAACGCAGCTACCACGGCACCGAGGAGGACCTCGAAGCGCGGCGCAACAAGCTGAAGGCGCTGATCAAGCTCGGCAAGGAGCGCGGCTTCCTTACGTACTCTGAGATCAACGATCACCTTCCGGACAATCTGGTCGATGCCGAGGCGATCGACTCGATCATCAGCACGTTCGGCGACATGGGCATCCAGGTCTTCGACCAGGCGCCCGACGCCGAGACGCTTCTGATGAACGAAAACGTCCCGGCCGCGACGACGGACGAAGACGCCGAAGAGGAAGCCGAAGCGGCGCTTTCGACGGTCGATGCGGAGTTCGGCCGCACGACCGACCCGGTCCGCATGTACATGCGCGAGATGGGCTCGGTCGAGCTGCTGACGCGCGAAGGCGAAATCGAGATCGCGAAGCGGATCGAGGACGGGTTGAAGCACATGGTCATGGCGATCTCGGCGTGCCCGACCACGATCGCGCAGATCCTGGAGCACGCCGAAAAGATCCGCTCGGGCGAGCTGCCGATCGACGAAGTGGTCGACGGCCTGGTCGACCCGGCCGCCGAGGACTTCCCGACCGCGCGCGGCGGCGCGTCGTCGGGCGACGACGAGGACGACGAAGCCGACGAGAACACCGACATCGGCGCCTCCGGCATGACGGCGGCACAGCTCGAGGAGCTGAAGGCGCGCGCTTTGGAGAAGTTCGATCACGTCGCGAAGCTGTTCGAGAAAATGCGTGTGGCGTTCGAGAAGGAGGGCTACAAGTCGCCCGGCTACGTCCGCGCGCAGCAGAAGATCCTCGACGAGCTGATGACGCTGCGCTTTACGGCCAAGATGGTCGAGAAGCTGTGCGACACGCTGCGCGCGCAGGTCGAGGAAGTGCGCAGCCTCGAGAAGCAGATCTACGAGATCATGGTCAACAAGTGCGGCATGCCGCGCCCGCACTTCCTGAAGCACTTTCCGGGCAACGAGACCAACACGCGTTGGGTCACGCGCGAGGCCGAAGGTGGGCACCCGTACTCCGAGGTGCTCAAGCGCAACCTGCCGGCGGTGCACGAGCTGCAGGGCAAGTTGAGCGACCTGCAGAAGCGCGTCGTTCTGCCGCTGAAAGATCTGCGCGAGGTCTACAAGCAGATGGCCACCGGCGAGGCGAAGGCGCGCAAGGCCAAGCGCGAGATGACCGAGGCGAACCTGCGCCTGGTCATTTCGATCGCCAAGAAGTACACGAACCGCGGTCTGCAGTTTCTCGACCTGATCCAGGAAGGCAACATCGGCCTGATGAAGGCGGTCGACAAGTTCGAATACCGCCGCGGCTACAAGTTCTCGACCTACGCGACATGGTGGATCCGCCAGGCGATCACGCGCTCGATCGCCGATCAGGCGCGCACGATCCGCATCCCGGTGCACATGATCGAGACGATCAACAAGATGAACCGGATCAGCCGCCAGATCCTGCAGGAGACCGGGCAGGAGCCCGACCCGGCGACGCTCGCGCAGAAAATGGAGATGCCGGAGGACAAGATCCGCAAGATCCTGAAGATCGCGAAGGAACCGATCAGCATGGAGACGCCGATCGGCGACGACGACGATTCGCACCTCGGCGACTTCATCGAGGACACGTCGACGATCGCGCCGGTCGATGCCGCGCAGTACAACAGCCTGGCCGAGGTCACGAAGGACGTGCTGGACTCGCTGACGCCGCGCGAGGCGAAGGTGCTGCGCATGCGCTTCGGCATCGAGATGTCGACCGACCACACGCTGGAGGAAGTCGGCAAACAGTTCGACGTCACGCGCGAGCGCATCCGCCAGATCGAGGCCAAGGCGCTGCGCAAGCTGCGGCACCCGAGCCGTAGCGACAAACTGAAGAGTTTTCTGGAATAGGGCAGTGGACGGGCCGTCGGACCGAATACGCCGCTCGCCGAAAGGGCCGTTAGCTCAGTCGGTCAGAGCAGGGGACTCATAATCCCTTGGTCGTTGGTTCGAGTCCAACACGGCCCACCAAAACGTATGTTCGCGATCTTCCCCGAGTCCCCTCAGCGCCTGACGGCGCTGAACAGGGGACTCGCTCGCGCCTCACACTGATCGGCGCTCGCTCCCTTGGTCGTTGGTTCGAGTCCAACACGGCCCACCAATACATGTCAGATCCCAAGGACTTCGCCCACTTCGGTCTCGATCCGCTGCTGCTGGCGGCGATCGCGGAGATGGGCTACCAGACCCCGACGCCGATCCAGGCGAAGGCGATCCCGGTCGTGCTCAAGGGCGGCGACGTGATGGGCGCGGCGCAGACCGGCACCGGCAAGACGGCCGGCTTCGGTCTACCGATGCTGCAGCGGCTGCTGCCGCACGCGAACACGAGCATGTCGCCGGCGCGCCATCCGGTGCGCGGCTTGGTGCTCACGCCGACGCGCGAACTCGCCGAGCAGGTCGCGGACAACCTGAAAAAATACGCGTCGAAGACCGCGCTGCGCGTGACCTGCGTGTACGGTGGCGTGGACATGGACCCGCAGACCGAGGCCCTGCGCCGCGGCTGCGAAGTCGTGATCGCCACGCCCGGCCGTCTGCTCGATCACATCCAGCAGAAGAACACGTCGCTCGGGCAGGTGCAGATCGTCGTGCTCGACGAGGCCGACCGGATGCTCGACATGGGCTTCCTGCCGGACATCTCGAGGATCCTCAACCTGCTGCCCAAGCAGCGGCAGAGCCTGATGTTCTCGGCCACGTTTTCCGACGAGATCAAGAAGCTCGCCGCCAACTTTCTGCGCGATCCGGTGCTGATCGAAGTCGCGCGCCGTAATGCGACCGCCGATCTGATCACGCAGGAGGTGGTCCGGGTCCACGAGTCGGAAAAAACCGACGCGCTGCTCACGCTGCTGCGCAGCCGCGGCCCCGACGGCGGACCGATGAAACAGGTGCTGGTGTTCGTCAACGCCAAGATCGAATGCCGGCGGCTCGCGCGCCAGCTGCAGAAGGCGGGTGTGAACGCCGACGCGATCCACGGCGACAAGACGCAGGACGAGCGGATGAAGGCGCTCGAAGGCTTCAAGCGCGGCGACATCGAGGTGCTGGTCGCCACCGACGTCGCCGCCCGCGGGCTGGACATCGTCGAGTTGCCGGTCGTGATCAACTACGACGTGCCGTTCAACGCCGAAGACTACGTGCACCGGATCGGCCGCACCGGCCGCGCCGGTTCGAAGGGCCTCGCGATCATGTTGATGACCGGCGCCGACGAGCGCGGCGTGCAGGCGATCGAGCGGCTCACCAAGCAGAAGTTCGACGTCCGTCCGCTTGATGTCGCGCGCCGGCAGCGGCGCGAGCGCGACGAACGCGCCAGCAGACGCGAAGGCGGACGGCCGCCTGGACGCTCCCAAGGACCGACCACGCCGGTCGACGACTTCTTCACCCGGCCGTACGAGCCCGCCGACGGCGACGCGGCGGAACAAACGGCGGGCGAGTCGCCGGCGACGCGCGAACGCAAGCCGGGGAAGGTCGCCGCGCTGCTGGGCGGCGCGAAGCGGTGAGCTGCTTCGCCGGCATCGGTTCGGGCTGAGGCGAAGCCGAATCCCGGCGGGTTGGGCGCAGCCCGGCAACTCGCTCCGCTCACTCCACCAGCGAACTCAGCCGGCGCTCCTGGCCAGCGCCTGCTCCAGATCCCACAGAATGTCGTCGATCGACTCGATGCCGATCGACAGCCGCACCATCTCTGGCAGCACGCCGGCGGCGCGCTGTTCGTCCTCGGAAAGCTGGCGGTGCGTGGTCGACGCCGGATGGATCACCAGCGACTTGGCATCGCCAATGTTGGCCAAGTGCGACAGGAACTGCAAGCTGTCGATGAACTTCTCGCCAGCAGCGGCTCCCCCTTTAATTCCGAAGGTCATCACGCTGGAGGCGCCCGGTTCGCCGTCGATCGCGCGCAGGTACTTCTTCGCCAAGGCGTAGTAGGGGCTCGTCTTCAGCCCCGGCCAGTTGACCCACGCCACGCGCGGGTGCGCCTGCAGAAACTCCGCGACGCGCCGCGCGTTCTGCACGTGACGTTCCATGCGCACGTGCAGGGTTTCCAGCCCCTGCAGCAGCAGCCACGCCGAGATCGGCGCCAGCGCTGCACCATGCACGCGCAGCACCTCGAAGCGCGCTTTCATCGTGTACGCGAAGTCGCCGAAGGTCTCCCAGAACTTCACGCCGTGGTAGCCCTTGGACGGCAACACCATGTCGGGAAACTTGCCGTTGCCCCAGTCGAAGCGGCCGGCCTCGACGAGAACGCCGCCGATCGTCGTGCCGTGGCCGCCCATGTATTTGGTGGCCGAGTGCACGACGATGTCGGCGCCAAAGTCGAACGGCCGGCACAGGTACGGTGTCGCCATCGTGTTGTCGATCATCAGCGGGATCTGCGCCTCGTGCGCGATCCGCGCGATCGGTTCGATGTCGAGCACGTTGATCTTCGGATTGCCGAGCGTCTCGCCGTAGACGAGCCGCGTGTTGGGCTTCAGCGCCCGGCGGAAGTTGTCCGGCTCGTCCGGGTCGACGAAGGTGGTCTCGATGCCCATTTTCGGCAGCGTGACCGCGAACTGCGAGTACGTGCCGCCGTACAGCAGGCTCGATGCGACGATGTGCTGGCCGGGCTGAACGATGGCCAGGATCGCCGTCAGTTGCGCGGCCATCCCGCTGGCGGTCGCCAGCGCGGCGCGGCCGTTTTCCAGCGCCGCGACGCGCTCCTCGAACACCGCCACCGTCGGATTGCTGATGCGCGAGTAGACGTTGCCGAAGGTCTGCAGGTTGAAAAGGCTCGCTGCGTGATCGGCCGAGTCGAAGACGTAGCTCGTGGTCTGATAGATCGGCTGCGCGCGGCTGCCGGTCACCGGATCGGGAAGCTGCCCGGCGTGCAGGCACAAGGTTTCGATGCCGAAGTTCCGGTCCATGTCGTTGTGCTCAATAGGGAAGCTGGCGCGGCCGCTTGCTCGACACGATGCGCGTATTGACGCCCGCCCAGTTCAGTCCGCCGAACAGCCGTCCGTGCTCGATCTTCACGCAGCGGTCCATCACGACCTCCAGCCCCGCCGCACGCGCTTTGCGCGCCGCGGCTTCGTTGACCACGCCCAGTTGCATCCACAGGACCCGCGCGCCGACGGCGATCGCCTCGTCGGCGAGGGCGGGGATGTCTTCGCTCCTGCGGAAGCAGTCGACGAGTTCGATCGGCCCCGCCTCGCGTGCGGCCGCCTTCAGGTCCGGGTAGCAGCGCCGGCCGAGCACCTCGGCGTACTTCGGATTGACCGGGATCATCGTGTAGCCGTGCTCGATCAGGTACTTGCCGACGAAGTAGCTCGGTCGGTGCCACTCGGCGGAGATGCCGACCACCGCGATACGGCGGTTGTCGTGCAGGATGCGGCGCAGGGTCGGGATGTCGGTATCGTCAGCCACGGAGTTGCTGCTATCAAGAAAGTGCGCGAAGGTGCGCACAGTTCCTTTCCTGCCCCGACGCTTCTTGACGACAGGCGTCGTATCTGACAGGCGTAACTTCCCCGACTACGACAGAAACCATTTCTGCCGTAG
>Ga0272446_1002721_pt1 | contig 23507 bp, 15 predicted proteins | sample YNPCB0061_FD_194587 | JGI IMG/M metagenome (GOLD analysis project Ga0272446, IMG submission 194587) | Hot spring microbial mat communities from Yellowstone National Park, WY, United States - YNP-CB-006-1 | ecosystem: Environmental > Aquatic > Thermal springs > Hot (42-90C) > Sediment | place... | reverse complement strand
CGTAGACCCAGACAAACTGCTTTCGCCCGTCGATCTCGTACTCCTCGCCGTAACGGACATCGTGCAGCGTGGTCTCGGGGTCGTAGCCGAGGCTGGTCCAGACCCGGTTCGTAACCAGCGCGTCGAGGCCGGCGCACTCGTCCACTTCGTTGAAGTGCGGCAGAGCCTTGCCTTCATAAAGGATGCGGCCGTTGCCGGCCTGGCGGACCGGCGGGCGGTCGACGTTATTTAACAGGCCTTCCGCCAGGTCGGAAGCCGGCGCCAGGTCCTTCAGCCCCTGTTGGTATTGAATGCCGATGGTATCGCAGCCAAACTCGTCGGCGATGCGCAGGGCGGCAATGTACATCTTGCACTGATCCAGAATCTGCGCGTCGGTCAGGTCGGTCTCCGGATTCGGGCCGGTAAGGAATTTCATGCCCTTCCGGTCCAGCCAGGCCCGCACCTCCTGCGCCTCGGCGTCGGGGATCTCTCTCATGGCCGCATACAGCGCCGACTGGCTCAGGCGTTCCTTGAAGACACCCGCCGGGTGCAACAGTTCATCGGGGATGATGGCGTTGTACATGCCCATGCAGCCCTCGTCGAAGATGCCCATGATGGCTTTGTTCCGGCGGAGCTCGGCTGCCAGGCGGCCTCCGGTCTGCTCGGCGGCGGCGGGAAGGCGGAACTGGGAGAGCGGCTGCACGTGGCTCAGGTCATGCACAACCGGTTCCCCGGCCAGCCACCGCCGCAGGCTGCCCAGGAAAGCTTCGTCCTGGAAATCCACGCTCCACAAGGTGCTGTAAGGGACGCCGCCCTTGGTCAGGCTGGCGTTCAGGTTCAGCATGCCTACCAGGCCCGGCCACTCACCGCTCCAGTTGGCGACCGTCAGGATCGGACCGCGGTGGCTGTACAGGCCGCTGAAAACATGGTGGGTGAATTGCCACACCGCCTCCACCACCACCAGAGGAGCTTGCGGCGGGATGTCGCGAAAAACCTCCATTCCGTATTTCTGGCTATCGATGAATCCGTGTTTTTTGACGGGATCATAGGGGTGAGCGCGCCGCACCTCACGGCCATTGGCGCGGATGGCGGCGGTCACTGCTTCCTCTGCGCGCGCTTGGGCAGGCCAGCAGACCTGGTTGGCGGAGAGGCGCAGATCTCCGCTGGCGACAAGATACACAGTTTCGGCCATGCCCACATTCTGACACAGGGGCTCGGACCCCGGGGTCGGATATAATGGCGCCAATGCCGGAACCAACCTTTTTATCCGCCGCGGTGATCGGCGCCGGGATGATGGGACCCGGGATTGCCGTGACCCTCGCCCTGGGAGGCCTTCGAACCACGATTGTCGATCTCACCGACGAAGGGGCCCGCGCGGGCGCCGAGAAAGCGTGCGTTCAGTTGGACTCCTTACTTCGGAGCGGCCTGGCCGATGCTCCCACCTGCGCCCGTGCGCGGCAGTCGATCGATTCATCCGCGGAGTTCGACGCTACGGTAGCTCGCGCCGACCTGGTCATCGAATCCGTGCCGGAGAAGATGGAACTGAAGAAGGAAGTGTTCGCCCGCATGGACTCAGTCGCCCGTCCCGAGACGGTGCTGGCGACGAATACTTCGGGACTGAGCGTCACCGCGATTGCGTCCGGATGCCGCCGTCCGGAGCGGGTGATGACCACCCACTTCTGGAATCCCGCCTTCCTGATGCCGCTGGTCGAAGTGGTGCTGGGCGAGAAGACGTCGCTGAAGATTGCGGAGGCGGTTCGCGACCTGATGACCCGTTGCGGCAAGACCGCGGTGATTGTCAAGAAAGACCGGCCCGGGCAGCTCGGCAACCGCCTCCAGATGGCGTTGTGGCGCGAGGCCATGCACATCGTGGCCGAAGGCATTGCGGATCCCGAGGCCGTGGACCTTGCCGCGAAAATGGGATTCGGCTTGCGCCTGCCGGTCTACGGAATCTTCGAGCACGCCGACGCGGTCGGGCTGGACATGATCCTCGACATCATCAGCTATGTGTCGCAGGATCTGTACAGCGAACCGAGGGCGCCGCAACTGATCTACGACCTGGTGGCGCGCGGGGAACTGGGCGCAAAGTCGGGCAAAGGGTTCTATGACTGGTCGCAGAAGGACATCAAGGAGGTCATCGCGCGGCGCGACGAGTTCGTTCTGGAGATGGCGCGGCGGCGCCGCCGGCCGAACTGATTATCCTGAGAGTATGGACTCGCTGGCCAGGCTCGCATCGGGCGATCGCACTTTGCTTCAGATTGTGGACGCCGCGCTGGCAGAGGCCGCGCGCAAGAGCGGCGCCTGGCTGGTATGCCGTCCGGGCTGCACGGCCTGCTGCGTTGGCCCGTTTCCGATCACCCAACTGGACGCGTTCCGGCTGCGCGCCGGACTGGCGGAACTCGAGACCCGCGACCCGGAACGGGCGGCCCGCGTGCGCGAGCGTGCGCTCGAGGCGGTAGCGCGGCTGGCGCCGGGCTTTCCGGGCGATGTGTCCACGGGCGTGCTGGAGGAGAATGAAGAAGCCGAAGAGCGCTTCGCCACTTTCGCCGAGGATGAGCCTTGCCCGGCCCTGGACCCGGCCACCGGCGCCTGCGACCTGTACTCCGCGCGCCCGGTGACCTGCCGCTTCTTCGGGCCCGCCGTCCGGGCCGGCGGCGAGGCGCTGGGCGTGTGCGAGTTGTGCTATCAGGGAGCCACCGACGCCGAGATCGCCGCCTGCGCAGTAGAACCCGACCCCGACGGCCTGGAGGACGCTCTGCTGGACGAACTGGAGGAAACCACCGCCAGGCGCGGGCAGACCCTCGTGGCTTTTGCGCTCGTGAGGCCCTGATCCGCTGTTCCGAAGGAGGACAACAAACTGAAGATGGATGGAAACGGAAGATTCGCGCTGGTTACCGGCGCCGGCAGCGGAATCGGCCGCGCGGTCAGTTTGGCGCTGCACCGGGCGGGATACCGTGTGGCGCTGGCCGGGCGCCGCGCCGCCGCCCTGGAAGAGACCGCCGCGCTGGCCGGCGGCTCCGAAGGGGAAATGCTGCCGGTACCCACCGACGTCAGCGATCCCGCCTCAGTCCGCGCGCTATTCACCCGGGTCGCCGAGGTTTTCGGCAGGCTGGACGTGCTCTTCAACAACGCCGGCGCCACGGCGCCGGGCGTGCCGATGGAGGACCTCACTTACGAACAATGGAACGCGGTCGTCGGAGTGAATCTCACGGGTGTGTTCCTGTGCGCCCAGCAAGCCGTCCGGCTCATGAAGTCGCAACGGCCCCGTGGCGGCCGCATCATTAATAATGGCTCCATCTCCGCTCAAACCCCCCGGCCCAATTCGGCCCCATACACCGCCACCAAACATGCCGTCACCGGGCTGACCAAGTGTATTTCGCTCGACGGCCGGAACTATGACATCGCGTGCAGCCAGATCGACATCGGCAATGCGGCCACCGAGATGACCGAGCGGATGACGGCCGGCGTCCCCCAGGCGAACGGCACAATGAGGGTCGAGCCACGCTTCGACGTGCGCCATGTCGCCGAGGCCGTCGTGTACATGGCCAACCTCCCGCTCGATGCGAACGTGCAGTTCATGACCCTGATGGCAACGAAGATGCCGTTCATCGGACGCGGGTGACGGCCTCAGGGCAGCGGTTAAGCGCGATATAGTCTGGGGAGGACAGGAGCAGGCGCCCATGACCAGCCGCGAGCGATTCCTCTGCGCCCTGAGAGGCGGCACGCCTGACCGCGTCCCCTACTGCGAGTTGGGTGTTGACGAGCCGATCGTCTGCCAGTTGCTCGGACGCGCTCTCCCCAAGAACCGGACTTATGAGGCCGGAGAGTACGCTGACAACCCTGTAGACGTCGAGAAGGCTCTCTCGCGCGCCATCGGCCGGGATCACATCCGCTTCAACCTGTGCCCGCCCATCGCCGCGGACCGGCACGCCGGCGAGGGAAACGTGCTCTTTTACGGAGACGGGTGGATCAAGAGCCGGGCCGGCCTTGACCGCCTCCAGTTGCCCGATCCCGCCGATGCCCGGTTGTACGCACCCGCCCGGGAGTTTCTCCTCCACGGAGAGGACTTCGCTGTCTGCGCCAGTTGCCGTCTCGGCATCTCCCCGACCTATCTCTCGATGGGGCAGGAGTTCTTCTCGCTGGCTTTGTACGACGAACCCGCCCTGGTGGACGAACTTCTTTGCCGGTACACGGACTGGAGCGCGGTGGTGATGAAGCATGTCTGCGCCATGGGCTTCGACGCGCTCTGGACCGCCGATGACATCGCCTTCAAGAACGGTCTGATGCTTTCCCCGCGGATGTTCCGCGAGCGCATTCTGCCTCACGTGCGTAAGGTCGCTGCGAACATCACCATTCCCTGGATTTTTCACAGTGACGGCAATCTGACCGCCGTGCTCGACGACCTCGTCGACCTCGGCATTGCGGGGCTGCACCCGGTTGAACCCGGCGCGATGGACATTCGGGCTTTGAAACGCCGCTACGGGCGGCGCCTCTGCCTGATCGGCAACGTGAATGTGCACACCCTGAGCCAGGGTACGCCCGCCGCCGTGGAAGCCGAGGTCGCCGGGTTGCTGCGCGACGTGGCGCCGGCGGGCGGCTACATGCTCAGCAGCGGCAACAGCCTGGCTTCCTACTGCCGGCTCGAGAATATCCGCGCCATGGTGCGCACGCTGGAAAGGTTCGGGAAGTATCCCATCGCCGTGCCGCCCGGGGTCTGACGGGCGCCCTGCCGCCGGTGAGGTTCACACCGCCGAAACGGCCCAGGTGAAATACCCGACATGCGGGCTCCAGTATTCCAGGGTTCTCCAGTCGAATCCCATCTCCGTGTCGAGCACGGGTTCGTCCTGGACGTTGCCGGCGATGCCGTTCATGATGCCTCCGGGAATCAGGCCCACGTAACGGGAATACGGATACGGATTACGCGCGCCTTCACCGGTCATCAGACAGGCGGCGAAGGGGTTGGCGCCGAAGGTCCACTCTAATTGACGCAAGCCGAGGTTGCGATACTCGGGCTCGCCGAACTCCTTCGCGGCGCCGAACAGCAGCAGCGCGCAACAAGCCAAATGAGCGTTCAGACCTTGCCACCAGAACTGCTTCCTCACCGGCAGGAAATACCGGTAGGTGAGGCCGCCCGCCAGGGGGCGATACGTTTCGGCAGTCGGCGTTCCAACGAACAGGCCGTAAGGAAGAATGCGGTAGGGAGAACGGCTGGTCATGGGCACCAGGTAATCATCGATGTGCATTTTCACCGCATCAAGCCAGCGCCGGCTCCCGCTGTCTGCCCGGAAAGCCTGGCCGGCCTCCAGCAGAGCGTACGCAGGCAGGGCGGAATCTGTCGGAGAAGCGTAGGGATCGGGGCTGGCGGCCGACATCCTCCAGTAGCCCCTCACGATCTTCTGGCCGTGCTCATATCCGGTCACCTGCAACTGGAGCAACTGCCCGGCCAGCGCCACAGCGGCGCTTCGGAACTCCTCGCGGCCGGTGGCTCGGTGGAGTTCGATCGCGGCCAGAACCCACCACGCAAGGTCGCCCGTGCCGCCTTCCTGCTTTGCCGCCTTCCAGCAGCGCAAACCGGCGGCCAGGCAGACCTGCCCGTAACCGGGATCGGTAGCCCGATATACACCGGCAGCCAGCGCCTGAAGATAGCAGAACATGGCCTGGATGCGCATATTGCGGCTGGTGTTGATATAGCGGTCATCCGCCGTTCCCACCTGGTTGTCGGTCCAGTGATTGTCGCTGTTGTCGCCATTGACCCCACCGGCTACGTCATGCCAGACGTAGCCGGAAGGATCCTGCATCTTGAGGAAGTAGCGGTTGCCCCACTTCATTTCGTCTAACAGCGGGGCGGTGCCCGAGCCGTCGGCGTTCCACTTCTCTCCCAGGTTGCGGGCCAGATGAAGCAGCGCGAAGCCGTTCATCATGGTTGCGCTCATCCACTTGCGCAGATCGCCGGCATCGTGCCAGCCGCCGGTGGTATCCACGTACTCGCCGTTGTCGCGGCGTTTTGCATCATCCAGGTGGCACACCGGGTGGACGTTCGGCACGGCCACTCCGCAGCGTTGGGAATGGATGTAGTTCAGGGCCTTGGGGAGGATGCGGCGCCAGACATCCTCCCGGATCCAGAAGGGGACGGACCGCTGGGCGCCAACGTCGATCTGATAATAGCCTTCGTCCGCAAAGCTCGAGAAATCCCCCACCAGATGACGGCCGAAATCGGCATTCACCTCCCTCAATGGGAAAGTGCGGGGCTTGAAGCCCCACGGATCCACCAGATTGCGCAACGTAAACTCGGCCGGGGCCGGAGAAATGGGGTTCCGCACCACCAGGATTTTGCCCGCGCGCGGAAGGAAACCCACGTGGCAAAGGGCCAGCGTCTGCGAGGCGGGCGCGGTCATCTTCTCGACGCGTTCCTCGCGCGGAGGGCCTTGCTGGGCAAAAGCCGAGGCGGGTCCGAGCACACCCAGAAAAAACCTGCGATTCATCATGACTATTCGCTCCGCGATGCAATTATCGGTGATGCGCTTCGGGGGGTCAACCACAATCTCTTCTGAAAACAAAGCGTTTGAAAAGCTCCTATAACACCTTCGAAAAAGCTTGCGAATAACGCTCCGAAAGACTACAATTCGGTCCAGAATTGTGGGTGGGCGGAGCGCAGGCGGCGAAAGCACCGCCAGGCCTGCCTTCACCCAACCCATTGGTCTCGGACAACCGTTTGAACAGGAGGTCTTTCATGTTACGCCAGATCTTCGCCTTGACGCTTCTGGCGGGCTTCAGCCTGTTCGTGCTGATGGCCCAGACTCCCACCGCAACGCTCCAGGGCACGGTAAGGGACGCCAGCGGGGCTATTGTTCCGGAAGCCAAGGTCACCATCGTCAACGTCAATACCAACGAGTCGGTCCAGGTGTCGACCGGCTCGGATGGCCGCTACATCCGTCCATTCCTGCCGCCTGGCACCTACACCGTCACGGTGGAGAAGAGTGGGTTTCGCACCGTCCGGCAGGAGAACGTCAAGTTGGACATTGGCCAGAACCGGTCGGTCGATCTGGCCCTCGAAGTGGGCGTCGTAACCCAGGAGATCCAGATCAGCGCTGCGCCCCCTCCACTGGATGTCAACACCTCGTCGATCGGCCAGGTGATCGAGAACAAGCGGATCATGGACCTGCCGCTGAACGGCAGAGCGGTGTTCAACCTGGCGAATCTCACGCCCGGCGTGAACCCCACCGGCGGGGGAGCCACACCGGCGATGGGCGGCGGCCGCAACGCCACCAGTGAGCTGCAAATCGACGGCATGACCGACATTGCGCCGGAGAATAACATCGGGGTCAATAACCGGGTCTACGAACCGCAGGTGGATGCCGTTGAGGAATTCAACGTTCAGGTGAACACGCTGGCCGCCGAATACGGGCGCTTCGCGGGCGGCGTGATCAACGTCGCCACAAAGTCCGGCACGAACACCCTCCACGGCACCGCATATGACTTCCTGCGGAACAGTGTGCTGGACTCCAACGACTTCTTCGCCAACCGGGCCAACCGCGGGAAAGGCAGTTTCAAGCGTAACCAGTGGGGAGGCACGATCGGCGGGCCGATCTTCCTTCCCAGGGTATACGACGGCAGGAACAAGACCTTTTTCTTCTTTGGTTTCGAGGGAACCAACTCTCGCAGCCTGAGCGTGTACACCGGCACCATGCCCATTGCCGCCTGGAGGGCCGGAGACTTCTCGGAGCTGAAAACCTCGACGGGGCAGCCCATCACCATCTATGATCCGCTCACCGTTCGCGAAGATCCGGCCAATCCCGGCAAATTCATCCGCGACCCCTTTGTGGGAAACCGGATCCCGGCCGGCCGGATGGACCCTGTAGCCCTCAACGCCATGAAGTATTTCCCCGAACCGAATGTGAAACCTACCAATCCGTACACCAACGCAAACAATTTCACCAACTCGGGCACGGGGCCAAGCGACAGTTACCGGGTGGATACCCGCATCGACCACAACTGGACCCCGGCCTGGAGGATGTTCGCGCGGGTCTCCACTTCCTGGTACAACAGCGTTTCTTTCAACGGATTTGGGAACATCGCCACTTCGAGCGGCAGCGGCTACGGCAACGGGAGGGCGGTGAACCTCTCGCTCGATCACACCATCACTCTCAACCCCACCCTGATCGCCAACGTGCGTTACGGCTTTGGCCGGACCCGGTCCACCAGCCGGCCGTTTTCCGACGGCATTGATCTGACCGGGTTGGGATTTCCCGCTTACTATCAGCAGGCCGCAGCAGCGGAAGGGCTCGAATTCCCGCGCATGGACTTCTACGGCACAGTAGCGCCCCTCGGCCAGTCCGGATGGACACGCCTGTTTATGGCGCCGATGGTGCACTCGCTGACGGCCAGTGTCAGCAAGATTCTGCCCAATCACACCATCAAAGTCGGCGGCGAGTACCGGAAACTGCTGATCAACTTCCAGCAGGCCGGCTACCCGTCGGGCAGCTTCAACTTCCGGAATGGTTGGACCCAGCAGGAGATCAGCACCACCAGCACCACGGCCGGTTTCCCTCTGGCTTCTTTCCTGCTGGGCTTGCCCGAAAACCTGGGCGGCGCAATGACGGTGGATGGAACGGCGGCTTCGGCCAGCTCGTACTTCGCCGGCTACATTCAGGACGACTGGAAGATTACCCGCAAGCTGACCTTGAATATCGGCCTGCGCTACGATGTCGACATTCCGCGCACCGAGCGCTTCGACCGGTACTCTTACTTCAACATGTTCGAACCCTCGCCGATTGCGGGCAAGGTGCCGGCTTCGGCGTGCCCGGCGTGCGGCAACCTGAAGGGAGCCATGCACTTTGTCACCCCGGACAACCGCCGCCAGACGCCCACCGATAAGAACAATTTCGGGCCCCGCTTCGGTTTCTCCTGGAACGTGGCCGGCAAGATGGTGATCCGTGGCGGGTACGGGATCGCCTATCCGCCTTCGGCCCTTCAGGCCGCAGGCACCACCGGCGCGCCCGGAATGGAGGGCTTTCGCGACAGCACTGCCTTCAACAGCACCTTCGACAGCATGCGAACCATCTCCGCGTACCTGCGCAATCCCTACCCGGATGGTTTCAATTTTCCGCCCGGGCGAAAGCTGGGCGCGGCCACCAAGCTGGGCCTCAGCGTTGGCGAGTCGAACTTCGATGCCTGGCGGAACCCCTACGTCCAGCAGTGGAATCTGAACATCCAGCGCGAGCTGCCGGGCAACATGGTGGCGGAAATCGGCTACCTCGGCAATCGCGGGATCGGATTGGTCGACGGCGACTCCACATTCCAGTACAACCAACTGGATCCCTCTTACATGAAGCTCGGATCGGAACTGCTCAAGATCGTCCCGAACCCCTTCTATGGGATCATCACCAATCCCACCTCGGCGCTGAGCAAACCCACGGTGGAGTACCGCCAATTGCTGCGGCCGTACCCCCAATACACCGGCGTGGGCTCCTTCCGGAAGCCGAAGGCCGACTCGATTTACCACGGCATGACTCTCCGCGTCGACAAGCGGTTCTCGCGCGGATTCAGCTTTCTGTTCGCCTACACGGCGGGCAAGCTGATCGACAACGCCTCCTCGGCGGTAAGCTTCCTCGGGCCGATCGCCAGCGGTCCTGAACTTGGCATCAGCGCGAGCAAGATGAATTCGTACAACATGCGGCTGGAGCGCTCGGTATCCTCCATGGATGTCGCCCAGCGGGCCGTGTTCAGTTACGTCTACGAACTGCCGTTCGGCAAAGGCAAGAAGTTCGGCGCCGCGGCGCCGCGTGGCGTGAACCTGGTGATCACCGGGTGGCAGATCAACGGTATCACGACCTTCCAGAGCGGCACGCCGATGCTGATCGGCGCCCTGAGCAACAACACCAACGCTTACACCAGCGGCCAGCGCGTGAACAACAACGGGCGCAGTGCGCGGCTCACGGGCGGCACCACCGACGAGCGTCTCGCCCGGTGGTTTGACACCAGCGTTTTCTCGCAGCCGCCGGCGTACACGTTCGGGAATACTTCCCGAACGCTCCCGGATGTCCGGGTGCCCGGCATCAATACGACCGACCTCTCCGTCTTCAAGAACACCTTCTTCGGCCCGGAGGGTAAGTTGAATCTGCAATACCGGCTGGAGATGTTCAATGCCTTCAACACGCCGCAATGGGGCCGGCCGGGTCCGCAGTTCGGCACCGGCAACTTCGGCGTCATCAGCGGAACGGCCATATCCCCGCGCCAGATCCAGATGGCTCTGAAGCTGCTCTGGTAATCAGCGCGCCGTGTTCATCCCTGGGGCCGCGGCCGCTTCTGGACGGCGGCCCCCGGGAATTGAGAAACTGGGGCGTCGTGTGCCGGTCTGTTCCGGCATGACATGCAGATGCGCCCCATCCGTAATCTCCGGTGGTGGATCGGCGGGTTGCTGTTCGCCTCCACCGTGATTAACTACATCGACCGCCAGACGCTGAGCGTGCTCGCGCCGGTGCTGAAGACCGAGTACCGGTGGACGAACAGCGATTTCGCCACCGTGCTCATCGCCTTCCGTCTCGCTTACACCATTATGCAGAGCGTGGGCGGGCGCATCCTCGACCGTCTCGGAACGCGCGCCGGGCTGGGCCTGAGCGTGGCGTTCTATTCGGTGGTGGCCATGCTGACGGCGACGGCGCGCGGCCTGGGGAGCTTTCGCGCCTTCCGGTTCCTGCTCGGCGCCGGGGAGGGCAGTAACTGGCCGGGCGCCACAAAGGCGGTCTCGGAGTGGTTTCCGGACCGGGAGCGCGGCTGGGCGGTGGCGTTGTTCGACAGCGGCTCCGCCGTGGGCGGGGCCGTCGCGCCCTTCCTGGTTCTGGGGGTGTACCGCGCGTTCGAAAGCTGGCGCCCGGTTTTCCTGGTCACCGGCTGTCTGGGGTTTTTGTGGCTGGTGGCCTGGTTGCGCCTGTACCGCCCGCCGGATCGCCACCCTCGCCTGGCGCCGGAGGAGTTGACCTACATTCGCTCCGGCCAAGCCTGGTCTCCCTCGAGCGGAACTTCGCCGGGCTGGCGTAAGCTGCTCTCCCACCGCCAGACCTGGGGCATCGTGCTGGGACGCTTTCTGCTCGATCCCTACTGGTTCATGGTCACGGACTGGTTCGCCCTCTATCTGACCAGCCGGGGGTTCCAACTCGAGCAGAGCATCCTCGGATTCTGGATCCCGTTCCTGGGAGCGGACCTGGGGAACTTCTTCGGCGGCGGGCTTTCCAGCTTCTGGATCCGCCGCGGCTGGAGCGTGGGCCGCGCGCGGCGAACCGTTCTCTTGATTTTCGGACCAAGCATGCTGGCGCTGATTCCCTGCGCTTTCACCGGCAATTATGTGGTGCTGGTAACCCTGTTCGGCTATGCGTCGTTCGCCTACGCAGCCTGCTCCACCATGTTTCTTTCCATGCCCGCCGACGTGTTCCATCCCCGGGTAGTCGCCTCAGTCAGCGGACTGGGTGGCACGGGCGCCGGCATCGGCACGCTGATTTCCACCTACCTGATCGGCTACACGGCGGACCGTTTTTCGTTCGGTCCGGTGGTGATCGCCGCCTCGATTGTGCCGTGCCTGGCCACAGCGGCCCTGGTGGCGCTGGTCCGGGCGCCCAAACATCCGGACCCGGAGGGTATAGTCCTGACGTTCTGACCGGCTCAACTTTCGCTGACTCGACCGGCCGGGGCGGGCCGCTTCTGGCCCCCGGCGCGGCCCACCCCGCAGTAGTCGAAGCCGGCGCGCAGCGCGGCTTCCGGATCAAACAGGTTGCGGCCGTCAACCAGCACGGGCCGGGCCATCGCGCGCGCCATCCGGGCAAGGTCCAACCGGCGGAACTCGTCCCACTCGGTGACCAGCACGGCGCCGTCGCTCTCTTGAACCGCTTCGAGCGCGGACGGGCAATACTGGATCTTGAGCTCCGGGTACTGGCGGCCCGCCGCCGGCATTGCCACGGGATCGTAAGCCTTCACCCGCGCGCCCATGCGGAGCAGCTTTTCGGCGATTTGCAGACTCGGCGCGTCGCGCAGGTCGTCGGTGTCCGGCTTAAACGCCAGGCCAAGCAGCGCGATCGTGCGGCCTTTCAGGATATACAACCGCTCCTGGAGCTTTTGGATCACCAACTGGCGCTGGGCGCGGTTTACCTCCAAGGTGGACTCCAGAATACGCGCCTGGTAGCCGTATTCGCGCGCCGTGTAAAGCAGAGACTGGACGTCCTTGCCGAAGCAACTTCCGCCCCAGCCCAGCCCGGCGTTCAGGAAGCGCGAACCGATCCGGGAATCCAGGCCGATTCCCAGCGAGACCTCGCGGACATCCGCTCCCACGCGCTCGCAGATATTGGCGATTTCGTTGGCGAAACCGATTTTTAAGGCCAAAAACGCATTGGCGGCGTACTTGATCATCTCGGCGCTGGTCAGGGTGGTGGTCACCAGCGGGATGCGGGTGAATCCCGGCGGGCGGGGCAGGAAGGGCGGCGGCTCGAAGCTTTGCTCCACCAGCGGACGGTAGAGCTCGGTCAGCACTTCGAGTGTCGCCGGCTCTTCGGAGCCCAGCACAATGCGGTCGCCATACAGGGTGTCGGCGACGGCGGAGCCTTCGCGGAGGAACTCCGGATTACTCGCCACGCCGAAGCGGATACTCTTGCCGCCGGGGACGCCGGATGCCTGGATGCCTTCGCGGACCAGGGTCTCGACCAGGTTTCCGCTGCCCACGGGCACCGTGGACTTGTTGACCACGACCCGGCGCCGTTCGGAGTTCATGGCGGCGCCAACCTCCCGGGCAGCCGCTTCCAGGTAGGACAGATCGGCTTCGCCGGTGGGCAGCGGAGGCGTGCCCACGGCGATGAAGATGACGTCGCTCGCCGCGACGGCCGGAGCCAGATCGGTCGAAAAGTCGATGCCTCCCCGCTGCCGGGCGAGGTTCAGCAAGTCCCCCAGATGGGGCTCGTAGATGGGCATTTCGCCCCGTTTCAGCAGGGCGATCTTCTTTGCATCTACGTCGACACAGGTGACTTGATGTCCCAGGAATGAGAGACACGCCCCGGTAACCGTGCCGACATAACCGGTTCCGATCACGGTCAGTCGCATGGTTTTGATGCTAGCATGCCGCGCGCGGGCGCCGGGGTGGGGATGGCGCGCTATAATTCGGGGGTTATTCAACTCATTGCTCATCGGAGGGAATTGTGCGAAAGAAAGTCACCGTGATCGGGGCCGGCAATGTGGGCGCGAACTGCGCCCTGCGCATCGCCGAGAAGGAGCTGGCCGATGTCGTCCTCGTCGACGTGGTGGAAGGCGTGCCGCAGGGTAAGGGTCTCGACCTGCTGCAATCGGGCCCGGTGCAGGGCTATGACGTCAATGTCACCGGGGCGAACGATTATGAGCCCACCGCGAATTCCGACGTGGTGGTGATTACCGCGGGTTTCCCCCGCAAGCCCGGCATGAGCCGGGACGACCTGCTGCTGGCCAACTACGATGTGGTGAAATCGGCTACCGAGCAGGCCGTGAAGTACTCCCCGGACTGCATCCTGATCGTGGTGACCAATCCGCTGGACGCGATGTGCCAGACCGCCTACTGGGTTTCGCGATTCGCCAAGAACCGGGTCATCGGCATGGCCGGGATTCTGGACACCGCGCGGTTCCGCACCTTCATCGCCCAGCAACTGAAGGTGTCGGTCGAGAACGTGACCGCGGTGGTCCTGGGCGGGCACGGCGACACCATGGTGCCTCTGGTCCGGCTGAGCAGCGTGTCGGGCATCCCGCTCACCGAACTGCTGGATCAGGCCACACTCGATCGCCTGGTGGAGCGCACGCGCAACGGCGGCGCCGAGATCGTGAAGTTCCTCAAGACCGGCAGCGCGTATTATGCGCCCTCGGCTGCCACCGTCGAGATGGTCGAGTCGATCCTTCGGGACAAGAAGAAGGTGCTCCCCTGCGCGGCCTATCTGGAAGGCGAGTACGGCATCCACGGATTGTTCGTCGGGGTGCCGGTGAAGCTGGGTGAGCAGGGCATCGAGCAGATTTACCAGATCAACCTGACCACGGAAGAACGCACGATGCTCCACAAGAGCGCGGATGCGGTGCGCGAGTTGGTGACCGTCATCCAGAAAAAGATCGGCGCCTGAGCCAGCCGGCCCGCTACACCCAGCGGGCCAGCCACTTCCAGGCGTGTTCCTGCATGGCGGGGTTGAATTCGTGGGGACCGTCGTACATCAGGCACGAGCGGCGGTCCGGAACTCCCGCTTTTTCATAGATACGCCCGATCTTGGCAAAGGCCGCTTTCACGCCTTCGGGCGCGAACAAGGAGTCTCTGGAACCGTTGATGACCATCAGGGCGCGCGGCGCCACCAGCGCGGCCAGGTCGGGCAGGTCCAGGTAGCGCAGCAGCCCGGGAATGTGAAATGAGAAGCCGACGGTATGGATTACCTGGCGCCGGATCTGCGTGGCGAACGAGGTCATCCAGCCCACGTCGACGGCGGCCCGAATACGTTCATCGAGCGCCGCGAGCATAAAGCTCCGGTAGCCACCGACCGATAGTCCAACGCACCCGATGCGCTTCGGGTCGACCTCGGGCCTGGAGCACAGATAGTCCACCGTGCGGATATCGTCCCAAAGCATGACACCGGGCCAACTGATGCCCGCGGTGAAGAGGCTGCGGGCCACCAATTGCTCATTCTGCCCGGACCGGGCGTTGAAGGCTTTTACCTCTGAGGCGGGCATCTCGGGCGGGCGGCTGCGGTAGGCGGGCGGATCCTCGGCCAGGATCATGCGCCGCTCACCCCAATAAAACATGTCGATGACCACAACTACGTAGCCCCGGCGCACCAGTTCAATGGCGGTGCTCTTGCCGCCGTAGTACTGCTGGCGGAATTCAGTCAGGGCCGGATGCTCGCCGGGCAAGGCAAGGACCTTCTCTTTGCCCCACAGGTAGAATCCGCCGTGATCGTGGAGCGCGACGACGCCGGGCGCCGCGCGCTTCACGCCCTTAGGCACAAGCACGAAAGCCGGCGTCCGGATATCAGGCGTAGTCTGAAAGGTGAGGTATTCCTCGAAGTAGTCGCCGCGGTCTGTGCGGCGGATTAACTGGGGAGCCGGTTCGACGGCCGGAGGCGAATAGAAAAGGTTGCCGAGAACTCGCTTGCGGGCCTGTGGTTTCCACTCCTCCAGCTCGCGGTATTCCGGCCGCAGGAAGGAGAGTTCCTGGGGTTGTTGATCGGCCTGGCGCTGCACAAACGGGTAAAGGCTGCCGATATGAGAGTCCGCCTCGGATGGGCTCTGCGGCCGCGCGGCGGCAGGCGCGGTCAGCATTCCAGCCAGGATCTCTCTGCGTGTAGCGGGCATATGCACCCGACAGTATAATGCCAGCGCCCGGTGCGATGGTTCGGGTGGCTGTGGTACAAGGTGGTCTTGGTAGGAATATGAGGCTTTTCTTTCTTCTGGCCGGCATGGCCGCGGCGGCGATGGCTCAGCCCACGCCAATCAAGACGCTGATTTTCTCGGGTCACAACAATCACGACTGGCGCTCCACAACGCCCTTCTTGAAAAGGATCTTGACCGAGAGCGGGCGGTTTGACGTCCGGGTGGAGGAGGAACCGGCCGGGACTACCGCAGCGACTCTCGCTGGTTACGACCTGCTGGTGCTCGACTATAACGGCCCTCGCTGGGGTGCGGTCACGGAAGCCGCGGTCGCTGGCTTCGTCCGCTCAGGCAAGGGCTTGGTGGGAGTGCATGCCGCCGGGTATGCGTTTGCGGGACTGGAGGTGCTGGGCGACCGGCACGTGGGCACCGGAAAGTTCGAGCCGGCTTGGCCGGAGTACTTCGAAATGCTCGGCGGGCGATGGCAGGCCGGGCCGCCAAAAACCGGGCACGGAGACCGGCATTCTTTCAAGGTCCGCTTCACCGACCCGAACCACCCCATTGCGCGCGGTCTGGGCGAGAGCTTCATCGCCACCGATGAACTCTATCACAGCATGCAGATGCACCCCGGGGCGAAGGTCCTGGCGGTAGCCTTCGATGACCCCAAACGGCGTGGAACAGGAAAGGAAGAGCCGATCCTGTGGACGGTGAATTACGGCCAGGGGCGGGTCTTCATGGACCAACTCGGCCACGACCTCACCGCTATGGCCGAGCCGGGCTTCATTGCCACCTTTCTCCGGGGCGCCGAGTGGGCCGCAACCGGCGGTGTGTCGCCACCTTTGGAGAAACCCAAGCCGTTGCGGGTACTCGTCGTTACGGGCGGACACTCGTATGATGCGGCTTTCTATACCCTTTTTGAAGGCAGCCCGGAGATTCAGTGGGTCCATGCGTGTTCTAACACCCAGGCTTTTCAAGAGGATATACGGGGCAGATTTGATGTGCTGGTGCTGTACGACCTGCATACGGAGATTGGAGAAACGCAGAAGAAGAATCTCCGGGACTTCGTGGAGGGCGGCAAGGGAGTAGTAGTGCTTCACCATGCCATCGCGGACTACGGTTCCTGGAACTGGTGGTACGAGGAGGTGGTGGGAGGCAGGTACCTCCTGAAGCCGGAGGGCGCCCAACCCGCTTCAACTTACAAGCATGACGTCGAGGTGTTCGCGGAACCTGTTGGTAAACATCCGATTACGGCCAGCGTTGGGCCTTTGCATTTCGTCGATGAAGGCTACAAGCACATGTGGATTTCCCCTCGCGTTAACGTAATTCTGGCTACGAATAATCCTTTGTGGGACGGACCGTTAGCTTGGATCAGCCCGTACCAGAAGTCCCGGGTCATATACATCCAACTCGGCCACGACGAGATTGCACACCGTAATCCTGGATATCGTGCATTAGTAAGAAACGCACTGGTTTGGTCGGCGGGACGGCTACCCTGAAGGCGGGTTTGGAGGGCTGGGCGCCGAGATTTGATAAATAACTGTAAGTGTTTGATGTGTAAGACTTTATATTCTTAGTGGAAGAGTGTTGAGTTGTGGTAGACTGTGCTCTTGATTGCCCGGTCAGCGGGTTGCTGATTCCAGGTAGAATGGGGCTCCTTCCACTCAGCGGCCCAGTTCTGAAGAACCGAGTTTAGACCCGGTTTCCCACAGGTTGTGGAAAATATGTGGGAAACCTTGAGGTTGGGTGTGTCAGTACTGTCCATGAATGTTTGGGATGTAGTTAAAGAGCAGTTGCAGACCAGGGTTAGCGCGGAGAGTTACCAGAACTGGGTCTCGAGGACGGTGTTTCGGCAGATCGAGAACAACACCGTGCGGGTTCTGGTGCCTGACGAGCAAACTCGGGAGTGGCTCGAATCGCAATGCTCCAGTCTCATCTCTCCTGTCCTCCAGAATCTGAATCTGGCCGGCGTGACGTATGAGGTGGCCGGCGTAACGCAACCCGGCCCTTCAAGCGGGTCCCGTTACGGGGAGGGTTTCTCCCATGAGATGGAATTTGAGTCGACCGCGAGCCAACTGAATCCGAAGTTCACTTTTGACAGTTTTGTGGTCGGCGCTTGCAACCAATTTGCACATGCGGCGGCACGAGCGGTAGCGACATCCCCGTCCCGGACATATAACCCCTTGTTTATCTATGGCGGAGTGGGGATGGGGAAAACCCATCTGATGCATGCGATTGGCCGGGCGCTGGTGGACCGGTACACCGGAATGAGAATTGTCTATACCTCCAGTGAACGGTTCATGAATGAGATGATCACGTGCATCCGCTTGGACCGGATGCCTCAGTTCCACCGGTACTACCGGGCGGCCGATGCTCTCCTGGTGGATGATATTCAGATTCTGGGGAACAAAGAACGTACCCAGGAAGAATTCTTTCACACTTTCAACGAGTTGTACGACCACCAGAAGCAGATCGTAATTTCGAGCGACTCTCCACCCAAGGACATCCCAGGTTTGGTCGACCGGCTGCGCTCCAGATTTGAGTGGGGTCTGATGGTGGATATGCAGCCACCGGACTTGGAAACAAAAATGGCGATCCTGGACAAGAAAGCTGAGGCTGAGGGTATACGCCTGCCGGAGGATGTACGCACGTTCCTGGCAACCAAGACGAAGTCCAACGTCCGGGAGTTGGAAGGCGCTCTGGTGAAGTTGCTTGCCTACTCATCCCTCACCGGAGCACCGATCAACCTGGCGATGGCCCACCAGGCCCTCAAGCACCTGATTCGGGCGCAGGATCGCCGGGTCTCGATCGACGCAATCCAGCGGGCAGTAGCGGACAGGTTTGGTCTAAAACCCGGGCAGCTCAAAGAGAAAAGCAATGCGAAGATGATCGCTTACCCCCGGCAGGTGGCCATGTACCTGGTCAAAGAGCTCACTACAGCATCGCTACCGGAAATCGGGCGGGCGTTTGGCGGTAAACACCATACGACGGTTATCCACTCGATCCGAAAAATCGAGGAGCTTCGTCAAAGCGACCCGGATTTGAACAGACTGCTGCACAATCTAATCGATTCACTACAATGACTTTACACCGTTTTCAACAGGCAGCCATCCAGGGGCCTGTGGAGATGTGTGAAGGAATCCGGGCAGACAGCTTCCCTCCACGGAGCACACACGGGAATCCACAATCGCCCGATACAGGAACCCCTAGATTTTTGTATAATATAGAAAGAAATCCACATTTTGACAGCCCCTATGAATCCGATATGCTTTCAGACTTGATTCTAAGGGAAAGCAGGAAGTATTGCGAAGCGGCAGGACAAGGATGGGTCGCGCTGGCCGGCAGAGTGGAAGACAGGAGTTCAAGGAGCAATGGAATTTACAGTCACGAAGGCGGATCTGGTACGGGAGTTGAACCTCGCTCAGGGTGTGGTGGAGAAAAAGACCACGATTCCCATACTGTCGAATGTTCTGATGGAAGCATCAGGTGACCGTGTTGTCCTCACGGCTACTGATCTGGAGCTGGGTATTCGCTGTTCCTGTCCGGCTGCTGTGAAAGAAGAGGGGTCAGGGACGGTTCCAGCCAAGAGGCTGGCTGATTATGTGCGATTGCTGCCGGATGGTGATCTTACCGTAAAGTTCCTTCCAAATCATTGGGCGGCGCTCACTTGTGGCCGGTCGAGGACTCGGATGGCCGGCATGTCGCGAGAGAGCTATCCCGAGTTGCCGGATATGCCCGATGTGCTGGCTGAGCTTCCAGCCGGCCTGCTTTCATCGATGATTGTGCGAACTTCTTTCGCCATCTCCATGGAGGAATCGCGTTTTACGCTGAACGGAGCGCTTCTCCTGGTGCGGGGTCAAGGAACTGTGATGGTGGCTACGGACGGACACCGGCTTGCCTATGTAGAGTCGGGTGTGCCTTCAGAGACGCTCGGCAAGCCATTCCGGGTGCTGGTGCCGAAGAAGGCCATGCCGGAGATTCTGAAACTCAGCCAGGAGGCTGGTCCGGAAGCCTCCGTTCAGCTCAGTATGAATGATAACCACTTGTTTCTTAGATTTGGAGACCGGCTGTTGATCACCCGGAAGCTTACGGGGAATTTCCCGGACTATGATCGCGTCTTGCCGAGGGACAAAGGCCATGTCGCAGTGCTGGTGAGAGAAGAAGCGCGGGCAGCGATTGAGCGGGTTGCCCAGTTTGCGGATGAGCGCTCCCGATCAGTGCGTTTACAGCTACAAGGGGGGGAGGTCAGGATCTTTACCTCATCGGCGGAGACCGGTGAAAGTGAAGAGGTGGTGACAGCGCAGTACGAGGGACCGGATATCGATATTGGGTTTAACGCTCAGTACTTGCTGGATTTTCTGCGAGTGACGCCGCAAGAGCGGGTGGAACTCGAATTGAAAGATGGCAAGAGTGCTGGTGAGCTCCGTCCGGGCGGTGAAGACGCAACGTTCAAGTATCGCTATGTCGTCATGCCAATGCGCATCTGATTGAGTCAGGTGGTTGATTCGAGGTGTTATGAATAACGAAGTAAGCGGCAGCACGGAAAACTACGACGCGGGTAGCATTAAAGTTTTGGAAGGACTTGAGGCTGTCCGGCTGCGGCCGGCTATGTATATTGGGTCCACAGGCGAGATGGGCCTTCACCATCTTGTCTACGAGGTCGTGGACAATTCCGTGGATGAAGCGCTGGCTGGGTACTGCTCCGAAATTCAAGTGACCATTCACATGGACAACTCGGTGACGGTGGTTGATAACGGGCGGGGCATTCCGGTTGACCTGCACGCTGAGGAAGGCGTATCGGCAGCTCAAGTGGTAATGACGAAGCTGCATGCTGGGGGCAAGTTCGACTCAAAGAGCTACAAAGTTTCGGGCGGACTGCATGGCGTAGGGGTAAGCTGTGTAAATGCACTATCTGAAAAACTGGAACTGGAGATCTGGCGGGACGGGTACACCTGGGAGCAGGAGTATGAACGTGGTGTTCCGGTAGCTCCTTTACAGCGGACCGGGAAAGCGGGCCGGAAAACCGGCACAAGGGTCACCTTTAAGCCGGACCCGACAATCATGACGGCTACGGAGTTTAACTTCGATACTCTTGCCCAACGCCTCCGCGAGCTTGCATTCCTGAATAAGGGGCTCACGATCACACTGACCGATGAGCGGGTCGATCCGGTTAGAAAGTACGAGTTCCACTATAGCGGTGGGATCGCCGAGTTCATCAAACACCTGAATCGTGGGAAGACCGTGCTGCATGAAAAGCCGATTTACTTCGAAGGTGTGCGGGACCTTCCTAATGGCGGAACGCTTACGATGGAAGTTGCCCTTCAGTACAACGATGGGTATTCGGAGAACGTGTTCAGCTTTGCGAATAACATCAATACGGTGGACGGGGGGACGCATCTCACCGGTTTCCGCAGCGCGCTGACGCGGACGATCAATTATTACGGCCAGCAGGCTGGGCTATTTAAGGACGTCAAGGAGAACCTGACGGGGGACGACGTACGGGAAGGTTTGACAGCGGTGGTGAGCGTGAAACTGCCGCAGCCTCAGTTTGAAGGACAGACCAAGGGAAAGCTGAACAGCGATGTTCAGGGTTACGTGGTGCAGTTTGTTAATGAGAAGCTTGGAGAGTACTTCGATAAGAACCCTGCGGTGATGCGCAAGATCGTCTCCAAGGCGATTGACGCGGCGCGGGCCCGGGAGGCGGCGCGGAAGGCTCGGGACATTACCCGGCGGAAGGGTGCACTGGATTCAGGAGGTCTGCCCGGTAAACTGGCGGACTGTCAGGAACGGGACCCCCAGCGGTGCGAGCTGTTCCTGGTAGAGGGAGAGTCCGCCGGCGGCACCGCCAAACAGGGGAGGGACCGCCGCACTCAGGCGATTTTGCCGCTGAAGGGCAAGATTCTGAATGTCGAGAAGGCCCGGTATGACAAGATGCTGGGTCATGAAGAGATCCGGGCAATGATCACGGCGGTAGGCACCGGCATCGGCAAAGACGATTTTGACATCGCGAAACTGCGCTACGGCAAGATCATCATCATGACTGACGCGGATGTGGACGGCTCTCACATCCGGACGTTGCTGCTTACCTTCTTCTTCCGGCACATGCAGGAACTCATCCTGCGGGGAAACGTCTTCATCGCCCAGCCGCCTCTCTACCGGATTAAGAAAGGCCGGTCGGAAAAGTACATCAAGGACGAGAAGGAGTTTACGAAAGAGATCATGCGCCGGGCCACGGAGAACCTGGCTGTCGAGGTTGGGGGCAATGACACGGCGCCTGTAACGCGTCTGGAAGGCGGGGAGTTACGCACTTTCCTGCTCGGACTCGACGAGTACCAGCAGATCTCTCAGAAGGTGGAACGGAAGCTGCGCGACCCGCGCGTAGTGGCCGTGCTTGCGAACCCGGAACTGCCTGTTGACAGCAAGGCCGATTTCAGCTCGGAGGCGAATATGCGGCGCGTGTTTGATGCCCTGGAGGCCGCCCAGATCCCGGCCGAGGTCCGCGCCGATGAAGAACACTCGGCGTGGATGGTGGTAGTGCGCGACTCGACCAACGCGGAGAGGCACATCGACGTGGGATTAGCGGCTTTGCCCGAGTACAAGCGTTTCCGGACGGTAGCCAGGCAGGTGGCCCGGTATAACAAACCGCCATTCGTGGTGGTGAAGGACCACAGCCGGCAGAGCCAGTCCACCTGGAGCGAACTGCTGGAGTTCGTGAAAAATGAGGGCAAGCGTGACGCATCGGTGCAGCGTTACAAAGGCCTTGGGGAGATGAACGCCGAGCAACTGGCCGAGACCACCATGAATCCCGAGAAGCGCACACTGCTCCAGGTGCGCCTGGAGGACGCCGTGGAAAGCGAGGAGATCTTTTCAACGTTGATGGGCGAAGACGTGGAAAGCCGGCGCCGGTTCATTGAAGAGAACGCCCTGGACGTGAAGAATCTCGACGTGTGATTCCGGAAGGGAACCCAAGGGTTTGCAGTAACGGGACCTGCCTATGAAAATCGAAGTGTTGCTGACGGAGACGGAAATCGCCGATGAGTTCTATGAGTCCATAGAGGCACGGGACTTACCGGAGAAGTTCTTCTATTGGACGCCGCTGTCGGCCCGGATCTGGACTTCGGTCGTGAAATCCCCGCCGTTGGAAAGCTTGCGCCAGATGTGGCGCCGGATCGGAACCAAGGCGGAGTCCGTGGTGGAGCATGTGGGCGGCCCGATTTCCGTAGTGAGCCTGGGAGCCGGCGACGGCGCGCAGGACGAATCTTTGCTGAACGGGTTGATTGCGGCGCGACCCGAGGTTCGCTATTACCCCGTCGACGCGAGCCAACCCCTGCTGGAAAGCGCGTGCGCAAGGGCCGAGGATGCCGAAATCGAAACCCTGGGCCTGAAAGCCGACATCTCGAGCCCGTCTCACCTGGTGGTGGCCTCGGACACTCCGGAGACCGCCAAGATCTTCCTGCTGGCCGGCAACACTTTGGGCGCGTTCGATCCCTTCGACATGCTGCGCAATGTGGCCCAGTGCATGCGTGCCGAAGACCGTCTGATTGTCGACGGAATGATTTTCCGCGACGATGTTCTCGCCACGGTGGACAGCCCCTTGGGCCGGAAGTTCGCGTTCGCGCCGCTGCTGCGAATCGGTTTCCAGGAAACGGATGGAAAATTGCGCTTTGAACTGAAGCGCGATCTGCGCCACGAGGGCTTGTACCTCGTCACCCGTTCTTTCCACGTAGAGCGCGACCTGAGCGGTATCCTCGCTGCGGGTGAAATTTCGGTGCAGCGAGGCGAGCGAATCGCCATGAATTTCAGTTACGCCTACACCCCGGAGGCCTTCCGCTGGCTGATCGAGGAGCAAGCGAAACTGAAGATCGTTCAGGAGTACCAAAGCCCCTTCCACGAGTTCGTGGCGGCCGTTTGTGCCCGCGAGTCGTGAAACGGAACAGGAGGCCGGCCGCAATTCGCCTGCTGTGCCTTCCCTCCAGCCAGGAAATGCCCTTTGACACCAGGTGATGCTTTATGTATAACTGCTGGCAGCGGAAACTTTAAGGTTTCAGGCACGGCAACACCTTTAGAAAAAGGAGCAGGCGATGGCCAAGAGGCTTGGTTTTGTTGTGGTGATGTGTCTCTGTCTGGCTGGTCTCACGTACGGCCAGACGGCTAACGCAACCATCAGCGGCAAGGTGACGGATTCC
>Ga0272446_1002720_pt1 | contig 23521 bp, 18 predicted proteins | sample YNPCB0061_FD_194587 | JGI IMG/M metagenome (GOLD analysis project Ga0272446, IMG submission 194587) | Hot spring microbial mat communities from Yellowstone National Park, WY, United States - YNP-CB-006-1 | ecosystem: Environmental > Aquatic > Thermal springs > Hot (42-90C) > Sediment | place... | reverse complement strand
TTCAATCGCAACGAACTGCGTGGATTTATCGGCACGGCGAATTCGAAGCAACGCCGCTTCGCCATTCTTAACTTTCGAGATTGCGGATTTGAAGTCGCTGACAGAATAAACCTTATCGTTATTGACCTCCAAAATCACATCGCCTTTCATGATGCCACGTGTTGCCGCTTGTCCAAAGGGTTGAAGGTCGGAGACGCGCACGCCGTAATCGACTTCGTACCGCTTCTTATCGGCTTCGGTCAAGTCTTTCACATCTAATCCTAATTCTTTGAGTTTCAGCGGTGCGGAATCTTTCGGTTCGGGGGTTGAGTTGGAGACAAGTTGTTTATCGTCATCTCGCGGTTTGAGTGTAACGCGAATGTCGCGTTCTTTGCCGTCGCGCCAGACTTTAACGACAACTTCATCACCTGCGTGTTTGCGAGCGATATAGGCTTGTAGGTCGTTGGGTGCAGAGACTTTGCGTCCATCAACGCTGATGATTACATCGCCTTCTTTAATGCCTGCGCCTTCTGCCGCACCGCCTTTCACGAGTTGTTGAACCCACGCACCTTCGGGCTTCGGAAGTCCAAGTGCTTTTGCCGCTGTCGCATCAACAGGCTTAATTTGAACGCCGATGTAGCCGCGAGAAATTTTGCCATACTTGATTAAGTCTTCAGCAACGGCTTTGGCGATATTGACAGGCACGGCGAAACTGTATCCTTGATAGCCGCCGTTGCGCGTAGCGATGGCAGTGTTAATGCCAACCAATCTACCCTCAATATTGACGAGCGCACCGCCGCTATTGCCCGGATTGACCGCCGCATCGGTTTGAATAAAACTTTCAACGCCGTAACTATCTCCAATAATGCCAATGTTTCTACCAATCGCGCTCACAATGCCCGCCGTTACTGTCGAGGCAAGGCTGAACGGATTGCCAACCGCAAGCACCCATTCGCCCACTTGAACGCTATCGGAATTTCCAAAAGCAATCGTGGGCAAATCTTGCGCATCAATTTTAACAACGGCGATGTCGGTTAAGGGGTCGCTTCCGATGAACTTGGCTTTGTATTCGCGTTTGTCGTCAAGAATGACGGTAATCGTGCCTTTCTCTGCCGCATCTTTAACGACATGATGATTGGTGATAATGTAGCCATCGGCGGAAATGATGACGCCTGAACCAGAGCCGCGAATCGGCATTTCGTTCAAGCCGCCTGGCGGTCTGAAAAAGAATTTGAACAAATCACCTTCTTTTTCTTCATTGCCGTCCTCGCCTTCAAAATTATGAAACCGGTCGTTTGGAACGCGAGCGGTGCTTGCCTTCGCCGAAACATCAATGCTGACAACCGTCGGCTTGACAATGTTTGCCACATCGATAAAGGCTTGATTCATCGATTTGAGCCAAGTCATTGCGGGCGTTGGCGCGTAGGTGGCGTTGCCAATAGCGACCGATGCCTTGCGCTCTTGTGCGCTTCCAATGCCTGTAAATTGCAGTCCTGTCAAGGCAATCACGCCAATGACAATGCCGACAAAAATCAGTCCGATTGCCGTGAAAAGAGTTTTCTTGTTCATTGTATTGAAAAAGTCAAAGGGTTGATGAAATTTTTTTTGTTACGAAAAGCGATTTACGCAATAGTATTCCAAAGGTTGAACATACAATAAAGCACAATAAGCAAACACAGCCACTCGAGAAAAGATTCAAGAGTGTGATGTGCGATTGAGCGATTTAAGGTCAATCGAGCGCGGAAAACTTGCCGCCACATCGCGCTCGTGCGTAACCAAAATTAAAATCCGATTTTCTTCCGATGCAACTTCTTTCAAGAGCCTTAACACTGAATCGGTATTCTCTTCATCAAGGTTTGCAGTGGGTTCATCGGCAAGGATAACTTTTGGGGCATTCGCAATTGCACGCGCAATCGCAACGCGCTGTTGCTCGCCGACCGAAAGTTCGCGGGGCTTGCGCATCTGTTTATCGCCGAGACCAACGCGCTCCAAAAGTTTCTTCGCACGCGCCTTTGCATCAGAAATTTTTTTTGTAAAACTCATCGCAAGAAGCACATTCTCAAATGCGGTTAAGCCTTGAAGCAAATTAAAGGTTTGGAACACGTAGCCAATGTTCTCGGCGCGAAACGCATCGCGTGCGGTTTCAGAAAGCGAAGAAAGTTCAACGCCATTGACCTTCAAAGAACCTTGCGAGACAGCAACAATGCCCGCAATCGCATTAAGCAGTGTGGATTTGCCACTTCCCGATTTTCCAACCAGCGCGAGGCTTTCTCCGTCTTGAACTTCAAACTTCGGAATATTAAGTATCGGCTTTGAAGTGATAGAATAAGTATAAGTGAGATTGGTGATGACGATGCTCATAAAGTCAGTTTGAGAAAAAGAGTTGAAGTAGAACTGCTTGAAAAGCAGACAAACTTAAATGTTATCACAAGGTAAATAAGTTGTTTGAAATTTGGATAGCCGTCGTAAAGGTTGTAGATTTGCCCTTGACTGTGTGAGTCGTAGCGACAGTATCTTGTTGAGCATCACTCCTCAAAATGTTTGGTCTGGTCTCTTCTCGTCCTTCGTTTCCGCCTCGTCCAGTCTTTCTTGTATCTTGATAACTTTCAACTGTCTCTTAAAATGGCTCTTAAACTCTACGTCGGAAATCTCAATTACAACACGACGGAAGAATCGCTTCGCTCAGCGTTTGAATCATATGGCGATGTCGTTTCTGTGAAAATCATTCAAGGCAAAGGCTTTGGATTTGTGGAATATGGTTCAAATGAAGCGGCGGAAGCGGCAAAAACGGCAATGGATGGCAAAGACTTGGACGGACGACCGCTCCGTGTCAATGATGCCCGACCACCCGAAAAGAAACCGTTCGGCGATCGAGGCGAGCGCGGTGGGTTCAGCCGTGGCGGCGACCGAGGTGAGCGCGGTGGGTTCAGCCGTGGCGGCGACCGAGGTGAGCGTGGCGGATTCAATAAACGATACTAATCCCGCTCACAAAGCCACACCCTGCTGACTGTAAGGACGACAAAGAGGCGAATCAACCATTCGCCTTTTTCTTTTGTGGCAAATTTTTATCAAACACACAAAAATTTTTCAGCACCAACATTTTATTGCCACAGTGCTTTTTGTAACTTCACAGCGTCAATTTTTTTCCGCATAATTAAACCTTTGTAACTATGCTTCACAATGCAGAATCTGTTGAAACCCTCATCAACACAGACTACTACAATTTGGACGACGGTGTTTATACCGATGAAGAAAAAGCCGTGCGCGACAGCGTGCGCGAGTGGGTCGATCGCCGCGTCATTCCTATCATTGATGACCACGCTCAAAAAGCAACTTTCCCGACAGACCTCATTAAAGAAATGGCTGAACTCGGATTCTTCGGCGCAACGCTTCCCGAAAAATACGGCTGTGCAGGATTGAATAATGTAGCTTACGGCTTGATGATGCAAGAATTGGAGCGCGGCGATTCCGGCGTGAGAAGTTTTGCGTCCGTTCAATCGGCACTCGTAATGTATCCGATTTACGCCTTCGGTTCAGAGGAGCAAAAAGATTACTACTTGCCCAAACTCGCCAAAGCCGAACTTATCGGTTGCTTCGGCTTGACCGAACCCGACAGCGGAAGCGACCCCGGCTCCATGAAAACACGCGCAGTAAGAGATGGAAACGACTACATTCTCAACGGTGCGAAAATGTGGATTACCAACGGCACGATTGCCGATATTTCAATCATATGGGCGAAGAACGAAGAAGAAGGTGGCACCGTGCGCGGCTTCATTGTGCCGAATGATGCAAAAGGCTTTTCCGCCCCTGAAATGAAAAACAAGTGGTCGCTTCGTGCCTCCGTAACATCTGAACTCATCTTGCAAGATGTGCGCGTCTCAAAAGAAGCCATGCTTCCGAATGTTAAAGGCTTGAAAGGACCGCTTTCTTGTCTCACCCAAGCACGCTACGGAATTGCGTGGGGCGGCGTTGGCGCGGCAATCGCTTGCTACGAAGCGGCAATCGATTACGCACGCAAACGCATTCAATTCGATAAGCCTATCGCACGATTCCAACTCATTCAAGAAAAACTCGTCTATATGATTACCGAAATCACCAAAGCGCAACTCCTTGCGTGGCGGCTCGGTCGTCTTAAAGATGAAGGCAAAATGACCTTCCAACAAGTTTCACTTGCAAAGCGCAACAATATCGAAATCGCGCTCAACATCGCACGATTGGCGCGTGAAGTGCTCGGCGCAAATGGCATTATGAGCGAGTATCCCGTTATGCGCCATGCGATGAACCTTGAATCTGTCAAGACATATGAAGGCACGCACGAAATTCACACGCTTATTGTCGGAGCAGATATTACAGGCATTGAAGCGTTCCGATAATCGAGAGGCGTAAGAAGGGCAAAGGGAAAACATCCTTTTGCCCTTGAAACATCGGCTTGTAAAAGCATCAAAACGAACTGTAAATTCTCAAAAATTGCCACTGAATTAGGAGGTAACGACGATGCAAGAACCGCGCGCAAATTTTACTGCTGAAGAATTGGAACGTGGCTCGGAAGAGTTTCTGAAAAAAGCGTCTATTGTTTTAGAGTATGAATCGCTTCGTGAAGAGCGCGACGCGCTGATTGAAAACATGGAAAAGCAAATTCGTTTGATTGTTCGGCTCTCGTGGTGCGCAATCGTCGCCGCAATTCTTTTTGGCATCTCATCGATTTGGATTGATTAGCATTTCTGCCAATGGCATATCCCTCGCTCGTTGCTCTCCTTGCTATTGCGCTTGGCATCTACATTGGCTCACGGCTTTCGGCTTCCCTCCACATTTTACTCCCGCTTGCGTTTGCGCTTTTAATTCTCACGCTCTTCTTGCACGCACTCGCAACCATCAGGAAGAGCAATCTCCTTTACGCCATTGAATTTGCACTGGTTCTTCTGCTCTTACTTTCGGCGTTCTGTGCATATAGCAACTTCAAAACGAAATACCTCTCGCAAACCGACATTGTGCATTTCGCTAATCAATCTGTGTGGCTTAAAGGAACGCTTGCGACAAAGGTCAGCAAGAAAACCCACTCGGCACAATGGACGCTCAACGCCGAAGCACTCATACTCAACGGCGACACAACCCAAGTGAGCGGCAACGTGCGCGTCCGACTTTACAGCGACTTGAGAACCAATCTGAAACTTGGTGATGAAATTTGGGTTAGCGGCTACTTGAAACTCCCGCCGAAAGCGATGAACAAAGGCGAATTTGACTATCGCCAATTTCTTCAAGAGCGCGACATCTTCTCACTCCTTTCCGTTCAAAATGATTCGCTCATTCAAACAACAGGCAACATCAAACTTACCTTCTTTGAACGCGCCATCACAATTCCAATCGCAGAGCGACTTTCACAAACGATTGAAACGCTCATTCCAAAGAGTGATGAACAGCAATTCGTCAAAGGCTTGATTCTCGGCGAGCGAAGCGATTTGAGCGATGAAATCAAACTCGCATTCCAAAAAACAGGCACAATCCACGTGCTTGTGATTTCAGGGCTTCATATTGGCTTGTTAGTGCTATTGTTGGATTTAATCTTCAAACGATTGAAAACAACACAAGCAGGGAAATGGATAGCTTTCGGATTGGCGACGGCGATTCTTGTCTTTTACAGCAACATCACGGGGAACTCGCCGCCTGTGGTGAGAGCCGTGATTATGGCGTTGGTGTTTGAACTGTCAAGGGTGATTGAACGCAAGGCGTATTCGCTCAACACGTTGGCGTTTTGCTTAATTGTGATTTTCACGCTTGACCCGCGTGCGCTGTTTAGTGCAAGTGTGCATTTAACGACGGGCGCAGTCGCCGCAATTTTGCTTATCTATCCACGCCTCTCGGAACTCATTGCATTTGAGACGCAAATAAAGTGGCTGAAACCAATCGTTGCGCTTGCAAAATATGTGTGGGAATCGCTTGCGCTGACGCTCTCGGCATCTGTGGGCGTTTCGCCGCTCATTGCGTATTACTTCGGCGCAACGGCGTTTCTTGGTATCTTTGCAAATCTTCCCGTTGTATTGCTCACGAGCCTTGCCGTTTATGCCGCCATTCCAATGTTGCTTTTTGACCTCATCTCTCAAACACTCGCAACGCCTTATGCGGTCTGCGTTTTTTACTTCGTGCATTGGGCGATTCAATTTGCACAGTGGTTCAGCGAATTGCCGATGGCTTCTGTTTCAATTCAGCCGACAGTTCCTGTTTTGCTTGCGTTTTATCTCACGGTCATTGCTGTGCTTCAACTGAACAACCCGAAAACCCGCGCCAGATGGGCGATTACGGCACTTTTGGCAATCAATGCGGCGATATGGCTTCCATTACTTCAACCAAAAGCGCAAAAGCCGAGATTCATCTTCAATGCTCTTTACGGCGGAACATCTATCGTCGTCAATGCAGGCGGAGAAACGGTGCTAATTGATGCAGGCGCGAAGCGGTCGGATTGGCTTCGCATCGAGAGGCAACTTCAAACCTTCGGCTTAACGCCAACCGCGTTTGTTCAATTTTCATCGAGCGATAGTGTGGCTCAACACGTGCCGATTGAAAAGAAATTCAGTCGCACGGAATCCATGAAAGGAATTGGCGCGGTGGTGATTCGCCCGTCCGTAGACCATTGTAAAATCTACACGAAACAGGCATCAATGGTTTGCACCCAACATTTGAAAGGCATTTCGGAAAAGGACTTTTTCAAAGCCGACATCATCTTTCTGAAACTCTTGCGCTTTCGTCAGGAAGAAAAAGAAAAATTGAAACAGTGGATTCAAGCGGCAGAGCCGAAACTCGTGGTGGCAGAACTTTCGCCGTTTATGCGCAAGGTGGAACGCAAATTTTTTTATCGCTTCGCCAAAACTGAACCGAGACTCAAAACCACAGAAAGAGAGGGACAAATCACGTTAATGAATAGCGAATAATGAATAATGAGGAATGGAAGCGATGACGTTTGGAACACAGATAAAACGGATTAAACCGATTCGCACAGAGATTCAAGACAAAGCAAGCATGGCGACCACTGCACCCATAATTCCGCACACGAAGTTCACGAGGTCGTTATCTACCCAACGGATTCCTTTAATCAACTTGTTGGGAATCGTGGTACCGTCGTCGTTGAGGTGATGTGTTTTTTCGGTGATTTTGTTTCGGTATTCGTCGTAATACTGTGCCTGCAATGTTCCGCCCAAGTAACTATCGACCAAACTGCCGATAAGCCCCGCAAGGCTCACCACGACAAGCACCTTCACAAGTCCTGCCGATTCAACAAGGCTCATGTTGGCAAGCCAACCGCTGATGGCGATAACAAATGCGCCCAAGAGCGCGCCTGATGTGCCAATAACCGTAATGCCGCCCGATGTGCCTGCGGGAACGGGTTTGAAGTTGACGATGGAAACGGGTTTAGGATTGCGAATCATGGTGCCGATTTCGGTTGCCCAAGTATCGGCTTGCACTGCCGCCATTGTGCCGAGATAGCCGAAGTAAAAAAGCTCGCGCCACGAGTCATTCGGAAGGAAAGGATAAATGAGCATCAAAATCCAGCCCACGCCGCCGTTGGCAATCACCTGTCCCATATCGCGCTGTGAGCCTTTTTCAAAAATCAAATCAAATTTTTTCTTGCGTGCCTTGCCAACTTTGGAAAGAATCGAGGAAAGGAAAAAGAAAGTGAGAATCGGAATCGTCCAAACAATGCCGCCAATGCTGAAAATCGTTGAGGCTAAAAGGAACGTGCAAACTGCGCCACTGCCGTTGAGGAATTTAAGTCCGAAGGAAAGGCGTGCGAACATGAACGAAATGCCAACACCAATCACAATGCTTTGAAGCATCGGTGCGCCATAGCGTTCAAGCACCGCGAGAAAAAAGGCAACGGAAAGCGGAACGGTCAAATTGTCTAATCCGCCCGAAACGAGTGACTCTGCCGCTGTCGCAATCAGCGCAAGCGCAAACGCAAGAGCGATGAACCCAGTGCTACTGAACTGCGCCAAAACCACAGACTCCGATTTGAAAAAAACAAAACACCCATACAGCACAAGAAAACTCATTGCAAACATCGCCAGCGAGCCTTCAAGCGACTTCACCGTGCTGAACTTGTATTGGTGCGGATTTTTAACGCGCTCACCAACAAGCGCGGCGGCGGCATCGCCTAAACCCAACACCAGCATTGAGGCTTGCAAAATCCAAACATTCCACTCCCAACACAGCCACACCAGCAAAAGAAAGGCAATCGGGAAATAAACCGTCCCATAATTGAGCGGTGTATGCGATTCTGAATGTTCATCGTCAGGCTGATGCAATGAAGAAAGCCAACCGAAGCGCGTCGCAAGAAGATTGAACGGAATAAACAGCGCGGGAATCAACGCAGGATAAAATTTTCCCTTGAAAAAATATGGCGCAAAAAAAATAAACACTCCCGTTGCGATATGCACAAACTTTCGTGTGTGCGAGGGAGAAACAGCCGCAAACTTTTTGAGTGATTCGCTCACAGCAATCAGAAGAATAAGTAAGGCAAGCGCGATGAGAAAAGCGAGAAGGTCGGTTTCCGACGACGGCGTAAAGTGCATTTTTGAAGAACGGATAATGTCAAAAGTTTTTTGTGAAATTACACAATCACATGGCAATTTTGTGCGATGTGATTTTGTATGCTCAATGTATCTTAAAACGCAAATTCAAAAACCGAATACAACTTACACGATGCCGAAATCATCAAAAGCCATCAAACTTCCGCCATTTCAAAACGAGCCGCCGACGGATTTCAGCAATCCGAAAAACAAGCGCGAGATGATGCGTGCGATTGAAAAAGTGCGCGGCGAATTAGGCAAAGCGTTTCCTGCACGAATCGGCGCGGAACTGCGAAGTAACTCGGAGCAAAAACTCATCTCAACCAATCCATGCAATTACCGCGAAGTTGTCGCCACATTTCCGCTGTGCGATAAAATTGATGTTGAGCACGCCATTGGCGCGGCAACCGAAGTTTTTGAGTGGTGGAAGAAAACGCCTGTTGAAAAACGCGCGTCATACCTCTTGAAAGCCGCTGAAAAAATGCGCAAGCGCAAGCACGAGTTTTCAGCGATGATGATATTTGAAGTCGCAAAAAATTGGGCAGAAGCCGATATGGACACTGCCGAAGCGATTGACTTCATGGAGTTCTATGCGCGAGAAGCCTTGCGTTTATGCGCTCCGCAACCCATCGTCAAATCGCCGAAGTGGCTCGGCAAAGAAGCCAACGAGCTCATTTACATTCCGCTGGGTGTGGGTGCGATTCTACCGCCTTGGAATTTCGCGCTTGCGATTATGGTCGGCATGACAACCTCCGCACTTGTGGCAGGAAATACCGTCGTCTTGAAGCCTTCGCCCGATGCGCCTTTCGTGACGGCAAAGTTCGCTGAACTTATGGAAGAAGTGGGATTGCCGAAAGGCGTGCTGAATGTGATTTACGGCGGTGCAGAAGTCGGCGAAGCAATGGTCGAACACCCGAAAACGAGATTCATTTCCTTTACTGGCTCAAAAGCCGTTGGGCTGAAAATCAACGAAGCGGCGGCAAAATTGCGCGAGGGACAAAAGTGGATAAAGCGCGTCATTGCTGAAATGGGTGGCAAAGATGCCATCATCATCGAGCCTGATGCCAATCTCGATGAAGCCGTCAAAGCCACAATTCAATCGGCGTTTGGATTTTCGGGACAAAAATGCTCCGCTTGCTCTCGCGTGATTATCAACGAAAAAGTTTATGACGAAGTGATTGAAAAACTCACGGAACGCGCTGGCACACTGACGCTGGGCGATGCCGTTGAAAACCCGTCGATGTCGGCGGTTTCAAGTGAAAAAGCCTTCAAGAAAATTTCGGAATACATTGAAATCGGTAAGCAGGAAGCAAAACTCGTTTTTGGCGGAAAAGCGGATTCAAGCAAAGGCTGGTTTATTGAGCCAACGATTTTTGCCGATGTCGAGCCAACGGCACGCATTGCGCAAGAAGAAATTTTCGGTCCTGTTTTGGCGTGTATCAAAGCGGCAAATTTTGATGAAGCCTTGCAAATCGCTAACGATACGGAATACGGCTTAACGGGTGGCATTTTCACGAAAAACAAAAAGAAGTTGGAACGCGCCAAAGAAGAATTTTTTGTCGGCAATTTGTATCTCAATCGCAAAATCACGGGCGCGCTCGTGGGCGTGCATCCCTTCGGTGGATTTAATTTATCAGGAACAGATAGCAAAGCCGGCGGTCGCGATTACCTCTTGAATTTCTTGCAAGGAAAATCTATCGCCGAGCGTCTTGCTTGAAGAGAAACGATAAGGAATGGCGAAGACTCATACAATAAGACTAACGCTCCTTGCGCTCTTATTCCCCCTGCTTTCATTTTCACAAGAACGCTTGTGGAAATCATACAGCACGTCGGATGGATTGCCCAGCCGATATATCACCACCATCTTTCAAGACCGAGACGGTGCAATGTGGTTTGGCACCGATAAAGGCGTTGCTCGCTTCGACGGCGTAACCTTCACCACCTTTGACCGCGAAGGCGGTTTGCCCGAAGATTTCATCATACACATCGCCCAAGATTCAAACGGCACGATGTTTTTCAAAACCTTTGAGAAAGGATGGGCGAAACTTCAAGCAAATACCTTTCAACCTGTTTCTGAACACGAAACGAAATGGCTCTCATCACTTCAAGCCCAAGATGTTCATCGCTTCTACCACAAACAACTGAACCGACTTGTGATGCCTAACGCTAATTCCGAAGAGTTGTTTTTATGCACCGATGGCGAAGAGCCCTTCGCAGTGAATTACACTTTCGAAGATAAAGAAGGCTCATTATGGGTTGGCACTTTTGGACAAGGTGTAAAGAAAATGCGCTCGAGCAGAGTAACGCGCTACTCCAAAGCAAGCGGCTTGCCAAGCAATGAAACCAATACGGTCTTCAAAGATTCTCGCGGGCGCGTGTGGATTGGAACCACGCAAGGTGCCGCATTCATTCATGAAGCACAAGTCGCGACATTGCCTGCGCCTATCAACGACCCCGAAAAAATCAACACCGTCGGCTTCGCTGAACAAGGCGATACGCTCATCGTGGCAGGATTGCATTACCTTTTTCGATTGCACATGGATTTGACAAACCAACATCGTCTTTACAAGCAGACATCGCAACGTATTACCGACGGCATTTCCGTAATACGATATTCAAACAAAGGTTTCACAAGCGAAAAGCGTCATTCGCTTTGGATTGCAACCTACGGTTCAGGCGTGCATTGCGTCGAGGAGCAATCGCGAAAAACTCTTCGCCTTGATAACGGTCTGGCAAGCAATATGATTGAAACGATTGATGAAGGCGTGGCTTCAATATGGTTTTCATCGCGCAATGCAGGTGTCTCAAAACTTCAAAACGGAATAATCCAAACAGTCACAACGAACGAGGGATTGCCGTCTAATATCGTCTTTTCCGTTTTTGAAGAAGTGAGCAAAAACGGCGACACAACTGCTTGGATATGCACCAGCAAAGGACTGGTGCGGTGGAATCGGCGCGAGAAAAAAATCTTCACTACAAAAGATGGATTGAGCAGTGATATGATACGCTACGCTTTTCGCCAAAGAAATGGACAACTTTGGGCGGTAACGCGCATCGGATTATGCCGATTAGAAAATGAGGGACAACCAAACGAGCACTTCACAACGATAGGCTCAATTCCTATTCGCCCGAAAAAAGAATCGTCGATATCCAATTTTTATTTTGACCGAGAAGAAGATAACCTATGGATTGCAACCAGCGATGGCATATTGAAAATTGATTTGAAAGACTTTTCGCCGCTCGTGCGTCCGCCTCTGACGCGCATTTCAAAAGTCAAACTCGATACGCTCGAACTCTTTTCGCCCACAGCCATTGAAGAACAGCCCTATTGGCGAAACACCGTCACTTTTTTCTTTACAAGTGATAGCTACCAAGAAACAGAGCAATACCGATTTCGCTTGAAAGGCTCGGATAAAACTTGGTCACTCACCAGCGAAAAGAGCGTTACCTATCGCAATTTGCCTGACGGGCAATACGAAATGGAAGTCTATGCCATCAATGCCGATGGTGTAGAATCCAAAAATCCGGCGCGCTTTGCCTTCACGATTGCGCCGCCGTTCTGGAAATCAAAATGGGCTTACGCCATTTATGTGCTTCTCTTGACAGCGTTAGTTTGGACGGTGCGATGGATAGTGCAGAATTGGAACATCATCGTGGAAAATCGCAAACGCCGATACATCGGACGCTACGAACTCAAAACCTTACTCGGTGAAGGCGGCATGGGCAAAGTCTATCAAGCGATTGACATCAAAACAAAGCGCGTATTCGCAATTAAACTGCTTCACTCGGCTTTGCTGAACGATAGAGAGAACCGAAGACGATTAGCCAACGAAGGACAACTCTTGCGCGAGTTTTCGCACCCCAACATTATCAAAGTCTATGAAGTCGGCGAAAGCAACGAGCAAGTCTATCTCGTGATGGAATACCTGTCAGGCAAAACGCTCAAAGAGTATTTGAACGCGCATCACCCATTGCCACTTGAAACAATCCAACAACTTGCCTTACAGATTTGCGATGGGCTTTCCGAAATTCACAGGCACAGCGTTGTGCATCGTGATTTGAAAACATCGAACCTCATGCTTGATGAAAAAGGAACGGTGCGCATTATGGATTTTGGGCTATCGAAATCACCGCTGGTTTCAATGAAAACCACGCTTGGCACAATTATCGGCACGCTGGGCTATGTCGCGCCTGAACAAATCACCGGCACGATGAGCGATGCGCGAACCGACATTTTCTCGTTTGGCGTGGTGCTGTATGAACTCTGCACCAATCAACTGCCGTTTGCAGGCGAAAATGAAATGGCAGTCATTCATGCAATTTTTAATCGCACACCAACACCCATTTCTGAACTGCGCCCCGACTTGCCGAAAGCATTAGCGCAAATCGTAAGTAAATGTTTGCAAAATGATTTGAACCTTCGCTACCAAACGGTTGAGGAGATTAAACAAGATTTAGAAAGTCTCGGAAGAGCCGAAGAAGTGGCGCAAAGTCTATCGATGTAAAACGAAAAAGCGACCATGTGCGGTCGCTTTTGCTTGAACCTCGTTCAACGAAAATTACTTTTCTTGCTTTTCAATTTCCCGTTCTAAATCGGCGAAGGCTTTTGAGGCGCGATAGCGTGTATAGGCTTGTTCGTTCTTTTTGATTTCATCAATCAAGGCACGCTTTGCCGCTTCGGTCGAGTATTCAACGAGAACATAAGCGCGGAAGAGATTTCCGTCACGAACAATTTGCTGTTTGGCGATGCGCGTACCAGTGAGTTTGGTATTGACGATATTTTTCTCGACTTCGGTCGACATTTGGAGGAGTTCCGGGTCTTGTCCTGAACCGGTTTCTTCACGGAATTTTGCCATTAAGCCTTGCACGGTGGTTTCAACTTGGCGGGCGATGTTAGAGCGAGCGGCGGTTTCAGCTTTGTTGATGGCGAACTGCATATCTTGGGAGACTTCGGTTGCCGCACCGTAAAGCATTTTGGGATTGTCAGGATTGCTGTCGCGCGGCGGATTCATAAACCAATCGGGAACATCGCCAATATCGGCTTTTTGAATGGCTTTCTGTCCGCCACAGCCCACGACAACAGCAATAAGAAGCAGAAGTGAAAAAACAGTGATGTTTCTCATGGTGAATCAATCAAGTTAAGTTATTGGAAAGTGCTTTGTCTTTCTCGCAAACAGTGCAAAGTTACGCTATTGACCGAAAAGATGTTACGGAAAAGGTGTGTTAAAAAATTGCTTCTCAAAGCGAAGGCTTAAAGTGAAGAAGGCTCTTCGGATTGGCTTTCGCGCCGACTAACTTCTTCGAGCATATCCAAAATTTCTGAAGCATCGCTTTGTGAAATCGAGCCTTTGTGAATTGCTACGCGCACGGTTTCAACGGCGAAGGCGGCGTAAATCGGAAGAAGATGTGGAACTTGTTCGGAAAGTTCGCGCAAGTGTCGAGCAATGACTTGCGAATCACCTCGTTCAATCGGTCCTGTCAAAGCATCTGCAATCGTGGGCGCAGTGGCAATGTTATTCAGCGTTTGGCGCATAATTGGCTCGATGATTTTGGCAACCTCTTTTGGTGAAAGCCCAAGTGCCGCAAATACTTCTGACGATAAACTGGCAAGTGTTACAAGGTAGTTGCTTACCATGACGCCTGCAATGTGATAAAGCGTTTTCGCTTCCTTCGGCACAATCATCACTTTTCCGCCTAAATCGTGCGCGAGTTTCTTCCCAATATCGATTCCTTCGAGTTCATCGGATTGCAAACCGAAAAAGCATTTGAAGAGCGATTCAGCATCACTGGTGGAAAGCCCTTTGGGAAAGGTTTGAAATGGGTGAAGCGAAAGCGTGAGCGCGCCTTTTTGGGAGAGCGGACGAAGCACATCGGTGGTCAGCGCGCCTGAAAACTGAACAACGGTCAAGCGATGAAAGGGAAGACGAAGCGTCGATAAGGTTTCCGCCACCGATTTTAACGCCGAATCAGAAACGGCAAGAAAAAGAAGATTGGTGTTCGGAGAAAGTGCGTCAAGTCGGTCGGAATACTCGGAAACGCCGAGACTTTCAGCAAGGGATTGCGCGTCGCTTAATGTGCGGTTGACAATGGAGACAAATCGGTAGCCGATGCTCGATAGCCGCTTAGCAATCGCTGTGCCGAGCGCACCCGCCCCAACAAGCGAGACGCGGAAATCGTGTGTGTTCAGCGTGTTCGGCACGGCGAGCATTTGAAAAAAGAGATGAGATTAAAAAACGTTGACCTCGAAGTGATTGGCTCTAAAATACTCAATCGAGCAATGCGCAACAAACCATAAAAAGTTGAAAATTTTTTTGAATAAGTAGGAACTCTTTACAAAAAACACCGTAAAGGAAGGCAAAAGTTCTTTACAAGTTGCAACAAGTGTCTGACGACATGCAACCTGCCGAAAGGAAACTAACATTACCTTCCGACACTTTGCCTCTATCTGCCAGACTTCCGAAAGCATAATTTTATCACAAAAATTAACTGTATTTGGAGGTCATCATGAAAAGCATTGTCAAATTCCCGCTTTACTTCGCCTTACTCGCTGTCGTAATGCTCCTCACTGCCGCAAAAACAACAGAGCCTGCTGCGTGGAGTGATTGGATTCCTATTAAAGACGGACAGCAAAACTTGCTTTCCTATCGCTATCAGCATCTCAATGAACGCGCCATTCAGTTTGAAGTCAAAAATGATTACGACCAAGACGCAAAATTTTATCTTGAAATCAACACGCGTTGGGATTGGCTTCCTTATGGAAAAGAAGTTGATTATGTCTATGCAAATTTCAAAGTAGATGCGCGACAAGTGTTTACCCAACCCATTCGCGGCTCGGAAGTGATTGGGGTGAAAGTCAAGAATTTAGTGTTAAGAGAATCGGTTAATCCACCGTTGTAATCCTTCGGGAGCAAGAACGGATACACATCAGCGATACCCAATGCGTATCGCCCAGCGCACGGATTGAAGCCGTGCGCTTTTTGTTTTGCCTGAAAATGTTTCGCTGAAAATCCTTATGTTTCGCATGGAAAGTTAAAACCACAGGCGAATGGATAAGGAGAAGTCAATTCAATCGCAAGCCCTATCATCGTCAAATGAAGTGGGACAGATTGACGAGCTGAATATGCAAAGCGGGGCAATGCACTTTCAAAACCCACGTCACTCGCTCAAACTGGGTCAAGAAGCACGCACGCTTTCGGAACAAACCAAGTATCCAAAAGGAATCGCGTATAGCCTGCTCAATCAGGGCATCGCTTATTGGGTGTTGGGAGAACTTGCCGAAGCCAAAAAGCATCTTTTGAAAGCCATCAAAAAGATGGCGGAAATTAGTGATAAACTCGGTGAAGCGAAAGCCATCAACTGGTTGGGAAACACTTACGAGCGACTTGGCAATGATATTGAAGCCCTCAACTGCCACTTGCGTGCATTAGAACTTCGAGAAGAAAACAGCGATAAAGAAGGCGTGGGCGCAAGTTTCAACAACATCGGCAATCTCTATCTTCGCTTGGAAGATTATCCAACCGCACTCTCTTACTACTTCAAAGCATTGGAAATTCGTCGGCAAATCGGAGATGAAGAAGGTGAAGCGGCAACCAATACCAACATCGGTATCATTTATTACCGATTAGGAAAATACGAGGAAGCCCGCGACTACGGACTGCGCGGCATCGAGGGATTTCGACGATGTAAAAACCTTCAAGGCTATGCTAACGCACTGAACAATCTTGGACTGGTGTATGTCAAGCTTGAAGAAGAGGATAAAGCCATTCGCTTCTACAATGAATGCCGAGAAATTTATTCGCAACTAAGCGATAAACAAGGCGAAGCCAATGCGCTCAATAATCTTGGCTTGCTCTTTGCAAAAAAAGGAAAACAGAGTGATGCACTCGCCTACTACGAAAAAAGTTTAGAGATTACGCGCCAAGTCGGCGATAAACTCTTTGAAGCTGAAACGCTTCTCAACATCGGGAAATTTTACAAGCAAGAAAGTCAAGATGAACAAGCGACTGAAAAAGCGTTGGAATACTTGCTCAACGCCCGCGAGGCGGCAATAGAACTTCGCTCAAAAAAATATCTCGCCGAAATCAGTAAGGAACTCTCCGAAATTTTTGAAGCCAAAGGCGACCTCAAACAAGCCTTCGCTTACTTCAAAATTTTTCAACAAGCCCATGCGCAGATGCTCGAAGAAAAAAGCGAAGAACGCTTGCAAGCCATGATTGCTCGCAATGAATTGCAAAAAGCCATGCAAGCCGCAGAAATCTACCGCCTCAAAAATATCGAACTTGCCAAAGCCAATGAAATGCTCGCCGAAGCCAACACCACGCTCAAAGAAGCCAATCAACTCAAAAGCGAACTTTTGGCAATCGCGGCACACGACCTTAAAAATCCGCTTACCGCAATTTTAGATTTTGTGCAAGGCGTTTTAGCCACAAGTGATAAGTGCCAACAAGAACGCATGCTCTATCTCATCGCTGAATTTGCTGAACGCATGCTGGGTATTATTGAAAAGGTTTTGGAGATGAGCAAAATCGAGAGTGGAAGCATTACGCTCAACCGCAGAAAAGTAGATGTAGGGCAGTTAGCCATGCTAATGGTTGCCAGCTATGAACACCGTGCCGCAAGAAAATCCATTCAAATTATCGAGGAGATTGAAGAGGGCGTAACCGCATTTGTCGATGAAGACCGATTGCGCGAAATTCTCGATAACCTTATCTCCAATGCCATCAAATACTCTTACCCTGAAAAACGTGTGTTTGTATCGGTAAAGCGTTTGGAAAATGGAACTAAAATTAACGCAATGGCTGTGGTTCAAATCAAAGTCAGCGATGAAGGGCAAGGCTTCACCGAAGAAGAAAAAGCACGGCTCTTTCAACGCTTCCAAAGGCTTTCGGCAAAACCAACGGGCGGCGAATCCAGCACGGGACTTGGGCTTTCTATCGCCAAACAACTCGTCGACCTACACGGCGGCGCAATTTGGGCGCACTCCGACGGCAAAGATAAAGGCGCAATTTTCACGATTGAACTGCCTGTCAAGAATTAAGTGAAGAACTTTGCAGAACAATCGGAAAATGAGAAAGGGCTTCACCCGCAAGATAGAATGAGCCTGTAATCAAAATTAAATCCGACGTATTTGCGATTGACCTTGCGGCAGAAATTGCATCAGCCGTTGAGTTATATGCCGAGCCGTTCAAGCCGAGTTCTTGTGCAAGCCCAGCGAGATGCTGTGCTGAATGCGCGCGGTCGGTTTGCGGCGCGGCAAAGAAAAATCTCGGCGAAAGTTCTCCCAACTTCATGAGCATGCCTTTTGCGTCCTTATCCTGCATTGCGCCAAACACAACAAGCAAGTGTTCAAACTCTTTGCGATGCTTTTTCAACGCTTCGACCGTTGCTTCAATGCCGTGCGGATTGTGCGAGACATCAAGTAAAATCAAGGGATTTCGGGAAACAACCTCTAATCGCGCACGAAGCCCTGTATTTTCAATCACTTTCAGCAGTCCGTTCCGAATCGCCGTTTCCGAAAGGTTCAAACTTTCAGCCGCAACAATCGCTGTGCGCAAATTTTCTTTTTGATACTCTGCCCAGAGCGGCGTTTCCAAGCCGTAGTAACTTTGGCGCGCACTGTGAAGATGAAACCGCATCTTGCCAATCGAACTCGTTGCCGAGCCAATGCGTGTAACCGCAGGCGCAATCGTGAGTTTAGATTTTTTTTCTTTGGCAGAGCGTGTCAAGACTTCCATCGCGTCAAGCGTTTGATGTGAAAGAATCACTTTTGAATTTGGCTTGATGATGCCCGCTTTTTCAAGCGCAATCGTTGGAATATCGTTGCCAAGCCATTCGGTATGGTCAAGTCCAATCGGCGTGATAATGCAGAGGTGAGGCTGAACGACATTGGTTGCGTCAAGCCGACCGCCCATGCCGACTTCAATCACCGAGAGGCTGACATTAGAATCGGAAAAGTATTTGAAAGCAATCGCAGTAGTTGCTTCAAAAAACGTTGCGCCTGACGCTTCAACAAGCGGACGCAGAAAGCGCGTGTATTCCACAATTGCTTCTTGCGGAATCGGAACGCCGTTCACGCGGATTCGCTCCGTAAAATCAACCAAATGTGGTGATGTGTAAAGCGCGACTTTTTCGCCACTTTCTTTGGCAATCGACGCAAGCAGTGCCGATGTCGAGCCTTTTCCATTCGTGCCTGCAATGTGAATGACTTTACCCAATTTGCGTTCAGGATTACCCAACGCCTTGCAAAGCGTTTCCATCGTTTCTAATCCCATCTTAATTCCAAAGCGGTGAAGCGGGAAGAGAAAATCAATCGCATCTTGATAAGTGAACATCGGTTAAAGCGAGGTTAAAACGAGGTTAAAATTATTCTTGTGTGTTTCTTAAAGCGAGTTTAATGAGTTCATCGACTTTGGCGTTTGGAGATTCTTGAATGGCGGCGCGTAAGGCTTTTTCAGCAACGGCGCGTGAGTAGCCAAGCGCAAGCAGTGCGGAATAGGCATCGCTTCGAGCTTGTTGCGTGTCGCTCTGAGCGGGAATCTCAATCGACGATTTCAAATCAAGTTTGGTGATTTTATCGCGCAGGTCGACCATGATTCGTTCCGCAGTTTTCTTGCCAACGCCTGAAAGGTTCGTGAGTGCGCGAAGATTATTGGCGATGATGACTTCGCGAAGTTCGCCCGCGCTCATGCCTGAAAGAATCGTTTGCGCCATTTTCGGTCCAACGCCTGAAACCGTCAAGAGCAGTTTGTAGACTTGGCGTTCTTCATCAGTTGCAAAGCCGTAGAGCGAAACCGCATCTTCGCGGAGATGAAGGTAGGTAAAGAGTTTGACTTTTTCGCCAAGCGCGGGAAGTTGTTGATGGGTCGTGGCAGTAATGCTCACTGCGTAGCCAATGCCGCCAATATCCACGACCACTTCAACGGGAGATTTTTCAGCAAGCGTTCCGATAAGATAGGCAAGCATCGGAAGACGGGCGCGTTAATGCAGGTTTAAGATAAAAAAGCCGAAGGGCGGGCTTCGGCTGTCCAATCGTTAGGCTTGAGCAGGTTGTTCGCTCAGCGTTTTGACCAACTTCGTCAGTTTTGACTTCTTATTGGCGGCGTTGTTTTTATGAATGATGCCTTTCGTCGCCATCTTGTCAAGTTTCTTGAATGTCGCGCTCAACGCTTTAGTCGCTTCTTCGGGCGAGCCTTTGCTGGCAACGATTTTCTTGACCGTTTTAATGAGCGACTTCATTTCCGATTTATTCTGCTTGTTGTAAGCATTGCGTCGCTTCGACTGACGAACACGCTTTTCGGCGGATTTGTGTTGTGGCATTGATGTCGTTAATCTGAAAAATTTTGTTCAAAAGAGCCGCAAATATAGAGAAGTTCGCGGCGAATTTCAAAGGTGCAAACAAAAAAGGCGGAATCGTGTTCCGCCCTTTCGTGAAAATTCATCAGAGCGCAAACACTACGCCAGCACGCCGACTTTGGAGAGCGCGTAATCAAAGTCCTCAATGATGTCGTCAATATGTTCAATGCCGACTGAGACGCGCAAGAGTTCGGGCGTAACGCCTGCGGAGCGTTGTTCTTCCTCGCTGAGCTGTTGGTGCGTCGTTGCCGTCGGGTGAATGATGAGCGTTTTCGCATCGCCAACATTCGCAAGGTGGCTGGTGAGTTGAAGATTGTTGATGACGGTTTGCGCCGCCTCAAATCCACCTTTAACGCCGAAAGAAAGCACGCACCCAAAGCCATTGCGCAAATACTTCTTCGCGTTTGCGTGATACGGGTGCGAGGGCAAGCCGGGATAACTCACCCATTCAACTGCTTCATGTTTTTCAAGCCACTCGGCAAGTTTCAGCGCGTTTGAAGCACTGCGTTCAACGCGAAGCGAAAGCGTTTCAAGCCCTTGCAAAAAGAGAAACGAATTGAACGGCGAGAGCGCAGGACCTAAATCGCGCAAGCCTTCAACGCGGGCGCGAATGATGAAGGCAATGTTCGGAAAGCCGTTTGCGTTGCCTTTACCAAAAACTTCATTGAACTTCAAGCCGTGATAGCCGGGACTCGGTTCAGTGAAAATCGGGAACTTACCGTTGCCCCAATCAAAGTTGCCGGAATCGACAATGATGCCGCCGATGCTCGTGCCGTGTCCGCCAATCCACTTCGTTGCTGATTCGACGATGATGTCTGCGCCGTAGTCAATCGGTCGGCAAAGGTAGCCTGCCGCGCCGAAGGTGTTATCGACAATAAGCGGAATGCCGGCTTCGTGTGCAACTTTGGCAATCGCTTCAAAATCGGGAATGTTGAATTTCGGATTGCCAATGGTCTCGAGGTAAATCGCTTTGGTTTTGTCGTCAATCGCTTTTTTGAAGTCTTCGGGATTATCGCCGTCAACAAATTTGACTTGGATTCCAAGACGCGGGAAGGAGACTTTGAATTGATTGTAAGTGCCACCGTAGAGGTAACTCGTGGAGACGATGTTCTCACCCGCTTGTGCAATCGTTGAAATTGCGATGAGTTGCGCCGCTTGTCCGCTCGATACAGCGAGTGCCGCGACTCCGCCCTCCAATGCGGCGACGCGCTTTTCAAACACATCGCTTGTGGGATTCATGATGCGCGTGTAGATGTTGCCAAACTCTTTGAGCGCAAAGAGATTCGCACCGTGTTCAGAATTGTTGAACACGTAAGAGGAGGTTTGATAAATCGGGACAGCGCGGCTATTGGTTGCGCTATCTGGCGATTGACCTGCATGAACTTGCAAGGTCTCGTAGCGATACTGACGTGGCTTTCCGTTTGTTGCCGACATAGTGATATTGTGAGTTTAGTTGTTGGAAAAAAGTGAGTGAATCAGCAAGAGTGGCATTAGGAACGCGGGCAATCGGAACGAAGGCTCTTTCCACGAGAAACGAAAAAGCCTCTTTCCGACGGGTGCAGAAAGAGGCTTCAAAACTTGTGAATTGAGCGAGGTCTTTCTGTCATCTCTCCCATCGTTAGTTGAACGGGCGCGAATTAGCACCATTTTCAAACAAGTCGTGAAACCTGTTTTGAACGGTTGCTAAGGCTTCATTGGGCGCGAACCCTCTGCCTTTCTTGATGACGAACTCAAAGAAAAATTGTGAATGAACGAAATGTGAGTGCAAATAAACAACGCGAAAGTCGATTTTCCAAAACTTCAACTATTTGACGAGTATCATTTTTCTGGTTTGCGAAAAGTTTTCCGCTTGCAATCGGTAGAAATACACGCCGCTTGACAAGTTCGCCCCGTTCAGCGTGAGGTTGTATGTGCCTGCACTTTGCCGACTGTTCACGAGCGTCATCACCTCTTTGCCCAAAACATCATAGACTTTCAAACTGACAGTGCTTGCGACGGGCAGTTGATAACTAATGACTGTCGTTGGGTTGAACGGATTGGGATAGTTTTGATGAAGTGCAAATGCGTGAGGCATAGTGGCAGAAGCACTCACAGAAAGCGGAAAGAAGTTGACAGCGGCAAGCGCATTCGCAATGCCCCAACCGATTTCACGATTGGGTGAGGTTGTGTTGGACGCTGTGCTTTTGATAGCGGTGATGACTTGCATCGGCGTAAGGTTGGGGTGCGCAGAAAGCACTAACGCCGCAACGCCTGCAATCAACGGACAAGAGAGCGATGTGCCGCTTGCGTTTGTGTAGTTGTTTCCAGATGACGAAGCCGAGCGCACCGATACGCCTTGCGCCATAATGTCAGGCTTGATTCTGCCATCGGCGGTCGGTCCGACCGAACTGAAACTCGCCCTTGTGCCTGAACTACTTACGGCACCGACGGTCAAAATGCTATCGGCATCGGCAGGTGCCCCGAGTGTATTGGCAGGAGGAGCGACCATACCGCTATTGCCCGCGCTGTTGCAAACAACCATGCCCAAGCGTGCCGCACGCCGTGCCGCCAATGTGCTGATTGCCGTTTGACCGTTCATTTGTTGCCAAGTGTATGACGCAAACGGTGGGTCAAATTCAAGATAGCCAAGCGAACTGGTGATAATATCCGCGCCCAAACTATCCGCCCACTCGACTGCCGCCGCCCAGTTGTCTTCTTCAATCGGCGTTTCCGAACCTGCATCTTCGGTGCGTGCAAGCGCATAGAGCGAACTGTATGCAGGACCAATCAATTGTCCTTGCTTGAAACCACCGACCACAGAAAGCGTCAGCGTGCCGTGCGAATGAGGTGCAACGACATTCGGCTGTCCTGTTACAAAATCCTTGCGTGCCACAATCGTCATAGTTTGAAAGGCTTCGTGCGAAAGGTTGCTGAACCCTGCATCAAAATTGGCAATCAGCACACCTTGCCCTGAAATGCCTAAATCATGAACGGCGGGAACATTGATTTGATTGAGTTGCTCAAACGATGCGCCGTAGTTAAGCACGTGGGTTGAGTGAGTCGTTGGCGTTTGATGAATCGGCGAGGTGTGGCTTGGCGCATCAATTTCAGGCGAGCGGCGAAAAGTTTTCACAGCATCAATTTCTACGACCGACGCAAGAGAAGCAAGCACAGAAACGTGAGACTTTTTAACGCGACCGCTTACTTTCATCAACTCTTTAAGGCAGTGATGAATGTGCAAGCCAGCATCTTCGAGCGCACGCAAATCGTCAGAGCGAAACGGTAAATCTTCAACAGTGATGAGACTCGGCAGAACGCCCGCATTGACCATTTTTTGACGACGCTTGATAGCACGCTCCGAGAACAACTGTTCAGGACGGAACTGCTCCGATGATTTTCGCGAAAGCGTTATGAGAACTTTGACCTCGTCATCATTGGAAAGTTGATTGAGCCGTGCGGTCAGTTCAGGCGTGAGTTTCGAGGATTGTCCAAAAATCGGAATAACACAAACGACCGATAGCAAGAGCGAGAAAAAAGCCTGTTTCATTGAAGTAAGTGTGTTAAATGTATTGTTCCATTTCTTTGCGTTTCAACACATCGACAATGTTTTTGACATCTTGCGAGCGACCGCGTTTGCAGATAAGCAGTGCATC
>Ga0272446_1002719_pt1 | contig 23522 bp, 20 predicted proteins | sample YNPCB0061_FD_194587 | JGI IMG/M metagenome (GOLD analysis project Ga0272446, IMG submission 194587) | Hot spring microbial mat communities from Yellowstone National Park, WY, United States - YNP-CB-006-1 | ecosystem: Environmental > Aquatic > Thermal springs > Hot (42-90C) > Sediment | place... | reverse complement strand
GACTACGACACGCTGGCGGACGCGCCCGGCATTGCCAGTCCAACCCTCGACATCGTTCGGTTTGAGCATGCCGGCACGGCCTACTTTATGGCGTTCCAGGGGCCGGTGAGCCTTCCGCTGACCGAACTGGCTGAGTCCATACGGCGCATCGTGGCGGTGACGGTGGAGATGTTCGGCGGCAAAGCGCCCTTTGCCGACTACTGGTTTCTCTACCACGTCATCCCCGGCGGCCGTTTTCACGGCGTCGAGCACCTCAACTCGACGAGCATCACCGTCCCGGCAAGCGTGTTTGCGGAACGTATCCAGCGTTTCTACAGCATTACCGCGCACGAGTTTTTTCATGCGTGGAACGTCAAACGCATCCGTCCGCAGGTGCTGGGGCCCTTTGATTACAGTCAGGAAGTGTACACCCGCAACCTCTGGGTGGCGGAAGGGGTGACGAGTTACTACGACGATCTGCTGTGTCGGCGGGCGGGCGTGCTGTCGGTTGAGGACTACCTGCGCGCCCTGGGAACGACGATTGCCACGCAGCAACGGACGCCGGGGCGACTTGTCACACCGGTCACGGCTGCCAGTTTTGACGCCTGGCTGACGCCGGACGACACCAATGTGCGGGTGGATTTCTACACCAAGGGGGCGCTGGTGGCGCTGCTGCTCGACCTTGACATCCGGCGACGCACTGGCGGTGCCAAATCCCTCGACGACGCCATGCGCTGGCTGTACACCACTTATGCCGAACGCGGGCGCGGCTATCCCGAAAACGGCATGCAACTGGCCGTTGAAGCCGTAGCCGGAACGAGTTACACCGACTTCTTCGCGCGGTATGTGGACGGCACGGACGAACTGCCTTATGGGGAGTACCTGGCAGCCGTCGGGCTGGAACTCGTCGAGACGCTGTCGCCCACGCAGCCCAAAGCGTCGCTGGGCATCGAGTTGTCCGGGGATGAGAAACAGACCGTGATTGCCAATGTCTTTCCCGGCGAGGCCGGTTTCCAGGCGGGTCTCGACCGGGGCGACATCCTCGTGGCGCTTGACGGCGAACAGGCTACGCTGACCACAGTGCCCCAGTTGCTGAAACAGCGGCAACCCGGCGAGACCGTCAGAGTGCTGGTGTTCCGGCGCGGCAGGCTGCGGGAATTCGCAGTGACGCTTCAGAAAGAAACGCGCCTGGATGTCCAGGTGCGCCCTGTGTCAACGCCAACGCCCACCCAGACCCGGCTCTACCGGACATGGCTCGGTTTGTCCTGACGCAGGGCTGACTGGCTCCGGTTGCCGGCGTGATGTGGTCACGCCGGTGTCAGCCGGAAGCGCCAAAACAAAAACCTCCACGCCGCTTCAACCGGGCTGCGACGTGGAGGCTCAGGTTATCGGTTATCGGTCAGGCATCCATCGCACTAGGCGGTTGCCGGATTGTCCCCGGCGGCCACGGGCGGAATCAGCGGATTGACGACTGGCGGACGCACGGCATCGGTTTTGGCTTCTTCGCGGTCACTGCTGCTGCCGGTTGGTTCGTCATCATCCAGCGGCAACCCTGCCACCAGCCGCCGAACCTGAATGGCATCAAGCGATTCACGTTCGAGCAGCGCCTCCGCCAGACGCACGAGGGCATCCTTGTTGTCCAGGATGATCTGCCGCGCACGGTTGTACTGCTCCATGACGATGCGCTTCACTTCCTGGTCAATCTTGATGGCCGTGTCTTCGCTGTAATCCTGATGCTGCGCGATTTCCCGGCCCAGAAAGATTTGCTCTTCCTTTTTGCCGAAGGTCAGCGGCCCAAGCTGCGACATGCCGAACTCGCACACCATGCGCCGGGCCAGCTCCGTGGCGCGTTCAATGTCGTTCGAGGCCCCGGTCGTGATGTGATTGAGGAAGATTTCCTCGGCCAGACGGCCGCCCATGAGAATGGCAATCTGTCCCTCGATGTACTCGCGGGTGTGAGAGTAGCGGTCGGCTTCGGGCAACTGCTGCGTCAGGCCCAGCGCCATGCCGCGCGGGATGATGGTGATTTTGTGCACCGGGTCGGCATTCGGCACTTTGATACCGACGAGCGCGTGTCCGGCTTCGTGATAAGCGGTGTTGCGCTTTTCTTCGTTGGACATCACCATCGAGCGCCGTTCGCTGCCCATGATGACCTTGTCTTTGGCCCACTCGAAATCACGCATGGTCACGAACTTCTGGTTGTTGCGGGCGGCATTGAGCGCGGCTTCGTTGACGAGGTTGGCCAGGTCAGCGCCGGTGAAACCCGGTGTGCCACGCGCAATGACGGAAATATCCACGTCGTCCCCAAGCGGAATCTTGCGCGTGTGGACGGCCAGAATCCCCTCGCGCCCCTTGACATCGGGCCGGTTGACGACCACCCGGCGGTCAAAGCGGCCGGGACGCAGCAGCGCCGGATCAAGCACATCGGGGCGGTTGGTTGAGGCAATCAGGATGACGCCGTCATTGGATTCAAAGCCATCCATTTCGACGAGCAACTGGTTGAGTGTCTGCTCGCGCTCATCGTGACCGCCGCCCAGGCCAGCGCCCCGGTGCCGGCCAACCGCGTCAATCTCATCAATGAAGATGATGCACGGTGCATTTTTCTTGCCCTGCTCAAACAGGTCGCGTACCCGCGACGCCCCGACACCGACGAACATCTCCACGAAGTCCGAGCCGGAAATGGAGAAAAACGGCACGTTGGCTTCGCCGGCGACTGCGCGGGCCAGCAGCGTCTTGCCCGTTCCGGGCGGGCCCATCATCAGGATGCCTTTCGGAATGCGGCCGCCCAGTTTCTGGAACTTCTGCGGTTCCTTGAGAAACTCAATGATTTCCTGGAGTTCTTCCTTTGATTCTTCAACCCCGGCGACATCCTTGAAGGTGATGCGCTTGGCCTGGTTGGAAAGCAGCCGTGCCCGGCTGCGCCCAAAGGAAAGTGCCTTGTTACCGCTCCCCTGCATCTGGCGCATCATCAGAAAGACAAAGCCAATGAGCAGAAATACGGGCAGGTAGTAGAGCAGGATGGTCAACCATATCCCGCTCGTGGCCGGCTTGCCCTGCACCTTGATGTCCCGCTCTGCCATGCGCTTCATCAGATCGCCGGATACGTTGGCGACGATGTCGGTCCGAAACGGCTTGCCATTGACATACTTGCCCGTGACTTCCGTATCCGAGATGACGGCCTCCTGGACTTCCTTGGCGTCGATCTTCTTGATGAGGGTCGCATAGTCAGGGTTATCTTCCTTGAGCTGTCCGGTGCGGTGGAGCAAGCTCCAGAACAACACACCGCCAGCAATAATGACGATCCAGAGAACTACTTGTCGGACTGCCGTATTCAACGTCGCGCCTGCCTTTCCGTTTTCAGTCGTCGGTTGTCCTGCTGTAAAGCTGACCGGGAATGAGCTTGTGACGTGCGCGGGGTCGGCACGCCGGGTTGGGCCGATGACTTTACACGAACGGCTTTTCCGAGGAAAAGCCATCACGTCGTTTCTCTCCGGCGGGAGCGCACTCCCGCCTGCCTGCAATATAAGCCACCATCACGCCTGGGTGAACACCAGCGCGTCGGCGATCCGTCGCACCTGGCGTCCACCCGTCAACTCAACGCACTTTCCAATCGCATCCGTGGGGAGAAGAATCTGCTCGATGGCGGCCACATGCCGGGAGGCCACAGCCGGATATTCTGCCTGCTGTGCCACGGCATGCAAGACCCGGCGGCGGATGGGTGGTGGCAACGCCAGTAACTCCATCACCGGCAGCGCCAGTCGCCCGCCAGCGCGGCGCGCATGGCGTTCCAGCCAGGACTGGGCCATCTCCATGAGGTACTGCTGGTCTTCACGCGCCTGGGCAGCCAGCCGCGCCAGGGCGCTTCCGACTTGCGGATTGAGCTGTTCGAGTTCCGGCAGCACGCGGTGGCGCAGCCGATTGCGCGCCCGTGACAGGTCGTGGTTGGTGGCATCTTCCCGAAACCGCACTCCATGGTGCTGGGCATAGGCGACAATCTGCCGGCGCGAGGTATTCAGAAAAGGACGAATCACCTGCACCGGCGTTCCGGCGGCAAGCGGCCGTAAAGGGGCGATGGCGGTCAGACCGGCAAGACTGGTCCCCCGCACCAGACGGAGCAGAACCGTCTCCGCCTGATCGCTCTTGGTATGTGCGGTGGCGACGAAAGCCGCGCCCAGACGCTCTGCCGTCCGCCGCAGAAACGCATACCGCACCTGTCGGGCCACGGCTTCCAGGTTGCCGCCGGAGGTCACAAGGTGGGGAATGTCGGCGCGCTCCACGGTCCAGTCCAGCCCCATCTGCGCGGCCGTTTCCGCAACCAACTGCGCGTCCGCCGCCGCGGCTGCACCACGCAGGCCATGGTCGAGATGGGCCACGTGCAGGTATGGTGCCCGATTGTCTCCACACCAGGTGTGCAGGGCGTGTAGCAGGGTCATGGAATCGAGTCCGCCCGACACGGCCACCACCACCCCGGCGGAGGGGAACCCCGCCACCTGACGCAGCCAGGTCACATTCAAAATGGATTCAGCCGTGAACTTCATCCCAAACCACGCAGAAACGGCGGCGGTCACTCGTCAGCGAGCGGTGGGTAATCAAAGGGATGGTTGGCCAGTACGGCCCGCATGTTGATTTGTCCGAGCAGGGTTTCCAGAAAGGTCGAGAGCAGATGGATGGTCTTGAGCAGTTCTTCGAGATTGCGTGCTGACTGGACGGTATCCAGAAAACGGTCGTATTCGTCCCAGTCCTTATACATCAGAAAACGCAGGGACGTGTCCCGAAAGAGCGTGATGCGCTCAATGAGCGGGGCAACGGCGGTCTTTTCCGGCCGGGACTCGAAACGGCGCAGGTGGCAGAGCAACCGCCAGATGTCCTCGCGCAGGTGGAGGGACTGTTCGAGTTTGGTCTGGAACATGTCGAAAGCCGCGGCCCCGTCGAAACCCGGATCGAAGACCACGGCCAGCGCCACCAGCGATTGCTGGAAACAGTCACGGAGCAGCCCGTGGGCATTTTCCACGCGCGCATAAATGGGTGGCGCCTGATTGAGTTCAGCAAAGCCAGTCAGCTCCCGTCCGTAAATTTTCTGGAGTTCCATCTCCAGGGCGTACACCGTGGCGTCAAACGCATCGGTGACATCCGGCAGCAGATTGGGCAGGCGCATCAGGCGGGTTTCGATGAACTCAATCAGGGCTTCCGTCTCCGCCCGCACCAGGATAAAAACGGGCAGGGTGCCTTTGAGCGGGCGGTCCTGGCGCAGGTCATCCTGGATGAAGTCCAGGTAGCGCAGGAAACGATAAAAACAACCGAACACATGCCGCAGGTCCTGGCGCAGGGGAAGGTCGGACAACCCCAGCAGCAGCTTCCGTAGCGCCTCAGACTGGATTTCCGGCTTGCGCGTCTGCATCTCCGGCTGGATAGCCAGATGACAACCACTCCGTTCAATGGACTGATTCAGCAGCCGTCCGACCGCTGTGAAGGTGTGATAGCCAACCGGTTTCGTCCGCACCAAATCATCCACAACGGTCCGCACATCGAAGAGCGCTTCCGTCAACTGGTACAGCGCCGTGACCAGTGCTGCATTCGGGGCCGCCAGCTTTGGGGGCGGCACGGTTTCGCTCTTTGGTGTCGGTGTCTGCAGGGCCCCGATGATTTCGGTGGACAGATAATTCAGCCGCAGCAGCGACTGGCGCACAATCCGCAGCTCTTCGGTAAAGTCCCGCTGGGCAAGGGTGGCCCGGCCCTGTTCGGAAAGCGGATGGAGTTCGACCCGAAAAAAACACGCCAGGCTTTGAAGCAGCATGTCGAGTTCAAACAGCCACCGCTGCCCGGCCCCGGTCAGTGTCGTTTCACGGACAAGGGCCGGCAACGGTGCGGTTGTCTCCGCTACGACCTCATCCGCCGTCGTCGTTACTGGCTGGGCATCGTTCATGGGACAGGGCTGGAGTGCGGGAACAGAGGTGAAAGAAAACCAACCGGCTAAAGGTAAGACGGAAAAATAATGTAAACCGGCGGGATTGTATAGCCACCCCCCTTGGGGGCCCCGGACTGGCGTCAGGCGGCCCCGGATTCAATCAGCCGGGCTGGATGGGGAGGCAAAAAACGCCGCCAGATGCCGCTTCAGCTCCAGTTTGGCACGAAACAGGCGGGATTTGACCGTGCCGACGGCCACGCCCAGCACTTCGGCAATCTCCTCACAACTGAGGCCGTCGTATTCCTTCAGCACGAGGGTATCCCGAAACTCCGGCGACAGACGTTCCAGGGCCTCGCGCACCAGCCGGGCCCGTTCCTGAGTCTCGAACACCACGTCCGGCCGCTCCGCGGCCTGTGGCTCCCGGGCTGGCGCCGGTTCGTCGTCCGGTGCCGGCGCGACCATCACCCGGTGTTCACTGCGGCGCGTATCGCTGACCAGACGATTGAACGCGATCCGGTACAGATAGGTTTTGACCGAAGCCTCACCACGCCAGCTCCCGGCGTGTTCCACCAGGGCGACAAAGACATCCTGACACAGCTCCTCAGCCCGTACGGATGAAGACAGGCGCCGCGCCAGAAAACGGTAGATCGCCATCCGGTGGCGTTGGTAAAGCTGGCTGAACGCCTGTTCATCACCCTGCTGAAACGCGCGCAGGAGTTCTTCATCAGTAGCCATGACCGGCTCGTGGGGTGACGAGCGTTTCTTTCAGCGGGTGGTGGCCGGACCGGGCAGAAGCCGCCTTCCGCTCCGCCGGCGGTGGCGCCCGGGGCCACGCCCGCTACTTCTTGAACAGCTTGTCAAAAAACCCGCCGCCTTTGGTGGACTTGATGGCATCGAGTCCCTTGCGCGCCGCTTTGGACTCAGGATCGAGGCGCAGGGCTTCATTGAACATTTTTTCCGCCTGAATATTCATGTTGGCGCGGGCATAAAGCTGCCCCAGCGCAACGAGGGGCGCGGCGTTGAACTGGTCCAGTTCGGCCGCTTTCTTGAGGGCATGTTCAGCTTCCCGCTGCATCTTGGGATGCGCCGCGAGCGTCGTGCCCAACAGCAGGTGATAGCGGGAGGCGTCGGGGTTGAGGGTCACGGCCTCCCGCAGCAAAGCCACGGCACTGACAAAATCGCGGTTGGCAATTTTGGCGCGGGCGTCCTGAAAAGCCTTCTCTGCCCGGGCCTCGCGCTGGGCCGTGGTCTCACCCGGTGGTGCCGACGGCAGCGGGGCACTCCCCCGTGGCGCCGGGGTGGCGGAAGCCAGCGGCATGGGCGTCAGCACCGAGGACTTGTCCCCACCATCCCGGATGGCCTCATAGGCCTCCGTAATCCGCGCGAAAATGGCATCCACCTGGCGGCGGGTCTCCAGCGTGGCGTTGAGGTGGCGGTCGGGATGAAAGTCCTTGGCCAGCCGGTAGTAAGCATCCCGAATCTCATCCCGCGTGGCATGGGGCGAGACGCCGAGAATTTCATGCGGATCATTCGTCGTATCGAGCCGGGCCTGCATCGCCAGCAGCATGTTGACGGCCTTGAGCGAGCCGGTCCGCTTGGCGGCAGCGTCCGCCTCCCGTGGGGGAATCACCGGCGGCGCACTCACCGCCTGCTCGACCACTTCAGCCGGAATTTCCATCTGCCCGGTCTCCCGGTTGAGGACCGGCGCGGCGTGACGCTCCAGAATTCCGGCCGAGATCAAACCGTACAGCGCCTGAAGAACGGCGTTGGGCGGGGCGCTGACCAACATCATCGCCTGCAACACGTTCATGGGAATGTTGATACCGTTCACCAACTGCCGCTCGATGGGCTTGAGCGACAACGACTGGGTCCGCAGCAGGGGGTTGCTCGCCGGGCCGATGAGACGGTTCAGATCCCCCATCCCACGCTGGATAACACTGAAATCCCGGATGCGGCGGACGCCTTCCAGAATGATGTTCGCCGTCGAAAGCTCCAGCCGCAGGTCATCCGGTACGGGTTTTTCCTGGTTGGTAAAGCGATACTGCCCGCTCGTCCACTCGAACATCGAGTAGATGATACCCAGAATCTGAAAGGTGACGGCGTTGGACAGCTCCCGCTCGGAAATGATGCCCTGCTCGACCAGCACGCGGCCAAACCGCTTCCCACGGGTCATGGCTTCTGAGGCGCGCAGGAAGTTCTCCTGCGACAGCAGGCCGTGACGCATCATGCTTTCGCCAATGCGGTCGGCGCGGTCATTGCTCCGCGCAAAGACAATGGCGCCGAGTTCAAAGTAGATGGACTTGGTGAGCGCCTGGTGGTTCACTGTCAGTTCACCGCTCAGACGCCGGGTGTAAATCCGCCGGATGACATCCGGCAGCGCATCCTGAATGAGATCACCCTGCAACAGTGGACTCGTCACAGCACACTCCTCATTGTGTTCAGGCAGGCAGGGCGGACGCCCCGGATGGCCATACCCGCCGCACCTCATTCGACTTCCACGGTCTCACCGTCCTTGCCCCTGACGACCGGGTCAGACGGTCGCGCCCGCTCTCCCTGGCGATCAGCGCCACGCAAGACACCACTATCATCCATGAGGAATGAACGCCGCCCGGTTTCCCGGTAGCGTTCCGGCACCGCATGAATCTGAAACGTTGGGGGAACTGTCTGGTTGTTGACCACCACCTCGATGCGATAGCCCCGGTAACGCCCATCGGCAAGTCCGGTGATCTCTCCGGCCCGGCGCAACTCGGCCAGCGTGCCAAAACGATTCTGCCCGACGCCTAACGCATAGCGTGCCTGGGCTTCCTGCAACTGACTGAGCAAAGGTAACACGGCCGCTTCATTGGCGGCGACCCGGATTTCAAACAACCGGTCGAGATCAAACACTTCATCGGTTTGCCCGCCAAAATCGGCGGCATACAGGGCGACGATGCGCCAGGTCTTGAGTTTCCGGTCACGGGTGAGCACCACACTGATCACCACGGGCCTGGCTTCTTCGCTGTTGAGGGACGCCCGCAACTCGACCACGGACAGATTTTCTTCCGTGATGTCCCGGAAGGCGATGTTGCCGACGATGCGCGTTCCCGAACGCAGCAGCATCTCGCGCGCGCCGGTCCCCGTGGTGATGGACTCCACCCGGACGCCCCGTTCGGCCAGCCGGCCGAGCGGGTGATCGCCCAGCAGGGCCTGCCGAATGTCGTTGTAGGCGCTGTTGTCGTTGGTGGCCAGACTGGAGAGCGTCGCCTGGGCGCGTTCGGTAAAAAAGGCCCGGATGGCCGGGTCATCCCCCCGAAAGAAGGCTTCGACACAGGCGGCGACAATATCCACCGGGCGCAGTTCGCGGGAACGCTGGGAAGGCGTCGCCGCAGCGACCGACCCGGCCAAGGGACCGGCCAGGGGCCCGGACAAGGACCCGGCCAGGGACACTGGAAGAAGCGCACTGGACAGGGCAAGGGCGCTGACGCCCAGAACAGAGGTGAGACGCAAAAGACGCCAACCACAGACCGGCGTGCGTATTTGAGAAAGACAAAGAACCTGCATGGGCATCATCATTATGGATTGTTACGGCTCGTTTCAAGCCGGTATTCGGGCAAGGTCATTTGACAGCGCCAATGGATGCGTTCACCTTGTCATGGCGTATCATACGTCTCATAGGTCGCCCCAGAGGAGTGACAGCTTTGGGAATGACACCTGCTTGGAAAAACAGCCTGGAGTGGGCATTCAAACGCTGGACGTGAGGGCATCTGCATAGAGGTGGGAAACCACCCTTTGGGTTGCCGCATCGCATGCCGTGCCATGTACGACCGAGTGATCCGCCTCCGCGGGAGTGAAACCTACGAACTGGCGACCCGCACCCGTTTCGGTTACGAACTCGATCCCAGCCGCAACTTCGGCATCCGGCTCGTCGTGCGGGCGTATGTCGTCGCCGAGGACTACAGTATTGAAGATTTCGCCGCCCTGGTCCGAAACGAAGCGGCGCGCCACGAAGAAACGCAGCGTTTTCGGGCGGCCTTTGCGCTCGACAGCCGCGACCTCGACCTGCCCACCCCGGAAGACCAGCCGCCCGCAACCACGCCCTCCGCTGACACACCACCTGAGCCATGACGCCTGATGCGTGCCACGGCGGTGCGACGCGGCCGCCCTCCGGGAAACCAACCGCATTGCAGATGATGTTCCGGGATAGCCCCATACGAAGGAATGACGGTCACACCATGGAAATACCCCTCCCACCACTGAACCCCCACTCCCCTTCCGAACCGGTGGAAGCCCCACCAGCCCGGCAGGATACCCCTTCCGCCACGCCTCCGGTTCACCGTTTCACACCGTGCACAGAGCCTTTCCGGTGGGAAGGCGTCCCTGTCACGGCGTACCAGTCCACGCCCGCGACCGCCGCCGACTTTGCCGGCATCACCCGGCAAACGCTGTTCGGCCACGGCGGCGAAACCATCGGCTTTGAAGTGCGCTACTTCGAGATTGCCCCCGGCGGCTGGTCATCCCTCGAATGCCACGAGCATGCCCACGCCGTCATTGGGCTGCGCGGGGTGGGGAAAGTGCTGCTGGGGGACACCGTACAGACACTGGGGTTTCTCGATCTGGCCTACATCGGGGCCAACTGCGTCCACCGCCTGGTCAACGACGGCCCGACGCCGTTCGGCTTCCTGTGCATTGTGGATGCGAAGCGCGACCGTCCGCGCCGTCTCCGTCCGGCTGATGTGCCGGAGCTGCTGGACAATCCCGCGTTGGCTCCACTCATTCAGCGGGCAGCGGTGCAGACGACACCTTGCCCGGAGTAGCCGGAGACAGAGCGCGGCTTGACACTTTTTTTTGACCGGTGCTAGTTTTTTTCGACATCTTTTTTCCAAAAAAACCAATGGTTTATGGGCAAACGGCGGGCAGTTCATGGACTTGATGAACGTAGTCACGAGCTACTTCTGACGCTCGTTCGCCTCCACATTGCCACGGGCGAACCCATTGGCTCGCGGACGCTCTCCAAACAAGCCGGCCAAACGCTGAGTCCGGCCTCCATCCGCAACATCATGGCGGACCTGGAGGAACAGGGTTATGTGGCCCAGCCGCACACCTCAGCCGGACGGATTCCGACCGACCGCGGCTACCGCTACTATGTGGACACGCTGGTGGCGGACTTCGATGCACGGCCCTCCCGGACGGATGAAGAAATCATCCAACGCAGCCTGTTTTCCGACCCCACCGTGACCGGGGAGGATGTCCTGGCCCGCGCCTCCCACGTGCTTTCCAACCTGTCGTCACACGTCGGGATCGTGCTGTCCCCACCGCTTTCCCGCGATCTCCTGCAACATATCGAGTTCATCCGTCTCGAAGCCCGGCGCGTCCTCGTCGTGGCCGTGTCGCGTACCGGACTGGTACGCAACTTTGTGGTGCGCCTCGATGAAGACCTTTCGCCGGGCGAGCTGGAACGCACGGCCAACTACATCGTCGAAAACTTTGCCGGCCGGAGTCTGGCAGATATTCGCGTCGAACTGCTCAGGCGGATGTCGGAAGAAAAGCACCTCTATGACCGGCTGCTCAAGAATGCCCTTGTGCTGTGCAACCGGGATTTGGGCAATGGTGCGACCGAAAGCGATGTGTATGTGGATGGCACGGTCAACATGCTTGATGCCCCGGAGTTTGCCGATGCGGCCCGTATGCGGTCCATCTTCCGCATGTTTGAGGAAAAAGGGCGGCTGGTCAAAATCATCAATGCCTGTCTGACACAGGCCGAGACCGCCCGGGGCATCGTGGTGCAGATTGGTATGGAGCATCACGTACCCGGCTTGCGCGACTGTGCAATTGTTACGGCTCCATATCACTATCGGCACGATTCCGTCGGAAGCTTCACTGTCGTCGGTCCGATGCGCATGAAATACGGGCGGGTGATGCGTCTGGTTGGTTACATGGCAAAAATGTTCGACCAACTGCTGAACGACGCCCCCTCTTCCCCGTTTCCTCCGGCACTCGTCGGACAACCGCCCGTTGGCCAGTCGGCGGGTCACATTCAGGTTGTGAACCTGTCCGGCAGCCAAAATCTGGTTGGAGGATAGATGAGCAGGCAGGATGGAGCAGCGATGGTTGGCCGGGCGGCACTTGACTGCACGTTTGTAACCTCGTTCCCGTCAGCGGTTTCCGGCGTGCCAGCCCGGTTTCTGACGGCGGTGACTGCCATGCGCCACAATCCTGTGCATCGGTGTGACGCATCCTTCAGTCTGCCCCCCAAGCCTGCTTCGAGGAGGACAATCTGGTGAACACTCCCGTTGGCAACGTCATGCCGAAGCTCGATGTGGCAGGGCCGAAACGCCGCACCATTGAAATTGAATTTCCCACGGAGCCCCCTCTGGCGGACGAACGGCTGGAAGTGCCGGTGTCCTCGCCGGCGGGCACGCCACCGGCGGTTTCGGTTCCAGACCTGGTGGAAAACGTCCTTGAACTGGAAGCCAGCGGAGCCGAGGCAAAGACGGCCGACCTGGCCGTGGATGCCTCCACAGCCGATGCCCCAGCCCCGGCGGCGCCCCGGGCGGCGGAACCGGCGGTAGCGCCGACGGAAGACCTCCCGGCAAGTGGCGTCACCAGCGGCAGTCAGGCTTTCTCTGAAGACGAAACCATTAAGCTGCTGATGGACCTCGCCAGCTTGCAGGAAGACCTCGAACGCGCCCGTGAGCAGACCAACTCCGCCCGCCGCCATGTCGAGATCGTCCAGGAACAGCTTTCCAAAACCCTCGTCGAGAAGAGCACGGTCCAGGATCAGCTCCAGCGACTGATGGCCGAGTTCGACAACTATCGCCGCCGCGCCGAACGGGAAAAGGCCGAAGCCATGGAACGTGGCAGACAGGCCGTTCTGCTGGCGACACTGGAAGTTCTGGACAACCTCGAGCGTGCCCTGGCCACCGGACGGGCAGAAGGCGGGACACTCGCCGATTTTCTGGCCGGGGTCGAACTCATTCAGCGGCAGGTCGTGGACAGCCTATCCAGCTTCGGCGTCAAGCCGGTTCCGGCCGTTGGTGAAATTTTTGACCCCACGGTTCACGAGGCGATTGCCACGGACGAAACAGACGAGTACAAACCCAATACCGTTCTGGCCGAACTCAAGCGCGGGTACACACTCGGTGATCGGCTGCTGCGCCCGGCAATGGTACGGGTGGCCGTCCGCCCAGCCGCTTCTTGAGTGCCGGATGGGATCAGCTCAGGTAGGCAGACCCCGCACGACAGTATTTCGTGCGCCCTGTCGTGGCGCACCGGAAGTCATTTCTTCACGCATGTCTTCAGGGCATGCCACGGACTGATGTCATGGGCAAAGTTATCGGCATAGACCTTGGTACGACCAACTGCTGCGTTGCCGTCATGGAAGGCGGCACGACCCAAATCATTCCCAACAAGGAAGGTGGGCGCACGACGCCCTCGGTTGTTGGTTTTACCGACAAGGGCGAGCGACTGGTGGGGCAGATTGCCCGGCGGCAGGCGATCACCAACGCCGCCAACACCATCTATGCTGTCAAACGTCTCATTGGCCGCAAGTTCAACTCGCCGGAAGTCCAGCGCGCACGCGAAACCTGCCCCTACGAAATTTGTGAATCCTCGAACGGCGACGCCTGGGTCCGCGCCCAGGGGCGGGCCTACAGCCCCCCGGAGGTCTCGGCCATCATCCTGCAGCGGCTGAAAGCCTCGGCGGAAGACTTCCTCGGTGAACCGGTCGAGGAAGCCATCATCACGGTTCCGGCCTACTTCGACGACTTTCAGCGCCAGGCGACGAAAGATGCCGGCAAGATTGCCGGTCTCAACGTCCAGCGCATCATCAACGAGCCGACAGCCGCCGCCCTGGCCTACGGTGCCGGGCAGCACAAGTCGGAGCGGATTGCCGTCTATGACCTCGGCGGCGGCACGTTCGACGTGTCGGTGCTCGAAATGAACGACGGCGTGTTTGAAGTCCTCTCGACCTGCGGCGACTCCTTCCTGGGCGGTGAAGACTTCGACCAGCGCATCATTGACTGGCTCATTCAGGAATTTCTCCGCGAGACGGGCATTGATCTGCGCGCCGACCGCCTGGCGCTCCAGCGGCTGAAGGAAGCGGCGGAACGCGCCAAGTGCGAACTTTCCTCCACACTCGAAGCCAACATCAACCTTCCCTTCATTGCCGCCGATCCGGCTTCCGGCCCCAAACACCTCAACCTCAACCTGACCCGCGCCAAGTTTGAGGAACTGGTCAAGGACCTCGTCGAACGCACCGTCGAACCCTGCCAGAAAGCCCTGTGGGATGCCCGGCTCAAACCCGAAGACATTGACCAGGTATTGCTTGTCGGTGGACAGACGCGCTCCCCCATCATTCACGAATGCGTGAGGAAGATTTTTGGGCGTGAACCCAACGCGAGCATCAACCCGGATGAAGTCGTGGCCATTGGTGCCTCGATTCAGGGCGGGGTGTTTACCGGGCAGGTCAAGGACCTCGTGCTGCTCGACGTTATCCCCCTCTCGCTGGGGATTGAAGTCCGCGGGGGGCTGTTCCAGAAGATAGTCGAGCGCAATGCCACGATTCCGGTCCGCAAGGCGCTGACCTTCACCACCGTGGTGGATAACCAGTCCAGTGTCGAAGTCCACGTGCTTCAGGGTGAGCGTGAAATTGCCAAGGGGAACCGCTCCCTGGGACGGTTCGAGCTGATTGGCATTCCTCCGGCCCCGCGCGGCGTCCCGCAGATTGAAGTTTCCTTCGAGATTGACGCCGACGGCATCGTACAGGTCTCGGCGCGCGACAAATCCACCGGCCTTGAACAGAACATGCGCGTCACCCCCTCTTCTGGTCTGTCCCCCGGTGAGATTGCCAACCTCATTGCCGAGGCCCAGCGCAATGCCGAAAGTGACCGCCAGTTGAAAGAACTTCTGCTGTTGCAAAGCCGCATGGACGGTCTGCTGCAAAACACCCAGCGGTCGTTCGGCGAGTTTGGCTGGATGCTGCCGGCGGAAGAGCAGGAACTCGTGCGGGAGACCCTCACCGGCGCCAAGGAAGTGCTCAACATTCAGGACCCGGCCGTGGTCAAACAGTGGCTCGACGCGCTCGAACAGGCCGCCCAGATCATCACCAATGCCATGTTCAATGCGCCGGCAGGCGAGCAGCCTCCGCCATCCGAAACCGGCGGCGTGAAGATGTTGACGGAATGACGCCCGTCGGAAATGGTAAGGCTGACCGGTGAAGTGGTGCGCGCGGCCCCGCTAGGGGCCACGCAGACACACCACCCAGCCGTCGGCAGGCGTGGCCCGGCGGGCCACGGTAACCTCACCCGGTTTCGGAAGGATTGAGGCATGGCAACCAAACGGGATTACTACGAAGTGCTGGGCGTCGCCCGCAACGCAACGGAGACGGACATCAAAAAGGCCTATCGCCGTCTGGCCATGAAGTACCACCCAGACAAAAATCCGGGAGATGCCGCCGCTGAGGAAAAGTTCAAGGAAGCGGCAGAAGCCTATGCTGTCCTTTCCGACCCCGAACAACGCGCGCGCTACGACCGCTTTGGGCATGCCGGTGTCGGCGCGGCCGCCGCGGGCGGCTTCGGCGGCGGCTTCGCCGGTTTCCAGAACTTCGAGGACATCCTGGGCGACCTCTTTGGCTTCGGCTTTGGCGGCGCTGGCGGCGGACGCCGCAACAGCCAGGTCCAGCGCGGCGCGGATTTGCGCTACGATCTGGAACTCACCCTTGAAGAAGCCGCCAATGGCGTCACGACACAAATTCGCGTTCCACGGCTTGAAGCCTGTGGCGACTGCAATGGCAGTGGAGCCGCCCGTGGCAGTTCGCCGGAAACCTGCCCGACCTGTGGCGGGCTGGGGCAGGTTCGCTACCAGCAGGGCTTCTTCAGTGTGACCCGGACCTGTCCCCAGTGCCGCGGGACGGGGCAGATCATCCGCGACCCCTGCCGTACCTGCCGGGGCGAAGGACGGGTGCGGCGCGAAAAGCGCATCGAAATCAAGGTCCCGGCCGGCGTGGATGACGGCATGCGGCTGCGCGTCAGTGGTGAAGGCGAAGCCGGCCTCGGCGGCGGCCCGCCGGGCGACCTGCAGGTGGTCATCCACATCCGCGAACACGACATCTTTGAACGGCAGGACAACAACCTGCTGTGCCAGGTCTCGATTGATTTCGTCGAAGCCGCCCTGGGCGCTGAAATCGAAGTGCCGCTGCTGAATGGTCAGACGACCATGAAGGTTCCCGAAGGCACCCAGTCCGGGACGACCTTCCGCCTGCGGGGCAAAGGGATTCCCTCGCTTTCGGGCGAGGTGGGCGATCTGTTCGTCGTCGTCAACGTTGTCACCCCCACCAACCTCACCCGTGAACAGCGGCGGCTGCTCGAAGAATTCGCGGCGGCCTCCCCCCGGCGCGAAGGACGCAAAGCTGTCCGCAAAACCGAAGAAAAGGGTTTTTTCGACCGCGTCAAGGACGCCATCTTCGGCACCTGACACCTGCCGGAGCCGGCCGTCGCCGGCGGCCGCCGAAACGGCGCGCCCGTAAAGACTCCCGCAGAAACCGCCCGGCCGCCTGACCGGACGGGACTCCCCCAGCTCCTGGCAGGGATTGGTGTCGTGGGAACGGGCTTCGGCTACCGGGCGGCGATGCTCTGGCGGAGCGTGTTCCGTAACTGCCCCAGGTTGAAAGGCTTGGGCATGACCGTCACATTGGGGCGCTCCCGGAGCTGGTTCAGCCGCGCCTCGTCCTGAAGGGCGGTAATGAGAATGATTGGCAGGTCAGGCTGCTCCGCGTGGAGTTGCCCGATGAGTTCTTCACCGTCCATGCGCGGCATGAACAGGTCCGTGACGACACACTGAATGGCGTCGCGGTGCTGGCTGTAGGTCTCAAACGCCTCCACACCATCCTCGGCCGTCAGGACCGTGTACTCCAGACTCAGTACGGAAACCAGCAAGTCGCGGATGTACGACTCATCGTCCACAATCAGAATCGTGTGCGGGGATGTCATGTGATTGGTTGAAAACTCAGGCAAAGTCCAGCAGTCACGCGCCCGATCAACCCGTAACCGGTGCCGGCAACACCCAAGCATGCCGAGCACCACCAACCCTGGTCAAGCCAACCGAAGGGCGCGGGGACGAAACTGCACTTTTTTATCTTTCAGATGAAAAATACTTTCACACACTGCCAGCCTTTGTCCACCCAGGGACAGCACACCCCACAGCAGCCCCGGTGGGTGCGGAAAGGACTTCTGCGCCGTGGACCTGTCGCAGCTTGAAGTTTTTGTCGCCGTCGTCGAGGAACGGCACTTTTCACGGGCCGCCGGCAAGCTGGGACGGACGCAGGCGGCCGTCAGCCAAACCATCAAAAAGCTTGAAGGCGACCTTGGCGCGGCGCTGCTTGACCGCAACTCGAAAGGCGTCATTCCCACCGAAGCCGGCCGGCTGCTGTACGACTATGCCCGCCGCCTGCTCGATCTGCGCGATGAAACAACCCAGGCGCTGCGGCAACTTGACACCCTCACGGCCGGGCGGCTGGTCATCGGCGCCAACGAGCAGACCGTGACCTACCTTCTGCCCTGGCTGGAGCGTTTCATTCGGATGTATCCGGCGGTGCACGTCGAGGTCAAACGCTGCCGGGCCAGTGATGTACCGGCCGAAGTCCTGCGGCACGGCGTGGAGCTGGGCGTCATCAGCTTCGCGCCCCCGGAAGCCGGACTGCACGCCCTGACCATTGCCACCGACGCCGTGGCACTCGTTACGGCCCCGCACCACCCGCTGGCCGGACGCGCCTCGGTCTCCATCCGGGAGCTTGGACAGGAGACGTTCATTGCGCACAACGTCGTCTCGCGGTATCGGCTTCAGGTCGTCGAAGCCTTTGCCCGCCACCGGACGCCCCTGCGGATTACCGTCGAGCTGCCCTCCATCGAGGCCATCAAGCGCATGATCGAGGCCGGGATTGGCGTCAGCCTGCTGCCCCGCCTGTGCGTGGCGGCTGAAGTAGCGCGGGGACAGTTGGCGGCCGTTCCCGTCCGGGAAATGCGTCTGGCACGCAAGCTGCGCGTCATCCACCGGCAGCCGTCGTCGCTGTCGCGCGCAGCCCAGGCCTTTATCGCTCTCGTCCGCCATCCCGAACCGGAAAACACTTCACCGGAAGGCACCCGGCCGGAAAAGACCTAAGCGGAAGGCAACGGCTCGATGGAGAGCTTCGGGGTGTCGAGCACGATGCGGCCGTCGCGCAGCGTGATGGCGCGGTCGGCCGCCCGCGCCAGCTCCTCGTTGTGCGTCACCAGCACGAGCGTCGTTCCGGTGGACTGGTTGAGTTCACGCAGCAGCTCGAAAATGCGCATGCCGTTGGCGTAGTCCAGATTGCCGGTCGGCTCATCGGCCAGCAGAATGGGCGGCTCGTTGGCAAAGGCGCGGGCAATGGCCACCCGTTGCTGCTCGCCGCCGGAAAGCTGCGCCGGGTAGTGATGCCCCCGGGCGCTGAGACCTACGGCCGCAAGCAAGGCTTTGGCGCGCTTTCTGGCGTCCCGTCGCCCGGCAATTTCCATGGGAATCTGGATGTTTTCGAGGGCGGTTGCCGTCGGGATGAGGTGAAACGCCTGAAAGACAAACCCGATGGTGCGGCTCCGAAACGCAGCCAGGGCGTCTTCCCCCAAGCGCGTGATGGAGGTCCCGGCGAGGATGACTTCACCGGTCGTCGGCGTATCCAGCCCGGCCATCAGGCCGAGCAGTGTGGATTTCCCGCTCCCGGAAGGGCCGAGAATGGCGGCAAACTGCCCGGCCGGAATGACGAGATCGAGCGGGTGGAGAATCGTCAGGCGGCTCTGGCCGCTGAGGGCTTGCTTGGAAAGCTGCTTCAGTTCAATCATTCAGAATCGGGACTTACCGCCAGAACTATGCCGCGCGCGACATCCGGCGTTGATTTGGGCTTGCCCGCAACATACCAGTTTTCTGCATCGGCTGCCCGCTCAGTCAGCACCTTCAGTCCGTCACTTCCATGCCCCGGGCGTCAGTAGCAGGTTATCCAAAGTGCCGAAAACCAGGCACCAGACAGTGCGTACATGCGCTAATATCGGAAGGCAATCTTTGCAGCCAGCGAACGGAGCCGCGAACGGACGTATGAAGGCACAGTGCAGTCGGGTTGGCAGCTTTGCCCTCAGTCTTCTGGTCATCAGCAGCAGCCTGCTTGCCGGCGGATGCAGTCGTACCGGCACGGAAGCCCCGGAAACCCTGCCTGTCCTCGCGCCAGCGCCCACGGACACCGCACCTACCGCCCGGCCGCGGATCGTTGTCCTCGGCGACAGCCTGACCGCCGGTTTCGGCCTGCCACGCGAAGCCAGCTACCCGGCCGTCCTCCAGAAGAAACTCGATGCCGCCGGACTGAACTACCAGGTCATCAACGCCGGTATTTCCGGCGACACCTCGGCCGGCGGCGTCGAACGGCTCGACTGGTCGCTGGACGGCGACGTGCGCATCGTCATCCTCGCCCTCGGCGCCAATGACGGACTGCGCGGGCTGCCCCTCAACCAGATGGAAGCCAATCTGCGCACCATCATCGAACGCGCCCGTGCACGCGGAGCGCAGGTCATCCTCGCCGGTCTCAAAGCTCCCGCTGAAGCGGGACCCGACTACGGCGCACAGTTTGAAGCCGTCTATCGCAAACTCGCCCAGCAGTACCGGTTGCCCCTCATCCCGTCCCTGCTCGAAGGCGTCGCCGGACGGGAGGAACTCAATCAGGAAGACGGCATTCACCCCAATGCGCGTGGCGCGGCCATCGTCGCCGACAACGTCTGGAAAGTTCTCGAACCCGTCGCCCGGCAGCAGCTTGCCCAATCGCAGTCCAATCCCGATGCGCCCCCGGCGGCCAAGCCGGCTGGCGCACGATAACCCGGCGGATGCCCACCTACGACTGGCAGGATACCATCGTTGCCATTGCCACCCCGCCCGGCCACGGCGGCATCGGTATTGTCCGCCTCAGCGGCGAACGCGCGCTCGACATCGGCGCCACCCTCTTCCGTGGACGGCGCGCACTGTCCAGACACCCCTTTCGCCTGCTGCGCGGCACGTTTCTGGACACCACCGCGGACGAAACCATAGACGACGGGCTGGCCGTCTATTTCCCGACCCCACGCTCGTTTACCGGTGAAGATGTCGTGGAGCTGCACGCCCATGGCTCGCCGGTCGTGCTGCGCCGCCTCGTCGCCTGCGCCATGCGGGAAGGCGCACGGGCGGCCCGGCCCGGCGAGTTCACCCTGCGCGCCGTACGCCACGGCCGCCTCGATCTCGCCCAGGCCGAAGGGCTGCGCGACCTCATCCACGCCCAGACAACCTACCAGGCGCGGCTGGCCGCCCGGCAGATGCGCGGCGCGCTGTCCACCCGGCTGCAACCGCTGAAGGAGCAGCTCCTGACGACGATTGTCCACCTCGAATCGGCTGTGGAGTTTGTCGAAGAACAGCTCGATACGCATTCGCGCGCGACGCTGGTGGAAGAGCTGTCGCACCTTGAAACGCAGGTGCGCCAACTGGCGGCGACCTACCGCGCCGGACGCCTCATCCGCGAAGGGCTGGCGCTGGCCATCGTCGGGCGTCCCAACGTCGGCAAATCCAGCCTTTTCAATGCCCTGCTCGACGCCGACCGGGCGATTGTGACTGACGTTGCCGGCACAACCCGCGACACCCTGCAGGAAGTCGCCACGATTGGCGAACTGCCTGTCCGGCTCATGGACACCGCCGGCATCCGTGACACCTCGGACATCGTCGAGCGCATGGGCGTCGAGCGGAGCTACCGGGCGCTGGCCGATGCCGACATCGTGCTGTTTGTCGTGGATGCCGCAGCCGGCCCGCACCCGGACGAAACGCAGGTCATCGGACACCTGCGCCAGCGCCAGGCCATCTGTGTCGTCAACAAGCTGGACCTCATGCCGTCCGTCGTGCCGTTTGAGTTGTTCCTTCAGGAACATGACCTCACATGTCCGGTCGTCGGCGTTTCGGCGCATACGCGGGCCGGGCTGGCCGAGCTGAAAGCCACCATCCAGCAGGTTGCCGTCGGCGGCAGCTTCGACACGAGCCAGGACTGGCTGGTGACGGACGCCCGGCACGCCACCGCCCTGACGACCGCGGCCGAGGCGCTCGGTTGCGCGCGCGAACTGCTGGCCGAAGGGCATTCGGAAGAAGTGCCACTGGCCGAACTCCACCGCGCCCTGCATGCCCTGGGCGACATCACCGGCGAAACGGGCATTGAAGAGGTGTTCGACCGCATCTTTGCGACCTTCTGCATTGGCAAGTAAGCTGAGACCTACCCACCCGCTGCCTGAACAACCATCCCCCTGACGTTGACGTACGGGCAGCCGTTTGACATAACAATGCCCGACTGACCCTCTATGGAATCCACCGCTCCACTGGACAAAACCGCCAGCCCGGACCTTGCCGCGACGCCCCACGCGCCGGCATCGCCGGTCATCCGCATTGAACCCACCCGGGGCTGGGTGGCCGTCAGGCTGAAGGAACTGTGGGCCTACCGCGAACTGCTGTACTTTCTCGTCTGGCGGGATGTCAAAGTGCGCTACAAGCAAACTGTGCTGGGTGCGGCCTGGGCCCTTCTGCAGCCGTTGTTCACCATGCTGGTGTTCAGCGTCTTTTTCGGACGGCTGGCCGGCATCCCGTCCGACGGCGTTCCCTACCCGCTTTTCGCCCTGGCGGCGCTGATTCCTTGGACGTTTTTCGCCAACGCGCTGGGGCAGTCCTCCAACAGCCTCGTCAACAGCGCCCACCTCATTGCCAAGGTCTATTTTCCCCGGCTGGTCATTCCGCTGGCCAGTGTGCTGGGCGGACTCGTGGATTTGGCCGTGGCCTGTTCCCTGTTCGTTCCGATGCTGCTCTACTACGGCATAACGCCGGGCTGGGGCATCCTCTGGCTGCCGGGATTTGTCCTGCTGGCGATTGTGACGGCGCTGGGTGTCGGGCTGTGGGCTTCGGCGCTCAACGTCGAATACCGCGACGTACGGCACGTCATCCCCTTCGCCACGCAGCTCTGGATGTTCCTGACGCCGGTGGTCTATCCCGGCAGCCTCGTGCCGGAACGCTGGCGGCTGCTCTACAACCTCAACCCCATGAGTGGCGTCGTGGATGGCTTCCGGTGGGCGTTGCTGGGCGCTGGCGCGCCGCCGGGCCTGCCGCTGCTGGCTTCTGCCCTCGCTTCCCTGACCCTGCTGGTGACGGGGGCGTTCTACTTCCGGCGCATGGAGAAAACCTTTGCCGACCGGGTATGACGGTTCGCGTGACGGAAAGCCCTGCCGATGAGTGACATTGCCATTCGTGTCCGAGGACTGGGAAAGCAGTACCGCATTGGCGGCGGGAACCGCGGCCCGTACCGCTCGCTGCGCGAATCCATCAGCGATGTCTTTAAGCTCCCGTTCCGCCGTCCGGCGTCCACCGATGAGGAAACATCCTTCTGGGCGCTGAACAATGTGTCGTTTGACATCCGGCGCGGCGAAGCCGTCGGCGTCATCGGGCGCAACGGCGCCGGCAAAAGCACGCTGCTCAAAATTCTCTCGCGCATCACCGAACCCACCACCGGGCGCGTGGAACTCCATGGGCGGGTTGGCTCCCTGCTGGAAGTCGGCACGGGCTTTCACCCCGAACTCACCGGGCGCGAAAACATCTTTCTCAACGGAGCCATTCTGGGGATGCGCCGGTCGGAAATTGCCCGCAAGTTTGATGAAATCGTCGCCTTTGCCGAAATCGAGCGGTTTCTCGACACGCCCGTGCGCTTCTATTCCAGCGGGATGTACATGCGGCTGGCCTTTGCCGTCGCGGCCCATCTGGAGCCGGAAATCCTCATCGTGGACGAAGTTCTGGCCGTAGGCGATTCCGGCTTCCAGAAAAAATGCCTCGGCAAGATGGAAAACATTGCCCAGCACGGGCGTACGGTGCTGTTTGTCAGCCACAGCATGCAGGCCGTCCGGCGGCTCACCACAAGCTGTCTGGTGCTCTCCGGCGGCGAAGTCGTCTATGACGGCCCCACGGCCGGCGCGATCCGGGAATACGAGCGGCTGCAACGCCTGGATACTGACATGGCCCCGACCTACATTGCCAATCCGCCGCCGCGCCACAGCCACATCGCACAGGCCAGCGTTGTGACCTCCGGCCCCTGCGGCCAGCACGAATGGGGCCATCCGCTCACCTTCCGCTTTACCCTGCACTTCACCGAATCCAGTCAGCACTTTACCTTCAGCTTTCAGGTGATGGATGAGCAGGAACGCCCGGTTATCCATTGCTACTACATCCACCCAGTGACAAAAGCTGACTATGCTCTGGGGCCAGTGGAACGTGGGACGTACCAGGTTGAATGTCACCTGCCGCATCCACGGCTCTACATGGGGCGCTACACCGTCACGACCTGGCTGACCAACCGGCGCTCCAACCAGCTCATCGAGAAACTTTCCAGGATTCTCGCTTTTGAAGTCACCATGCATGAGCAGCCCCGCGAGGAATACGAGCGGCAGCCCGGCGAAGCCGCCTATGTCGAAGACTGGGCGTGGTCGCCGGTTCAGCCGGTTGAGATTGGTGTATGAGTCTCCAGACCAGTCCCCGGACCGTGCCCAGCCCGGTTGTTCCGGGCGCGCTGGCGCACTTCGTGGATGCCCTTGAAGTCCCACGGCTGATTGAACGCTACCGGCAG
>Ga0272446_1002718_pt1 | contig 23532 bp, 15 predicted proteins | sample YNPCB0061_FD_194587 | JGI IMG/M metagenome (GOLD analysis project Ga0272446, IMG submission 194587) | Hot spring microbial mat communities from Yellowstone National Park, WY, United States - YNP-CB-006-1 | ecosystem: Environmental > Aquatic > Thermal springs > Hot (42-90C) > Sediment | place... | reverse complement strand
TACGGCGAGGCGGCGGGACCGAGCGTAGCTGCGGCTCGCAGCCGCAGGCCTCTACCGAGGAACGAAGCCGGTTGAGAGGCGCAGAACACGCCGCTGCGAGCGGCGTCTACGGCGAGGCGGCGGGTCCGAGCGTAGCTGCGGCTCGTAGCCGCAGGCCTCTGCTGAACCAGGAGGTTTTCTATGTCTGCAAATGCACACACAACTATTATCGAGATTCTGCCGGCTGTCGCCGATTTCTTGCAACGCAAGCACCACCTGCTGATCGATGGCAGGTGGGTTCCGGCGCAATCGGGAGAAAGCTTCGCAACGTTGAATCCAGCCAACGGGGAAACGCTCTGTAGCGTTGCTGCTGGCGGCATCGCCGATGTCGATGCAGCGGTGACCGCTGCGCAGCGCGCCCTGCCTGGCTGGGCGGCGCTGACGCCGGCGCAGCGCGAGCGCCTGCTGCACCGCTTCGCCGACCTGATGGAGCTGCACAAGGAAGAACTGGCGCAGCTTGAGACGCTCGACAACGGCAAGCCCTTTCGCATCGCCTTCAACGTCGAAGTGAATGTCGCCATTGGGCAGATGCGTTACTACGCCGGCTGGCCCACGAAGCTGACTGGCGAAATCTACGCCGTCTCCTCGCCCGGCTTTCACGTCTACACGCAGCGCGAGCCGGTCGGCGTCTGCGCCGCGATCACGCCGTGGAACTACTCGCTGGTGATGGCGGTGCAGAAGATCGGGCCGGCGCTGGCCGCCGGCAACACGCTTGTGCTCAAGCCCGCCGAGCAGACGCCGTTGACGGCGCTGCGCCTGGGCGAGCTGGCGCTGGAGGCAGGCATTCCGCCCGGCGTGCTCAATGTCGTCACCGGCTTTGGGCATACCGCCGGCGCTGCGCTCAGCCAGCATCCCGGCGTGGCGAAGGTGGCGTTCACCGGCTCCACCGAAGTCGGTAAGGCGATCCAGCGCGCCGCTGCGGACAATCTCAAGCGCGTCTCGCTGGAACTGGGCGGCAAGTCGCCGTTGATCCTCTTCGACGATGTGGAGAACCTCGACGCCGCCGCCGAAGCTGCGCTGTGGGCGATCTTCAGCAACAGCGGACAGAACTGCGTCGCCGGTTCGCGCCTCTTCGTGCAGGCGGGCATCTATGACGCTGTGCTGGCTCGGCTGGCGACGCGGGCGCAGCAACTGATCGTGGGGCCTGGTCTCGATGCGGCGACCGAGCTGGGGCCGCTGATTTCCGCTGAGCAACTGGCGCGCGTGCAGCGCTACATCGAGGCGGGCAAGCGTTCTGGCGCAACACTGGTCACCGGCGGCGAGCGGCTGGGCGGACGGCTGGCGAGTGGCTATTTCCTGGCGCCGACGATCTTTGCACAGGTCGCCGACAACGCCGCCATTGCCTGCGAGGAAATCTTCGGCCCCGTGTTGTCCGTGTTCCGCTTCGAAGATGAGGAGGAGGTCATCACGCGCGCCAACGCCTTGCCTTTCGGACTGGCGGCGGGCGTATGGACGCAACACCTGGGGCGGGCGCATCGCATGGCGGCGCGCCTCAAAGCGGGCGTGGTCTGGATCAACACCTACGACTGGTTCGATCCGGCTGTGCCTTTCGGCGGCATGGGTGAAAGTGGGGTCGGGCGCGAGCTGGGGCGGCAGGTGATGGAAGCGTACACGGAACTGAAAGCGGTTTGGGTGAAGGTGGAATGATGGAATTGACACTGCGCGACAAAGTGGCGTTGGTGACAGGCGGCGGCTCCGGCATCGGTCAGGCGATTGCCCTGGCTTTTGCCGGGGCTGGCGCGGCGGTGGCGGTGGTGGGGCGCACGCCGGCGAAGCTCAACGCCGTCGCCAACGAGATCCGGCGCAGTAGCGGGCGGGCGATAGCCGTCCCCGCCGATGTCAGCCGAAGCGATGAAGTGGCGGCGGCCGTGGCGAGTGTCGTCGCTGCCTTCGGCGGGTTGGATCTCCTGGTCAACAGCGCCGGTTTCAGCCCGTCGGGTCGCGTCACCGACATCAGCGAGGCGGAGTGGGACGAGTGCCTTGCCGTCAATCTGCGCAGCGTCTTTCTCGGCGCGCGGGCGGCGATCCCGCACATGCAGCGCCGCGGCGCTGGCGTCATCCTCAGCGTGGCGGGCACCTTCGGCTTGCGCGCGGCGGCGAACAAAGCCGCCTACTCCACCGCCAAAGCCGGGGTGATTAACCTGACGCGCGCTATTGCCCTCGACTATGGGCAGGATCGCATCCGCTGCAACGTGATCTGCCCTGGCTACGTCGATACGCCATTGACAGCCGGCGTTCCACCGGCTGAGCGTGATGCGTTTCTGGCGGCGACGCAGCCATTGCCTGGCGTGATCCAGGCTAACGACGTGGCGGCGCTGGCGGTCTATCTTGCCTCCGACGCAGCGCAGATGATCACAGGACAGGTCTTCGTGATCGATGGCGGGCAACAGGCGGGGCTGCACCGAGCATAATTGATCTGCGCTGGCGTAAATTCAGTGAACTTGCAGCCTCTTGACCGCATTGATTCTTGGATTGGCTCCTCCGTCGCTACCCGTCACGGGTCATGCGTCACCATTCACGCGTGACTCGCAACGCATGACTTGTTGACACCTAGCGAGCGATAACGCTCACGTACACTCACATCTGCACTCACATCTGGTTGCAGCAGGCGGATCGGCAATTTTCTCTTTCCTTTGTGGCTTGCCGGTCGTCTGTGGTATAATTTCGCCGGAACGGATGTTCGGTTGCATCTTCTGGGAAATATTGGCATGGCAACCAAATCAACCAGGCGTGGGAAACCAACGAAAAAGCCAGCGCCGCGGTCGAAGTCGGCGGCGCGGCGCAAGTCTGGCGGCAGCGATATGCAGCAGATGAGCCGCGCTGTCTTTCGCCCTGAGGTGGGCGGTGTGCTGCTGGTGTTGCTGGCGATCTTCACGCTGCTGAGCCTGCTGACAGCCAGTCGCGGTCAACTCACCGGCGGCTGGATTGACCTGTTGACTGCGTTTTTTGGCGTCGGCGTATGGGGTGTTCCCTTTGTGTTGGGCGGCGTTGGGCTATGGATGGTAATACGCACCGTCGATCAGGCGCCTGACCTGGCATGGCAGCGCCCGACCGGGGCGCTGATATTGTTTGTGAGCCTGATCACGGCGTTGTCGTTGCTGCTGGAGCCGGCAGTGCGCGTGCGTGCTGCCAGCGAGGGGGATGCAGGCGGGCAGGTGGGGCTGCTGCTGGCGGATGCGCTGGAGCGCACGCTGAGCCGGCCGGGCGCCTGGGCGTTTATCACTTTTCTGCTCATATCAGGCATCGTGCTGGTTTTCGACCGCGCCCTGCTTGCGGCATGGTATGGCCTGCGGGAGCCGCGCAGCGCATCACCCTTGAGCGAGGGTTCGCCGCCACTGGCAACTGCACCTGCACAACTGCCGTGGTGGCGGCGCCTTTTCACGCCGCCGCCTGCGCCGCCAGCGGCGCCGGTGTTCACGCCGCCGCCTGCCGCCAACCTCGTGCGCCCGGAGGCGCCGCCAACCAGCCATAGCAAGCCCGCAACGCCTGTCGCCAATGCCGCGCCTGCGCGGGCAGTGGGGCCAAACCTGCCGTTGACCAAACCGATCGAGGAGCTGGAGCGTCGTCCGGCGCACATCGTCGGCGGCGCCACCGACTGGAAGTTGCCTGCCATCGATCAGATTCTCAGCGACTATGACCGTGTCGCCGATGACGACAATCACATCCGGATGCAGGGACGCCTGATCCAGGAGACGCTGGCGCTCTTCGGCGTGCCGGCTGACTTCGAGGGCGCGTACAAGGGGCCGTCGGTGACGCAGTATCTGATCAAGCCCGGCTATGTCGAGCGCAAGGTGGGCAACGAAGTGCAGCGCGTCAAAGTGAAGGTCTCGAAGATCGCTGCCCTTGCCAATGACCTGGCGTTGGCGTTGGCGGCGGCGAGCGTGCGCATCGAAGCGCCGATCCCTGGCACAAACTACGTCGGCGTTGAGGTGCCCAACCAGGCGGGCAATATCGTTGGCCTGAAGGAATTGATGGAGAGCGAAGCCTTCACGGAGAAGAAGCGCACCCTCCCCATTGCCCTCGGCGAGGATGTCAAGGGGCAGCCCATCATCGCCGACCTGGCGCGGATGCCCCACCTGCTGATCGCCGGCGCCACCGGGTCGGGCAAGTCGGTCTGCATCAACTCGATCATCGCCTGTCTGCTGCTGACGCATACGCCGGACAGCCTGCGCCTGCTCATGATTGACCCCAAGATGGTCGAACTCAGCGTCTACAACGGTATTCCACATCTCTACGGTCCGGTCGTCACCGAAGTGGACAAAGCCGCGGGCGTGCTTTTCTGGGCGGTCAAAGAAATGGAGCGGCGCTACACGCTCTTTTCCAAAGCCAACGCCCGCGACCTGCCGCGTTACAACGCCTATCTGGAAAAGAACGGCGAGAAGCCGCTGCCCACCATCGTCGTGATCGTCGACGAGATGGCCGATTTGATGATGGCCGCACCGGAGGAGGTGGAGAAGCACATCTGCCGGCTGGCGCAGATGGCGCGTGCGGTTGGCATCCACCTGATCATTGCCACACAGCGCCCCTCGGTGGATGTCATCACCGGTTTGATCAAAGCCAACTTCCCTTCGCGCATTGCCTTCGCCGTCACCAGCCAGATCGACAGCCGCGTCATCCTGGACATCCCTGGCGCAGAGCGACTGCTCGGGCGCGGCGATATGCTCTTCATGGCGCCGGATGCGTCGAAACTGGAGCGCATCCAGGGCACGTTGGTCACCGATGAGGAGATCGGCAAGTTGGTGCGCTACTGGCGCAACATCAACACGCTTGACGGTTTCAAGCCTGCCGCGTCCACCGCCTTTGACTTGCCTGGCGCCTCCATCGCGACGGGAGCGACATCGCCGCGCACCGAGGCAGGCGCTGTGACGCCGCCGCCCGGCGCGCCGATGAGCCAGCCGCCCTTGTTCGAGCAGATCGAGCAGCTACGCGCCGCCGAAGCGCGCGATGAGTTGTTCTATGTGGCGGTCAATATCGTGCGGGAGCACGGGCGCGGTTCGGTCAACCTGTTGCAGCGCAAGTTGCGCATTGGCTACACGCGCGCAGCGCGCCTGGTCGAGCAGTTGCACGAAGCGGGCGTCCTGGGACCCGATTTGGGGGCGGGGCGCGGGCGTGAGTACACCGGCGACGACGGCCCGGCGACGCCGCGCACAGTCGACGCCGACGCGCCCAGCCGCGTCTGGGAGGACGCCCCCGCCGACGCCGCCCCCGCCGACGCCGCGTTCGACGCGGACTTCGACACTGACTTTGACGCAGCGGAGGTTGCAGATAACGATGAAGACGGAGGCGGGCGCGCCTGGGATGAAGACCCACCCTGGGATGAAGACGACAGCGCACCGCCGCCTGCCAGCCCGGCGTCATCCACTTCACCGCCACCCGCAGGGCCGCGTCCTGCTGCCCCGCCCACGGTGTGGTTTTGAGGAGCGAGATGTGTTGAGCTGATTGCTCATGGCGTCAGGCGTCAAGCGTCATGAGTCACGAGTCGTTCAGATTGACGCCTGACTCGTGACGGCTGACTCGTGCACCTGGCGAGCCATCAAACTATTGAACCCTTGAATCTTCGTGAGGTCATCTGATGTACGATCTGATCATCCGCAACGGGGCGATTATCAACAGCGACGGCATCGTCAACGCCGACCTGGCGATCCAGGATGAGCAGATCGCCGCAATTGGCATTGGGCTGGCCGGACGCCGGGTCATCGATGCTGACGGCTGCTATGTGATTCCCGGCGCCATCGACCCACATGTTCACCTGCAAATGCCGCTGGCAGGGCGCGTCAGTTCTGACGACTTCCGTACCGGCACGATCGCAGCAGCATGCGGCGGGACAACCACTGTGATCGATTTTGTCGAGCCACAGCCTGAGCAGTCAATGCTGGCTGCACTTGCCCTGCGCCGCGCCGAAGCCACCGACAAGGTTGCTATCGACTTTGGTCTGCACATGACCATCCCGACCTGGCACGCCACGACGCCGCACGCGCTTGACGAGGCGCCTGCCGCGGTCGCTGCTGGCTGTCTCACGTTCAAGATGTACCAGGCTTACCAGGGCATGATTCTCGACGACGTGGCGCTGTTGCATGCGTTGCGGGCGGTGGCGGAGGCCGGCGGGCGCACGGTGCTCCACAGCGAGACCGGCCCCGTGCTCGAGGTGTTGCGTGCAGATGCGTTGGCGGAAGGACACATCGAACCGATCTGGCACGCCTACACACGCCCAGCGCCGCTCGAGGCCAGCGCCGTTCATCGCGCCGCCGAATTGGCCGACCTGGCCGGCTGCCCGCTCTACATCTTCCACGTGGGTTGCCAGGAAAGCGTTTGGGAGATCGCCCAGGCGCGGGCGCGCGGCATCGACATCTGGGGCGAGACCTGCCCGCAGTACTTGCTGCTCACGGCTGAGGAGCATCTGGGTGGACTCAACGGCGAGTTGTATGTGTGTGCGCCGCCCCTGCGCAGCCATGAGGACAACCAACTGCTCTGGCAGGCGCTGGCGCAAGATGACCTGCAAGTTGTCAGCACCGATCATTGCCCGTGGACTGCTGACGAGAAACGCCAGCCCGACTTCACCTTGATCCCGGGCGGTGTGCCCAGCATCGAGGCGCGGCTGGCGCTGGTGCATCACTTCGGCGTCAACCAGGGCATGCTGACGCCGGAGCGATGGGTGCAGGTCTGCGCCACCAACGCCGCCCGCTGGATGGGACTGGAGCGCAAAGGCCGCCTGGCGCCCGGCTGCGACGCCGATGTCGTGATCTTCGACCCGGAGCGGGTCAAGTATATCGCACCTGACACCTTGCACGAGCGCGCCGGCTGGACGCCCTACGAGGGCATGGAAGTCACCGGCTGGCCACGCACCGTTCTCCTGCGCGGCAAGGTCATCGTCGAGGACGAGCAGTACGTCGGCCATCCTGGCGATGGGCGCTTCGTCGCGCGTAGATAATCTCCATGCCCCAATCTCTGCAACTGGAGATTGGAGCGTCTCACCACAACGCCCACAACTTGTCACACACGCGCTTTCTCTTCCGTTCCTCCGTTATGGTCATGGCGCTCAACGGCGTCAGCCGGCTGACAGGCTTCGCCAAGCTGTTGCTGATGACGCGCACCTTTGGCATCGGCGATGCAGCGGATGCGTACGCCGCGGCCAACCAACTGCCGGAGCTGCTCTTCGCCATGCTGGCGGGCGGAGCAGTGGCGGCGGCGTTCATCCCCGTCTACACCGCATTGCTGGCGCGACGTGACGCCGCGTCGGCGGCGCGCTTCGCCAACACGATCGTCACGTTGACAGCGGCGGCGCTGGGTGGGCTAGGGCTGCTCGTGGTCGTTGGCGCCCCGTGGATCACAACGCATCTGCTCACGCCCGGCTTCCCGGTTGAGCAGCAGGCGTTGACCGCACGGCTGGTGCAGGTTCTGATGGTGGCGACCTTCTTCTTCGCCCTCGGCAGCGTCTACGCCAGCATCCTCCAGGCGCATGATCATTTCTTCGCACCGGCGTTGGGCGGCATCCTCATCGACCTGGGGCAGATCGTCGGGATTGCGTTGCTGGCGCCGCAGCTTGGCATTGTCAGCGCTGCATGGGGATTGACGGGCGGCGCCGTGATGATCCTGGCGGTGCAGGCGCCTTTTCTGTGGCGGCTGCGGCTGGACAACCAGCCGGCGTTGGCGTTGCGCACCGACGGCATGAGCGAGATGGCGCACCTCTTCTGGCCGCGCCTGGTGACGATGGGCGCAGGTCAGGCGGTCGATCTGGTGGTGGTGCGGTTGGCGTCGGGGCTGGCGCCAGGCAGCATGTCCGCCTATTTCTACGCCGTGCTGATCATGGCGTACATGCCGCGCGGCCTCTTTGCACAGGCCATCGCCACTGTGATCTTCCCAACGATGGCGCGCCAGTACAACAGCGGCGATCTGGCTGGCTTGCGGGCGACGACCACGGCAGGGCTGCGCGCCACGCTCTCGCTCGTCATCCCGGCGGCGGTCGGGATCAGCGCACTGGGATTGCCGGGGATGCGCTTTCTCTTTCCCGGTGAGGAGCTGGACGGCGCGGCGTTGATCATGGTCTTTACGCTGACTGTCATCCTCGGTGTGCGCCTGGTCAGCGACGCCAGTGTCGACATTCTCTCGCTGGCTTTCTATGCGCGCCATAATACGCGCCTGCCGATGATTGCCAGTGTGCTATGGATGGCGGCTGTCTTCGGCATGAGCTATATGCTTGTCGAGCCGTTGGGCATTTACGGGCTGGCATGGGCGTCGGCGCTGGCGGCATTGGGGCTGGCGATAGCTCTCCTGGTGGTTGTCAGGCGGAGCAGTCACGGCGTCGATGGTCGTGCATTGTGGCAGACAACGGTGCGCACGGTGGCGGCTTCGTTGGCGATGGCTGGGGTGGTGCGCGGGCTTGCTACACTCGACCTGCCGTCGTCGGTCTTTGTGATCGCAGCCATCGGCGCGGGCGCAGTGGTCTATACTGCGCTCTATCTTGCCCTGGGCGGGCGCGAGCTGATCGACCTGCTGCGAGGGCGCACTTCAAGTTGAGGACATCCAGCGCAGGTCATCGCCACCGGCGTGCCATCGGCGCCCCGTCCCGCTGGAGGCGATGACCTGCTCCGGTGACTGCACTGGGTGTAACGCGTGGCTGCCGACCGGCGAATCCTGCTGACGCACCGACAACCAGGCAGGATCAGAACAGCGACACTCCGGGAACGTTTCGCCCGGTTGATCGGCGCTCCTGGTTTGACAGCCCGGCGCGAGTGATTGAAAATGAATCTCAAATAGCCAGGTTCATTTTTCGCCGGCGCCCACAAAGAACGGCGCCAACAAGGATAGGTCAATGCTATGGATCCACTCTTACTTTCGCGCGTCCAGTTTGCCCTGACCGCCAGTTTTCACTTCATCTATCCGCCTCTGTCGATGGGGCTGGGGTTGCTCCTTGTGCTCATTGGCGTCAACTACCTGCGCACACGCGACCCAAAGTGGCGCCAGCTCTCCTTCTTCTGGGTGAAGGTCTACGGCCTGGTCTTTGCGGTTGGCGTCGCCACTGGCATCGTCCAGGAGTTCGAGTTTGGCACCAACTGGCCGGCGTACTCGCGCTTTGTCGGCAACATCTTCGGCAGCCTGTTGGCGGCGGAGGGCGTCTTTGCCTTCTTTCTGGAAGGCGGCTTTCTGGGGCTGATGCTCTTCGGCGGCAACCGGCTCGGTCCGCGCATGTGGCTGCTGGCGATCTTCATGGTGGCCTTTGGCGCGCATTTCAGCGCGCTCTGGATTCTGATGGCGAACTCCTGGATGCAGACCCCCGCCGGCTATGTCGTTGCGCAGACGCCAATGGGAACACAGGCTTTCATGACTGATTTCGGCGCGACGGTCTTCACGCCCTCCTTTCTGCCGCGGCTCTGGCACACCTGGGTGGCGTCGTGGATGACTGGCGCTGCGTTGATGCTGAGCGTGGGGGCGTGGTTCCTGCTGCGCGTCAAGCAGCACACCGAGTTGGGCAAAGCTACGATCCGCGTGGCGCTGCCGGTCTTTGTCATCTTCAGCATCCTGCAGGCGCCGCTCTTTGGCGCGCGCCAGGCTGAAAATGTGACCCAAAATCAACCGGTAAAGCTGGCCGCCATGGAAGGCATCTGGGAGGATACGACCTGCGCGCCGATGACAGTGGTCGGCTGGATCGATGAAGCCAACCACACGACCTACGGCATCAAGATTCCGTGCCTGCTCAGTTTTCTGGCCTACGGCGACATCAACGCAACGGTGCAGGGGTTGAACTCCTTCCCGGCGGACACGTGGCCGCCGTTGCAGATCACTTTCCAGGCGTACCACCTGATGATCAACCTGGGGATGGTTTTCATCGGCATCGGGCTGCTGGCTGCGTTCTTCTTTTTCTGGGGGCGACGGCTCTGGCGCAGCACCTTGCTGCTGTGGGTTCTCGTGTCGACGATCTTTCTGGCCGAAGTCGCCACCATTGTCGGCTGGTGGACGGCGGAATTTGGTCGCCAACCGTGGATTGTCTGGGGGCTGCTGCGCACGGTCGATGCCGGGTCGCCGGTGCTGCTGGGTTACCAGGTGCTGATCTCCAACGGCATGTTCATCGCACTCTACGCCATTCTCTTCCTGTTGTTCATCTTCCTGCTCAATGAGAAGATTCAACACGGGCCAGATCCGTTGGAGTCGATGGAGGAACGCCCTGTGAACGCCTTGCCCGACACGTTCCGTGAAATTTTCCGCCGCCAGGCGCGTGCATAGGAGAGAGCAAGTATGTGGCTCAACGTTGTTTGGTTTGCGCTCTTTGTCGTCATCATCACCGGTTACTTGATCATGGATGGCTTCGACCTGGGCGTCGGCATCCTGCATCCCTTTCTGGCGCGCAACGATGAGGAGCGCCGCGTCTTTCTCAACAGTATTGGCCCGGTGTGGGATGGCAACGAGGTGTGGCTGGTGCTCGGCGGCGGCGCCCTCTTTGCCGCTTTCCCGCTTGTCTATGCCTCGCTCTTTTCGGGCCTCTACATTGCGATGATGCTCGTGCTGCTGGTGCTGATCCTGCGCACGGTTGCCATCGAGTTCCGCAGCAAGCGCCCATCGCCGGCGTGGCGCAGCTTTTGGGACTGGGTCTTCTTCGCCGCGTCAGCGGGCATTGCGCTGTTGCTCGGCGTCGCCTTTGGCAACATCCTCGATGGGCTGCCCATCGCCGCCGACGGCTACATCCGCGCCAACCTCTATGATTTGTTGACGCCCTACGCGCTGCTGGTCGGTGTGACGACCATCTTTATGTTGGCAACGCACGGCGCCATCTACCTGAGCATGAAGGCCAGCGGTGCGCTGCTCGACCGCGTCAAGCGGTGGGTGCCGCGGCTGATGGTCAGCTTCTTCGCCCTCAACACCGTGCTCGTTGGGGTGACAGCCCTGGTGCATGAGGCTGTCTCTGATCGCTACTGGCAGCAACCGTGGCTCGTGATCCTGCCGGGTGCGGCGCTGCTTTCGGTGATCGTGGCGTGGTTGATGGTGCGCCGCCAGCGCTACTTTGTCGCTTTTCTCTTTTCCGCAGCGATGATTGCTGGCCTGCTGATCTCGGTGGCGGTTGGGCTTTTCCCCAATCTGCTGGTGTCGACGCTCAACCCCGCGTATAACCTGACGGTTTTCAACGCCGCTTCGCAGCCAAACACGCTGACTGTCATGTTGATCATGGCGTTGATCGGGATGCCCTTTGTGCTGCTCTACACCGCCGGCGTCTACTACATCTTTCGCGGGCGGGTGCAGATCGGGCCGAACAGCTATTGAGCGTGATGCCAGGAGCAAGCCTCACCGCACGTCTGCTCGCCCACAATCCTGTCGCGCGCCGGTTGCTCGTCTGGGCGACCGGCGCTGGCCTGGTGGCGGGCGCCGTGCTCGTGGTGCAGGCGTGGTTGATTAGCGTGGTCGTCGATGCTGTTTTTTTGCGCGGGCAGATGCTGGCGCAGGTGACGCCGTTGCTGGCCGCGCTGGCGGCGAGCCTGCTGGTGCGCAGCGTTGCCCTTTACGCTGAAGCAGTGCTGGGGCAACGCGCAGCCAACGAACTCAAGCAGACGCTGCGCCAACGCCTCACCACCCGCCTGATTCAGCTTGGCCCACTGCCATTGCGCAACGAACGCGCCGGCGAGCTGGTCAACACCGTCAGCGAAGGTGTGGAAGCTCTCGATGCTTTCGTCGCTCTCTTTCTCCCTGCCCAGGCGCTCGCTGTGCTGCTCACGATCTTTGTCCTGCTCGCCGTGCTGATCCTTGACCCCTGGACCACGCTTGTCTTGCTCTTTGCTGCGCCCATGCTCCTGTTCATGCTGGCGCTGATCGGCGGCCGCGCCAGAAGCCTGACCGAACGTCGTTTCCACGAGCTCAGTTGGATGAGTGCGTTCTTTCTCGATATGCTGCAGGGGTTGCCGACGCTCAAGCTGTTTGGGCGCAGCCAGGAGCAAGCCGAAACGATTCGGCGCGTCAGCGCACACTATGGCAAGACCACGATGGAGGTGTTGGCGACGGCTTTCCAGACATCGCTGGTGATGGAGTGGGCGGCGACTGCAGCGACGGCGCTGGTCGCGCTGGAGGTCAGTTACCGGTTGATGGCGGGGCAGCTTGTCTTTGCGCCGGCGTTGGCGGTGCTGCTGTTGACGCCCGAATTTTTCCTGCCGCTGCGCACGTTGGCGATCCGCTACCACGCCGGTGCGGCGGGCAAGGCGGCCGCACAGCGCATCCTGAATCTGCTGGACGCAGAGCCGGCAACTGCTTTGGTGCAAAGCCGCCCTGATGCAGTGACGCGCCACGAGGACCACTCACCGAGCGCGGCCCCTGAGCATCCTCCGGTTGGGGCGTCTGTGCGCCAGCGTGCTTCCGACGCTGCTCACTCACCCCCGGCGATCCGTTTCGACCGCGTGACCTTTGCCTACGATGACCGGCTGGCGCTGCGTGACTGCTCCTTCACCATTGCGCCGGGCAGCCGCGTGGCTCTGGTCGGCGCCACCGGCGCCGGCAAGAGCACCGTTGCCGCCCTGCTGCTGCGCTTTGCCGAGCCCCAGCAGGGCGCCATTTGGATCGGCGCCGCGCGCCTGTCCGCGCTTGACCCGGCGCAGTGGCGGGAGCAGGTGGCGTGGGTTCCGCAACATCCGTATCTCTTCCAGGGTGCGGTGCTCGACAATCTGCGTCTGGTGCGCCCCACTGCGTCGCTGCTGGAGGTGAGCGCCGCCGCCGAAGCTGCCGGCGCTCACGCCTTCATCATGGCGCTGCCACAGGGCTACGATACACCTATTGGCGAGCAAGGGGTGCGACTCAGCGGCGGGCAGCGACAACGGCTGGCGCTGGCGCGCGCTTTCCTCAAAGACGCGCCGCTGTTGATCCTGGATGAAGCCACCAGCCATCTCGACGCCGGGAATGCACGGTTGATCCGCGACGCCGTTGAGCGCCTGACCGCGGGCCGCACAGTGGTGATCATCGCACACCGGCTGGAAGTGGCCGCCGCTGCCGACCAGGTGATCGTGCTGGAGCAGGGGCGCGTCGTCGAGAGCGGCGCACACGCCGAGTTGCTTTCCCGCAACGGACACTACCGCCAGTTGGCTGCCTCCCTGGCTGGAGGCGTATGGTGACGACCGCGATTCCTGCGCAACGCCAGCGAACGTTGTTGCGCTTGCTGGCGTTTCTGCGCCCGTTCGGCTGGTGGGTGGCGGCGGGCATTTTGCTTGGCTTTGCTACAGTTAGCTCCAGCGTCGGGCTGATGGCAGTCTCGGCGTATCTGATCTCCAAAGCTGCCGTCGCTGTGGACGTGACCCAGCTTGCGTTGGCGATCGCAGGCGTGCGTCTCTTTGCCCTCACGCGGGCGCTCTTCCGCTACGGCGAACGCTATGTCACCCATCTGGCGACCTTTCGCATCTTGACGGTGCTGCGCGTCTGGTTCTATCGCGCCATTGAGCCGCTGGCGCCGGCGCGCTTGCAGCAGGTGCATAGCGGTGATCTGCTGGCGCGCATCGGCGCCGACATCGAAACGCTGGAAAATTTCTATGTGCGCGTTGTGGCGCCGCCGATCAGCGCTGTGCTCGTCACTGTCTTTGCCGCTGTGCTGCTCGGTGCGTTCGATGTGTGGCTGGGCGTCGCATTGGTGGGCTTTCTGGCGTGGACAGGCGGCGTGTTGCCCTGGGTCAGCCGCCGTCTCAGCCGCCAGGCCGCCGGGGCCGCTATCAGCCACCGTAGCGCACTGCACGTGGGGCTGGTGGACATGGTGCAGGGAATGGCTGATCTCGTTGCGTATGGGCAGGCTGAAGCACAGCAGGCGCGTGTGTTGGTGCAAAGTGCGGCGCTGCATCAGGCGCAGCAGCGACTGGCGGAGGTGCGCGGTTTGGCCAGCGCGCTCACCGCGCTCTTCACCGGGTTGGCCGGTTTGATCATGCTCTGGCTGGGAATTCCACTGGTGACGACTGGGCAACTGGCGGGCGTCTATCTGGCGTTGCTGCCGCTGACGGCGATGGCGGCGTTCGAGTGCGTCCAGCCGCTGAGCCAGGCGTGGCAGATGTTGGAGGCAAGCGAGGCCGCCGCGCGCCGCCTGTTTGCGCTGGTCGATGCGCCGCCAGCCGTCGTCGATCCGCCCACACCTGCGCCTGCTCCTGTCGGCGCCAGCCTGGATGTGCGCGATCTGCGCTTCCGCTACCCCGCAGCCACAGGAAGCTATGACCCCTTTGACCCAATGGCGCAAGTGGGCAGCGGCAGCGCGCCGGGCGATGCGTGGGTGCTGGATGGGCTCACGTTTTCGCTGCGCGCGGGGCAACGCCTTGCCATCACGGGCGCCAGCGGCGCCGGTAAATCCACGCTGATTGCATTGCTGCTGCGCTTTTGGGATGTTCCGCCCGGATCGATTTGGGTGGACGGTCGTGACCTGCGCGCCTACGCCGCCGCCGACGTGCGCGACCTGTTTGCGGTCGCACCGCAATCGCCCTACCTCTTCCACACCACCATCCGCGACAATCTGCTTGTCGCCAACCCGGACGCCAGCGATGCTGAGCTCGCCGCTGCCTGCCGCGCCGCTCAGCTCGAGGAGTTCATCGCCGCATTGCCGGCAGGGCGCGACACCCTGCTTGGCGACAATGGCCTGACGCTGAGCGGCGGCGAACGGCAGCGGCTGGCGATTGCCCGCGCCCTGCTCAAGCCGGCGCCGATTCTGATCCTCGACGAGGCAACGGCGCATCTCGATGGCGTCACGGCGGCACGCGTCTGGCAGGCGCTGGAACCGTACATGGCGGGGCGGATCGTGCTGATCTTCGACCACAGCCCGCTCGCCCTGGCTCACGCTGACGCAGTCGTGCGGATTGGGTGAGGGGCGGCGGTGGGGTCGTGTTTCGTGTCTCGTGTCTTGTGTTGCGTGGCGGGTGTGTGCGTCTCCTCGCATCAGGCGCCGGGTGCGAGCAACTCCACGGTCAGCGGCGCGTCGACGGACAGACGCACGCCCTCATCCAGGCGCAACTTTCCTGCGGCGTACGTGAAGGCGACTGCGGCTGCGCCGACGTGAACGGAGCGTACGGTGCACTCCTCCGGCAGGCGCAGCGTGGTGAGGTCAAGGCGTCCAGAACACAAGCGCACTTCGGCGCGCGTGGGCGTCAGTTCGAACTCGCCCCAGCCGCTGTCCAGCGACCAGAAGCAGCGGAAGCAGCCATCGATCAGGCGCACGGGGCGGAAGCCGATCTCCTGGCGCACCATGTCGAACTGAAAGCCAGCAAAGGCGTTGAGCAGCGCGTAGGAAGCCATCGAGCGCGCGTAGTTGCTACCGCACTCGAACTCGTTCCACGGGTTGCGCCGCTCGCCATCATAGCGCCGCCGCAGCGCTTCCACGCAGATCATGCCCTCATCGACCAGCCCATTCATGATCATGTGGCTGGCGGCGGCGTACTCAAAGCCGTTCATCGTTTCCTGTGAATAGGGCGCCGGGATCGTCGGTTTGGTGGCGCCCGCAGGCCAGGCGCAGATGACCAGGCCGCCTTCGTCGTTGAGACAATAGATGCGACACGGGTTATAGACCTCGCCCATTACCGGGATGAAGTTGTGTTTGAAGATGGCGGCGCTGGCGGCGCGCACCTGCGCCGGGTCGAAGATGTCGCCCAGTCCATAGAGGCTGGCGTGCCACTGTCCCAACACCTGGTCGATGCTCGACCCTTCGCCGATCTGGTACTTGATCTCCTGATGCTCCTCGTCCCAGTACGCCTCCAGCGTCGAGCCGCCCATCAGTACCAGTTCGTCTTGTGCAAACGCCTCGACGATGCTGCGGTCGTGCAGGTCGATGCGCTGGATGTAGTACTCGCCGTTGAAGAGGTTGGCGTCCGCCCACGCCTTGCCGCGCGTGAAGATCGCCCGATACTCGGCGGCGGCGGCCGCGTCGCCCAGATGCTCCGCCATCTCGGCGCCAGCTTTGAGCGCAGCCAGGTACATGCCGGTGAGCCAGGAGTTCGGCCCGAAGAGCTCCATGTCCAGCGTGTGATGCTGGCGTCCCCACAACACGCCGGTCTTGTCGGGGTCCCAGCGATCCTCGTTGTTGGGATGCCAGGCGAACTCAAGCGACTGCTTGACGGCGGGCCAGAGCGTGCGCAGCCACTCGCTGTCGCCGCAAATCTTCCAGTCGCGGTAGGTCTTGAGCACGCCGCCGAACTGGCCGTCGGCGCACGGTCGGAAGCCCCACAGCCCCACGCCCAACGGCAGTTGCAGACGGAAATCCATGCCGCCATCGTGGCGCAGGTTATAGCGATAGTCGGCGACGCGCATCGAACGCTCCAGCGCCGGGAAGAGGAAAGGCACGGCCTGCTGGTAATTCCAGACGTGCGTGCAGCTGCCTTCACAGCAGCCGGCGTCGACCTGGCAGCCTTCCCAGCCATAAAGCGTGCCGTCCTCCAGCCGCAGCACCGTGGGCGATTTGAGGATCGCCAGGTTGGAGGAGATGGCGTCGATAGCAGCGGGCGGCAGGCTGGAGGCAAAGAGCGCCTGCTGAAAACGGGCGGTTTCGGCGTAAAGGCGATCCCATTGCTCAAAGGCGTAACGGGCGCTGGCTTGCGAATCGGGCCAAAGGGTGGCGTAGTAGTTCTTCCACGTGCGGTTGACGCCGGGCAGCAGCTTCTGGTCGCGCTTCCAGTAATTTTCGCAGACCGGAAAATTCCAGGCGATCACAAAGCGCACCCGGCGCGATTCGCCCGGCGCCAGCCGCACATGCACCGCTAGCAGCCCTTCGTTGCCTTCGCCAGCGCGCGCCAGCGGATAGGTGCGATTGTGAAACGGTCCGCCCGCTGTGAAGTCTCTCCAGTAGACCTCCAGACTGTCGAACCAGACCCCGCGAAACCAGTATTCCTGCCAGCTCAGCGTCGCCTCGTTGCTGATCCCCGCGTCGGTTGCCAACGTCAGGTCGCCGTAGAGCGTCGTCCCTGGCTCGACGCCGTCGGAGGTGAGGTGTAGCGCGTGTCCCCACGCGCTGGCGTGGACGGCGTTGCGATTATTGGCGGGCAGCGGGTTGCGCAGCACACCCACGAGCGTGTAGTCAAGCGTCTGGTCAGTCGTATTGGTGAGCGTGTACTCGAAGAACGCCGCGGGGAGGCTCGAATCGTGGTCGTTCAGCGGGATCAGCGGACTGAAGGCGCGCAGCGTCACTGCGCCCGGAAAGTGTGCATCGCCGAAGGTCAGCGTTGCGATCGGGAATTCGCCGCGGAACTCGACCGTCTTGAAGTGCGGCAGACCGGTGAGATACTCGCGGCGCGGCCCCCAGCCAAAACTCTGAAAGTGCGGCGCGTGCAGGTCGCCTTGATAGGGTGGGTGCAGATCGCCGTGCAGCACGCGTGCGTCAAGCACCTTGCCATCCACTTCAGCGCGCACAGCAAAGTGCGAAAAGCCGTTGACGCTGCCTTTGTTGGGGCGGTTGAAAATCTCCCAGTCGATCAGGCGACCATTGCCGGCCAGCCCAACTGCGCCCGCACCAATGCCGCCGAGCGGAAAGCTGATCTGGGTGGTCCTGGCGTCGCGGTAGATGAAGCTGGTCATGAGGCGCCTCCTGTGGTGTGGGCTGGTTGCAAAACTACATTCGATACGTTGGATTGGGAGCGTCTGGCAGGAAACACTCGAAACTTGTGAATCAGCGGCCGAATCACTGTAGACATTAGAACGGTGCGACTTCCAACCAGTTCAGCCAAGAGCACATCGGGCGATACCTGACGGTGTAGTTCTATAAGTGCTTTCACCATATCTGGGTAACGTCAACAGAAACAACCGCCTGACATCTCCACAACGGCAAGCCGATTGCACCGCGCAAGCGTAGTGTCAATCAGATTCTCACCCTGGTCGTTGGTCACCATATCGACTGAATAGTCATGGGTTCATCGATTCTGAGTGTGCAACCAGGAGACAGTTGTTGACAACAAACAGCGCAAAGCAAGCTGGTAAAATCAGGAGCAACCCCAGACTCACATAGCTGACGCAAAACGCAAGAAGCACCGCCAGTGCAGCCAGTCCTAATGTGTTAACTACATACCGCGCTGACAAGATCACACTGTTTTGCAGCGCGTTCGTTACGGGTGCATCGAACAATGCGAGCAGTGGGAGCGCATAGATGGTCACGCTCATCAGGATCAGGCAACCGAGTAGAATGAGCAACACCCAAGCACCTGATGCCAATGGCGTCAGGCCATCATTTGGCGAGAGTGCGAACCAGAGTGTAGCTGAAAGCGGGAATGCACCGATCGCGCCTAAGCGCAGGCTGTCCAGCCAACGATGACGAAAGCCGAAAAGGAGGAGACCTGTGCTGCCCGGATAACCGCGTGCGAGCCACCCTTCATAAGCCAACAGTCCCACCCACGCTGGCGTAACCAGACCGACGCAGCAGAGCAACGCAAGCCAGGGTAGTCCAAGCACAAACAGGACAAAGCCAGGCGCAGAGGCGATACTAAAGAAGGTCGCTCCTAACAAGACTCGTGGCAGATTCTCCCATAGCTGCACGGCTGTCAATGGAAGATAGGTGCGTGAGTTCAGTTCAGCCCATCTTACCTGTTCCTCAGGTGTTCGTGTGAGATGCGATGGCAGGCTTGGCGGCATCCTATCTCTTCCACTCATCCTTTTAATCCAGTGACTGCGATGCCGCGAATGACGAAACGTTGGGCGAGCAAGAAGAACAGCAGCACCGGGAAGATCGAAATCATGACGCCTGCCAGCACATGCGCACGGTTGCCTGTGCCCATGTAGCCGTTCAGCATCACGATCGCGATGGGAAAGGTGTAGTTATCCCAGCTGCGCAAATAGAGCACTGGACCGAGAAAATTGTTCCAGGAACCCAAAAATGTGAAAATCGCCAAAGCCGACAAAGCTGGCCCGACGAGAGGTAGCGCAATCTGCCAGTACGTGCGCCAGTAGCTGGCGCCATCGATCTTGGCGGCATCGGTCAGTTCGGCAGGAATGCCCATGAATGCCTGTCGTAGCAAAAAGACGCCAAAGGCGCTTGTTGTAGCCGGAAGAATCAACGCCCAGTGACTGTCGAGTAGACCCACCATGCGAATCAATATGAAGGTGGGAATCATAATGACCGTTGCAGGCACCATTAACGAAGATAGAAACACAAAAAAGATCACGTCACGTCCAGGGTAACGCAGACGAGCAAACGAGAAGCCTGCCATCGAGCAGGTGATCAACTGGGCTATCGTGACAAGCGACGCGATCTTCAGGCTGTTCCAGAAAAACAAGAGAAAATTGATTTGAGGCGAGTTGATAACAGCCAGATAGTTTTGCCAGTGAAACGCTGTAGGCCAGAAATCTGGCGGCAACTTATACGAATCGGATGGATTGCGTAGTGATGTCGAGAGTATCCAGCTAATAGGTGCGAATTCAAGGATGGCCATGATGATTAGGAACAGCCAGATAGAAATCTCGCCGAGATAGAACCACATCGAGCGGCGAAATCGTAATGATTTGGTTGAATGAGGTGACTGTGGCGCGGCTGATTTAGACATAAAATCTCGCTTCTAGTGGCTTAATCGTAGTGCACCCAACGGCGCGATAGACGAAATTGGAACAATGTCAGTGCTATCAGGATTACGAAGAGTGTCAACGACACAGCAGCAGCATAGCCCATTTCAAAACGTTTGAAGCCGATTTCATAAATGTAGAGAACGATGATTCTGGTAGCGTCGCCAGGGCCACCGCCTGTCAACACCCAAACGTTGTCAAAAACTTGCGCCGCCCCAATCAGGGATATAATGATGGCGAAAAACGCAGTGGGAGAGATCAGCGGCAGCGTAATGTAGCGCATTCGTTGAAATTGGTTTGCGCCATCGATGGACGCTGCCTCGTAGAGAACTTCGGGGATTGCCTGTAGGCCAGCAAGATAGATCACCATCAGGAAGCCACAGGCCCGCCAGACATCAAACATCACAACAGAGACCATCGCCCAGGTCGAACTGCTCAACCATGGCACTGGTGCCAGTCCTATCTGTTGCAACAGATAGTTCACCACGCCGCGATCCTGCGTCAGCAAAAAATTCCAGACAAGCGCCAGAGACGCGGTTGTTGTAAGCACTGGGAAGAACAATGCTGTGCGCAACAGATACTTGACGATGGAGGGCATGGCGCGATTGACGCCCATTGCCAGTAGAAGCCCGAGTACATTGTTGAACAGTGTAGCGAAGACAACAAAGCGAAACGTGTTCCAGTATACATCCCTAAGCCGTGCATCACTGACGATTTGGCTCAAGTTTTGAGTCCCTATCCATGTTGGCGGCGACAATACATCATAGCGCATGAAGATCAGCACAAATGCAGCCAGAATCGGCGCAACTAAGAAGATGAAGAGCGAAACAAACGCAGGGGTAATGAAGATATATCCTGAAAGCACTTCCTGGAAACGATTGGTGCGCCATCGAGAAATCCGCCGCCTCTCTACGGTTGCAGATGCTTGATGCGGATTAACTACCGTTGTCAAAGTTGCCTCCTCACCGTGAAGCACTCTTGGCATAGTTACAAGCTAATTGCTGACATGAGTATGCCAGCTTTTGGCGTGCTGGCGCCGTAATTGAGAGCAATTACGACACAATTACGACAACTGGGTTTGCCTGGAACGGCTGGACTTCCAGATGTGGCAGATTCTGGAAGTCCAGCCTGGTCTGGATCAATCCTTAGGTCAAGTGTCAGACGTTAAGCGCCCCGGCATTGATGTCGAAAGTTCCACTTTCTTGAGATAGGTTATTGCGCACAGTCGCAGGCCATTGCGACAGTTCCAACGGTGACGCCTGCAAATGAGCTGCGCCCAGCCTGCAATTTGTCCATCTCTGCGCGCACTTCGGCGTCCGCTGCGGCCAACGCTTCCTCGACGCTCTTTTCGCCATTCCAGATTGTCTGGTAGTGGCGGTTGAGGATCGGATCAACGATGTTAAAGTTCTTGGGCGAAGGAACTGTCTTGGCATAGTCGAGAGATTCATAGAAGATTGCGGTATTGGCAGGCCCGTACTCTGCGAAAATTGGCATTTCTGCAACCGAGCGCAGCGCTGGGATGTTTCCGCCAGACTTGGTCATATCTATGGATGCATCTTTATTGGAGAGGAACTTTGTGACAGCCCATGCTTCTTCAGGCGTCTTGGTGGCAGAAGCAATTCCCCATCCATCCGTGCCAGCAACGGTCTTAATCGGTCCCGCACGGTGCGGCTGATACTGCAGATCATAGGTGGTGAAACCTTCATTCAAGGAGCCAGAAATGCACCATCGTCCACAGGTGCGCATGGCAAGATGACCGGCATGGAACTGAGCCCATTCCTCCCATCCTTGCGGATTCGGTGAGACGCGATGCTTGAGAATCAGGTCGGCCAGGAATTGCAGCGTCTCCGCCACCTTCGGATCAGTCAGGTTGGACTCTGTCCATGTATCATTCAGTGGCGAGGTATCGTTGTTGAAGTACCAGGCTGCCATGCCAAACATACCTGACCCCCAGAAGGAGTAAGCGTAGCGGTCATCGGCGTCGCCCGTGACGCTGGCGACTTTCAGACAGATGTCCAGGAAGTCTTCCCAGTTCCAATCTCGCGATGGGGGCTCAACTCCTGCCTCCTCAAAGATCGCCGTATTGTAGTACATCACCATGTTGTTCCACGAGAAGGGATACTCCATCTGCTTGCCGTCAACTTGCAACATCTCTCTTAACACGGGGTGAATGTCATTGTCTAGTATTTCCTTCTCGGCTGGATCGGCAAGGAAGTAATCGTCAAGCGGCGCAAGGATCTTCTTGTCTGTGAGCAGACCAAGTCCTTCGATAGCGATCATGATGACGTCAAGTTGTTCTCCGCCAGCAATCTGGGTCACAATGCGATCTGAGTAGCCTGCCCATCCCCCTTCGCTGATGTTGGTTTGGGTGAGCAGCAAGTCAATGTCTGGCAGTTGATCCACAGCCCGTTCAATCGCTGGTTGCCATTGATCGATCGGCATCTGTGTTGTGGCGACGATTCGCACCTTAGTTTTTGCTGGCGCCGCCTCCTCTCCATTTGATGGTGCACTGGGGATTGCGCTAGGCGCACATGCAGCAAGCAGCGCACCTGTTGAAGCGAAGGCTGTCCACCGCAGTAATTCACGGCGACTCAGTGTGCGCTTATCCATTTGCTCGTTCAGGTTTGCCATCTTTCTTTCTCCTTGTTTGCTGACAAAACACAATTACAGGGATATCCACAGTCGCAGAAACGGTCAAGGTGCTACGACTAGACTTGTTTGCTGCGTGTAGAGGCGCGGATAACCAGCTCGGATGGGACAACTTGACGTATAGGGATCTGTGCTTTGCCCTTTATCTGCGCCATCAGCGAATCAAAGGCTAAGATGCCCATTTGTTCTCGGGCGTAGTGGACGGACGTGAGAGGCGGGCTGGCGGACTCGGCGCTGGCTAAATCGTCGAATCCGATCAACGCAATGTCATCAGGCACTCGTAGACCAACTTCCTTGATAGCCTCAAGTGCACCCAATGCGGCCCGGTCACTGACAGCGAAAACTGCAGTTGGGATGTTTGGCAGGCTCAGCAGCTGTTTCATCTCTCGATACCCTTTTTGAGGATAACCGCTCGAAATGGAAGGTTGTCGATATTGTGGTGTCACCGGGACACCCAACTGCTCTGCTGCACGGAGGGCGCCCCATCGTCGATCGACCAAAGTGCGGTATTTGGGTGGCCCTTCAATCAACGCAACTCGTTTGTGACCAAGCTCGACAAGATGCTTGTAAGCCTGAAATGCGCCCCACTCATTGTCAGGCACGACAGCATGGATTGGTGCGTCAGGGATGTAGGTATCCACCAACACCAGAGGGACGCCAAGCGTTTTTAATTCAAGAGCAAGCGCATCGTTATCTGGGCATCCCCCCAGGATGATGACGCCTTGTGTTTGATTGTCTTGAACAGATTTAGGCACTTTACCCTTTTCAACCGTAGCCAGAAGCATTCCCATTCCGTATTGACGAGCCTGCGCCTCAATCTCACGTATAATTGCGCCATATATAGCTTCCGGGAAAGCCGAAAGCGATAGCTCCTCCATCATGAGCGTGAACAGTTTTGCCTTTGAGCCGTTGGGGGAGCGATTGCGCGGAGTGTAGCCTAGCCTGCTCGCCGCTTCAATAATCCGCTGTCTGGTTTCGGCTGCGACCCGTCCAGGAGATTGGAATGACAGCGACACCGTCGAGATTGAAACACCAGCAGCTTCTGCAACATCACGAACTGTTATGCGTTCTACGGGCGCAGGTTCACTCATTGCAGTGGCATCCGAAGGACATGGATATGTGGGGTGTCTTATATCGTGAAGAATAATAGCAATAGTTCGATTATTTGTCAATAGAATATTTCGAATCAATATATTTCATATTTCGATAACGATTTCGGTGAATTTTGAGTCATTGTTCGACTTTGTTTTCTTGCGGAATTCTCTGCATACGAAATTCGTTCAAATTGGGGGGATACGCTCTGGCAAAAACTGTGCTATACTCCAATCACGCCGTTTGTTGTGGCTGGCCCCAATCCAGCCTTCGGGGGACAACAGACGG
>Ga0272446_1002716_pt1 | contig 23537 bp, 16 predicted proteins | sample YNPCB0061_FD_194587 | JGI IMG/M metagenome (GOLD analysis project Ga0272446, IMG submission 194587) | Hot spring microbial mat communities from Yellowstone National Park, WY, United States - YNP-CB-006-1 | ecosystem: Environmental > Aquatic > Thermal springs > Hot (42-90C) > Sediment | place... | reverse complement strand
CGACGTCACCGAGCTGGCGCGATCGGGCAGCGGGCGAAGAATGGTGGTGAAGGGCGTGCGAGAACATGGAAGAAGACGTTGTGCCCGGTGCGGTGTCAGCGACGCCGCGGGCACGGTGAACGCAAGCACACAACCTCCTTTTCCTGGGCGTGGCCTGCGGGGCCGGTCTCCGCAGGCCCTCTTTTCGCGTCTCGGGAGGTGGACGCTACCTCCGGACCGTATGGGCCTCCGTGCATCGCAACCCGCTTGCCGAATACCGGAGGGCGCATCGCGAGGTGCGCCGCGCCTTCGATCCGTTCACGAGGCGGTACTGTCCTGCGTGTCCGACCCCCTGCTGCGTACGGCCGGCGCGCGTCCAGCCCGCCGACATCTTGCTGGCTGCCGCCGCGGGTTGGCGCCCGCGCGAGGGCATGGACGCCGCGGTGGCACGGGCGGCGGGCGACTGGGTCGCCGCGCTGCAGCCCGCGGATGGCGCTCAGCCCCCCGAGCCCTGCGAGCACCTGGGCGCGAACGGCTGCACTTTCCCCGACGACCTCCGCCCCTTCGGCTGTACCGCCTTCCTCTGCCCGATCATGCACCGCGAGCTGGAGCGCCCCGCGCTGGACCGGCTCCGCCGCCTGATCCGGCGGCTCGAGGCGGCGCACCGCGATCTCATGCGCCTGTGGGCTCCTCCTCCGGAACGCGGTGACCACCACTCCGGCGAGCCGCCTGGCGGCGCTCGGCGACGGCCGCGATCGCAGCCCCCAGCAGAAGCGTGACGGCGGAGACGTAGATCCAAACGACCAGGATCACGACCCCGGCCAGCGAGCCGTAGACGCGGTTGAAGCGCGCAACGTGCGCGAGGTAGAGCGTGAAGAGGTGCTTGGCCATCTCCCACGTGGTTCCGGCGAACGCTGCAGCGAGGAAGGCATAGCGCCAGCCGACGCTCCGGTTGGGTGTCCACCGGTAGAGCAGTGTGAAGAGCGCCACCACCAGGCAGAGCGGCGCGGCCACCCCCGCGATGTGCCAGACGACCGGTATCTCGCCAGGCCGTACTCCCAGTATGGGCGTCGGGGCCGAGCGCACATAGGCCATGCCGGACGAGACGGCCATCGAGGCGAGGAGCGCAGCGGGCGCCAGAAGCGCGACGCCGGCTGCCATGAGCCGCTGGCGGAGCCAGGAGCGCGACTCTCGCACACACCAGATCGCGTTGAGGGCGGCCTCGAGAGCGGCGAAGACGGCGCTGCCCGTCAACAGGAGCCCGAGCAAGCCTGCCACCCCCAGAAGACCTTTGTCGCGCTCGATGGCCGTCAGGGTGTCGGCCACCATCTGACCATGTGCGGGGAAGCTCCGCGCGACGATGTCGCGCATCTCCTCCATGGCCCGGGCACTGCCGCCCGCCACCCAGCCGACGACCGAGACGCCGAGGGTCAGGAGCGGAGTGAGGGACAGCAGGGCGAAGTACGCGATCGCGGCGGCCATCATGGTGCCGCGGTGCCGGCCGAACTCCGCTGCGACCTCGCTCGCAAAGCCCCAGGCCGCCTGCAGCGCTCGCACGAGCCGTGCCCTCCCTCCCACCGTGTCGCGTGCGCGGGCGTTTGCGACCGGTCCACACCGATGCTATAATGGTAGCCCTCACCCCCGTCGGAGCACAAGGCCGTGATCATCATCCTCAAGGCGGGCGCCGGCGAGGCGCAAATCGACGATCTGCGGCGTGTGCTCGAGTCCCGGGGGCTCGGCATGCACGTCTCGCGGGGCGCCGAGACCACCATCGTGGGCGCCATCGGGGTTCTGGACGAAGACAAGGCCCACCTCGCCGAGCAGCTTCTCTCGGTGGACTACGTCGAGCGCGTCGTTCCGATCTCTCGTCCGTACAAGGTTGTCGCGCGCGCCTGGCGTCCCGAGGGCACCGTCATCACGGTCCGCGGTGTGACGATCGGAGGCCCGCAGCTCTGTGTGATGGCGGGCCCGTGCACCGTCGAGTCGCCGGAGATGCTCTTCCAAACCGCTCGTCACGCGAAGGAGCATGGCGCGCACGTGCTGCGGGGTGGCGCCTTCAAGCCTTCGACGTCCCCATATAGCTTCCACGGGATGGGAGAGGAGGGCCTCCGGCTTCTGGCGGAGGCGCGCGAGCAGACCGGAATGCCGGTCATCACGGAAGTGATGGACACGCGCGACGTCGAGCTGGTGGGGCGGTACGCCGACATATTGCAGATCGGCACACGCAACATGACGAACTTCGCTCTGCTTCGCGAGGTCGGCGCGGCGCGCAAGCCCGTCATGCTCAAGCGCGGGTGGGCAAGCCAGATCGAAGAGTGGCTGCAGGCGGCGGAGTACATCGCGTCGCGGGGCAACTACGAGATCATCCTCTGCGAGCGGGGCATTCGCTCCTTCGAGACCTACACGCGGAACACTTTCGACCTCAACGCGATACCGGCCGTGAAGGAGCTCTCCCACCTGCCCGTGATCGCCGATCCGAGCCACGGCACGGGCAGAGCGAGCCTGGTCGTTCCTGTGGCTCTTGGCGCTATCGCGGCGGGGGCGGATGGCCTCATCGTAGAGACCCATCCCCGACCGGAGATGGCCATGAAGGACGGCCAGCAGTCTCTCCGGCCGCAGGCGTTCGCCGAACTCATGCGCGCGTTGGCGCCGGTGGCGGCGGCCGTCGGCCGCACGCTCTGATGACAGCGGAGCGTCCTGCGCCCCGTCCGCTCGGCAGCGTCGCAATCCTGGGGCTTGGCCTCATGGGCGGTTCGCTCGGCATGGCCCTGCGATCGAGACGCGCCGCCGCGCAGGTCGTGGGATGGAACCGCAGCGAGGGGCCCGCCCTGCGCGCACGCGAGGCGGGCGCCGTCGACCGGCTGGCGGCCAGCCCGCAAGAGGCCGCCCGAGAGGCCGAGCTCGTCGTGGTCGCGCTGCCCGTCGATTGCATTGTGGAGACGGCGAAGAGCGTAGCGGCGGCGATCGGGCCGACGAGCGTTGTGACGGACGTAGGCAGCGTGAAGGCCCGGATTGTCGCCGAGGCCAGCGAAGCGCTGGGCGGGCGGTTTGTGGGAGGCCACCCGATGGCCGGATCGGAGGAGTCTGGGATCGGGTCGGCGTGCGCCTCGCTCTACGAGGGCGCCCCGTGGGTCATCACGCCCGCGCCCAGGACGGAGCCGAGCGCTGTGGAATCCGTTGTTCGCCTGGCGGGGGCGGTCGGCGGCCGGCCGGTCCTGCTGTCGCCGGAGGTTCATGACCGTTGGGTCGCCGCCGTGAGCCATCTGCCGCACGTGGCCGCCTACGCGATGGCGGCCGCCGCTTACGACCTTGCGGGCGCCGACGGGCTTCGCATCGCGGCGGGAAGCTACCGCGACGGAACCAGGGTTGCTCTGAGCGACCCGTCGCTGTGGGCTGGCATACTCATGGAGAACCGTGAAGCCGTGCTCGTCGCGATGGAGCGGCTCGCCGGATGGCTGGATCAGGCTACGGCCGTCCTGCGGGAAGGCGATCGATGCGGCCTGGAGCGGCTTCTTCAGGACGCGCGCAACGCGCGTCCCCGGTGCCAGAGATGATCGAACGAATCGCCATCGATCCCGTCCGCGGACCGATCGACGCCGTCGTCCGCCTCCCGGGCTCCAAGAGCATCACGAACCGCGCTTTCGTGATGGCGGCGCTCGCCGATGGAGAGTCGACCATCACCGGCGCCCTCTTCTCGGACGACACGCGGTACATGGCGGCCGCTCTCGAGCGGCTGGGTATCGGCGTTCAGGCCGACGAGAGCGCGGAGCGGGTTCGCGTGTTCGGCTTGGGAGGCAGCTTTCCCGCTCGCACCGCCGACCTGTTCGTCGGCAACGCGGGAACGGCGATGCGCTTCCTGACAGCATTCGTCGCGCTCGGGCACGGCGTGTTCCGGCTGGATGGCGTTCTGCGCATGCGCCAGCGCCCCATCGGTGAACTCCTGTCGGCGCTGCGCCAGGCGGGGGTGGAGGTGCGCTCCGAGCACGACGACGACTGCCCTCCGGTGAGGGTTCAAGCGGATGGGCTGCGCGGGGGGACCGTGCGGCTCAGCGCGGATGTGAGCAGCCAGTACGTTTCTGCGCTGCTGATGGTCGCTCCCTATTCGCGCGAAGGCCTCCGGATCGAACTCGTGGGCGATCTGGTTTCGGAGCCCTACGTGCGCATGACCACCCGGATGATGGAGCAGTGGGGTGTCCACACGGAGACGTCAGGCGGCAACGCGTTCTGGGTGGCTCCCGGCCAGAGATATGCGGCCCGGTCCGAGTACCGAGTCGAGCCCGATGCCTCGTCCGCCTCGTACTTCTTGGCTGCCGCCGCGGTGACTGGCGGGCGCGTTCGCGTGCCGGGGATTGGCGCCGATTCGCTGCAGGGCGACGTGGCGTTCGCCAACGTTCTGCAGCAAGCGGGGTGCGAAGTGGAGCGAGGTCCCGACTGGATCGAGGTTCGCGGGCCGGAGCGCCTTCGTGGCGTCGACGTGGACATGAACGCCATCTCCGATACCGCCATGACGCTGGCCGTCGTGGCGCTCTTCGCGGAGGGGCCGACCACCATCCGAAACGTGGCACACATCCGCCAGAAGGAGAGCGACCGGCTGCAAGCGCTGGCGACAGAGCTGCGCAAGCTCGGCGCCACCGTGGAAGAAGCGCCGGACGGCCTGCGCATCACGCCGCCCGCTGCGCTGCGGCCTGCGGTCATCGAGACGTACGACGACCATCGGATGGCGATGAGCTTCGCGGTGGCCGGCCTGCGGGCGCCAGGGGTGGTCATCTGCGATCCAGGCTGCGTGGCCAAGACCTTCCCGGCCTACTTTCGCGTGCTGCGCGAGTGTGCGCACGGGTCGCCCGCCGAATGACGCCTTCGGGTAAGCGGGCTCGCCGGCTCACCGTTGCGATCGACGGTCCCGCTGGAGCAGGCAAGAGCAGCGCCGCGCGTGCCGTCGCTCGGGCGCTCGGCTACACCTACATCGACACGGGCGCCATGTATCGCGCCGTCGCGCTTCGCGCGTTGGAGCACGGCATCGGTCTCGACCGCCCGGACGAGATCGTGGAGCTTGCGCGCACGGCGCGCATCGCCTTCGAGCCAGCCCCGGACGGCGGCCAGCGCGTGGTGCTCGACGGCCACGACGTCACCGACGCGATCCGGACGCCGGAGGCCACGCGGCTCTCCTCGCCGGTTTCGGCCATCCCCGGTGTGAGGACCGTGCTCGTGGAGCTTCAGCGGCAGCTCGGCAGGGGGGGCGGCGTGGTGATGGAGGGCCGCGACATCGGTACGGTCGTTTTCCCTCAAGCGGAGGTGAAGGTGTTCTTGACCGCGTCCGATGAGGAGCGCGCGCGGCGGCGGCAGGCGGAGCGGGTGGCGGCGGGTGCGGCGGCTACGCTGGAGGAGGTGCTGAAGGAGCAGCGCGAGCGCGACGCGCGCGACAGCACGCGCGGCGTCGCGCCGCTGCGGCCCGCGGAGGACGCCATCGTGCTCCACACCGACGGGCTGTCGCTGGAGGAGGTGGTGGAGCGCATCGTGACGCTCTGTCGGCAGAAGGAGTCCCTGCAGTGAGCGGCTCGGCGGAGCTGCCAGCGGGCGACGCACGGCCACCGCGCATGTCGCTGCTCTACCGCGTGTGCCGCGATGCCGCGCACCTTCTCTTCCGGCTGACGGGGCGTGTGCGCATCATCGGTCACGAGAACATCCCGGAGGTCGGTCCGCTCATCGTGGCGTGCAACCACGTGAGTTACCTCGACCCGCCGCTCGTCGGATCCTCCATCCGCCGCGAGTGCCGCTACATGGCACGCGCCTCGCTCTTCCGAAACCGGCTCTTCGGCGGTTTCATCTCGCGGATCGGGGCCTACCCGATGGACCGGGAGAGACCGACGCGCGAGATGGTGCGCAGAACGCTGCGGTTCCTCGAGCAAGGCTACATCGTGGTGATGTTCCCCGAGGGGACCCGCAGCATGGACGGCCAACTGGGTCCCGGGGAGCCTGGCATTGCCCTCTTCGTGAGGCAGTCCGGCGCACCCGTCCTGCCGGCCGCGGTGATCGGGCCGGAGCGCATGTGGCCGCGGACCGCCAAGCTCCCGCGTCCGGCTCCCCTCACCGTGGTCTTCGGCAGCCCGATCTTCTTCACTCCCGACACACCCCGCGCCGACATCGTCCGGACGGTCATGCGGGCGATCGCGCAGCTCCTCCGCGAGAACGGCGTGCCGGCCATTGCTGCGGAGGACCGCGAGGCGCCGGCCTCGCCTGCGGGCTCGGGCGCCTCGGGCTAGCGCAGCGCGTCGATCTGCTGTCGCACCTCCTCTTCGAACCGCCCGATGTGGCTGAGCACCACCTGTGCGGGATCGAGGCTCTCGTCCTGCAGGAGCGGCGTCAGGTCCATCCCGAAGTTCACCATCTGCGCTGCGTCCACCGCGTGGCTCTCCAGGTATGTGGCGTGCGCGCGGCGCCGGCCCATGGTGGCGAGATCGTAGCGCTTGCCTCCGATCACCTGAGAATCGAAAACTCCGACGAGCGCCATCGCCAGGTTCTCGTGGGCGTCCAACCGGAACACGACCTTGGCGGCGTCGGGAAGCCAGTCGAGATCGCGCCAGACCTCGCAGCCCAGAAGCCGCACCGGCCGCTCCTCCTTCGGAAGTGAACGCGCGGCGGCAATGGTCCTCAGTGCGACCGCCACATGCGTTGGGTGCTTGTCGGCCAGGTTGTGGGTGTAGACAACCTGAGGGCGGGCGACCTGCAGGAGCGCCGCGATGTCCCGCACCGGAGCGGGGTTCGCTCCGTCCTTGACCTGCGCGCTCGTGTGGTCCAGGAACGTGACAGACCCGTATTCCCCGACCACGGCCGCCTTCCGCTGCTCGACGCGACGCACCGCGCGCATCTGCTCGTCGGTGTACTGCGCGTAGAGGCCATCCCGAGGGCTGCCGGCGCCATTCGTGACGACCACTCCTGCGAACCAGCGATCCTGCTGCCCAAAGCAGGCCAGGATGCCCTCCAGCGCCATGATCTCCAGGTCGTCCTGGTGTGCGCCGATCGCCATATGGGTGGTGCGCTGGAGCGCCTCGATCGCGGTCCGTCCATCCGGAGCGAAGACCTCGGCGGTTTCGTGGTGAAACGACCGCATGCTCGCCTCCTCGCTCGCCGGTCCGACGTCGTCTGCGGGGATCGGGCCGGCCTGTTGCCGTCGCTTTCGCCGGACGGCGGCCGGAGTCCTTGCGCGATCCGGGACCGTGGAAGCGCGGATCGCGCAGGACACCGCAGCGGGCCAGGCGAAACTGCGCGCCGGCGCCGCGTGCGCCGCATCGCGATCAGGAGGAACCCGCCGTGCCCCTCAAGTTCCGGAAAGTGCTCATCGCTGATGAGCGGTACGAGTCCGCCGGGGTATTCGACGTGAACGGCGACGGGTCGCCGGACATCGTCTCCGGTGCGTGGTGGTATGAGGGCCCGGATTTCAAGAAGGCTCACTTCGTCGGTGACGTTCGCCCCGAGGGCGAGTACTTCGACGATTTCTCGACCATCCCCATGGACGTAAACGGCGACGGCCGCATCGACTTCATCACCGGCGGCTGGTGGGGCGGCACGCTGCGCTGGAGAGAGAACCCGGGCGACCCGGACAAGACCTGGCCGGAGCACGTCATCGCGGAGACGGGCAACGTCGAGACGACCCGCGCCTGGGACATGGACGGCGACGGCATGCCGGAGATCGTGCCGAACACGCCGGGCGGACCGCTGGTGATCTACAAGCTGGTGACCGACGCGGCCGGGCGCGGCATGGGCCGGTTCGAGGCTCACCGTGTGTGGGACGGCCCGCAGGGGCACGGCCTTGGAGCCGGAGACATCGCTGGCAACGGCCGCATGGACGTCGTGCTGGCAGGCGGATGGCTGGAGGCGCCGGCCGACACGTACGGCGGCGCGTGGAAGTGGCATCCCGACTTCGACCTCGGCGGCGCCAGCGTGCCCATCCTGGTGGTCGATGTGAACGGCGATGGTGTCAACGACCTCATCGTCGGGCAGGCGCACGGCTATGGGCTGGACTGGATCGAGCAGCGCCGAAGCCCCGACGGGTCGCGGCAGTGGATCAAGCATCCCATCGACCCGTTCAACTCGCAGTACCACGACCTGATGTGGGTGGACATCGACGACGACGGCGCCTGCGAGCTCGTCACCGGAAAGCGGTACCGCGCGCACTGCGGGCACGACCCCGGAGAGTTCGATGACGTGGGAACCTACTACTTCAAGTGGACCGGGGAGGGGTTCGCCAAGCAGATCGTGGACTATGGCCCGACGCGCGTTGGGAAGGGCTGCGGCATTCATTTCGCCGTGGCAGACCTTCGTGGGACCGGCCGGCTCGACATCGTTGCGCCCGGCAAGGACGGGCTGTTTGTCTTCTACAACGATGGCGCGTAGCCTTCACCGGACACGAAGGAGCTCACCCCTGATCAGGCGACACGAGCGGCCCGGCATAGCGGGACTCGCAGCGATCATCGCGCTGTGCGGCGCGATCATGACGGCGGCGGCGCAGATCGCCGGCGCTCATCAGAACACGGAGAACACCGTGCCCAAGAACGACGTCCCGGAAAACCTCTATCGCGGCGAGCTGGTCACTTATCCAGGTCCGTGGGCATTCCAGATCGGTCGCGCGCACATCATCCTGGTGAGCGACCAGGAGTTGGAGGCGCTGTCGAACCCCGACACCGTTCTCAACCTGACGCTCACCTACGAGAAGCACGAGGCCAGTCTGCGGCAGATCTGCGAGCAGGCGAAGGCCGCTGGTCAGCGCACGCTGGTCATCGCCTTCGACCACTTCTTCAAGCAGTACCGCCCTGGGCAGGACACGCCGCGGCGACTGATGCCGGACATGCCGGAATACATCGAGCGGATCGCGGCGGTCAGCAAGTTCGCCGAGGGCTACGGTCTGAGGTTGGAGCTGAGCCTGCTCTCCCCGCTGGAGATCGGCAAAGCGTACCAGCGCCAGACCGGCGAGAGCGGCATCTGGATGCACTACCGGAAGGGAGTGCGCGACCCGCAGACCGGCGCTTACAGCGTACAGCTCTGGAGGCAACTGGAGTGGGTCAACAACAAGGGACCCATCTCTCTAGAGGATGCCGGCGTTCGGGTGTTCGCGTTCCGGGAGCAGGAGGTTCGCGGCACTCCCTATCGCGCCGTGAGCCCGAGCGAGATCGTGGAGATCACAGAGACCGCGCAGGTCGAGGTGATGACGGGTCCGACAGGACACCCGGCGGTCCAGAAGGTGCGTGTCCACGGAGCCGGCCGCTCCGACGCAGGGCCTCTCGACCGCGTTCTGGTGGTTCAGCTCTATCGAACGCCCGAGATGGACTACTTCAGCGAGCATGCTCTCCCGTTCCTCACGGACCTAGTGGACCGGTACACCGAAGCCGGCGTCAAGCTGAACGGGCTCTACTCCGACGAGATGCACATCCAGCAGGACTGGGCGTACTCGAACCACCACGACAACGGAGAGTTTGCGGTGCGCTACGTCTCGCCTGGGCTGGCGCGGCGGTTCGCCAAGCTCTATGGCGCGGAGTATGCAGACCTGGCGAAATACATGGTCTACTTCTGCTACGGTCAGGAGGACGCCACAGCGCGCGATCTCGATGGCAAACAGGGCGCCATGCACACCTTCGGCGCGAGCGAGGAGGAGATACAGCGCACTGCCTTGTTCCGCTCTCGCTACTACCGGCTGCTTCAGGACGGCGTCGTGGAGCTCTTCGCTGCGGCGAAGCGGCACGCGGAAAAGCGCATGGGATACCGGCTCGAGTCGCGCGCGCACGCGACGTGGGCGGAGAGCCCCACGATCGACTACTGGCGCTCCGGCACGGAGCCGATGTTCGCGCGCGCCTATGAGTACACCAGCGACTTTCTGTGGTCGAACACGGTGCACCAGGCCGCCTCGGCCTGCCACGACTACTTCCGCTGGGGCGACTTCCTCACCGGGAACGGGACGGATCATCCGGAGTGTGGCTGGCTGGACCGCGACTATTGGGGGCTGGCCCTCGCCTGCTCCATCGGCATCCTGAACGACGTGCCGTACGCCTACTGCGCGCACTGGGGCATGCCAGCGGAAGTGAACCAACGGCGCACCCTCCTGTCCAGCACCTACGGCGCCGCCGGCTCGCCACTGTGGGGGATCGTTCAGGACATGCAGCACCGCGACGTCTCGGTGCTCATGCTGTACCCGCTGGACCTCGTGAGCGTCGAGGAGCGGTTCGGGAGCTGGATGACGCAGTACGGCTATTGGAACATGGTCACGCAAGCCAAGCTGCTGGAGATGGGCAAGCTCGATGGCGGGGCGATCGTGCTCGGAGGGCGTCGTTTCACCACGCTGGTGGCCACCTTCGAGCCCTTCCCCTCCAAGAAGCTCCTCGATCTGATGAAGCGGTTCGTGGAAGGGGGCGGGCGCCTCATCTGGTCGGGTCCGCCGCCGGTGCTCACCGCGGAGGGTGCGCCGGCGGGTGCGGCGTGGCGGTCGCTCTTCGGCGTGAGGAAGACGCTGTCCCCGGCGGAAGGTCTCCTCGCGCCCGGCCGGGTCGTGTCCTTCGAAGGGCGGCTGAAGCCGGTGCCCGCGCAGACCATCTTGACCGACCTGCGCCCGGATCGCGTCTACCCCGTCGAGCCGGCATCGGGCGTGGAGGTGGTGGCGCGCACGAAAGGCGGCGTCGTGGGTACCGTGCGCGCGCTCGAAGGGGGCGGAACGGCGACCTTCCTCGGTTTCCGCCCGAGAGACGACCAGGCAGCGAGCCTCGGGTACGAGACGCGCACCTGGTTCGAGGTGCTGAGCGCTCTGGGCGCCTATCCCGGGTCGGGCCGAGGCAGGTTCGCCCACGACAACACCGAGCGTCTGTCGCGCACCACGCCCTATCTCGCCTGCCGCTTCCCCAACGGCGCCGTCGCTATCGCGCCGCACCTTACATCGGTGGAGGAGGGCTGGCCAGGCGGGTTCGCGCGCGACCCCAAGCAGGACGCCGCCTACCTGAAAGACAGGCCCTTGCCGTCGGACGAGCTGCGCCTAGACTCGTTCCGGGTCAATGGCCACACGGTGGACTTCCACGGTCGGCAGGGCGTCTGCTTCCGCGTGGACGCGAAGCACCGTCTCGTCGCCTTCGCCGGTTCTCACTGCAAGTCCATTCGCGTCGATGGGAAAGAGTGGGTCTTCTCGGACAAGGAGATGGGCCAGTTCGCGTTCGCGCCCGTACCGGAAGAACGGAGGGTACCCGGCGGAGCCGTGCTGCAGGCGATCGTCTACGGCGCCGCGACGATCCGTCTTCCCGCGCACCACCTTCCCAAGAAGCTGGAGGTGGTGGCGGAGGGCCCGAAGCCGGGAAGCCGCGGCGAGGCGCTGAAGGCGCGTCGTGATGGCGACGCCCTGTTGGTGGAGGTGCCGGCATCGGCCTCCGGCCGCTGGCTGTACGCGGTTCCTGCCAGATAGCGTTCGTGCGCCGCGAGCGGCATGAACGGGAACCGCCGGCCCGGGCACTCAAGCCCGGGCCGGCGCCTGTCACCGACCGGTCGGTTGCGGACGCCTGCCAACCCGGCGGGACGGCGGAGCGGCCGCTACAGCGCCGAGTGCTCCGTCCTGGCGATGATCTCGTCCTGCAAGGCGCGGGAAAGGTCCGCGAAGTAGTCGCTGTAGCCTGCCACGCGCACGATGAGATCCCGGTACTCGTCCGGCCTCTCCTGGGCACGCCGGAGTGTCGCGCGGTCCACCACATTGAACTGGATGTGGTGGCCGCCCAGCGCGAAGTACCCGCGGATGAGATCGCGCATCTTCCGGATGCCGCTCTCGCCCGCCAGGACCGAGGGCAGCACCTTCTGGTTCAGGAGCGTGCCGCCGGTCCGCAGATGGTCCATCTTCGCCGCCGAGCGCAGGACGGCCGTCGGTCCCGCGCGGTCAGCCCCCTGAACCGGCGAGATGCCCTCGGACAGCGGCGCGCCGGCCGTCCGTCCGTCGGGGAGCGCTCCCGTGACCGAGCCGAAGTAGATGTGGCACGTCGTCGGGAGCATGTCGATGTGGTGGGCGCCTCCGCGCGTGTTGGGGCGGCCGTCTACCGCATCGAAGAACGCATCGAAGCAGCGGCGCATCCAGCGGTCTGCTTCGTCGTCGTCGTTGCCGTACTTCGGAGCTCGCGACGCCAGCCTCTTCCGCAACGTTTCGTCGCCCGCGAAGTCGTGGTCGAGCACCGCGAGGAGACGGTCCAGCGCGACCCCGCGCTCGGTGAAGACGCACCGCTCGAGGGCGGCGAGCGAGTCGGTCAGCGTGCCGATCCCGACCCCCTGGATGTAGCTCGTGTTGTAGCGCGCGCCGCCGTCGTTGTAGTCGCGTCCCCGGGCGATGCAGTCGTCGATGAGAAGCGAGAGGAATGGCGCCGGAGCGTGGCGCGCGATGAGCCGTTCGATGACCTGATTTCCGCGCACCTTGACGTCCACGAAGTAACGAAGCTGGGTCGCCCACGCCTCGAAGACGTCGTACGCGGACGACCATTCGCGCGGATCGCTGGTCGTGGGTCCCAGCCTCCGGCCGGTGCGCGGGTCGACGCCGCGATGGAGGGCGATCTCCAGGATCTTCGGCAGGTTCAGATAGCCGGTGAGGATGTAGGCCTCCTTGCCGAAGGCGCCTGCCTCGACGCACCCGCTCGCGCCTCCTTGTCGGGCGTCCTCGAGCGACTTACCCTGGCGCACCAGCTCCTGGACGATGGCGTCCGCGTTGAAGACGGAGGGAAACCCGTAGCCCCGCCGGATCACGCGGCACGCGGCGTCGAGGAACTCGTCCGGGGTCTCGCGCGAGATCTGCACGTTGTTGCTGGGCTGGAGGAGGTGCATCTCCTCGATCACCTCGAGGAGCAGATACGAGACCTCGCTCACCGCGCTGGTCCCGTCCGGATGGAGACCGCCCAGGTTGATGTTCGCGAAGTCGGTATAGGTTCCGCTCTCCGCCGCCGTGACACCCACCTTCGGCGGCGCGGGGTGGTTGTTGAACTTGATCCAGAAGCACTCCAGGAGTTCGCGCGCTCTCTCCCGGTCCAGTTCGCCCCGCGCGATGCCCTCCTCGTAGAAGGGCTGCAGGTGAGTGTCGAGCCGCCCCGGGTTGAACGAGTCCCAGCCGTTCAGCTCGGTGATGACCCCAAGATGGCACCACCAGTACATCTGGAGCGCCTCCCACAGGTCGCGGGGAGCCTCCGCCGGCACCCGTTCGCACACGGTCGCGATCCGTTCGAGCTCGGCGCGCCTGTTGGGGTCGTCGCACTCCGCCGCCATCTCGCGAGCGCGTTCCGCGTGGCGATGCGACAGCCGGATGGCGGCATCGGCGGCGATGCGCATCGCGCGCAGTTCCTCGGACTTTGTCAGGGCCTCCGGGTCACCGAACCAATCCAGGCTGGCAATGGCCCGGTCGATGTCGTGCTGCAGAGCGCGGAAGCCGCGCTGGTAGACCTTCCCGTCCAGAACGGTATGCCCAGGCGCGCGCTGCTCCATGAACTCCGTGAAGACCCCGGCGTCGTAGGCCGCCCTCCATTCGTCGGTCATGCTGGCGAAGACACGGTCTCGCATGGTGCGGCCGGTCCAGTAGGGGATCACCTCCTGCTCGTAGGCGCGCAGGGTCTCGGGGGAGACACGGTACCGTGTCTTCTCGCGCTCGTTGAGGATGCGCAGGTCGTCCAGCGAGTGACAGGTGAGCTCGGGGAAGGTGGGCGTCAGCTTCGGCGCGGGGCCGCGCTCTCCGACGATCAGCTCGTCCTCGCCGATCCAGACCGTCTTCCGCTCGCAGAGATGCTGGAAGCAGAGCGCGCGCATGACGGGCTCTGGATGGCGACCGGCGTGCTCGCGGTAGAAGCGCGTCACGAGCAATGCGCGCTCCGCCGAGATCTCGGGCTCTGCCGCGATGCTGCGCTCCCTCAGGCGTTTCACGCGCTCCGTCATCACCTCGCCTCCTCTCCCGGCGCCCCTACGGAGCCACCTCCACCTCGTACAACAGGCGCGCTCGCCCCCCTGCGTTCACGTCGAGGGGCACGACGAGAGCGCTGCCTTGCACGCGCGCTGCCACGGGGTCCGTTCGCTTGCCGGAGGTGGACAGGCCCCAGACCCGCGCTCGCCGCGCGTTCGCCATCCGGATGGTCACCGTCGCCGTGCCGCGCCGCACGAGGTGCGGCATGCCGCCCCATTCGAGCAGGACGGTCCTGGCGCGGTCGCCATAGCGGATGCCCGCGTTCTGCAAATCGGTGAGGTGGGTGATCAACAGGCGGCCGCTCCCGCTGATGGGCTTACGGTCCACGCTGCTGACCCACACGGTGGCGTCGGTCCCCTCGATCTGCGCGTCCACGGCGGAGGTCCGAATGCGCTTGCCCGCCGGGGCGTAGCCGCCCGCGGTGCGCGGCGTGTCCAGCGTGAGCACGTCCGCCGGACCGTCCACGGTGAGCTGACCGTTGTCGCTCTGAAGGCGGGGGCCCGCGAGGTCGGTGGCGTTCTCGGCGGGAAGCATCCCGCGTTCTCGAAGGAGGGCCGCCAGCCGCGCTCCTGTCTCCGGGGCGTAGGGGTCGCCACTCACGGAGCTGGCTCCGTACGCATTCGTGTCAGGAAGCCAGCCGAGCGGAAGCACGAGATCGGCTCCGGCGGGCGCCTTGGGTTCATCGGCGATGACCGTGCCGACGCGGGTCACCAGCGCCATCTCTGTCCAGGGCGGCACCACGCCGCGGGCGCGCTTCGGCGCTTGCATGACCTCCGGCTCCGTCATCGCGATGGCGACGGTGCGGCGCGCGGGGGTCATGTCGCCGCGCCGAAACAGGCAGATGCTGGCGCGCTCCGCCGCCTGGTTCAGGGGGTCGGTGCATACGTCGAAGTAGCCCATCGGGGCGGGCCGGAACAGATGGTCGCGGTTATGGCTGTAGGCGAACCGCCAGATGCCGGACCAGCCCTGGATGGCGCCCATGGCGCCCGTCAGGATGCCGCCCACGCCTCGGAACCGGCCGGGCGCCGAGTAGTTGTACTCGGTGATGGTGAAGGGACGGTCGAGCAGGCGCACGAACGCGGCCCCGCGCCCGCCGGGCGCGCCGGCGGCCACCGGGCTCGTGTTGGGGGATCGGGAGGGCAGGCTCCAGGGCCGCTCGATGAACTCCGGGTGATCGATGTAGAAGTGGTCGTCCACGTAATCGAACTCGCGGCGGACCGCCTGAAGCTGCAGCGGGTTCGTCCACGCGTTGAGGTTCGAGATGAGCGCCTCGCACTTCAGCTCGTCCCGTAGGAGGCGCTTCACACGACGCACCAGCTCGCGCTGGTTGTCCGCGAGGAAGACGCTGAGCGTCCTGCCGGACGCGCTGTCATCGATGCGGGGCGGGAGCGGGACGTCCCCCGCGTCGGGCGCTTTCCCGCCGCTGGCGTCGCCAAGGGCCTCGCGGAGCTCGTCAGCGGTCCGGAAACGCTTCGCGAGCCACGCATTCCAGGCGCGCTCGTAGTCTCGACGCAGGGAGGGCGTCATGCTGCCGAGGAAGTTGCCAGGGTTGCCCTCGTTGATGAGATGCAGCCATGCGAGGGTCGGGTCCTCCGCCCACCGGAGACCGGTGTAAGGGTTGCGATGGTCGAGCAGGGCGCGGGTGAAGCTGGCGTAGTTGGAGAACGCCCGGTCGTTGACCGGCACCGCCATCTTGAACTCGTCCATGCCGACGTCGCCGTCCTCGCCATCCCACACCTCACGGCGGAACACCTGACGCGACACATAGAGATCGGTGGTGACGTAGATGCCGCGCTGCTTGAGCGCGTGAAGCAGGTAGTCGAGCTGGTCCAGAGCCTGTGGGTTCAGGCGGGTGCTGTCGCCCGAAGACCGATCCACGAGCATGGACTCGTGGTGATGGAAGCGCACGGCGTTGTAGCCGAGCCGCCACAGGCGCTCGGCCAGTCGGTCCGCTTGCTCATGCGTGATGTAGTGCGCGCTGAAGCAGAGGTTCACGCCATAGAAGCGGACGGGCTCGCTGGGCTTGGATGCGAAGGCGAAGCCCGCCGGGGTGGCGATCACGCGCCCGAGCGCGCCAGCGGGCCGGTGCCAGGAGATCGTCGAGCCGAGGTCGAGCGCGCTGCCCGGCACGATGTCGAGTTCGGTGTCGAGCGGAAGCCAGTCGTCTCCAGCCTGGATCGTGATGGGTCCGTCCTGCTCCACGGCGATGCCTCCCGGGGCGGTGAGGGTGACGTCGAGCTCGAGGTCTCTGCCGGCGGGCCACTCGGCGCCGTCCAGCTGCGGCCCGATGCGGAGCGAGAACGTGGGTCCCCACTGCCGGTCGTCCTGCAAGAGCACCGGGGTCGGTGCGGCGAACGCGAACGTAAGGCGCGCGCCGTCGGGCGTGACCAGCTCTACTCGGCGCGCCAGCCCCGAGTGTACGCCCGTCTGACCGAACTGGCGCGGGACAGCGCCCTCGCGGTCGTCGGCGCGATAGGCTCCTCCTGCGAGGACCGCTGCAGGCACGGAGAGGCTCACGTGCAGGCTGTTGAGCCGGAGGGCGGAGCGGGGCGTCAGTCGATAGCGCAGCCGGACACCGCCCTGCACCGGAGTCGCGCGGGTCTCGACGTCCACCACCGCACCGCCAGGCGCCGTGATACGGCCCCGCCGCGGCTCGGTCGGATCGGGCGGCGCCGCGCCTGCCTGCCCGGAACCCATCGTCGCGCCGCGCCACTCGTACTCGAAGAGTCCGGGGTCCATCGTGCCGAACGCCCGGCCATCCCGCTCGATCCGGATGCTCCCCGACGGCGCGACGACCACCTTCCATCTGGGAGCGCTCTGTGTCGCGCCGCCTGCGGTCGCAGGCAGCAGGCCCATAGCGAGGATCAGCCCGACCATCATGGTTCCCTCCCACGGACGCTCCTGTTGTGGCGCCCTCGGCGACGCTACTCCTCGACCCGGCCGCCCAGCCGGGCAGCCAGGAACCTCTCCGCCGCTGTGTAGAAGCGCAGACGGTTCTCCGGGCGCGCGAAGCCGTGACCCTCGTCCTCGAAGACCATATACTCCACCTCGCCGCCGCGCGACCGGATGGCTTCCACGATCTGCTCGCTTTCCTGTTGTTTCACGCGCGGGTCGTTGGCTCCCTGCGCGATGAGCAGCGGGCACCGGATGTCGGCAGCGCGATGCAGCGGCGAGCGTTCGTCGAGGAACTCAGGCTCGGTCTCCGGGTTGCCGATCCGGTGGTAGAACATCCGCCGCAGCGGCTCCCAGTAGGGCGGTATGGAGGCGATGAGCGTGCGGAGACTGCTCGGGCCCACGATGTCCACCGCGCAGGCGAACACATCGGGCGTGAACGCCGCGCCAACCAGCGCCGCGTACCCGCCATAGGAGCCGCCGTAGATGGCCACGCGGCTTCGGTCCGCGATCCCCTCGCGGACGGCCCACTCCACGGCGTCGATCAGGTCATCATGCATCTTCGCGCCCCACTCGCGGTCGCCAGCATGCAGGAAGCGCTTGCCGAAGCCCGCGGAGCCGCGGTAGTTCACCTGCAGACATGCGTAGCCGCGGTTTGCCAGCCACTGCGCCTCGGGGTCGTAGCCCCAGGTGTCGCGCGCCCATGGACCGCCATGGACGTTGAGCACCAGCGGCAGCCCTCGCGGCTCGCACCACGGCGGGATCGTCAGATAGGAGTGCAGCACGAGGCCATCGCGCGCCGGGACGCGTACGGGTCGCATCTCGGCGAGCGTCGCCTCCTCCAGCGCCGGGCGAGCGGAGAAGAGGTACTCGATGTCGCCCGTGTCGCGACGGTACAGGTAGTACGAGGCCGGCGCGCGATCCGCGCTGTAGAGCACCACCCACTGCCGGTCGTCCAGGTCCATGCTCACGACGGCGAAGTCGCCCCTCGCGGGATCGCTCAGCCTCTCCAGGTCCACCGCGACGGAGGGGTCCACGGCGCGCCACTCGGCGCGATCGAGCGCGAAACGCGCCGCTCGGACCGCGTGGCCTCGCGGATGCTCGAGGATGTCGTCCACGTCGACCTCGGGGTGCGAGGCCAGCGTGCGCTCTCCGCCCGACGCCAGGTCGAGCGCCCGCAGCTCCTTGGTGTCGGTTCCCAGGTTGCTGGACAGGTAGATCTCCTGCCCGTCTCGCGAGAAGGCATGGGCTTGACCTTCGTCATCGGGTCCCCACGTGACGATGGTCCTCCACTCGCTGTCGGACGCATCCCGGACGCGGAGCGCGAAGCCGCCATCCGGGGTCGCGACTGTGGCGGCGCGCACCTCCATCCTGGCGTCGGCGAGCCATCCGACGACGTCTCCGGGGTTGGTCTCGACGAGGGCCGTCGCGCCGCTCTCGAGATCGATCCGGTAGACGTCATGAGCGCGCGCGTCGCGGAGGTTGAGCGCGACGAGGGCCTCGGACGGGCGCTCCGGGTCGAGGGCCACCAGGTGTGCCTGCGCGCCGAGGTACGGCGTCATGTCACGGATGACGCCGGTGTCCGGCTCGGCGCTCCAGAGGTGCCAGTTCTCGTCGCCGTCTGCGTCCTGCATGTAGAGGATGCGGCTCCCGTCCAGAGCCCAGAAGCACGAGCGGATGCCGCGCTTCCGGTCGCGCGTGACGACGCGCTGGTCTTCTGTGCCAAGGGTGCTCACCCACACGTTCAGGACCCCTTCGTGCGGCGCGACATAGGCGAGGCGCCGTCCGTCGGGGGAGAGCTGCGGCGACAGGCGCTCCGGGTTGCCGAAGAGGGTCTCGCGGGGGATGAGCGGCACGGTCATCGTGCGTTCTCCTTTGGCGTCTGGTGCTACGGACGCTGGAACTGCGGTCGCGCGGTTCGGCTGGCCAGCTCCGAGGCAGCCAGGTAGACCCACTTGGCGACGTTCGCGAGCTTCCGCGCGTCGATCTTGTCGGGCGTGTCGGCTGGCGTATGGTAGTCAGGATGCACGTCGGTGAACGCGAACGCGATGGGCACGCCGCGATCCTTGAACGGCTTGCAGTCACTGAGGTCGGCGGCGTCGAGGCTCGGTGGCTTGATCTCGAAGCCGATGTGCTGGTTCAGCTCGAGCATGAGCTGGTGCAGATCGGCGGAGGTCGCCTCGCTTCCGACGAGAGAGACCACCCGCGCGTTCTGCGGTTTGCCGCCGGCGTTGCGTCCGATCATGTCCATGTTGAGATACGCAATGGTGTGCTCCACAGGCGCCAGCGGCTCCTGCATGTAGAGCGTCGATCCCAGCAGACCTCGCTCCTCTGCGGCCCAGAGGACGAAGAGCACCGATCGTCGCGGCTTCCTGGGGTTGGATGCCATCGCCCGGGCGACGAGTAGCGTGCCGGTCGAGCCCGAACCGTTGTCGTCGGCCCCGGGGAGCACCGACCCGTCGGGCTGAAGGCCCATGTGGTCGAGATGGCCGCCCACCACCACGAACTCGTTGGCCAGCGCCGGGTCGTCGCCGGGCAGGAGCGCGGCCACGTTCATCTGGTCGATGCGGTCGACCTCGCGCACCTTGAGGTACGCTCGGACCTTCAGCCCGGTCGTCTCGATGGAGTCGCGCTCGATGGCGGGAGCCGTGAACGCGCCGGCGCCAAGCTCGCGTGCCGCCGTCTCGGCCACCGTGCGCCTAATCCGTCCGACGGGGGCGCCTGACTCGGCGGGCGCGCGCCCAACCGGAACCACCGTGAGCGGAGCCGACGCTGCGGCCTCCGCCGCGCCACGGAGGTCGCCGCTCACCACAAGGATCAGAGCAGGGCTTGCCGCGCGCAGGGCTTCGACGCGCAGTGGATCGTTCGTGTCGTTGCGAACCACCAGTACCTTGCCGGCGACGCTCCCGGGCTCGATCGTAGCTTGCGCGCCGACGAGCCTCGCAAAGGCGAGTTCGCCCGTCAGCTCTCGCGAGCAGACCGGCGCCTGCGTGATGGCGAAGTCCGCTCCGCCGGTGAGGCGCACCTGCCCGCTCGCGGATTCCAGGGAGCACTGGTCTTGCAGGCACTCGAAGCGAGCGAGGGCGAAGCGCTGGAAGTACGACCCGCCAGGGGCTGCGGGTCTGAGGCCGAGCTCTCGGAAGTACCCGGCGGCGAAGCCCGCGGCCGCCGCGTAGTCGGAGAGCAGGGCCGACCGGCCGCGGAAATCCGGGCCCGCCAGGAACGTCACGATGGAGCGCGCATCGGTCTCCGTGATAGTCTGAAACCCCTGCCGCCAGGCGGCGGGAGCTGGTCGGGCGCCGGGGTACTGAGCGTGGACGGGGAGGACGAACAGAAGCAGAGCGGCGGAAGCGGTCCAACGGCGAACGGTGCGGGTGATCAAGGGTCGAACTCTCCGGTCAGCGGTGGTCCGCTCCGCGCGCGATGCGCCGGCACGCGGCACGGCGAGTTCAGAGTACCCGCAACCGGATGCGGGCCCGCGCTCGTAGTCTAGCCTGGCGGCGCCCTCTGTGCCGGGGCGCTCGCACTTGTCAGGCCCTGGAGGGGAACATGGGCGAAGTGAACGTGTCGCAAATGCTGGCAAGCCGGCTCCGGTCCGCCGCAGACCAGCTGGAAAGAGCCATCGAGAAGATGCCCGCCGACAAGGTGGTGTGGGAGCCGGAGATCGGCGGCTTCAAGGGGCGCTCCGCGCTCGATCAGGTTCTGGAGTGTGCCTACGTCAACGGATGGGGCGCGTCCATCTTCAAGGACCGCAACATCCCGCCGTTCGATTCCGAGGACTATCAGCGCGAGGTGGCCAAGCGCTCCTCGGCCGCCGAGGCGGTGGCATGGCTGACGGAGACGACGGCTGCCTTGTCTGCGGCGATCGCGGCGTTCCCGGAGTCGCAGTGGGCGACGATGACCACGAACCCGTTCACGCAGGAGCCGCAGAGCTGGGCGGAGCAGGCTGACCTGTTCTACTGGAACATGGTGTACCACCAGGGTCAGATCAACTACATCCAGACGCTGTACGGCGATACCACCATGTAAGGACGACCGGGCGCGGCGTCGCAGCGAGGGCTGTGTTGCCGGGCCTCCGCTTGCTGAGGTATAACGTGAGCCGTGTGGGCGCGAGAGCGCCCGCGATGGACGGCCGTCTGGGCGCCGATGCACGCGAACCGCTGCCGATGGCGATGCGGTTCGCGTTTTGCTACGGAGGCCGCGCCGCAGGACACGCAGGGGAGCGTCGACGTGATGTTGCTGGGCACGCAGAGGGTGAACGAGCGAGGGCATCTCGAGATCGGTGGCTGCGACACCGTCAGCCTTGCCGCGGAGTTCGGCACGCCGCTCTATGTGGTGGACGAGGCCACGGTTCGCCGCAACTGCCGCCAGTACCGGGCCGCCTTTGAGAAGCGCTACCCGCGCAATGTGATCTGCTATGCCAGCAAGGCGTTCCTGACGTTCGCCATGGCGCGCATCGTCGAGGAGGAGGGCCTCGGCCTCGATGTCGCCGCCCTCGGTGAGCTCTACACTGCGTTGCGAGCCGGTTTTCCGCCGCAGCGCATCAACCTGCACGGCAACAACAAGTCGCGCGATGAGCTCGAAATGGCTGTGCGGCGCCGCGTGGGCCATGTCGTCATCGACCATCTTGCAGAGATCGACCAGCTCGCCGCGCTCGCGCGGGCGCATCGTCGCCGCATGGCCGTTCTCGTCCGCTGCACGCCGGGCATCGACCCGGACACGCACCGCTTCATCCGTACCGGCCAGGCGGACACGAAGTTTGGGCTCAACATTCACGACGGCTCCGCGCTCGAGGGCGTGCGCAGGGTGCTCGCCGCGTCGGAGCTGCGATTCGACGGGATTCACTGCCACATCGGTTCGCAGCTGCTCGACAGCGACTCGCACGTCGAGGCGGTCGAGGAGATGGTGTCGCTGATGGTCCGCATCCGCGAGGCCACGGGCGTCGCGTGCGAGGTCCTGAACATCGGCGGTGGGCTCGGGGTGCGCTATCGCTCCACCGACCGCCCGCCGTCGTTCGAGGAGTTTGCCGAGGCGATCTGCTCCAAGCTCATCGATGCGCTCGATGCCTGGCATCTGCCCTACCCCGTGCTGCAGCAGGAGCCTGGTCGCGCGATCGTGGGCGAGGCCGGTACGACGCTGTACACGGTCGGCGCGATCAAGACGGTGCCTGTCACGGACGGCTCCGGTCATCGCACGTACGTTGCGGTCGACGGCGGACTGTCGGACAACCCCAGGCCGCAACTCTATGGCGCTGTCTATGAGGTCATCGCGGCGAACCGTGCGAGCGAGCCGCACGACCAGGTGATCTCCGTGGCGGGGAAGCACTGCGAGACGGACGTGCTCGTCCGGGACGCTCTCTGCGCGCCGGTGCAGGCTGGCGACATACTGGCGGTGCAGACGACAGGTGCCTACAACCATTCGATGGCCAGCAACTATAACCGCCTCCTGCGCCCGGCAGTGGTGATGGTCAACGAAGGGCGCGCCGACCTCATCGTGGGGCGGGAGCGGCTGGAGGACCTCGTGCGGCGCGAGGTCGTCCCGGAGCGTCTGCAGGCGCGGCGGCGCGCTCGCGTCGCGGTGTAGTTGTCCGGCAGAGGTCCCGGGCGAGGAGCGAGAACCAGTGGGGCTCGACTTTCAGCACATCGTCATCGTGCTTGCCAACCTGATCCTCGCGATCACGGTGCACGAGTTCTCGCACGCCTTCTCCGCTGACCGCCTCGGCGACCCCACTCCTCGCCGACAGGGGCGCATCTCCCTGTTGCCGCCGGACCATCTCGACCCCATCGGCACCATCATGATGGTGATCACCACCATCACCGGCTTCGGCATCGGTTGGGGAAAGCCCGTGATGGTGAACCCCGGCAACTTCCGCAATCCACGGCGTGACAACGGCGTTGTGGCCATTGCCGGCCCACTCTCCAATGTGGTGCTGGCCACGCTGTTCGCTCTCGTGCTTCGGTTCGGGGTCGTGTCCACCGAGTCCATGCTGGGCGCTTTCCTGCTGGCAGGCGTGTTGGTGAACCTGAGCCTGTTCGTCTTCAACCTGTTGCCGATCTCGCCGCTGGACGGCTCCTCCGTTCTGACGGCGCTCCTGCCCCACGACCTGGCGATGCGCTACCGGGGGTGGATGCAGGCTTACGGTCCGCTCGTCTTCCTTGCGCTGGTGCTCCTGTTCCCGCGCGTGCTCGGGATGGTCATCGGGCCGCCGGTGGATGCGATGATGCGCCTTCTGTTGACCTGACGCCGCAGGCGGCAGCGAAGCGACTACCATGCCGGCGAGGGCGCGGCTCTGCGCCCGACCGGCCTTCGGAGGCATACCGTGACGCAGAAGCGACTCCTCAGCGGCATGCAGCCGACGGGACGGCTGCATCTCGGCCACCTTGCAGGCGTCCTGGCCAACTGGGTCCGGATGCAGCATGAGTACGAGATGTACTGCTGCGTGGTGGACTGGCATTCGCTGACGACGCTCTACGACCGCACGGAAGAGGTCGCCGAGGCCACCCGGGAGGTCGCTGCCGACTACATTGCCGCCGGTCTGGACCCCCAGAAGTGCGCGATCTTCGTACAGTCGCACGTGAAGGAGCACGCCGAGCTGCACCTGTTGCTCTCGATGGTGACGCCCATCGGTTGGTTGGAGCGCGTGCCCACCTACAAGGAGAAGCGCGACAACCTCGGGCTGAACGAGGAGTCGGTGTCGTACGGGCTTCTGGGCTACCCGGTGCTG
>Ga0272446_1002715_pt1 | contig 23537 bp, 21 predicted proteins | sample YNPCB0061_FD_194587 | JGI IMG/M metagenome (GOLD analysis project Ga0272446, IMG submission 194587) | Hot spring microbial mat communities from Yellowstone National Park, WY, United States - YNP-CB-006-1 | ecosystem: Environmental > Aquatic > Thermal springs > Hot (42-90C) > Sediment | place... | reverse complement strand
AGTAATACCGCCGGTGTAACCGTGAAGAAAAAAAGGTTCACCCCAACAGGGAAGGGATTTTGGGGGTTGATTGAAAAAAAAAGGCCAACCCGTTCAAGGTCAGCCTCCTCTAATTGTTGTAGAAACAAGGTTTAGATTCCCAAGCTTCTTAAAATTCCTTCAGCCACGGCGGTTAACAACGCATCATTCACATAATCAGGATTTTGAAGTTTCAGCTTCACTTCTTCAATGCGGTCCAGTCGTACTTCGGGAGCGGCCTTGGCAATTTCGGTTGCCATGAAAATTTCAGATTTGGCACGTGCCTCAGCCGAAACCTCGATGGTGTCGGGGCGGCTTGTGGAGGGCGTCCGATTGACCTTTTCGGTTTTACCGTACTTTTGAACGGGGTCAAAAGCCCCAAGTTTATCTATCATCATCTTAACCTTCCCTGTTATTCCTATTATCGGAATAAACCTGCGAAAACTTCAGATTGGGAATGATTTTTTTTGCTTTTTTTCCCAATCCGAACCACTCACCAAAACCACAAATTCTCCTTTAATTTTACTAGAATTTTTAAGATTTTGCAAGATTTCAAGCGCAAAACCAGTCAAATATTCCTCAAAATGCTTTGTCATTTCCCTTCCAACCAGGATGGGACGATCGGGTGCGAGTTCCGCAAGCTCCGTCAGAACGGCCTCAAGGCGGTGCGGTGCCTCATAAAAAACAAAAATTTCTCCCCTCCCCAAGAGCTCGCTCAAGCGGCGCTTTCGGGCGGCACTTTTGACAGGCAAAAATCCATCAAAGGTGAAAGTTCGTCCCCCAAATGGGTTGACGCTTAGGAGGCAAGTTAGCGCCGCGGGACCGGGCAGGGGGAGAACCTTGAACCCCGCATTAACCACGGCGGCAACCAATCGATTGCCTGGATCGCTCAAACCGGGGGTTCCGGCATCGCTTAGGTAAGCCAACATTTTCCCCTGCTGAAGGAGCTTGATGAGACCCTGGGCGCTTTGGTCTTCGTTGGCGGCACGGCAACTGTAAAGTTTTTTCGAGATGCCGTAATGTTGAAGTAGGATGGATGTATGACGGGTGTCTTCACACGCAACGGCGTCGCAGAGTTTTAAAATTTCCAAGGCACGGAGGGTGATATCGCCCAAGTTTCCGATGGGGCTAGCGATCATGTACAAGGTACCTGGCTCGTGGTAATGTGAACTCATGGAGTGGCTCGTTCTCCTTTTAGCCTTAATTGCCCTTTTTGTTTTTCTTTTGAACGAAGGTCGGCGTTCCCAGCAACGCGGCGATGCACCCAGTCCCAAGCAAACACCAAATTTTCGTCTTTGTCCACTCTGTAACCATCTTTTGGGCAAGGGGGAAACGGTTCGCGCCACCCTGTTTAAGAACGGTAGTGATCGGCTCATGGACATTGTGGGCTGTCCCTACTGCGACCCTCAGTCACCCCTGTATGACCACTCGCCTCGGCTTTGCCCCGTTTGCAAGCGTCAGTTGGAGGCCAACGAAACCGTTCCCGCGCGCATTTTTAGCAAGCCCGGTAAAAAGATGCACATCCACGTTTTGGGTTGCAAGGTGTGCCGTCGACTTAATCGGTGAGGAATGGGTCTGCGATTTTTGAAACACGGCACTTGGAAAGTATCATCAATCTTCGTACCAAAGCCTGGAAATAGCGAAGGTTTCAGCCTCAGGTTGAAATGTGTGTTCAAAAGTAGTAGCTTTTCCCTATGCGTCTTTTTAATTTTTTGAGTTTTGTCATTATTTCGTGTGGTTTTTCTCTCTGGGCTCAAGATATTTGGACTGAAGATTGGAACGCCGCCCTTCAGCAGGCTCAGCGCGAGGGAAAGGATCTTTTGATTAACTTTACCGGTTCGGACTGGTGCGTATGGTGCCAACGCCTAGATGCGGAAGTGTTTAGCACTCCCAGCTTTCGGCAGCAGGCTCCCCAGCGTTTTATTTTGGTAAAGCTTGATTTTCCCCGCGGTCTCCCCCAAACCCCCGCCATCCGTAACCGAAACCAGGAACTAGCACAACGCTACGGCGTTGAGGGCTATCCCACCATTTTTTTGGCAGACAGCAAGGGACGCCCCTACGCCAAAATGGGCTATCAAGCCGGGGGACCCGCCACCTTCTTGCGCAATATGGAAAATAACCGACAGGCCAAGGAACGCGACTGGTCCCTTTTGGCTCGGGCGGAATCGAGTTCGGGTTTAGACAAGGCCAAGCTTTTAGATCAGTTCTTTACGCGGGCAGAAGAAAATGGTAACGCCCAGTTCTTTATGGAACTAGTGGATCAGATCATCAACCTCGATGCCCAAAACCAAGCGGGCTTACGCGAAAAATATCAAATCAAAAAAACGTTGGAAGCCCTCAAACAAGGTTTGAATGAGAATTCAAACTGGAACCAGGTGTTCGGTCAGTTAAATGGACTTGAACAACGTGCCAAGCAAGCTAATCAGGTGTTGCTTCAGCAGGATATTCTTGTGGTTCAAGCCGCTATTTACTTGAATGCGCTCAATAACCAAGCCGAGGCCAAAAAAATCCTGGAACGGGTGCGCAGCCTCAACCCCACCTCAACCTGGGGAAGACTTGCATCTGATGTGTTGGGACGGATGAGGTAAATCGAATTAAATCAAAACGATCTCCTAGGAGTACCCTGGTACCCAAGCTTTTTTAGGAAGCTTGACGGAAATTCTTAAGTTCCAAACGGTTTCACGACCATCAGAGCAATTCCCGTCTTCTTGATTTAAGTCTTCAACTTTTGGATATGCAGTCAACACCATACCTCTTGATTGGGAGCAAGGGCGATAAATCACTAAGCGAAATGGGTTCGTTGTGTAAGCGAGGGAACCAATTCTCCTCTTTTTCGACTAATAGAGTGGAGGTAACAAGATGAAACAGTTGACGTTAGCGTTGTTGGCGTTCTTTGCAATAACGCTTTCGGCGCAACCGGGAGGTTGGCGTAATGGTTTTGACGGGCCGGGCCCCCTGGATCGTGAGCGGCTAGAGCAGCTAGGGCTCAATCAGAACCAAATTCAAACCTTAGATACCATCTGGACACGCAGGATTCAAGAGATTACGCCGTTGAATGCGGATATCAAGGTGAAACGCGCCCAGCTCGCACGGGCTATGGTCCCTTCCAGTCCAAACATGGAAGATATTCGCAAGTTGCTTCAGGAAATAGTGGATCTGGAGTATAAAGTGCGGCTCAAAATGATTGAGGCAGAAATGGAGGTTCGACGAACCTTGGGCGAGGATGTGTGGGTTCGCTTGGTTCGCGGACGAAGGGCTTGGAATGATCGTCCTGGCCCTGGTGGCCCAAGGATAGGGCCAAGGCAAGATGGTCCACGACGTCCCTGATCATCTGCTGGTTGAGCAGTGGTCCAAGCACGCCGACGAGCGTGCTTGGCGTTTTTTAATGAACCGCTATGACCGCTTGATGCGAAAAATCCTTGTTACCTTGGGGATCAAGAATGGCGAAGATGTGGAGGACCTTTTGCAGGATTTTTGGTGGGAACAGAGTCTCACCATTCATCGCTGGAAGGGAAACTCGAGCTTAGCCACTTACCTTGCAGTGGCAATCAAACGGCGTGGGATTGACTTGCTTCGCCGCCAAATCAAAAAGCGAAGGACTCATTCCGATCACGACCTTGAGGAAATAACGATTCCCGCATCCCAAAACGAAGACTTCAACCTAGCTTTTTTGCGTCAGGCGCTCAAGAAGAGCTTTGACCGTCTTGATCCGGAGGATCGTTTGTTATTTTTTTACCGCGAACTAGAGGGTTGGAGCACGGCTGAGACAGCCAAGGCCCTGGGTGTGCCGGAGGGAACCGTGAAGAGTCGGTTATCACGAATTAAACAAAAACTTCAAGCCATGATGAAGGAGGAGGGATGGAATGGAACAGAATTGGCCTAAGGAATGGACACAGATCTTAGATCAAAGTTTGGAATCCCAAATCACCCAGCAAACAGATTGGGAAAAGGTAAAATCCCGCGCACGTGAAAAAAAACGCCTTCTCATCTTACGCAGTTGGTTGGGTGGGCTTGCCGTAGCGGCTGTGGTCACGTGGGGATTGGTGGGATTTTTACTCTCTCAAAATGACGACAACGAAATGGCATTCACAACAACGAGCGAGTATTATACCGAGTCAACCACAAGCACCTATGGAGACCTCGATGAGATTTTTTATTTGACCGCTAGTCTAATTGCTGAAGAGTGAGAACCGATTATCGTAGCTTGCTAGCTTCTTCCCAATTCTTTTTGATCTGGGCGTGGATGGCTGCTAGGGCTTCCTCGGTTTCGATTTTGAAGGCCCGAAGTATGGGCTTACTGATTTGCAGGTACGATTGATAGCCTTTCTCGACGTTGACAAGGTTGACGGCAAGGTAGATCAAGGCAACCAAGGCCTGGTATTGTTTTTGACTATGGTGAGGGTGGGATTGGAACCGAACGATTTCAACGATGAACTCAGGGAAGTTCCACTTTTCCGCAATCCGTGCCCCAATTTCTGACTGGGTAGTTCCGCTCGTCAAATCTTCAAAAACATCGGTGCTGATATTTCGTTCCTTACAGAATCGGGCAATTTTTTTGTGAACATCCGGGTGTACCAGGGTGATGACAGCCTTTCCAAGGTTGTGCATCAAGCCGCCGATTTGGGCATTGGACTGAATGTCTCGGTTGAGCTTCAGTTGGCTTGCAAGTTCAGCAGCATAGAAAGAAACCTTGTAGGCCTCTTTGGTGATTTCTTCTTGGTCTTTCAAGATTTTTGACAAGGCTTTTTGGGCTCCGTAGGGGAAGAGCATGGACCGTAAGCCCCGAATACCAATGATGCGTACCGCTTCTTCCAGTGAGCTGATTTTGCGCCGCATTCCCGTAAAGGCTGAGTTGACGAACTTGAGAAGGTCTGCCGCCAAACCGGGATCCATGCTCATATTTTTGGCAACCTTGTTAAGGTCAACATTTTCGTCTTCAAGCATTCGCTGGACACGACGAATGTTTTCAGGGAAGGGTGGGAGGCTATCAATGACCTTGATCACTTCTTCGGCAACCAAACTAATTTTTTCAAGCTTGACCTTACTGATGGGAATAGCTAGGGTTGCAACGGTTTCGTTACCCACAGCATCAAGATCGTAAGCTGTCTCCCCAAGGCCCATTTTGCGCAGCATAAGGATCATGATCACAATACCAAGACCAGCGCCCTCGGAGTCATCCAAAACTTCACGGAAGGCATCTTCCATGCTACTGAACACACGGCTTCGGGCGATACGATCATAAACGCGGGTTAATTCACGATGATTGATCGGTGTGTTATTTTTTACCTTTAGATAGAGTACGCGGTCTTTGACCTGATATGAGACTTTAATGTAAAGTCCCATTTTTTCTTGAAGCTGAAGGTAATGATCAATTTTTGAAAGAGTATCTTCCTTAAAAGTCTTCATCCCTTTTTCGTATTGGGTGGCGTCGTTGATATCGAGTCCAAGTTCCTTAAAATAGGCGCGTTTGGTATTAGCTTTTTTGGCATTGACGGTCAATTCTCGCAAACAATAAATAAGATGGTCTTTTAATTCTAATTGACCTAATTCTTCAAGAAAAATGTGCAGGATCTCTTCAAGGTATATTTCTGTTTCCATTGGAAGGGAATAGCTAGTTACTTCGTAAGGCAATTGGTTTTTAGCGGCATGAATTATTCGAGCACGCTCTTCTGCATCAATCATGGAAACGCCCCATCTTACTTATAAGATAGAGTCATTTTAAGAAGGAATAGCTAATAATTCAAGCTTTATTGATATTTTTTCGAAAATTTTTAAGCCTTTGTTGCACAAAAAAGCCAAGATTTCCCTCTGAATACTCTCCCAAATCGCTCTGTTGACCAAGTTCTAACCCGGTCAAAAGGTGAAGGGCTTCACTGAGATGGGACACCCCCCACAGGTGAAATTGCTTGCTTTCTATCGCACAGAGCACCTCTTCCTTCAGGAGAAGGTGGTCAATATCTGACAAGGGAACAATTACGCCCTGTCCTGCTAAGCCTTTTTTCTGGCAGAGGGAGAAAAACCCTTCCACCTTTTCGGTAACGCCACCTACTGACTGAATCTGCCCAAGTTGATTGATGGATCCCGAGATGGCTATGTCTTGACGAAGAGGAACAAGGCTAAGGGCGCTTATCAAGGCACAGGCTTCGGCGGCGCTCGCACTGTCTCCTTCAATACCGCCGTAGTTTTGTTCTACGGCAAGACTTAGGTGCGCCGAAAAGGGCTCATTCGGAGCGAACATCGATTTGAGCAGTCCCTCTAAGATGTGAACCGCCTTGGTGTGGATTCGCCCACTCAAACCGGCTTTTCCTTCGATGTTGACAATTCCCCCACGTCCTGGGGTGGCGCGAGCTGTGATACGGATGGGGCGCCCAAATTGGTAGTGTCCATGGTTGAGGACGGCTAGCCCGTTGACCTGTCCAATTTCTTTCCCCTCAAGGCTGATCAGCAACCTTCCACGCTGCCATTCTTCGTCGATTTTTTCTTCCGCAATGGAGTTGATATAGGTCCTTTCCTGAAGAGCGCGTTGCACGCTTGCAGCATCGATGGAGGATTTTTTTTCCTTGGATGCCCAATAGTTTGATTCGGTTAAAATGTCGGCAATGAGGCTAAATTGGGTTGAAATTTTATGGCGGTCACCGGTGATACGATGTCCGTACTCCACCACCCGTGCTAAGCCGCCCAAGTCGATGGGAAGGAGTTTTTTTTGTTCGATTTGACTTTGGATGAAGCGAAGGTACTCGGCCACTGTGTCCACGCTGCTATCCATTTCAGAATCGAAGGCGGCGTTGATCTTGAATAGCCGAACAAAATTGGGGTCTTGTTGAGCCAGGACCCTGTAGGAATCCTCTGGGCCAACGATGATGACCTTGACTTGGATAGGAATGCTTTTGGGTTTAAGCGAAATAGGGTAGGGGATAACGGGGGATTGAGGCACCGTGATTTCTACTAAGCCCGTGTCTAAGGTGCGCATCAAGGTGAGCCAGTTTTCCGAATTGGCTAGCAGGTCTTCCAAGCGAAGCACCAAGAAGCCGCCGTTGGCACGCACAATGGCTCCTGGTCTAATTTGCATGTAGTGGCTTTTAACCTCGGTGCCGTGCTCCACCTTGATATCGATGGTTCCCAAGAGGTTCGCCGCATCGCAACGGGTTTCAAACACAACCGGGGCAAATTTGGTCTTGCTGTGATCGATGATGATGTTGACGCCGTAACGCGACAAAATCTGGTCTAGTCCCTCTTGATCGCGTTTTTGAAAGAGGTCTAGGTTCTCGAGGATATCTTCACCTAATTGTTCCAGGAAGGCTTGTACCTCAGGGTCTGAAAAGTTTCGAGACTTTGTTCGGATTAAATTTTTGATACTTTTTTCTACCTGAGACCTGGTGAATTCTTCCACTATATTTTGTGATTCAAGTTGAAGGTCTTGATACTCACTGAGGAGTTGCTGAAAATCCTCAAGAAGATTCACATAGCGTTTTTGCATTTCTTCGTATTTTTCTTTTTTGATGGCACCCGATTGGAATAAACTATGATACTCCTCCCAACTCATGGGTTTGTTGTTGTGAATCGGGAAAAATTCAGTGCGCCGTTCGTCGTTTTCATTTTTTATTTCTACCGTTCGAAAACCCACCTGTTCAGCCTTCACTTCAAAATCAGTCATGGCTCGAACAAATTCGTCTTGAAACTTTTTCTTTGAGTTATTTTGAAATTGTTCAACCTCTTTGTTGTGACTAATTTGATTGATTAAAAGAATGACTCGTTCTAAAATTTGGTTGACCGCCTTGTCAAAAAGCGTAGCCTTTCCAGCGGGCAGGATAAGAAGGATGGGGCGATCAGGTTCCTCAAAATTATTCACGTAAACAAGGTCTTGCAGGGGGGGCTGTAGGGGAGGAAGGTCCTTGAGGATCCGTTTGATGGCGGTCATTCGACCCGTTCCGCTAGGCCCGGTTACCATGATGTGGTAATTTTTGGCGTTGATTTCAACTCCGAGCATCAAGGCTTTGAGGGCACGGGGTTGTCCAATTAAAAAATGTGCTTCGGTCTTTCCCCGGTCCATGGCTTCTTTGACCATGGCTTGGTAATCAATTCTCAATTGGTCAACGTGAATTTCGTTCAAAGCTGGTCTCCCAAGACCATGGCTGATTGACCAGGAACGATTACTAAGCCGGAATCGATCTGGCGTAAGGATGCTAAGCTGGCTGTTTGACCATCAACAAAAACAGACCACTGCCCATAGGGAAGGTAAATTTCACGTTCTTTGAGGTTGGCGTTGTAGATGATGAGGATTCGTGATAGGGAATCGTTTTTTCCTTCAAGGAGGGCTACAACTAAACCCGGCTCACCTTGATCAAGAAAGCGTAGGTGTCGCTGAATGGAATTGACTGAACGAAGACGTAGCAAGGGGTGCTTTTTGCGAAACTCTGCCAGAATCTTAAAATAAGTTGCCACGTCAAAGTTTTGATCTAATAGGTTCCAATCAATTGAGTTGATAGAATCAGGGGACTTGTAAGAATTTTCTTCCCCATGCTTGGTTCGCATGAATTCTTCGCCGGCATGGAGGAAGGGAATGCCTTGGAGGGTAAAAAGAATGGCACCGGCGAATTGAATCATCTTTTTGATTTCTGCCTCATTGGCTTGGGGGTTGGTCAATCGGAGCTTATCAAAAAGGGTATGATTATCATGTGCGGCAAAATAATTTACGGTTTGGTGCGGACCGCTTGACCAAGCGTGTTTAACATAAAGAAGTTGTGCGTAGTCAATGTCGGGGTGATGGGTGCACGCCACCATGGCAAATTTGATGGCTTCGTCCAAACCCTGCCCATTGTTGATGTAGCCCTTGATGTCCCCAATAAATACGTGACCTTTAATGGTATCTCGCGTGTCATCGCTGAAAAAGGCAACTTCTCGAGTTTTTGATGCGTTGGCCTTCAAGCATTTTTGGTCGTCGGGAAGGGGGCTCAGGCCGCCCGTCCAACCTTCCCCATACAAAAGAAAATTGGGATCAATTTTGTGTAGTTCGGTTTGGGCTTGGTTGATGGTGATTTGATCCAAAAGCGCCATCAGGTCAAAGCGGAATCCACGAATGTGATAATTATTAGCCCAGTGCAAGAGGCTATCGATGATCATTCTTCTGACCATGGGGCGTTCGGAAGCAATCTCGTTTCCGCAACCCGAGCCGTTTGAGTAGATCCCCTGGTAGGTTCGATGATAATAACCGGGAACCAGGCGGTCGTAGTGTGAGTTTTCAACGGAATAAGTATGGTTGTAGACCACGTCCATCACCACTCTGATGCCGCGCTGGTGAAGAGCCATTACCATTTTTCGAAAATCTTGAACCACCTGGGCGGGGTTTTCGGGATTGGAAGAAAAGGCGCCCTTAAGTGCGTTGAAGTGCCGAGGGTTGTAGCCCCAGTTGTAGTGCTCGGGATCATACGTCAAGTCGTCGAGTTCGTCAAAATCAAAAATGGGCAGAAGATGCAGGTGGGTGATGCCAAGGTAAGAAAGGTAATCCAAACCGGTGGGATTACCCTTGGGGCTTTTAGTTCCCGCTTCGGTTAAACCTAAAAACTTTCCCTTATGATGAATTCCAGAACTGGGATGACTACTGAGGTCTCGAATTTGGAGTTCGTAAATGAAAGCATCCGTAACGTGTTCGAAGGAGGGCGGCCTGTCCTGATTCCAGCCGGGGGGTGATTCTTGATCGAGGTCAATTAAAAAGCCCTTGGTGCCGTTGGGGGAAACGCTGACCGCGTACGGATCAACCGCTTCTCCCCTAGGTATTCCGTGGTAGGTGGCTTCAAGGGTATAATAAAGGTTGCGGCAATCTTGGGGAACCCGAATTGACCATGCCCCTTTGTCAATGGGGTTGAGATCCGCTTCGAGCAAGGGCTTTGGGTCTTTCCAATGCCGATAGAGCCTTAATTGAATGCGTTCCGCGAGGGGTGCCCATACCCGTACGACCAAACCGGCAGGCTCTAAGCATGGTCCGAGGGGTCCAAGGTAGGTGTATTTCTCCAGAAACTCGGGTTGGTCATAGACCTGGTAGGGGTGGGGGGCTGACATAATTGCATTTAGTTTATTCGTGTTTCATGGTCTTGTAAAGAATTTAGGGGGTAATGAGCGCAATTAGGCTCATTCGATTGCTCCCTAAAAAAAAAGTACTTAAGGTCGATGTAAGGGGATTTTTTCCTAGGAAAATTATTGAAAATTGATTATTTTTAGAGAATGACGTCGATGGATTGGAAACATTGGCTCAATCGAGCCGTTGAGGAAGTCGCTAAAGGTCATCCACAATTTCACCTAATTAGCACAGACGACGGTCGAGTTCCGGAAATTGATTCTGAAATTGGGGAAAGGCACCCAATTATTTTTCGGGTCAACATTCAAGAAGAATATTTTCAACCCTACTATCCCTTTTTAAGCTGGGCTAAATCTCTTCTGTCGGAAGACATCAATCCTGAATTATTTCTTGAGGAAGCCAAAATTTATTATTTTCAACGCCCAATTTTTCAGAACTATTTGTGGGGGACAAAATTAGAACGTGAAGAAATCCTACCTTATGAAGAACGCTGGGAAGAAGATCAATTTCACCAGTCTTTATGGAATTTATTGATTCATTTGCTTAATGGTCGAGTTGGAATTTTTGTTATTGAAAATGCTCAGGAGTTGGGGCGTTCTACCTTAAAAGCCCTTTTGAATTGGCGAAAAAAAAATTTGAATGGTCGGGTTATTTTGATTTTGGTACAGCGGCAAAACCACGAACCGGCGGAACGAGAGCACGTTTCCTTTTGGGAGGACTTTGTTGAAACCTGGGGGGTCTGGAAGCAGTTGTCTCAGGCAACAGTTACATCATCGGGGCAAAAAAAGATTCGACGCTATAGTTTGAGAGACCTCCAGGCATCCGTAACGCATTTGGGTCACTTACTGGATTTCTTCTGTCTTGAAGAAGCCGATGAGCTGTCCAATCGTCTTTACATTTTTTACCAACGACATCCTAGAAGCTTCCCTGAAGAACTCCTTTCTAAACTCTTAGAGTACCTGGGTTGGTGCAATTACTTTCAAGACAGAATTTTACAATCGCTTTCTGTATGGGCCCATCAGCTCTCTTTGGTTTCCAACCGCCAATGGATGGAGCGAAGTCGTTTAACACGTTATCTTGCTCAGTGTTTTTTGAAATTACGTGAAGATCAAAAAGCAAGCGCCTTAGCGTATCGAGCCCTCGAGCTGGCACAACAAAGCCAAAATCAGGTTTCCATTTTTTACGCCATGCACGTTGTTCTTTGGTCGGAATTGAATTTTCCTACGATGAGTCCTGAACAATGGAAAAAAGAATTCCGGCGATTTCTTGAAATGGGTCAGGAATTAGACCGAGTCAACGCCCTAGCGTTTTGGCTTGTGAATCCTTACCTGATGGATTCTGTGGAACAGGTCAGCGAAGCCACCTACTACCAACAGTGGGGTATTGAGCTCTGTGAAAAGTATCAAAACTACTTTCTCCTCAGTTATGGCTTTTTGAACATCGGTTATTTCTGGTCAATTAAGGGTGAATACGAAAAGGTCTTAGAAAGCTATCAAAAGAGTGAAGAATTAAAAATACGAATCGGGCGACACGAGGAACTGCCTCAAGTTTATAACAGTCGTGGGTATTTTTTGATGAACATTGGGAATTACATAGAGGCACAAGAAAATTTTTCAAAGGCCTTGTCGGGGCTTTATCATTACCGCTCGATTGTCGAAATTGGCCTGACCCTTTTCAACCTTGCTATCAATGCCTTTAGAGCTGAACACTGGGAACGAGCCGAGCGGGACTTTCAGCGCCTTTATACCTTCTTAAGAAATCTTGATTTACAGAGGATTATTTTTCATGGTAAACGGGAGGTTTTGATATACCTTGGACTTTGTCAAATTCAGCAGAATAAATTAACCAAGGCTTTTGAAACCTGGTTAAAGCTCGCCCATGAGCCACCCAATGATGCCAATTGGGATGAACAATTATTATTTTTAATTTTTAAGGCCCATATTCAGTATTATGAAACAGGTAAGGAGAGTCTGCTTATCGTATTCCAAGAGGCCGAAAATTACTTGTTAAAGCACAAGGTTGATTTACGATTTTTCGTTCCTTGGTTTTACTTCTATTTTGGCCAGCTCTTCGATAAAGCAGGCCTAGAATCGCAAGCGGTTCAATACTGGAAAAAAGGGTTCATGGAGAGCTTCCAGCTACCCAATGTGAAAATTCGTCAACGGCTTCAAGACCGATTGAACGGAATAAGGGAAGACGGTGAACCCATTCCTCTTCCTGACCCAACGCGTGAAACCGTTGAATGGATCATTGACACTGCTCGTGAGTTCAAATATGTGAGGGAGGTTCAAAAAAACAAGGCCACCATTGATATCCTGATGAATTTTCAAGAGTTGTTATCAGCCCTGGCTTCCAATGAAGAAATCATCTACGATACCATGCGCGTCATTGAGCGGGGCTTCTTATTTGATGGTTTATCACTGTTCGAGGTCATTACTGGCAATCAACGAATAATTTATCAAAGTCCCTCCTTGGATGAGGAGACCATGGAAGTCATCAAGCAAATCTTGCCTAACTTCAAAAATCAGGGTGGTTTGTTGCTAATCCCCGATATCGATCAAGATCCATGGAATTTTAAGGACACTCATCCCCATTTTGGGCTAATCTTTGTTAGTGGTGATTTTTTAGGGGAGTACCAACTGTTTTTTGCCGCTCGGTTTGCGTTGCAATTTCACTACTCGCCCCACGAAGAAAGGGTTCTACAATTGATGGTCAGTCAGTTGGCTAACCTCATTGGTCGCCGCCGTCGTGAGAAAAATTTGTTTGACGAGAACCTCCTTTTGAGAAAATTAGTCTACAAAGATTCTCTGACGGGCATTTTAAATCGACGTGGAATTCTCGAAAAGATCCAAGAAGAAGTGAGCCGTCTACTCAGATACAAAAAAGGAACTTGTAGCCTCCTCGTTATGGAAATTCTTAATATCCATGCTATTAACCACGACCTTGGTTATGTTGGCGGTGATGGAATACTAAAATCAATTGCCACCTATCTTGATCGGATGGTACGCACCGTTGATATTGTTGGTAGAATTGGTGGCTCGCTGTTCTGCCTCATCCTACCTGAAACAGGAAAAGAGGGGTCAAAACGTCTTATTGAAAGGATTAACCAACGTCTCGAAGATTTTGTAATTGACGTTAATGCCCATGAGAACAAAATCAAGTTAGAACTTTGTTTTGGCGGAGCAGAGTGGCGTCAGGTTGATGAAGACCTTCTTGAGCGAGCGAACAACGCCCTGAAGTACGCAAAAGAAAATGGTTTCACTTATTTTTTTCACGGTGAAGATGTTTGAGTTATTTCTGTGAGGAGTTGTTGATAAATTTGTACCACTTTTTGGGCTAGGACTGTTGAGGTCCAGTTCATGCTGTAAGCCCAAGCTTTTTGACTCATGGTGTTCCAAAGTGTTTCTGATTGAATTAAGTCTAAGACCTTTTGGGAAAAAGCTTTGACCTCGAATTTGGTTAGAAAGGCTCCTTCTCCGTCTTGAAGAACTTCCGCACTCCCCCTGACTCCAATGGCCACCACCGGAGTTCCTGCCATTTGGGCCTCGATGCTCACCAATCCCTGGGTTTCGGTCATGGAAGGAAAAGTAAACACATCAACCTTGTGATAGTACTCGATGACTTTTTCCCTGGGGAGGTAGCCCAACATTTGAATGTGATTATGAATTCCCTTTTTTTGTGATGTTTTAATAAAATCTTGTTCAGATGGACCACCCCCGATGATGAGTAGCTGGGACGTGGGAACCTGTTTCAAAACTTCCTCGAGAACATCCAACAAGAAAAAGACGTTTTTTTCTCGTGCAACCCGACCAACGTAGAGCAAAATCGGATATTTGTTGAGCTTGCGTTGCGTTGGGTAATTCTTGTAGAGGTTGTGATCAATTCCGGTGGGTATTGAAATAATTTGCTTTTTAAGCCCGTATCCACGAAGGGTCTTAACCATTTCTTTACCTGGGGTGATGATGAGATCTGCTCTTTTGAATTTGTTGTAAGTCAAATAACGGGAAACCCAGTAACCAATCACTCCGGCAAAGAGGGGGATGTAGTGGCTGATGTACTGTTCAAAAAAGGTGTGGCTTGTCATCACAAAGGGGCGTTTTAATTTTTGAGCACATCGGTAAGCCACTATGGAGAGTGAAAATTCCGTGTGCGAGTGAATGATGTCGGGCATGAATTCTAAAATCAATTCTTCGGCTTTTTTTCTGCCCTCCTTGGTTGCGAGCCAATCTTCGGGTGAGACCCTAGAGTGGCGCGCAGCCACTCGAAAAACATTTGGAGGGTCCTTGGGGCTTAAAGAAGAGCCTAAACGATACTCGGGAGCAATAAGCCTTACTTCGTGTCCAAGACTTTGAAGCTCACTCATGAGTGTTTGAACGGCCACCGTCACTCCATTAACCCGCGGCCAAAAACAATCAGTTGTTAAGAGGACTTTCATATTTTAACCTGAAAGATAAGCATATTTTACTTACATCATCTTATACTATATTCCAAGTTTTTTCTTGAGGTTTTCGAACATTTTTTCCATTTCACCTTCTTCAAAGGTGTCATAATCTTTCACTTGACGTAAGAGTTGCGCGGGGATTTCCTTGAGAAAGGGGGAGGGGGTGCACGTATCGAAGCCCTTTTGGTTGCGACGATTTTGGCAACTCGTCAAAAACAGCTGCTGTTGGGCACGGGTAATGGCCACATAGAACAAGCGGCGTTCCTCTTCAAAACCCTCCGCGTTCTCTTCCAGGCTTCGGGCATGGGGAAGAATGCCATCCTCTACTCCTGCCAAGAACACCACGGGAAACTCCAATCCCTTGGCTGAGTGGATCGTCATCAGGTTTACCGCACCCTTGTTGGCCTCGCCCTCATCTTCGCGGTTAGTGAGCGTCATGCGGTTCAAAAAAACCGAAAGGGCAGGGTAATCGTTGAGGGCATCTGATTCCCAATCGCTCAAAAACTGAATAAACTGCTGCACATTTTGCCAACGCCACTCAGCCGCTTTTGGGCTAGTGTTTTCTTGGAAAAGGAAGTCTTCGAAATTGATTTCTTCTAAGAGTTCTTTAACCAGTTCGGCGTTTTTTCTGCCAACGCCATTTCCTATTCGCGTGCGGTAGCGTTCAATTAGGTCTACTAGCAAGGAGAGGTCTGCTGCAGCCGTGTTAGTGAGTTGGCTTGAGCCTGGGCGGCCAAGGAGCCGAGCTGCTTCAAAGGCACTGAGTCCACGCGATCTGGCGGTTCGATCAATGTGTTCTAGAACTGCCTTTCCCAAGCCCCTTCGCGGGGTGTTCAAGATGCGCAAAAAGTGCAAATCATCATTGGAGTTCAATAGGGTACGGAGGTAGCTCACCACGTCCTTAATTTCTTTGCGTTCCATGAAGCTGGTTCCCCCGCTCAGGGCATAGGGTACCTTGTCACGCAAGAGCGCCATTTCGATGTTTCGGGTGAGGCTGTTGGTACGCACCAAAATTCCAAAATCAGAGTAGGGGCGATTCTCTCGAACAAACAAGGCCTTGATGGTTCGGACAATGAATTCCGCTTCCTCGGTTTCATTTTCGGGGTAATGGATCTCGATTTCGGTGCCCCCAGTGCGTTGGGCAACCAATTGTTTGTCTTTTCGATTCTGATTGTTGACGATGACGGCATTAGCCGCAGCCAGGATGGTACCAGTGGAGCGGTAATTACGGACGAGTTTGATTTCCACTCTTTCGGGAAAGTCCTTTTCAAACTCTTGAATGTTACGGTAATTGGCGCCGCGCCAACTGTAGATGCTTTGATCGTCGTCGCCTACCACACAGAGGTTACGATGTTTGTGAGCCAAAAGCTGAACAAGTTGGTACTGGTTCAAACTGGTATCCTGAAATTCGTCTACCAAGATGTATTTGAAGCGGTGGCGGTAGGCCTCAAGAATCTCGGGAAACTTGGTCCAAAGCTCGTACGGTTTGGTGATAAGGTCATCAAAGTCAACCGCATTAAAAAGTTTCAGATGTTCGTTGTACTCTTGAAAAATTTTTTGAAAGGAGCTGTCAAGGCTCTCAAGGCTTCTTTGACCATTTTTCACCGAGCTGAACAGGCTTGCAAGGGTTTGAACCTCGGAGTTTTCAAATTCCACGTCCAATTCGCGAGCCGATTCCCGGATCAATGCAAGGCTATCGGTGGTATCATAGACGGTGAGGTGTTCTTTATAGCCAAGGGCGGCTGCCTGTTCGCGAAGAACCTGAAGCCCAAAACTGTGGAAGGTGCTCACGGTAAGGTTGGTGAGCTTTTTCCCAGTCAGGTCTTTTACCCGATGTTCCATTTCACGCGCCGCCTTGTTGGTAAAGGTCAAAGCAAGAATCTGATTTTGAGGGATGTGCTTTTCGAGCATGTAAGCGATGCGATAGGTGATGACCCGCGTTTTGCCACTGCCAGCTCCCGCAACGATTAGCAAGGGACCTTCAATGGTTTTGACGGCTTGAAGCTGTTCAGGATTGAGTTCCTCATGAGTCACGAAGCTGTCTCCAAAATCCCAGGGCAATGAGGGTTTGACCAAAATCGTAAGTCAGCAAGATGGGGATTTGACTTATTTTAATGGATCCAAACACATCCTGCCCAATCATGCTGTCAGAAATGTAAATAAATGTGAAACCAAATGCAATGAGTAGGTGCTTTATTTTTTGGCGGTCAATCCACTGACTCCATCCACCCGCCAAGAGGAAGGTGATGATGAACATATAAGCAATCACCAGGCTAACTTTGAAGGCATCGCTGAGATCTAAGGTGATAAACTGTATGATCGAAATGCTGAAAGAGATGAGAAGAATAAAGGGAAAACTTTTTTGTGGGCGCGTGGTAAGGGCGTACAAGAGGTAGCCCACCGCAAAGCCCGCCATACCAAAATAGAAATAAGGCGTGTTAGGAATACCCAAAAAGTAATCGCCAATCAGGGTGAAAAAAAGACCAACGCGGTACAATATCAGGGGCAGTCCCAATTTGGGGTCTGAATCAATAAAACTGGCGAGGAGCAAAAGGGCTGGAAACATAACCTTGAGAAACTCCAACCCAGGAAAAGGGTACAATGTAAAAAAGGTGTTGAACAGCTGGAGCACGAAGCCAAGAGCCAACAGCACCAAAAAAAGATGTTTTCGTTTCATAAAAGTATTTCTCCTTTCTGAACTAGAATACCACAAAGATACTGTGATTGGGGGAAGTAGAGCGAGACTGGATGGCAAGAACTTTGTCGAAATTCGTCCACAACGTAGGAGTTAATCCCCAAATCCCAGGCGGCAAAGGTACAAGCCGTCACCAAATCGGCTTTTTGAATGGCCGCTGAACACGAAAACAAGGCTAGAAGTCCAGCCTCAGTCAGGAGCTTGAACCCATTCAGCGCTAAGTCCTTGTAAGCTTTGAGAGCCTTTGGGACGTGCTCCTTGCGGGCGGCGAGCTTGGGCGGGTCCAGAATCACCACGTCAAACTTTCGATCTTGCCTTTGGAGTTGACGCAACATGTCAAACACATCACCTCGAAGAAATTCGGTCTGGGGTTGCTGGAAATGGTTCAATTGAACGTTTTGACGGGCTAGATCCAAGGCTGTCTCGGATTGGTCAATAAAGCACACCGAGCGAGCGCCCGCGGCCAAGGCGTTCAATCCCATGCCCCCGGTGTGGCAAAAGCCATCCAGGACAGATTTTCCACGGCAATAGGAGCGAATGTGGAGGCGCACTTCGCGTAGGTCGCAGTAGTGTCCCGTTTTTTGGGTGCTGGTGCCCGCATAAACTAGCCCGTTTTCGTGGAAGGTGAAAGGGTCTTGGATGCCCTTGAGGAGGCGGTGTTTGGGGGCCAAGCCCTCGAGGCTTCGCCCATCGCCGTCACTTTTTTCTAAAATGGAGACCAGGTTCGTGTAGGGAGTCAAAAGTTTTTCTAGTAGAGTAGATGCGTCGTCAACCAGCCGTTCGGCGCCGGCGGTATCGGCTTGGAGGATCAATGTCTTGTCCAAAAGGTCGGCAATCAGCCCGGGAATACCATCTGCTTCGCTAAAAACAAGGCGCAAGGTGGTGGTGCCACCGGCCAAAAGCTCCCGGCGACGCAGAATAGCCTGGGTAAGGCGTTGTTGAAGCCAGTCTTGATCCGGATACTTGCTCCAACTGGCAAGGCGCACCCGAATTTGGGAGTTTGGGCTATAAAATCCCCACCCCACGTGAGAACTCGCGTGGTCTAGGACCTCCACCACGTCACCGTTTCCAGGCTGACCCTCAACTTTTTGGATGGCGCCCGAAAAAATCCAAGGGTGGTGGCGGCGAACCTGTTTTTCACTGCCCGCTTTGAGCCAAATTTTCATGGTGTGACCAAAACTTGGCAATGTAGCCACGATTTATTTTCAGCCTGGGAAATCCAAAAACCTTGCAAATCGGACCAAACCTTAAGAAGAAGTTGTGCCGTCAACTGGGCGTCGGGCAGGGCACGGTGGCGCTTTTCGGGTTGGCTAAGTCCCCAACTTTTTGCCAGTTGGTCCATGTCGAGCTTGTCGGTTCGCTCCCCTGCCAGACTTTGGCGAAGAAAGCAGAGGCTTTTCACGTCAATGACGGTTCCGGAAAAAGGAAACTCTTTATTAAGATCTTCGAACTGACGCCGTAACAAGGTGATGTCAAAGCTTGACCCCCAAGTACACAACCGAACCTGCTTAAGCTTGCCCTGGGCTAATTGTTGCACCCAATCTAAAAAGCGTGAAGCTACCTCAGGCCAGGTAGGCTGCCCCTCAAGATCTTGAGGTTTGATGCCGGTCAGACGGGTGATGAAATCGTTCAGGGGTGTTCGGACCTGGACCAAGCTGGAAAATTCCCCCTGGGGTTTGAGGTTTTGATCCAAAAACACCGCCCCAAGGTCAAGAATTTCATCATGGACGGAGTGACCCTTTTCGTTGGTGCGAACGGTAGCCTCAAGGTCGAACACGACCAAGGGGTTGTGGAGCTTAAACACAGCCCATGTTACAAAAAAAAGCTCGGTGTATCAACGATACACCGAGGGAAAAAAGGAGGTGATGAGGAGGCTTTCCCCAAACCAAATTCTAACATGGGTGGCTTGAGTTAGCAAGCAGTTAAAAGCATTTTTATGGGAAAATGTTTACACATCGCCGTGAGAACTGATGAGGCGTTAAAAACATTTAAGTAAATTTAGGTAGTGGACCCCAAGGTTGTTCTTTGACTTAGAAAGATTCTGACAGCAGAGTGTTGGTTGAAACAAATTAAACTTCCGAGGCTTAGTCGCATGCGAAAATTTACAATTCAGAGGTAAAAAGACTGTTCAACTCCGAGGCTCAACAAACCAGGTACGAATTTTTCCTTTGCCTTTGAGTTCGGTTTCGCCACGGTCGGTGAAAATCCAGTCTTGCGCATTTAAGGCATCTTTGACGGTTTGGCTGATGTGGATTTTCATGGGTTCGCCGGTTGATTCCAAACGGGAAGCCACGTTGACAGTATCGCCCCAAAGATCATAACTAAACTTTTGGGTGCCGATCACGCCAGCCGCGACTTCGCCCAGGTGGATACCGATGCGGATTTTGATTCCCCACGACTGAGACTGAACAAAGTCGCGCATCTGAAGGGCAAAGGTTAAAATTTTGTTGGCAGGCTCAGAAACAGGAAGGGGGAGACCACAGACGGCCAAGTAGGCATCGCCAATGGTCTTGATTTTTTCCACGTTGTGCTGGCCGCAAAGTTTGTCGAAGTGACTAAACAAAACGCTCAACAGTTTGGCAATTTTTTCAGGGGGGTTTCGGGAAGCAAGCTGGGTGAATTGTACGATGTCGCAGAACAAAATCGCCACTTGAGAGTAGCTGCTAACGATGTTTTTTTCGCCCAGCTTCATCCGTTCAGCAATAGACTGCGGAAGGATGGATAAAAGAAGTTGGTCAGACTTTTCGCGTTCAACAGCTAGTTCGGCATTACTTTTTTCGATTTGCGCTTCATAACTCCGGCTGACCCTTCGGACGGCGATAGAAACTGGAAACGCAAGCAGAAAGGCAAACACCAAAGAACCAACAACAATAACCAATCGGTAGGAGTTAATTTCCTGTTCAACTCGTTGGGTGTTTTCGTGCGAATTCACCACCCAACCAAGCTCGGGAATCACTTCGGAGTAAACTACTTCCTCGTGGTTTTTGTTTTCTCCGGGGACAATCAGAAGTCCTGAAGTACTCGTGGACGTTTTGATAGCCTTTTCCCACGGAAGAAGGTTTTTTCCTTCAAACGATTCATCAAACTCAGCCATCAAGGACGCGATGTTGACGCCAACTAGGTTTTGATCGGGGTGACAGAGTAACGACGTGTCATTTTGATCGATGAGACAGACAAAACCGCGATCAGGGGCGCTGCCTTGAATGCTGCTTTGAAAATCTTGGCGAATTTCTTCTGGGGAAGTACCCCGAGCAAGACGAGAGCGAATGAATTGAGCCATGGCCACTGCTTGTCGGCGGTTCACATCTGCTTGAATTTCGAGGTAGACGCGCTGAAGCTGATTAAGAAAAAGAGGCATACCCAAACTTCCCACAGTAACTATTGATAAAAAAACCGCCAAAAAAGTTTTGAAAGCTAAATGATGTTTTTTTATCACGGACGTTCTCAATTCTCCTTGAACCTAGATTACTTATAACCGAGGCTTCTGGCAAGAGGGAAATTGTCAACCCCCGGATAGCAGAGCAGGTACACTAACTCGGATCGGGTGGATTGCGAGGCATGGGCGCATGACTCGCAGATCAACAAAACTCCAACAATTCCCAAAACCGAGAGAAGCCGAGGAGGGTAGTTTTTCATTTCGCCACCTCCGTTAAATTTTTTTATTGAGTGCTTCTTCCAAGTGTAAACCATCAAATTTTAAGTTTACTGTTAAGTTTTAGCAATTGATAAAGGTCTCTTGACAGGACTGATCTACTTAAAGATAATGATATATCAATATCAATAATAGGAGGGACGATGCGTGTTGCCTATTTTTTTGCCACCAAGGATGCCAGCACGTTCAAGTTAGGGACGATGATTCTTCCTCAGCTGGAACGAAACCAACACGGGGCTGAGGTGGCTGGGATGATGTTCTTCGATGATAACATCTATTGTCTGCGGTCAGGCGATCCTGTTGGGGAAAGGCTGGCAAAAATTGCCAAAGAAAAAGGGATCCTTTTGATGGTTTGCGATCAGTATGCCGTTCGGCGTGGCCTGGCGGAGGGAAACTTTGACCAGTGTGGGACGGGGTCGGTAAAAGCCAAGGGCTTGGTTGACGGCGTGGTGTGCGGTTGTTTTCCCCAGCTTTATGACGCCCCTGCGGGAGCTAAGGTTGATCAGGTCATCACCCTCTAGACCTCGCTACTCCCCCGAGTTAGGCAATTCCCCAAAAGCATAACATTGGGGGCACGAATTAGGGTAGTTTTCGGTGCTTGGCGGGACAGGTGTTCCTTGTAAAAAGTTGCTTCCTCAATGCCTCGATCAGCATAATTATTTAAACTATTCATAGGGTGGATTTACAAATTCCACACTTATGAATAGATTTTACGGAGAGGAATGTGTGAGCAACGCTAATTCATTCGGAATCATCACCTGTCCTGTCTGTTCTACCAAAAGCACCATTCCAATGCCGGACAACGCCTGCGTGTACTTTTTTAAGTGTCCCAATTGTGAGCACGTGATTCGTCCCAAAGAGGGGGATTGTTGTGTTTTTTGTAGCTATGGTGAGGAGCAGTGCACGCCGAAAAAAGATGGCATTTAGAACGAGGATGGGGAGTGGAAAAAATTCAGATAAGCAAGAAGTTTTCCTTTTACCAAGGTTCGATTACCTACCTGGCGGGCGCCCAGAAGAGCCACGGCGGGAAAGGCTGCTAGAAGCTCATGGCTGTTTTTCCGAATAACGGGGTAGAAGGCTTTCCTTTTTAAGGGATAAATTTGAAATTGCAAATCTTTGATGCCCTAAACAACGTTCAACTTGTTCCAAAACTAAGCAGGATGGGTAGGGGTAAAAAGGGATTACTCAGCAAAAAAAGCGTTCCCCCTCGTGCTCAAACAAATTTTTTAATGGCGCTGAAAACCTTTTTTTCAATGGTAGCCTTATTCCCCTTACCACCATTGGGAATATTGATCACGCGATGAATCTGAATGCCACCCGCCTTGAGAATGTGACAAATAGCCGAAACTGTTCCGGCACTCTGGCTTGGTAAGTAATGAAACGGGAAGGGGGCCGCTGAATTGACCAGCACGATTGCTTTTTTCCCTGTGAGTTGAGGACGTATCCTCATTCCGTCAATGTATTCAAAAACGGGAACGCACCGTTCAAAAAACATTCGTAACACACTGGTCATGTTTCCCCAGTAAGTGGGTGAACCGATGATGAGGAGATCTGATTCCTTGACGAGTTGCGCAAATTCATGAGCATCATCCCTCGGCAAAACGCATTCCTTGTTGGGGCGGCATTTCAAGCATCCAATACAAGGACGAGCTTTCTTTTCATAAACTCTAAAATAAACAACATCGTGAAAGGTTTTTAATTGGTCGTGCATGAGGCTAAGGTAGTGATTGGTGATGCCGTTTTTTCGCGGGCTCCCATCAACGATTAAAATACGCATGTTATTTTCAGTCTAATACCATTTGCGAAAAAATGTTCAAAGTAGTTAAATTTTGGTCTTAACTTAAATTCACAACTGGAAAGAAGCTCATCAAAATAGGTTTTTAAGCAGGTTTAAGTTTTGAGAAGAAAATTTATGATCCCGATTGTACCAGCCGAACCGTGAGTTTGCCCTGACTGCCGTTGCGTGCCCCAAGGAGGCTCCAAGCCCTTAGCCATTGCCTAAGTTCATTACGAAGGCGTTCTTGTTCAGGGGCGGGCAGTGCAGTGATGGATCCGTCTAAAAATTCAATCGATTGAATTCGTAACAAGCCTTCATTGACAACAAAACCAATCAGCACCGTTCCGTAAGCATTCGGAAACTGCCGTAGGTAGGGGCGCGGTGGATTGGCGCGCAGTTCAGAAAAGGTTCCTTGTAGTTCAATTTCTCCCATGTTGTCGCGAAGCTGTTGACGACTTACGCCCGTGGAGGGGGCAGCCTCGGCAACCTCCAGCTCGTCCAAGCCGCTTAGGTCAAACTGCGGCCGCTTGGGGGAGGCAAGTGAGGGCGCTGACTCTGCCTGGCGCGCCGTTTCAGCAAGGGGTTCTGGCTTTGCTGGGGATTCTGCCTGTGGGATGGGAGGAGGAGCTGTGGGGCTTGGCTGTTCCGTGATTGGGCGCAGGGTGGGTTCTTGCGGTTGCGAAGCCTGGCGCGGTGATGGTTGTTGGGGTGGTGGTGGGGTCACTCGATCTTGGGCTGGCGGGCTAGGGGCAGGCTGAGAGCGCTCAGGGGGGGCGGGGCTTGGTCGGGGGGCAAGGTTGATTTGCACCTGAAACGGCGTGGGTGGGCTTTCAGCGCGTTGAAAAGCCGGCGCAAGAAGTCCAAACAGCAAAAAGATGATGA
>Ga0272446_1002714_pt1 | contig 23550 bp, 19 predicted proteins | sample YNPCB0061_FD_194587 | JGI IMG/M metagenome (GOLD analysis project Ga0272446, IMG submission 194587) | Hot spring microbial mat communities from Yellowstone National Park, WY, United States - YNP-CB-006-1 | ecosystem: Environmental > Aquatic > Thermal springs > Hot (42-90C) > Sediment | place... | reverse complement strand
TCCGTTTTTTTCTTGTTCGTTCATCACGTCCCAAGTGTGGTCGGCGAGAAGTTTGACGGTTGCCACGTATTCCACTTTTTTGCCTCTACCCCATTCGTTTGGTGCAATAAGCGAAAGGAAATCTTCTCCGTTTTCGCGGCGATAGAGGTAATAAGTTTTGCCGATAATCGGCTCAAAGCCCATCTTTACTGAATAAATCCGTTCTGAAATCTCGACGCGCTGTTGAATTTTTTTGGCTTGTTCGGCGAGCAGTTGCATTTGTTCGTAGAGTTGCGACATCTGCATTTCGGTTTGCTCGCGCATTGCCGAGACTGCTCTCCCCTTGATTTTACCAACATCTTCGGGCTTAATGACTGCACCGCCCGCTGTGTGCGCGTATGGTAAGAGCGATGGCGTTTGCGCCGTCTTTTCTTTCATCTTGTCCAAGTCAATTTTGGACACATCAATTTCATTTGATTTCATTCCAATAACAGAATTTTTCAAGTTTCTACTTCAACGAGTTCCGCCGATTTTGTTCTCGACTTCACCTTGCGCTCTTGCCATCGGCGATAAATGGAAATCGCAAACCCAAACGCAACGATGTATGTTCCAAGCCACAGCACATTGATATACGGCTTAATGCTTGCCTCAACAATGAGCGTTTCTTGCGGTTGTATGTCTTTGCCAAGTCCTTTCGCTTCCACCATCACTCTGCCGCTTGACGCATCAATGCGCGTAATTGCAAACGAGACACTCGGCGCACTTTGAAGCGACGCATATTCAATCTTCGGCTCACTTCCCGCTTCAATGTTGTAGATAGGCTCAATGATTTCCGAGCGTCCATCTTTGCTGATTTCCAACATCGCCACAACTTTGATTTTCCCATCAACGCCGCCGCCCAAAATGCTCTTCTCCATATTGAAATTCAGAAACTTCACCGTGTAGCCTTCGAGCATCTGCGATTCGCCTTTTTTCAAAATCAGTTGATTCGGATTGTCTTTAATCATCAAATTCACCGGTGCGATATAAAAATCTTTCGTGAGATAATGCGCCACATCAGGATTTTGAACGGTCATGCGTTTCGTTTCATACATCACCGGCATGGCGATGTAGGACTTATTGCCATCAACGACTTGAATTTTGAAACCGCTCTTTCCATCGCCCACATCTTGAATTCCCGTGTAGGTCATTTGTTTTCCGAAGGCTTGAACGGTTTTGCCTTTCGGCAATTCTAAATGTTGGCTTTCATCATATTTCGCCGAGCCGATAATGCCGAGTAGCATCAGAGCCAAGCCGACGTGCGTTAAACTTCCGCCCGCGTATTTCGGATTGCCTTTCAAGACTTTCAGCAAGACTTGTCCATTCGCGAAAAGCGAGAACGACGCGGTGAGTGCAAGCAAAATCATTGAGACATCTTTCACACCGCTTATCATCAAGACAGTTGTAAAAACAAGCGCGAGCGTTAAAGGTAGCCAAAGGGCTTTGATGAGATTTTCTTTATCGATTTTCGTCCACCAAATCGATTGACCGATTGCCGACAGCAGTCCAATCAGCACGGCAAGCGGAAGCGTTACTTGATTGTAGAAATCGGGTTCGAGTTTGGTGATTTGTCGGTTCATCAAGGAGTCGACAATCGGCGTGGAAATGCCTGCTACAACAACGCCCGCAATCAGCATCAAGACCACCGCGCCGCAGAGCAAGAAAAATTCGCGCGAATAAAGCGACTCTTCCCGCGAGACGACTTTAATCTCTTTGAATCGCACCACGAGCAACACCACGCCAAGCCCAAGAAATGTGAGCGTAAAGGCAAGCAGTTGGTTGTATAAGCCCAAGTCAGTAAAGGAGTGAACCGATGTATCCGCCAGCACGCCGCTTCGTGTGAGGAACGAGCTATACAGCACAGCAGTGAACGCCAGCACGGCGAGCATCAAGTTTGTTTTTTTGAGCGCGCCATTTTTCTTCTGCACAATCAAGGTATGAATGAGCGCAACAATCAACAGCCAAGGCACGAGCGAGGAGTTTTCCACAGGGTCCCAGCCCCAGTAGCCGCCCCAGCCGAGAACTTTATACGCCCAGTAGCCGCCCATCATAATCCCAATGCCCAGCGTTGCCGCGCTGAACAGCACCCACGGCATTGCAGGTCGAATCCAATCATCATACTTGTTCTTCCACATTGCCGCAATCGCGTAACTGAACGGAATGATGAGCGACGAAAAGCCAACAAACAAGGTCGGCGGGTGAATCACCATCCAAGGATTTTGCAAGAGCGGATTGAGTCCATCGCCTTCTTTTGGCACCGCTCCCATTGTGAGCGCGAAGACATCACTTCCCAATCCATCTTTGAGAAATGGCACTTCAATTCCTAAAATCATTGAGAGCAAAAATGCTTGCGAGAGCGACAGAACGGTCATCACGGAGGCTTCGTATTCCTTCGCTGTCTTCATCAAAAAGAATCCAAACAAACAGCCATAAAACATCCATAGCATAAAACTGCCTTCTTGTCCCGCATAGAAAGTGGAGATGAGGTAAAAGATGTTGAGGTCAGTTGAAGAGTAATGTTTGACGTAGTTGTATTGAAACTGATGCGTGATGATGAGGTAAAGCAGATGTATACCATTAACGATGATTGCGCCGACCATGACGAGAAAACTTTTTCGGGCGAGCATTAGCCACTCATCGTAAAGTTGTTGATTGTCATCGCTTTGCGCGGCGCGGAAGAAAGCATATGTTGCGCAGAGCGCGGCAGTAAAGCCGACAATCGTTACGAACTTGCCTGTAAAAAATTCAATGAGAATGGAGTCGGTTGTCATTTGAGTCGTACTGCTAATCGGTGAGTAACAGAAGTGCTTTTGGCACGTGTGAGTAACACTTGTATTGTGATAAACATTTAGAACGGCGGCAACAATTCAATGCCGCCGCTTTCATTTTCTCTGTGATGATTTCAAGGCTCAACTTTTTTTGTCGCTATCGGCTTTTTCGGATTGATATTTTGATGGACACTTGACCAAAATATCTTTCGCATAAATCGTGCCGTTTTCCAACTTACCTTGAACAACAACGCTGGTGGCTTGCTCAAAGTTGTTGGGCTTGCCGTTGCGATAAATGACGCGGGCGATGTTTCCCTCTTCGTCTTTCATGTAGAAAGTGAAGATGTTGAGATTGGTCTCGGTGGGCTGTTCTTTGACCCAATAACCTTTGATGTAAGCAAGCTTTCCGCTCTTTTCAGCTTGAGAAATTGACGCATAGCCGATAGAGCTATTACCCCATTCTTGCGCCGTGAAGCCGAGCCAGACAAGAACAGCGACGATAACGGCAGAACCAACAATAAACTTCGGTTTGATGGACATTTTTGTAATGAGTTAAAGTTCCTATGAGCATTACTGAAACCTTACAAAGTTACAAAACCGTTTCCATTCAAGGATTATTTCTTGGCTTTGGTGGTTTTCTTCGTGGTGGTGGGTTTGGAGGATTTTTTTGCGGGCAAACTTGGCTCAAAGGATTTGACAATTTCATCGGCACTGACATATTGCATGCCTTTGGGTTCGAGTGGTTTTACGGTCATGCGTGCGGCGACTTCCTTTTCCATTTTCTTGCGCCAAGCAATCGCCAATTTCCGCGCTTTCTCTTCGCCGTGTTCCGCAATCGAGAAGAACTTTTGCACTTGCTTGTATTTTTCCACATTGATTGAAGCAACATAATGGTCGCGCACTACAACGGTTTTCTTGCCTTCGGGGGTTTCTTTCTCAACTGTTTTTGTTGAGCGATAGACGCCCACGATGCCGGTTTTGTTGTTGGCTTTCTTGGTAAAGAACGCGTAAGGAAACTCGCGAAAGCCGCGCTTGCGGGGTTTTGATGGGTCAATGTTCAACGCCTTGTAGAGTTTGTCGCGATACTCAACGGCGATTTTGAGGGCTTTCTCTTTGCCACCGTATTTTTTATCGGCAAACGATTTTGAGTAAGTAACGGAATCTTTCGTTGCTCTAACAAGCCAGCAGTGTTCGTTGCGGTCGGGAGCATCGATTCGGCTAATTCCTTTTAGGTTCATCAGTTTTGTGTTTTTTGGTTTTTTAATGACCGATTGATGATTCAAACACCCGCCTTTAGCAACAGAATTGATGAATCGCGATTCAGCGATTTACTGACCGATTTGCGCACGGTAATCCGCCGCCGTCATTAACGCCTCTACATCTTTTGGATTATTGACTTTGAGTTTAATCATCCACCCATCTCCGTAGGGCGATTTATTGACCAACGAGGCATCTTTGAGGGCTTCATTCACTTCGATGATTTCTCCTGCAACCGGCAAAAACAAATCGGAGACGGTCTTGACGGCTTCAACCGTTCCGAAAATGTCGTTTGCGTTGAGTTTTGTGCCAACGCTTTTGAGGTCGACAAAGACAATATCGCCGAGTTCTGATTGTGCAAAATCGGTGATGCCAATTCGGGCAACATCTGCCGATTCCATCACAATCCATTCATGTTCTTTGGTGTAGCGAAGTGTTTCTGGAAAGTTCATTGTGAAAAAGAAGTTGAGTAAAGTTGAACGCAAATCTAACATCTTTTCAAACGCACGCCAAACAAAATGCCTTACAAGCAACGGCGATTATCGTTATCTTCTTGTTTGCAGTTGCAATTTTCTCATGCTATGAAAAACAGCACCATCAAAGGGTTCTTTATTTTCTCTGCCGCACTTGGCGCAATCATCTTTTTTCTCTTCACGCAAAAAATCATTGAGGCAATTCGCGAACAACAAAAGCAGAAGGTCGATCTTTGGGTGAAATCGCTCAACTTGCTGATTGAACTTGAAAACCCGCAGGAAATCTCGTTCATTTTTAATGAAATCGTAACCGTAATTGATTTCCCCGTGATGCTCACCGATGCTGATATGAACCCCAGCACCATTCGCAACATCAAGGTTGACTCTTCAAAAGGCGAGGCATACATCAAAGCCTTTTTGGAGAAAAAGCGATTGGAACTTGATGCGCAGTATGAGCCGGTCGCCGTCAAACTCGATACGCTCGTGCTTCAATATGTGCATTACGGCGATTCGGAATTGGTGACGATGTTGCGCATTGCACCGATTTTATCGAGCGTTGCGGCAGGTGTTTTCATTGTGATTGCCTATTTCAGTTTCAGCGTGATTCGTCGCAATGAACAATCCAACCTTTGGATTGCTTTGTCCAAAGAAACCGCACACCAACTCGGCACGCCAATTTCAAGCCTGATGGGTTGGATTGAACTTCTGAAAACCGCCAGCGACAATCCCGAAAAGCAAGCGCAAATTATTTTTGAAATGCAAACCGACTTAAAGCGATTGCAACGCGTCGCCACTCGCTTTTCAAAAATCGGCTCAAAGGTGAGTTTGAAGGAAGAAAATATCGGCGAAGTGGTGGCTTCTATGTTCAACTATTACCGCAGTCGGATTCCGCAAATGGGCAAAAACATTGCGCTCACCCTCAACGATGCGCCCGATATTCTCGCCCCCATCAATCGCGAACTCTTTGAATGGGTAATTGAAAACATTATCAAGAACGGCATTGATGCCATTCAAGGCAAAACCGGCGTGATTTCCGCCACCCTTTTCACCGATGGAAATTTCGTTATCATTGACATTTCCGACACCGGCAAAGGCATTGAAAGCAAATACAAGAACGAAATTTTCAAAGCCGGCTTTACGACGAAGTCGCGCGGCTGGGGGCTTGGACTTTCACTCGCCAAACGCATTATCGAAGATTATCACAAGGGCAAATTGATACTCAAACACAGCGAAGTTGGAAAAGGCACGACGTTCCGAATCAAACTTCCGCTCTCGCATTAGGCTCACTGTATCTCCAAAGCGCGTGCGTAATCCATCGTGCTACTTTATGCTAACTGTTGTAAATTTGCCTGCCAACCAAAAGCACCAATCAAATGCCACGTCTTCTGCTCATCTTCGTTTTGCTTTTTACAGTTGCTGTTTCCGCGCAAGAGCGCAAGTATCAGCGCAAGTCTGTTTCATCGTTGGGGCTGTTGAATCTTTCATTTGTGGAAGTCCCAAACGCGATGGTTGAGAACCGCATTAACTACCACATTCAGTTGCCGCGCTTTGATTACAACGCGCTTTCTGATAGCGCGCTTTCAGCGTATCGTGAGCGTTTATCAGCACTGGGCTTTCGCAATGCAACGCCTTCACAAATCACCGCGATTCTGAATGAGACGATTATCCCGCAAGTTTCCGCCGCTGTTAAAGCCGTTGCCGAAGAGCGTGCGCTTGGAAATTTGAAGGAAGAAGATTTAGCGATGGCGGCGGCAAATAAACTCAAAGGTTCAGGCTTGACGGCGGCGGATATTCTCAAAGTGCTAAACGCGGCGTATCTCTACGCACCAGTCATTACGCAATACCGCGAGTCGCTTGACGAAGAAAAAAATCTAACCGTCAACATTTCAGGCTATATTCTTTGGTTTCGCGTGAAGACGAATCCCGACGGCAGTTCGGAAGCCGTGTTCCTGAACGACAGTGCCGTTGAGCAAAGCGGCACGGCGACGGCTTCTACGGACAAGAGTTATCAGACGCGCAAACGCACGCTTCAAGGCGGAGAGTTTGCACGGCTTTCAGCGATTGATGCTTGGGCGAAAAATTTGAGTGTAGCCATGCGCCGTTTGTCTGATTTCCAAGTAACTGCAGAAGTTTTAAGCCTGCGTGGCGCAACGCCCGAAGCCAACATCGGCACTCGCGAAGGAATCGGACTCGACGATGGATATTATGCCGAAGAACTTTTTGAAAATTCCAGAGGTGAATTAGAAGAGCGCATTATTGGTTTTTTCCGCGTGGCTTCGGTTGGTGATAATCGCAAAAATCCATCGGCAACTTCAACCTTTTATCCGCACATCACGAGTGGCGTTGAGCGTGGCGTGTTGCTCAAAGAGCATCCACAATTCGGTTTAGATGTTGCGGTTCGTCCTAAATTTTTCCGTTTTCGTTTGTCCAAAGAAACAACGCCTTTGCGCCGAGAAATGCTTGGTGAATACGGCATTGATGAGTTTTTTTCTTTTCCACCTCCGCTTGCGTTTGCGCTCAAAGAAGATGTGACTGAAGCGGGCGGCATTGAACTCGGATTACATTACAACCTTGCTAAACAAACGGGCGTGCGGCAACTCTTTGCCACGGCAGATTTCGGATTTGGTATTGGCAACACATCGTTCACGCCTGCCGCGCCAAACGGCATCTCGGCTCTCATCGTCAGCGGCTATGCAGGCGTGATGAAAAAATTTTGGCTTCGCCGCACAAACTTTTACATCGGCGGTTCAGGCGGAGTTGATGGGCTTTTCCTCAGCGTTGGCAACACAAACGAGGGCGATTTAGAAAGTCTTTCTTTCGTTACGTTATCGCTTCGCGCTGACTTTGGCGTGGAGTATATGCTCACGCCAGATTTGCTTTTCACGATTGGCGGCAACTACAAATTCGGTTTCCCGCCGCTGTTGAGCGAACTTAAATACAAAGATTCTTCTGCTGAAGATGAGTCGCGAAAATTCACGATCCCCTTCACAGCACGCGGCTTTCGCGATACGAACTTCAACGGTCTGACGATTAGCATTGGCATTTCGTATTCGCTTCCCACTTTCAGCGTTTCGCTCAGCGAACTTGACAAGATTGATTATTAAAAAACGTTCCAAAATTGAATGAACTTGCTTACATTTCGTTGAAGTTTGACTTGACTTGATGAATGTTGTTCGAACCACATACAATCAATGGGCTTCTTCTTTTATATCACGGACTTCTGGTTTTGGCGATGGAAAACCTTGTTTTCTGTCATTCAACTCCAGCTCGATAAGCGTGCGCTTCGCTCTTATTACGTCAACTTCTTTTTCTGCATCTACTCGGTCGCACCGTTTTGGAAAAGCGTCGAGCAAGTGATTGAATCCGAGTAAGACAAACGCCATCATTGCGGAGGTCGCCATGGGCATACTCCAAACTAAGCAAAGCCGACTTTACTTTGAAGATTCCGCTTCTGAATCTGCGACTGATTTAGACAAGCCCGCCGTTCTTTTCATCAACGGGTGGGCGATGTCGGCTCGCTACTGGTCGCCTCTTGCTGAACGGCTTGCGCCACACTTTCGCGTCATTCGTCTTGACCAAAGCGGCACGGGTCGCACCACCCTCACGACTTCAAACCCTGTTTTCACGATTGAGTCGTTTGCTGATGAAGTTTCCGCGCTTATCGCGCATTTAGGATTATCACAATTTCATCTTGTTGGACACTCGATGGGCTCAATGGTTACGGCGGAACTGGCGCACCGACATCACTCGCAAACGCTCTCGACCACGATTATCGCCTGCGGGATTTTCACTTACAGCGCGGTTCAAATGGAAATTCTTTCCGTTTTCATTCGCGGCACAATGAATTTGAAATTTTTATTTCATTTGGATTTCTTCAAACGCGCCTTTATTCAAAAAGCCACCTCGCGCCCGATTCCGAAAGAGTATGAGAAAATTTTGGTCGATGATTTCTTGAACACCGATGCGGAAGCGGCAGAAAAAGTCGGCACATTTTCGCTCAACCCTGACATTCTGCGTCAGTATCGCCACCAAGTTGTCTCGATTCCTTCCCCGTTACTGCTTTGTGTAGGCAAAGCCGATAAAACCATTCCACCCGAAGGCATGACCACGCTCTACGAAACGCGCCTTGCCGAACACCCCGAACTTTCCACGCGATTCGTTCAGTTTGAATCGGTCGGACACTTGCCGATGCTTGAAGCCACCGATGAATTTGCCGCACTTCTTTCAACCCACTTTACGGACGCTCAACAGCTTGTCGCCGAAGCGAGAGCCTAAATGTTAGGCTTTCCACTCAAATTTTTTGAACGCTAAGAGGGGCGAGAAGAACGCATAGACGGCGTAAATCGGCTCTAAATACACGCTTTTCCAGCGAAATTCTTCTTCACCGAAAAGCGACATGGCTTGCGAGAGCGAAAACCCACCGATGAAGAGTTGAAACGGCAAGAAGAAGACCATCAAGAAATTGACCAAGTGATAAGTCATCAAAAAGAAGATAGACGCAGGCGGATAGTGAAAGGCGGCGGAATAGTGCCGCGCTTTTTGGTTGAGAAATTTTTCGAGCGTGGGTTGTGGGTCGGTCTCGACTTCGGCAGTGGGCGAAACGAAATACTTAATTTTCATGCGCGTTTTCCGTGCAATGCGTTGCAAGAGCAAATCATCATCGCCGCTCAAAATGTGTTTGATGGCATCGAAGCCGCCGATGGTTTCAAAGACTTCTTTGCGATAAGCGAGATTCCGTCCGGTTGCCATGTAGGGCGCATTTCTTCCGACCGCTCCTGCCGAAAGCATGGCTGTTCTGAAACACTCGTAGCGTTGAAACCGCTCGATAAAACTTTCATTTTCTTTTTTGCGAAAGGGCGAGTAGCCAATCACAACTGCCGTGCGTTTATCGAAGCATTTGAGCGTCTCGGCAATCCACGTGGGTGCGGGGCGGCAATCGGCATCGGTCAAAAATAAAATCTCGCCGCGTGCTATGCGTATGCCGGTTGCGAGTGCGTGCTTTTTCGGCGAAACTCCTTTCGGCACCTCTTTGATTTCCACAAATCGAATTCGAGCATCTTGAAAAAATTTTACGACCGCAGGCGTTTCATCAGTCGAGCGGTCAGAAACAACGATGATTTCAAGCGGGTAATGCGTTTGCGTTACAAGGGCGTTGAGCAACGCAGGCAAGTTATGCGCTTCGTTTCGCGCCGCAACAATAACCGACACAAACGTTTGTTGAACATCAGGGTTCGGAAAAATCACCGCCGTTTTGGATTCATACTCGACTTTTGAAAGCCCGATATATGCAATGACATTCAGACAAATGAAAATCGTGCAGATGACGAACAAGAACACCAGCATCGTTACTCGGCGCGAGAGAGCAGTTTGAAAATGTTGTTAATTCGAAGCACGAGCTCTTCGGGGTGAACAGGTTTCGCTATGTAGTCGTTTGCGCCAAGTTGAAGAAACTTAATGCGCGTGCGCACATCGTTGTTTGCAGATACAACAATAATGGGCGTATGTCGGTGCGACTTGCTCGTTCGAAGAATTTTGATAAACTCTTCACCATTCATATTCGGCATCATAATGTCGGAGAGAATCAAATCAGGCACATTTCCTGCTTGAAGCCATTTGAGTGCTTCGTTCCCGTCGTGCTTCGTTACCAAGTTAAATGTTGTTCCAATCGCACGCGAGAGCAAGGTTAGCGCGTCGATTTCATCGTCAATAATTAAAATGGTGCGTTTCAGCATTGAGGTTGAGTTTGAGTTCAACGATTAAGATAAGTTTTTGATTGCGAACTTGCATAGAACTTTTCCGATTTCGCATTATGTTTCGCTAATACTTTTTAAGCGCAAATAGCCCATCAATGGAAGACACAAACAAAAGTCCCATCAATCAAGAGCCGTATGCTTCTTCGGAAGTTATCGCTTCAGAATTACATCGCTCAACGCCTTCACTTCGGAGCCGATTTGGAGAACACAACTACGCCTTGCACCTCTTACTTTTCTTGCTCACCGTTTTGACGACGAGCGTCGCTGGTGCATATTGGGTTGGAAAAGAAATCTCGCTCGATAGCCTTTCAAGTTTTTATGCCAACCTTCAAAGCGGGTTTCCGTATTCTTTTTCACTTCTCTTTTTCCTCACGTGCCATGAGTTCGGACATTTTTTTGCGACCATTTATCACCGAGTTCGTGCGTCGCTTCCCTACTACATTCCGATGCCGCCGTTGCCGTTCCTTTTTCCGATTGGCACATTCGGCGCAATGATTCGCATGAAAGAGCGCATTCCAAGTTCGCGAAGCCTTTTTGATATTGGCGTGTATGGTCCGCTTGCGGGATTTGTCGTTGCGCTTGGCATTTTAATTTACGGCTTTATCACGCTTCCACCGATTGAGTATATTCTGCAAATTCACCCAGAATACGAACTCTATTACAAACTGCACGGCGAAATTCCGGTTCGTTCAGGCTCGCTCTTCACAGGAAAAAATTTGCTCTATTGGCTCTTGGAGCAAGTCTTTGCAAGCCCAAATATCCCGCCCATGACGGAAATGTATCACTATCCGTATCTCTTCGCCGGTTGGCTCGGCTGTTTCGTTACGGCATTAAACCTCTTGCCTGTGGGACAGTTAGACGGCGGACACATCGTTTATGCGATGTTCGGACGCAAAGCACAATTCTACATCGCTCGATTTTTCCTTGCGTTAATTATCTTGTTGGGCTTGCCGACCTTTGCTGAATGGATTGCGTTCATTTTCATGTCGTTTGCCAATCAACCGTTTTCGGGATTTGCTTATCCTGCGTGGGTTCGTGAAATTTCGTGGGCAAGTTGGATAATTTGGGCGTTGCTCTTGTGGCGATTTGTTCGATTAGACCACCCACCTGTTTTGGAAGAACATCGGCTCGATGGACAACGCATGGTTATCGGCTGGATTAGCATCGTTGTTTTCATTTTGTGCTTCACGCCTGTTCCATTTGGACAGTTGCCGTAATCATTTGCCACTTCTTATTTTGCTTCAACAAAAAACACATCACGGCTTTGAGCAAACATTTTGTTCTTCTTTGGCTCTTCTTTTCTTTTTGGCTTGAACTTACTTTCGCACAATCATTGACCGGCACGCTCGAAGGCGTGGTGCGCGATAGAGAAACGAAACAAGCCATTGTCGGCGCAAAGGTTTCGATTGTCAGCACGAAACTCGGCTCGGTAACGGACGCGAATGGAAAGTTCAAAATCTCGGAAATTCCTGTGGGCGTGGTGCAAGTGAAGGTCGATGCGTTTGAATACAACACGCTCACGAAAACCGATATTGTCATTAAAGCCTCCAAGCCGACTTACCTTCCGCTTGAACTCAATGTGCGCTCGGCACAAGCAAAAGAAATTACCGTTGTAGATAATCTTTTTGAGCGTGCCGAAGATGCGAAGGTTTCTACGAATAAACTCTCGCAAGAAGAAATTCGGCGTGCGCCCGGCGCAAGCGAAGATGTAACGCGCATGATGCTTCTGTTGCCCGGCGTGGTGGTGTCGTCCGATACGCGCAACGACTTGATTGTTCGCGGAGGCAGTCCCGCCGAAAATTTCATTTTGATTGATGGCATTGAAGTTCCCAACATCAATCACTTTGGGATACAAGGCACCGGCGGCGGCGAAGTCGGCATGCTTCAAGTAGATTTCTTGCAAGATGTAACATTCAGCGCGGGCGGATTTTCAAGCAAATACGGCGACCGCATGTCCTCCGTCATGGATATTCACTTTCGCGAAGGCAATCGCAACAAAGGCGAAAGCCGCGCCATCATCGGCACCGTCGGCGCAGGCGCAATGACCGAAGGACCTATCAACGACGGCAAAGGCGCGTTCATGATTGCAGGGCGACAAAGTTATTACGACGAAGTCTTGAACCTTTTAGACCGCTCGTTCAAAACCACCATTCCCAACTACACCAACTTCAACCTGAAATTAAGCTACGACCTTGATGCCAATCATCGACTCGCGCTCATCGGCGTTGGCGGGCGCGATAACATTCGCCAAACTTCAAACCCCAGTGCCGTCGACCTCAACGAAAATAACCAATGGCAATACGTGCTTGGGCTTTCGCACACTTGGCTTTTGAACAAACAATCCTTCATTCGCACGTCGCTTTCAAACAATTACTACACCTTTTTCACGCGCACGGTTCAAACCAGCACACAAGGCACGCCCGAAGACAAATACCGCAACGAATCATCGGAACGCGAGTTCGTGTTGCGCTCCGACCTTTCCTATCGCATTTCAGGCGACGACTTGTTTGAAGCCGGCATTGTGGCGCGACAAGTTTCCGCCGAAAATCAACTCAACATTCGCCCTTACTTCGACCCTTACACAGCAACGCTTCGCCCTGCCGTCAATGAAACGCGCAACGCTTCGGCAGTGAAGTTCGGCGGCTACGCACAATACAATAAACTTTTCCTCAACCGATTCAGCCTCACGGCAGGCGCACGCTTCGACTATTTCAGTTACATCGACGAGCCGCTTTCGTTTGCGCCGCGTGCAGGATTGAGCATTTATTTGCGAAGCAATCTCAAACTCAACTTCGCTTACGGCATGTATTACCAATCGCCACCAATGGTTTGGGTAATGGCGAAGCCTGAAAATCGCGCCTTGCGCCAACTGCGTGCCGACCACTTCGTTACGGGCTTGGAGTTTTATCCGAATGATGATTTGAAATTGACAGTGGAAGCCTTCACGAAATCGTATCGCAATTACTCCGCTTCCTCTCAAATTCCTGCGCTTTCAATGGCGAACTTGGCAACAGAGTTCGGCACGTTCGGACTTGATGAACGGCTCACCAACGGCGGCACAGGACGCGCCAACGGCATCGAGATTTTCGCACAAAAAAAATTCACCGATAGTTATTATTTCATCGCTAATTACTCGCTCTCGCAAATTGAACACGCAGGGCTTGATGGGGTGTTGCGTCCGGGCAGTTTTGATTTTCGCCATGTGGTTTCACTCACGGTTGGATACAAACTTGATGAGAATTGGGAAATCGGCGTGCGTTGGCGATACTTGGGAGGCAAGCCTTACACACCGTTTGATGAAGAGAGTTCGGGCAGTGTGGGCGGATTCTTAGACCTTGCGCAAATTAACGCGCTCCGCTATCCTGAATACAGTCGGCTCGATGTTCGCGTCGATTATCGGCTCTTCACGAGCGATGTTACCTTGACGGCATTTGTCGACATTCAAAACGCATTAAACAATGCAAACGTCAGCGGACAAATTTGGAACACATCGACAAGACGTGCGGATTTTGTCTATCACATTCCGCTTTTACCTGTTGTCGGAATTCGTGCAGAACTTTAATTCTTAATTCGATGACGCGCATTTTTTTCTTTGTGCTTTTCGCGCTCGGCGGAGTGGCGTTTATTGGCAGTTGTAAAAATCCAGCCGCGCCGCGCGAGCCAAACAAGTTTGCTTCACAAGCGACATTTCTTCGGCGATTGGATTCAATTCGCGTCGATAACACCACGATTTTGCTGTCGAGTGGTTCAATGCGTAATGCGCTTTCGTTGCCGAGTGGTGATTTGCTATTTGTCGGCGAAGTTCGTCCGCCGTCGCAGTTGTTTAGTCAGGCGTTTGTGATTCGCACGAATGCGCTGGGCGGAGTTCGTTGGGCAAGGCTTTACACCGATTCCATTCAAACCTTGAACAGCATTATTCCGATTGGCAACGGCGAGTTTATCGCATCAGGCTCAATTTTTTCAGGCTTCAATCAAACCAGTGGCTACGCGCTTCGGCTTGATTCGCTTGGCAATGTGCGTTGGGCGCGTGCCTTTGCTGATGAGGCGCGTAGCGCGCGTTTTACGGGTTCCGTTTTACTCGACCCAAATCGCTTGTTGCTTTATGGACAAACGCGCCGCACCCTTTCAACAGGATTTTCGCTGTTTATCAACGATGGCTTTGTCGTTGCGTGCGACCTTATCGGCAACATTTTATTTCAAAGACGCTTGCGCACCTTAGGCTCATTTTCCAACACGGCAGGCGCAGATATTGGCTTCAACAGTGGACTTCAAGTTTCGGGCGGTGCGATATTGGCAGGCTATTACACGCCGATTTTCGATTTCGTGAAAGCCGGGATTCGCCGCCTTGTCGCGCCTGACCTCTACCTCTTGCGCTTTAACGCCAATGGCGATAGCACTGCCGCCCTTCTCTACGATGCGCAATATCCTGCGGGCGATGTGCTTGACCAATCTGTTTCGTTCAACGGTAAATTAACCACCGCTGACGAAGCCATCAGCATTGCGCCAATGCCTGACGGCAACTATGCCGTTTATGCCCGAACCAACAGCACGTTTTATGTGCTTATCGTGAATGCCTCACTGACCGGTATCCTTCGCCAATTTCCGCTTCCCAGTTCAGCCACTTACTCGCTTTCAGAAATGACCATTGGGCGCGATGGGAGTTTTGTGTTTGTCGGCACCAGCACGGAAAAAATTACGTTTGAAGGCAATCGCTCGCCTGCGCCGGGCGGCAGAGATGTTTATATCGCTAAGTATTCTGCGCAAGGCGCACGGCTTTGGGAAATCACACAAGGCACTTCGCTCGATGATGTTGGGTTCTCTATTCGCGAGACGATTGACGGCGGCTTTGTTATCACGGGCGAAAGCAACAATAAACCGCTTTTGCTCAAAGTCGATGAGCGCGGCTTGCTTGCCGAATAAAAGAAATGCTTAACTTCGTGCTCAACTTCAATTTCAACTCAATGCGATTACTCGCCTTGTTCCTGCTTTTGTCTTTGAGCGCGTGTTCATCAGAGCGGTTTTTAGTTTCTACGGTTCAACGGCAAGACTATGGTTGTGAGAAAATTTTGCTTTCAGGCGATAGCGTGATTTGTGTTGGTGCAACGGGCAAACTTATTTTTTCACTGGATTCACTTGCGCAAGTTCAACGCTCGGCTCGCCCTGCGGGAGCAGTCATTTTGGGCGGATTGGGCGCGGCAGGCGGATTTTTTATTGGCACACTCTTCGGTGCGCTGTGGGCTTGGAGCGCAAACTCAAAAACGCCCGAAGCCTATCTCTTAATCCCTGCGATTGGCGGCGGCATTCTCGGCTTTTTGGCAGGCAACTCACTTTGGACGATGATTGACCAACACGCACTTTACCTCTTGAATTTTCCACGCGACAAACGCGCCAAACAACTTGAAACCTTCATCAACTAACGCTGTGGCTCGCTCACTTCCAAAGGCTGAAATCGTGCGACGCGCCAACGCGCTCAAATTGATTTTGACCGATAACGATGGTGTTCTAACCGACACGGGCGTGTATTATTCCGCAAACGGCGAAGAGTTAAAGCGGTTCTCCATTCGCGATGGCATGGGCGTTGAACGCTTGCGCGATGCCGGCATTGAAACGGCTATCATTACGGGCGAAACTTCGGGGAGCGTTCAAAAACGCGCTGAAAAACTCAAAATGCCGTATCTTTACTTAGGCATTAAAGATAAGCGGGCGAAATTAGGTGAGATTTTGCGCGAAACGGGATTAACCCTTGCGCAGTTGGGCTACATCGGCGACGATGTCAATGACCTTGAAATCATTGCTGAAATCAAAAAGGCGGGGCTAACGGCTTGCCCAAACGACGCCATGCCGATTGTTCAAAAAGCCGTTCACTACAAAGCCAAAGCCAATGGCGGCAACGGTGCTTTCCGCGATTTTGCCGAATGGATTTTAGCGCACCGAACTGCCTAAACTTTCACTCGGCACTTGTCGTTAAACAAGCAACTTTTCTACAACTGAAAACTTTTGACAATGGCTCACGTTAAAATCGGAAACAAACTTGTCGGAGACGGTCAGCCCGTTTTCATTATTGCCGAAATTGGCATCAATCACAATGGCTCGCTCGACATCGCCAAAAAGATGATTGATGGTGCCGTGCATGCTGGGTGCGATGCCGTCAAGTTCCAAAAACGCACGCCCGAAATCTGCGTCCCAAAAGACCAATGGAACATCGAGCGCGAGACACCTTGGGGCAGAATGACCTACCTTGAATACCGCTACAAAGTTGAATTCACCAAAGAAGACTACACCGAGATTGACCGCTACTGCAAAGAGAAAGGGATTTTGTGGTTTGCCTCATGCTGGGACGAGCCTTCGGTTGAGTTTATGGAGCAGTTCAATCCGCCGTGCTACAAAGCCGCCTCTGCCTCGCTAACCGATATTGAGTTATTAAAGAAAAAGAAAGCCACAGGTCGCCCGCTGATTATTTCCACAGGTATGTCAACGATGGAAGAAATCGAAACCGCCGTAGAAGCCATTGGCACAGAGAATCTCTTGATTGCGCACGCAACGTCCACATATCCTTGCCCGCCCGAAGAGCTTAACTTGCGCATGATTCAGACGCTTAAAGCCAAATACCCGATGTGTCCGATTGGGTATTCAGGACACGAAACGGGACTTGCAACCACTTGGGCGGCAGTTGCTTTGGGCGCAACCTTCGTTGAACGGCATATCACGCTCGACCGCGCCATGTGGGGCACCGACCAAGCCGCCTCCGTTGAAATCGGCGGATTAGAGCGGTTGGTTGCAAACATTCGAGATATTGAAAAAGCGATGGGCGACGGTATCAAGCGCGTTTATGACTCGGAACTCGGACCGCGCAAAAAACTTCGCCGCGTTCAATCAACGGTTTCTGCATCTTAATTTTATCACTCATGATGTCGTTAGAACTTCTTTCACCTGTTGTTATCGTCAGTTCGGCACTCTTGTTCATTCTTCTTGAACGCCTTTTCCCTTACACCAAAGGGCAACGGCTCTTTCACGAAGGCTTTTTTAGCGACTTGTTTCTTTACACCTTTTTGCAAAGTTATGTGCTCGCGTGGGTGATTTTCGGGTTTATTCATTGGTTGGATAACACTTCGGGACTCTCGCGCTTGCGGCTTGTTTCAGATTTTCCGATTTGGGCGCAAGTCGCCTTCTTCGTGATTACGCACGACCTTTACATCTACCTTTTTCATCGCTGGCAACATCGCAATAAGTGGTTGTATCGGATTCACGAAGCGCACCACTCGCCGCGCGAAATGGATTGGATTTCAGGCTCGCGCTCGCACTCGCTTGAAATTCTTATCAATCAAACGATTGAATTCGCGCCGATTATTTTGCTGGGTGCCGCGCCCGAAGTCGCCGTCATCAAAGGCATGATTGATGCAGTCTGGGGAATGTATATCCATTCCAACATCAACGTAAAATCTGGCGCTTTGCAATACATCATCAACGGTCCAGAAATGCACCGATGGCATCACGCCAAAGGCAAAGGCAATAGCGTGAATTACGCTACGAAACTTGCGATTTGGGATTGGCTCTTCGGCACGGCTTACTTGCCAAAAGATGAAAAGCCGAAACTGTATGGATTAACGGACGATTCCTATCCGCTAAGCTCGCCAAACTTGCCTTTCTTGCAACGCTTGTGGGACGAGACGAAAAGTTATGTGCTTCAACACATGGCGGCATTTCGTCCATTTAAGCGCACTGCGCCGCCATCTGCGCCAAAAGTTAAATCATCTCAACGAATGGAAGAGGTCGCCGTATAAGCGACCTTTTTTATTGTGCGGCTTTAATAGGCATGATTTTTACCCTTAATTTGCTTTTGAATTTTTCTATACTTGCACTTTACATCTTAAACTCCGCGAATTTTACTGGATATGCAATCTATACTAACACTTTCCAAACAAGGCTACTACCGTCAGCCCTCACTTCATCGTGATAAAATTGTGTTTGTCTCCGAAGATGACCTTTGGGAAGTGAGCGCAGAAGGTGGCATTGCGAATCGCCTGACGGCATCGCTCTCCGAATGTTCTTCGCCCTCAATTTCGCCTGATGGAAATTGGATTGCCTTTACAAGCAAAGACGAAGGACACCCCGAAGTCTATGTGATGGAATCGGACGGCGGCAACCCAAAACGGCTCACGTTTCTTGGTGCAACGCTGACGCGCGTGCTGGGCTGGCATGAAGGCTGCATCATTTTCACCACCAATGCCAAACAGCCGTTCCGCAAGTTCCAATGCCTGATGAAAATTTCGCCCAACGGCGGCGAACCTCAATCGCTCAATCTCGGACACGGCGTTGCGATTTCCTTTGGTAAAAACGGCGCAATCGTGCTTGGACGCAACAGTGCCGACGCGGCGCGTTGGAAGCGATACAAAGGCGGCACCGCAGGCGAGATATGGATTGATAAAGACGGCTCCGGCACATTTGAAAATTTCAGCGCGAAACTTGGCTTCAACAGCAATTTCGTTACCCCCATTTGGCTCGATACACCGCATGGCACACGCATTTACTTCGTCAGCGACCACAACGGCATCGGAAATCTTTACTCCGTTTCAATCGACGCGACCGACCTTCAACAACACACCTTCCACAACGACTACTACGTGCGCTATCCGCAAAAAGACAGCGCAGGAAGCAATCGTATCGTCTATCACGCCGGCGCAGATTTGTTCATCTTTGATGCCGATACAAATTCCAACAAGAAAATTGACGTTCAGTATCGCAGTCCCTTCACGCAACGCAATCGCAAATTTGTCGATGCGCAAAAGTATCTTGAAAGCTACTTCCCTCACCCCGATTCCGAACGCATTGCGATTACCACGCGCGGACATGCCTTTGGCATGCACCTTGCCGAAGGCGCGGTAACAGAGTTCGGCAAAGATGATGTCGCACGCTACCGTTTAGCGCAATTCTTGCACGATGGCAAACACTTGGTCGTTATCTCCGACGCTTCGGGCGAAGAGCGTTTAGAACTTTACGCCGCCGATAGTGGCAACCTCAACGCCTTCCTCAAACGCTTTGAAGACCTTGACATCGGTCGCGCCGTTGCTATGGCAGTCTCCCCTGCTTCAAACTATGTTGCCCTTTCAAATCACCGACAAGAACTTTTGCTGGTCAATTTAGACACGGGCGACTTGCGTTTGATTGCCAAGAGCAAGTTTCAGCGCATTGGCGGCTTTGCTTGGTCGCCCGATGGAAAGTTCATTGCCTACGGCTTCGCGTTCTCGCCTGAAAAAAGTGCGATTGAAATTTATGATGTCGAGAATCAGAAGTCGCATCGCGTAACCACCCCCGTCTTGATTGATGAAGAGCCCTGTTTTGACCCCGAAGGTAAATATCTTTACTTCCTTTCAAAGCGCGTGTTTAATCCTGTTTATGACGATGTGCATTTTGATTTGAACTTCCCGCGTGCGACGAAACCTTATCTCATCACGCTTCAAAAAGACCTTCCGTCGCCATTTCTCGTTGAGCCGAAACTCTCGTTCAAATCATCTCACACTGATTCCGCAGAACGAAACGGCAACGGCGGCGAGAATGGCAAGCACAAGGTCGATGTAAACATCGATTTTGACGGCATTTCGGAGCGCGTTGTGGAGTTTCCTGTTCCCGAAGGTCGTTATGTCGCGATTGGTGCGTCCAAAGGCAAAGTCTTCTTCCTCAATAATCCCGTTCAAGGCTCACTCATTGAGTCTTCAAAAGGCGGCACCCTCGAGCAGTTCAGTTTTGATGAAAAGAAGCATGAAGTTTTATTTGAGAAAGTTGAATCTTTTGCGCTTTCGCCTAATGGCAAAACGCTTGTTTTAAGTCAGCAAGGCAAATTGAACTATGTTCAAACTTACGCCCTTTCGAGCAAGTCAAAAGAGATGAAAGCGTTTGATTTTTCACGCATTCGGCTCTCGATTGTGCCGCTGTATGAATGGACGCAGATGTATCGCGAAGCGTGGCGACTTCAACGCGACCAATTTTGGACCGAAGATATGTCGAATGTGGATTGGGACGCAGTCTATCAACGCTACCTGCCGCTTTTAGCCCGTGTTGCCTCTCGAGCGGAACTTTCGGATTTGATGTGGGAAATGCAAGGCGAACTTGGCACATCGCACGCTTACGAAATGGGCGGCGATTATCGCCCTGAACCCAAGTATTCCTTAGGCTTTCTCGGTGCTGATGTCGTTTTTGACCCAACTGTGAATGCTTACCGCATTACCCACATTCCTGATGGCGACCATTGGGATTCAGCAAACGGCTCGCCGCTCAAAACGCCCGGCGCAAATTTGAATGTTGGCGATTTCATTCTCGGTATCAACGGCACACACGTGAGCGAGCACGTGCCGCTCGGCGAACTCTTGGTGCATCAATCGTCTTCGCCTGTTACGCTGATGGTTGCCGATAAAGCCAAGCAGAACATTCGCTCGGTTGTCGTGAAAACGCTCGCCAGTGAAGAAATGCTCCGCTATCGCGATTGGGTGAATCGAAATACAAAATGGGTGCATGAAAAATCAGGAGGCAAAGTGGGCTATGTGCATGTGCCAAACATGGGACCGTGGGGCTACTCGGAATTTTTCCGTGCCTACCTTGCCGAATACGGCTATGATGGTTTAATTGTTGATGTGCGTTTTAACGGCGGCGGACACGTCTCACAGCTCTTGCTTGAAAAACTTAACCGCAAGCGGCTCGGCTACGATGTCTCGCGTTGGAACGAACAGCCTGAATCGTATCCTGCCTACGCGACCTTTGGCAATGTTGTCGCGCTCACCAACGAATTTGCAGGGTCAGATGGCGATATTTTCTCACATTCATTCAAAATGATGAAACTCGGCATCTTAGTCGGCAAACGCACTTGGGGCGGCGTTATCGGCATCTATCCGCGCCACCCGCTCGCCGATGGCACCTACACCACTCAACCTGAATTTTCGTTCTGGTTCTTTGATGTAGAATGGGGCGTTGAAAACTACGGCACCGACCCCGACGTGTTCGTCGACATTGCACCGCATCATTATCGCGATGGCATTGATACACAACTTGAAAAATCACTTGAACTCGTTTTGAAGATGATTCAAGACAATCCGCCGAAATTGCCCGATTTTACACATCGTCCGAACCTCGCCCTTTCAAGATGAGCAAAGAACACGGATTGGACAGATTCAAAAACAAACGGGCGAGTTACGAACTTCCAACTTTTAACTTTCAACGATTCACTATCAACTTTCTGTGTATCTGTTGCATTTTTGCGACACTTGTGCTTTAAGTCCAACCATTTTCTCGGTCATTTGAAATGCACAACCCACTTCCAACTTTTAACTTTCAACGATTCACTATCAACTTTCTGCGTATCTGTTGCATTTTTGCGACACTTGTGCTTTAAGTCCAACCATTTTCTCGGTCATTTGAAATGCACAACCCACTTCCAACTTTTAACTTTCAACGATTCACTATCAACTTTCTGTGTATCTGTTGCATTTTTGCGACACATCTAACACTTTTTGTTGTCTTTTTGCGACACTTGTGCTTTAATCAGTCCGTTTTTTGCGATTTTTCCCTTTATTTACGTTTGGCACGATTTTGGATGTTTAGTTTACTTGAAGTCAAACTTTCAATAATTTAGCGCGCCATCACAAATGGCAATTTTCAACAACCTAAACCAACAAACCTAAACCAACAAACATCATGAAAAAACTTTTTGCATTCCTCGTGGCACTGCTCTTTGTGCCTGCCATCTCAAACGCGCAGTTGTATGTTACTGCTGGTGTTTCCGCTTTCGGCGGTGATGCTGTCAAAGGGGCTGTCAGTGGCGGCAATCAACAACAACAAGCGCAAGCCGCCGCCGAAGTCAGTGCCGGCTTCAACGCAGGTATCAAATACAAATACAAACTGCCGATTCCGATTATCGGCATCAATGCCGTTGGGCACTTCAACTATGCCACTGGCAAATCGCAGCTCAACAATCTTCCCAATATTCCACAAGGCGTTACGCTCCCTGAAACCAACATCACGGCACTGGTCTATGGCATCGGCGTTGAAGTCATTCCGATTGGCTTCCTGCCGATTATTGACCCATATGTGAGCCTTGATTACACGCTCAATAGCTACAAAGAAAAACGCGATGCGATTATCGTAAATGGTCAAACCTTCTTTCCTGCGGTTGAAGGCTCAGTTTCGGGAAGTGGGCTTGGCATTGGGGTTGGCACGGGCATCAAACTGCCCATCATTCCGATTGTCTTTGATGCCGAAGTCAAATGGCGAATGCTTGGCAACGACCGCAACTTGCTCACCGTCAATGTTGGCGCGGGATTAAGTTTCTAACCATTGCACCGTTGTATTGAGCCGCCTCATCACGGGGCGGCTTTTTTATTCGAGCGTTTCGTGCGAACTTTGCCTTTCTCTAACTTCAACCAATCTAACCGATGAAAAACTTACTGTTTCTCGCAACGCTTCTCTGCGGTTTGAGTTTTTCCGCCTCTGCGCAATTTGAAGGCGAAGTTCAAATGAAAATCACGGCGGCTGATGGCGGCGGCACAATGGCAATGTTTATTAGCAAAAATGCGGTCAAAACTGAAATGAACCTTTCTGCCGAGAACATGCAGATGCAAATGTCCTCGCTCATGAAAATGGATAACCCGAACCTCATTTACATCATTAACGACAAGTCAAAATCATACAGCGAACTTGATTTGAAGGAAATGGAAAAAATGGCGCAAGGCATGACACGCACGAAGGAAACCTACAAAGTTCAAAAACTCGGCAAAGAAAAAATTTTAGGCTACGACTGCGACCATATCCTCGTTTCCGACTCCGACAGCGAGATGGAAATGTGGATAGCCAAAGGCATTATGGATTACGACACGTTCAAGAAGTTTAACCAATCGCAACAAGACAATGGACTCGAAAAAGCCTTGAAAGAGGCAGGCGTTTTGGGCATGCCGCTCAAACAAATCATGAACAAAGGCACTGCCGCAGAAACCAAAATGGAAGTCGTCAAAATCAATAAAGGCAAGTTGCCCGCTTCAACCTTTGATATTCCCAAAGGCTACAAGAAAACCGAAGGCGGCTTGATGGGTGCCGGCATGGATATGATGCCCGACGAAGCCAAAGCCCAAATGCGCGAAAGCCTCAAAAACATGTCGCCCGCTGAAAAAAAACAGATGAAAGAAGCCATGAAAAGTATGTCGCCCGAACAGCGCAAAATGATGGAGCAAATGCTCAACGAAAAGTAAATGTCAGTTGAGAGTTGAAAGTTAAAAATGAAAAGTTACGGGCAACTCACAT
>Ga0272446_1002713_pt1 | contig 23558 bp, 19 predicted proteins | sample YNPCB0061_FD_194587 | JGI IMG/M metagenome (GOLD analysis project Ga0272446, IMG submission 194587) | Hot spring microbial mat communities from Yellowstone National Park, WY, United States - YNP-CB-006-1 | ecosystem: Environmental > Aquatic > Thermal springs > Hot (42-90C) > Sediment | place... | reverse complement strand
GCGAAGCCGAGCGAGGCCAGGATCCCGACCACGAGCACGGCAAGCAGGAACGAATTCCGCCGGTTCGCGGCAATCTGCTGGTAGAAGGTCGTCGCCATCGTCGTCTGGCTGCTCCTGGTGAACGCTCCCCGGCCGATCTCCGTGCGAGGCCGATCTCCGTGCGAGGCCGATCTCCGTGCGAGGCCGGCCAGCCGATCTCCGTGCTCCTCGACCGATCTCGGTGCGCGGCAGCCCGCGCCCGGGGGCCGGCGGGCGCCGGGGGTCGGCCCGCGCCCGGGGTCGGCTTCCGGCGGTCGGTCGGTCCCGGCGGTCGGTCGGTCTCCGGCGGTCGGTCAGCGGAGCTGGACGACCGGGACCTCGGCGGCCGCAGGCTCGGCCTCGAAGAAGTCGCGCCTGGTGAAGCCGAACGGCGCAGCGATCAGCACCGTCGGGAACGTCGCAATCGCGGTGTTGTAGTCCATCACGGTCGCGTTGTAGTGCTGGCGCGAGAAGCTGATCTGGTTTTCGGTCGTCGTCAGCTGCTCCTGGAGGGCCAGGACGTTCTCGTTCGCCTTGAGCTGCGGGTAGTTCTCGACGACCGCGAACAGCGAGCGCAGGGCGCCGCTCAGCGCGTTCTCGGCGGCCGCCTGCGCGGCCGGCCCACGGGCCCCGGCCGCAATCGCGTTCGCCCGTGCCTCCGTCACCTTCGTGAGCACGTCCTGCTCGAACTCCATGTAGCCCTTGACGGCATTGACCAGGTTCGGGATCAGGTCGTGGCGACGCTTCAGCTGGACGTCGATCTGGGCATACGCTTCGTCGATCCGCATCCGGCGCTGAACGAGACCGTTGTAGGTCAGGATCAGCCAGCCGATGACCGCGAGCGCCGCGACGACGACGATGATGAGCAAGGTGTCCATGCCCCCTCCTCGGGATGGCGGGTCGGCGACACGTGGCCGCCGCTGGAGGGCGATTCTACCAACGGCGCCGCCTGCGCGGCGGGCAGCTTGCGGCCGGGGGCGCGGCAGGGGCTGCGGGCGGGGGCACGGCGGCGGGGGGACGCGGCGGGGGAACGCGGCGGCAGCCGGAGCACGCAGCGGCGGCCGGGGGCACGGCGGCGGGGCGCAGCGGCGGCCCGGGGGGCGCAGCGGCGGAGCGCAGCGGCCGTCCGGCCGGTCGCGATCGGTGCCTGCCGTCCGGCCGCGATCGATGGCCGCAGCCTCGTCACCGCCCGCGGTCGGGGGTGCCAGGGCGCGAACGCCGGCGGTCGCGGGCGCCCGAGGTCGGTATCGGCCCCGTAGTCACAGAAGGCTTATCAGCACGCCTCCAGGAGGTCGCCAGGCATCTCGGCCTGTCGGCGAGGGGTCGGGAAGGGCGGCTCTCGTCAGCGACAGTACCGGAAGGAATATCAGGACAGGTATCTGGCCCTGGAAGACGTCGCAGGCAGCGTTTCTGTAAGGGCGCGAGCCGAACATGGTCGAGTCCCGCGACGTGGTGGGGCACCTGGCGGACCGCATCGCTCGGGCCACGGTCCGGTAATCCTTCTCGGACTATGGCGGACGGCGCTCCGGTCCGAAGGCCGCCAGAGCAGTCAGGCTGAATGGCCGGACCGCTGGAGGGCTGGAGCGCCGGCGAGTTCGCGGGCGAAGCACCCGGCGAACTGAACGAACCGCTCGTGGTGGGCGGTACAGGGCTCGAACCTGTGACCTCCTCGGTGTAAGCGAGGCGCTCTGACCAACTGAGCTAACCGCCCGATCGGCGTCAGTATGCCCGAGATGCCCCGGCAGCCGGGCGAGGGCCGGGCGGACGGGCGGGCGAGGGCCGGGCGGACAGCCGGGCAAACGGGCGAACGGGCGAACGGGCAAACGGGCAAACGGGCGAACGAACGGACGGGCGGACAGGCGAACGGACAGGCGAACGAACGGGCGGCCAGGTGGCCGCCCGTGACGAGTTCAGGAAAGTGGTGCCCAGGCCGGGACTTGAACCCGGATGACTTGCGTCATACGCCCCTCAAACGTACGCGTATACCAATTCCGCCACCTGGGCACGATTGCCGGCCGGATCCCGGACCGAGGGTGGTACCGAGGAAGGGATTTGAACCCATACGCCCTTGCGGGCACTAGCTCCTGAAGCTAGCGCGTCTACCAGTTCCGCCACCTCGGCGCGGATCTTCGAACCGGCTCGCCGCAGCTTACCCGCCGTCGGCGAGACGCCATGTTAGCACATCCCAGAATCGGTCCCCGGCTTCGCCGAGGGGTCGCACGGTCGGGCCGGAGAGGGCATCGCTCGCAACCACCGGCGCATCGCGGAAGTAGAGCGGCAGGATCACCTGGGTGTCGGCCAGGAATGCCTGGAGCGCCGAGTACGCCTTGCGCCGGGCGGCGGTCGAGCCCGGCTTCCGGGCGGCGGTCAGCTTCTCATCGAGGACAAGGCTCTGGACCCCCGAGATGTTCGAGCCGCTCGAGGTCGACTGGCTCGAGGCCAGGAGCGGGTAGAGGTCCGGGTCGAGGCCGATGTTGATATCGACGACCGCGAGCGAGAACGACCCCGCCTGGAGGCGACGGGCAAGGTCGGCAGGCTTCAGGCCGGCGAGCTCGACCTTGAAGCCGAACGAGCTCCACGCCTTCGCCACCCGGCCCGCGGCGGCATACGTGGTCGGGTTCGAGCCCTGGTCGGGGGCGATGATCGAGAGGACGAACGGCTTGCTTGCCTTCGGCGCCGCCCAGCCCGCGGCCAGCTTGCGCCAGCCGGCGGCCCGCAGAAGGCTCCCCGCCGCCGCGCGGTCGTAGGCCACCGGCCTGCTCGCCTTCGGGTCGAAGGCCCACGACTCGGGCGGGATCAGGCCGTCGGCGCGGCGCCCGAGCCCGCCCAGGACCGAGGCGACAAGCGCGTCGCGATCGACGAGGGCGAGCAGGGCCCGGCGCAGGCGCGCCTCGCGGAAGACACCCTTGCCGCGCTGGTTGGGCACGACCGCGGTCAGGGTCGTGGTCGGGTAGCGCAGGAGACGCGAGCCGGGCTGCCCGGCCAGGGCGGCCGCCGAGGCGGGCGGGAGGCCGACCGCGGCGTCGAGACGACCCGCCCGGTAGGCCGCGCTCAGGCCTGCGACGTCGTCGAAGAACTCGAGCCGGATCGCCTCGAGGTACGGCAGCGGCCGGGCCGGCCGGGGCGACGGCGTCGGTGAGGCGAGGCTGTCGACCGGGGGCGAGCCGAGGCTGCCCGCGCCTGCAGCGCCCGCCGCGCCCGCCGAGCCTGCCGCTGCCGCCGAGCCTGCCGCTCCCGCCGAGCCTGCCGCTCCCGCCGAGCCTGCGTCCGCCCCGCCCCCGGGCACCAGGGCAGCCGGGACGAGGTCCGCCCCGAGGCCGTCGAGGTGGACGAGCCGGAACGGACCGGACCCGACCGGGGCCCGGCTGAACGGACTTTCCCCAAGGTCGGCCGGGGCCACGTCGGCGAGCAGGTGGGCCGGCAGGAGCGGCTGGGTGAGCGCCTGGAGAAAGCCTCCCAGCGGGGTGGCCAGGTCGAACCGGACGGTCAGCGGGTCGATGACCGTGACCGTCACCTCGCGCCAGGAGGTCGCCTGCGGTCCACCGTAGCCGGGGTCCTGGAGGGTCCGGAAGGTGAACGCGACGTCCGCCGCGGTCACCGGCCGCCCGTCCTGCCAGGCCGCGTCGGGGCGAAGGGTGAACGTGTATCGGGCCCCGTCGGGAGTCGTCGTCCAGGACGAGGCCAGGTCCGGCAGGAGCTCGCCGTCGGGACCGAGCCGGACGAGCCCGCTGAAGATCAGGGCGACGAGCTCCTGGTCGGCGGCCGTTCGCGCCGTGAGCGGTGTGATCGAACTCCATCGACCAAGAACCCCCTCGCGGTAGGCGCGGACCGGGGCGACGCTGGGCGACGGGCCGGAGTCCTCGGGTCCCGGGCCGGACGGTACGAGCGACGGGAGAGCGATCGCCGAGGCGATCAGGACAAGCGCTGCGACGAGGGCCGCGATCGCCGCCCGGTCCCGGCCGCCCACCGGGCGGGGACCCTCGCCCCGGCCGGGCGGGCCGTCGCCCTGCGACCTCAGTGCCGGCGCGCGCCCGATCCGGGCACGCATGTCAGCCGCCGGTCGGGGCGAAGACGAAGCTCGACATCGAGAAGACGACGAACAGGGCCGCGAGGACGATCGTGAACTGCCAGAGCCGGCGCTCGATCCCCCGTCGACTCCGATAGACCGCCGAGTCGCCGCCGAACGTGCTCGACAGCCCGGTGCCGCGGGCCTGGAGCAGGATCGCGGCCATGAGCGCGATGCTGACGATGATCTGGCCGACGGCCAGGAAAGGATTCACGGGTATCTCGACCTCCGCTGAAAGCCCGCGGATCGTACCACAGGGCGCCTCGTCAGCCCCGAGGCGGCGCCGCACCCCGCAGCAGGGGAAGCCGCCGGCGGCGGCCTCCTGGGCGCCGGCGGCGGCCCCCTAACCTTGGCCCTGGGCCGGGACCGCCTTGCCCTGGGCCGCGACCGCCTCCATCGCCGCCCGCACCCGCTCCGGGTCGCCCAGGTAGCGGTGGCCGAGCGGCCGGAGGGCGTCGTCGAGCTCGTACACAAGCGGCACGCCGGTCGGGATGTTCAGCCCGACGATCTCCTCGTCGGAGATCCCGTCGAGGTACTTCACGAGCGCCCGGAGGCTGTTCCCGTGGGCCGCGATCAGGACCTGCCGCCCGGCCAGGAGCGACGGCGCGATCGTCCCGTGCCAGTACGGCAGGAAGCGGGCGACGGTGTCCTTGAGCGACTCGGCGCGCGGCAGTTCGGCGGCGCCCAGGTCGCGGTAGCGGACGTCGTGGCCCGGGAAGCGCGGGTCGTCCGGCTCGAGCGGCGGCGGCGGAACGTCGTAGCTCCGTCGCCACAGCCGGACCTGCTCCTCGCCGTAGGCCGCCGCCGTCTCGGCCTTGTTCAGCCCCTGGAGCGCCCCGTAGTGGCGCTCGTTCAGGCGCCACGAGTTGTGGATCGGGATCCACATCAGGTCGAGCTCGTCGAGCGCGATCCAGAGCGTCCGGATCGCCCGCTTGAGGACCGAGGTGTACGCCAGGTCGAACGTGAACCCCTCGTCCCTGAGCAGGCGCCCGGCCTCGTGGGCCTCGGCGATCCCGGTCTCGGAGAGATCGACGTCGGTCCAGCCGGTGAACCGGTTCTCGCGGTTCCAGATGCTCTCGCCGTGGCGGAGCAGGACGAGCCTGGTCATCGCCCCGCCTCCAGGCGGGCGCGCGCAATGACCGCCGCCCGGGCGACGATCCCGGCCATCTCGTCGGGCTTGAGCGAGGCGCCCCCGACGAGCGCACCGTCGATCGAGGGCTCGGCCAGGAACTCGCCGATGTTCGCGCTCGTCACGCTCCCGCCGTACAGGACCGGCACCGCCCCGGCCGTCGCGGCCGGCCAGCCCAGCCCGGCCAGTGCGGCCCGGACCGTCTCGGCCATCCGGGCCGCGTCGGCACCCCGGGCGTTCCGCCCGGTCCCGATCGCCCAGACCGGCTCGTAGGCCACGACCAGCCCGCCCTGCTCGAGCGCCTCGGGGTCGTGCCCGGCGAGCGCTCCGGCGAGCTGGCGGCTGACGACCTCCTCCGCCCGGCCGGCCTCGCGCTCGGCGAGCTGCTCGCCGACGCACAGGATCGGCCGGAGCCGCGCCTCGAGCGCGCGCCCGAGCTTGCGCCCGATCAGCTCGTCGGTCTCGCCCGCGTCCCGGCGGCGTTCCGAGTGGCCGATGATCACCCAGCTGGCGAGGCCGACGAGCATCGGCGCGCTCACCTCGCCGGTGTACGCCCCGGCCAGCTCGTGGTGGACATTCTGGGCCCCGACCTCGATCCCCTCGCCGGCGAGGGCGTCACGGACGACGGCCAGGCTGACGTAGGGCGGGCAGATGACCCGCACGACCGCCGGCTCGCGCGTCCGCGAGGCGATCGTCCGGGCCAGCTCGCCCGCGTCGGCCGGGGTGGTGTGCATCTTCCAGTTGGCGGCGATGATCAGCGGTCTCATGGCTCCATGATGACAGCCCCGACCGGCGGCCGACGGTCTGCCCGGACGACGACCCGGCCGGCGGCGCGGGGTTCGGCCGACCCGCGCCCCTCCCCGCCCGCGGGCGAGCTGCCGTCCGCCCGGGATCGACGGCCGCCGGCCCGGCCCGGCCGCCCGGCCCGTCCGGAACCCCGCTCCCCTCCCCGCCTCCCGACCCCCTCGTCGTCATGGAGGGCGAGCCGTTCGACGCGCTCGAGCGCCCGCTGGACGCTCGAGCGGTGGAGCCCGAGCAGCTCGGCGAGCTCGGCGAAGGTCGCCTCGGGCGTCTCCCGTCGCGCCTCGGCCACGAGGCGGACAGCGTACGGCTGCTCGGCCAGGCGCCCGTCGGCCTCGAGCCGGGCGATCGCGTCGAGCTGGCGGGCGGCAGCCGCGACGGCACGCTGCAGGTTCGCCGACTCGGCGTTGATCACGCGGTTGATCTCGCCCCGGACGGCGCGCGTCACCTGGCGCGCCTCGAGCTCGAGGAGCGACGCCCCGGCCCCGATCCGGCGCAGGAAGAGGCCGACCGAGGCGGCGCTCTTCCAGGTCACGACGCCCCGGCCGCGCCGGATCCGCCACGAAGCCGGCAGCTCGATCTCGGCCAGCCGGGCGGCGAGGATCGGCGCCTCCTCCGGATCGACGACGAACTCGAGGTGCGAGCGCGACGAGGCGAGGCTGAGCGAGCCCCGGGCGAGGAACCGGCCCCGCAGCCAGGCCAGCCGGCAGTGGTCGGGAGCGCTCGCCCAGTCGAACCCGCCCGGCGCGGCCTGCCCGTCGGCCGGCGCGTCGACGACCCGGACATGCTTCGTCCGGCGGCGCTCGCCGAGCAGCCGCCCGGCGTCGGTCACCCGGCCGAGTCGAACGGCCAGGCGGGCCACGGCCGCCTCGCGGGTCGCGAGGGCGTTGCCCAGCCCGGCCGACTCGGCCGCCCGGTCGCATGGCCGGGCCGGAGCGATCGCGGCCAGCTCGGCCCGGATCGCCTGGACGAGGTCGCGGTCGGCCTGGCTCATCGGGACCGGGTCAGGCCGTGCGGACGCCGGCCGCGCCCCGGCGCCGGGCGCCACCCTCGCGCTCGACAAGCCGGAGGAGCGCCCCGGCCAGGCGGGCCGGATCGTGGTGGTGGGGGTTGGCCGGATCGACGACCTCGTCGAGGACGAGGCGCGCCGCGCTCCCGGTGACGGGCGGCCAGCGCAGCTGGACCGGCGCTCCGTGCCACGGATCCGGGGCGAGGTCGCGCAACCGGCTGTTGGCCAGGACGAGGTCGACGAGGCCGGGGCTGGTGTGCCCGAGGAGCGCCTCGACGTGGTCGGCGAGGTCGTAGCCGGATGTCTCGCCCTGCTGGGTCGCGACGTTGCAGACGTAGACCCGGAGCGCCGGCGCGGCGACGACCGCCTCGCGGATCTCGGGCACGAGCAGGCTGGGCAGGATGCTCGTGTACAGGCTGCCCGGGCCGAGGACGATCAGGTCCGCCTCGGCGATCGCGCGGACCGCGTCCTCGGACGGGCGGACCGGCATCGGCGTGATCCAGACCCGCTCGATCCCGCTCGTCCGGGCGATCAGCGACTGACCGTGGACCTCGACCCCGTCGCGCCGCCGGGCGTGGAGCGTGATCGGCGTCGGCGAGACCGGCACGACCTGGCCGCGCACGGCGAGGACCCGGTTCACCTGGCGGACCCCCTCCTCGAAGTCGCCCCCCTCGACCGCGGTCATCGCCGCGATCAGGAGGTTGCCGATCGCATGGCCGCCAAGGCTCTCGGGCACCTCGTCGGCCGGGAAGCGGTACTGGAGCAGGCGGCCCATGAGCGGCTCGGCATCGGCGAGGGCGACGATGCAGTTGCGGATGTCGCCGACCGCGGGGACCCCGAGCTGCTCGCGCAGCTTGCCCGACGAGCCCCCGTCGTCGGCGACGGTGACGACCGCGGTCAGGTTGCTCGTGTGCTCCTTGAGGCCCCGCAGGAGGGTCGAGAGCCCGGTCCCGCCGCCGATCGCGACGACCCGCGGGCCGCGGGCCAGGAACCGCTTCTGGTAGATCACCTCGACCAGCGGCGTCGCTGCCCCGCTCGGACGGAAGGGGTCCATGAGGACGCGCACGACGCGCAGCGAGCCGAGGACGAAGAGCGCCGCCCCGGCCGCGGCGAGGATCGTGCCGCGGGCGACGTAGGGCAGGAACTGGAGGGTCACCAGGTAGAGGACCGCCTGGAGCGGACCGTCGACCTCGACCTCGCGGTAGACCTGGCGGAGGGCGAGCGCGAGGGCCAGGGCGAGGCCGAGCTCACCGACGAAGACGACGAGCAGCCAGCGCTTGATCCCCATCCCGGGCCGCAGCCAGGCGGCGAGGCTGAGGTTGGGCCGGAGACGGGGGCGGAGCCTCATGCGCGATCGAGCTCGCGATGGAAGACCGAGACCGGCCCGAAGTCGCGCTCGCGCAACCAGGCGGCGAGTTCCTCGGCCACGACGATCGAGCGATGGTACCCCCCGGTGCAGCCGATCGCGATCGTCAGGCGGGTCTTGCCCTCCGAGAGATAGGCCGGGACCGCGAAGTCGAGGAACTCCTCGACGAAGGCCAGGAACCGGCCGGCGACCGGCTGGTCGAGGACGAACGTCCGGACGACCTCGGTCAGGCCCGAGAGCTGGCGCAGCTCCTCGACGTAGTACGGGTTGTGCATGAACCGGACGTCGAAGACGAGGTCGGCCTCGAGCGGGACCCCGAACTTGAAGCCGAAGCTGATCAGCTGGACGGCGAGCCGATCGGGGCCGCTCTCGTCGCCGAGCTGGGCGAACAGGCGCTCGCGGAGCTGGCGGAGCGAGAGGTCGGAGGTGTCGAGCACGACGTCGGCCTCGTCGCGGACCGGGTCGAGGAGCCGGCGCTCCTCGGCGATCGAGCTCGCGATCCCGCGCTGGTCGCCGAGCGGATGGCGATGGCGCGTCTCGGAGAAGCGGCGGATGAGGACCTCGTCGCGGGCCTCGAGGAAGATCACCCGGGGCTCGATGCCGTGGCCCTCGAGCGCGCCGCGCATCGCGGCGAAGGCGAGCGGTGCGTCGCCGGCCCGGACGTCGAGCACGATCGCGACCCGGGCGAAGCGGCGCGGGTCCCCGGCCACGAGCTCGGCCAGCTCCGGCAGCAGCTCGCCGGGCAGGTTGTCGACGCAGGTGTAGCCGAGGTCCTCGAACAGCTTCGTGGCGGCCGTCTTGCCCGCCCCCGAGAGGCCGCTCAGGATCACGACGCGCTGGGCCTCGGCGGCCGCCGGCGACCCGGGCAGGCCGTCGGCTCCCGGCAGAATGGACATCGCGCCTAGTCTACCGCCCGCGTCGATCCGCCCGGCGCGGGGGCGCCGCGGACCGACTCAGTGCCCGCCCATCCGGACGAGGACGATCGAGAACTCGTAGAGGGCGTACATCACGAGCCCGAGCACGGTCGGGCTGACGAGGTCGCCGCCGGGGGTGACCGCGGCGGCAAAGACCGCGATCCCGAGGATCACGTACCGGCGCGACGAGCTGAGCCGACGGCTGGTGATGATCCCCACCTTCGAGAGCAGGACGAGCACGATCGGGAACTCCATCGTCAGGCCGAAGGCCAGGAAGAGCGTACCGACGAAGCCGAAGTAGTTGTCGGCCGTGATCAGGGCCTGGAGGTCGGGTGTCTCGAAGCCGAGCAGGAAGCTCATCGCGAACGGGAGGATCACCCAGGCGACGGCCACCCCGACGGCGAAGAAGACGAGCGCGATCGGGACCCAGGGCCGGGCCAGCCGGCGCTCGTCCGGGGTGAGGCCGGGCGAGATGAACCGCCAGAGCTGGAAGAGGATGACCGGCATGGCCAGGATGAGCCCGACCACGAAGGCGAGCTTGAGCTCGATGAAGAACGCCTCGCCCGGGCTCGTGAAGTAGAGCGTCCGGTCGCCGAGGGGCTGGCGGGCGATCGCGATCAGGCGCGGGACCTGGAGGAAGCCGACCGCCGTTCCGATCGCCACCGCGAGGAGCGACTTGAAGATCCGCGAGCGCAGCTCGCTCAGGTGATCGACGAGCGTCATCACCTTCTCGCCCTCGGGCACGGCGGCGCCCGGGGGTGTCGGTCCGTCGTGGGGCGCGGCGACGGGCGGGGCGGCCCCGACCGGCGGGACGCCCTGGATGACGGCTTCGCGCAGCGCGTCCGCCTCGGCCATCAGCCGGGGGTCGTCAGGTTCGAGTGATCGGCCGCGTCAGGCGCGGGTGTCGCTCGACTGGCCGGCGCCGGCGACCGGTGCCTGCTCCGGGGCCGGGGCGGCGGACGCGGCCGGGGCGGCCTGGGCCGACGCGGCCTGCGGCGGCAGCGGGGTCGTCTCGACCTTGACCGACTCCTGGATGTCCATCGAGGCCTTGCGGAACTCGCGGATGCTCTTGCCCAGCGCCTGGCCGACTTCCGGCAGCTTGCCGGGGCCCAGGACCAGGAGGGCGATGACGAGGATGATGATCAGCTCGGGAGCGCCGATGTTGAACGGCATGGTGCGTGCTGCTCCTGTGATTGCGGGCCCGAGCGCGCGGCCCGGGCGCTGCTCGTTGACCCCCGGCCGCCTAGGGTAGCACAGGCATCGCCGCGGCCCAGCGACGGGCGGCGAGGGCGATCCGCTCCCCGGGATCGGCCGGCTCGCCCGGCGCCGGCGGAGCGCTCGCGGCGCCGGCGATCGCGCGCGAGACGTTGACCAGGAGGCCGCCGCCGGGCCGGCCGCCGGCCGGGGGCACGAGCGCCGGGCCCGAGGCGAGGACCGGGCCGAGTTCCCCGCCCTGGGCACCGACGCCCGGCACGAGGAAGGCGAGGCCGGGCGCGATCGCCCGGATCGCGGCCAGCTCGGCCGGCGCTGTCGCCCCGACGACGAGCCCGACCGTCCCGCCCGGCCCCCACCCGGCGACGCGGCGCGCGACGCGGGCATGGAGCGGCTCGGCCGGGGCGTCCTCGGCCGGATCGGCCGCCACGAGCAGCCCCTGGAACTCGGCCGCGCCGGGGTTCGAGGTCCGGCACAGGACGTAGGCGAACCGGTCGGCGCGCTCGAGGAGCGGCCGGATCGCCTCTGCACCGAGGTACGGGTTCACGGTCACCGCGTCGGCCCCGAGGACGTCGTAGAGCGCGACCGCCTGGCGCGCGGCGGTCGAGCCGATGTCGGCCCGCTTCGCGTCGGCGATCAGCGGCAGCGCGCCGGGCACGGTCGCCCGGAGCCGCTCGAGCGCCGCCAGGCCGGCCGAGCCGAACGCCTCGAAGAAGGCCAGGTTCGGCTTCACGGCCGCGGCGTACGGGCCGGCCGCCTCGAGCACGAGGCGGGCGAACGCCTCGACGCCGGGCAGGTCGGCGCTGAAGCCGGCCGGGAGCGCCAGCGGGTCCGGATCGAGCCCGAGACAGAGGACCGTCCCGGTCGCAGCGCTCCGGGCAGCGAGCCGCTCGAGGTACGGCGGGCGATCGCTCATGGTGCGGCCGAGGCGTCCGGCACAGCGCTGCCGGCGCTCATGGTGCGGCCGAGGCGGCCGGCACAGCGCTGCCGCCGCTCCCCGCGGGCGACGTCGCCGGGGCCGCGGTCGGAGCCGGGAGCTGGTCGGGCGGGATGTACCAGCTCGGCCGCGAGCCGCCATCGAGCCCGCTCAACCGGGTCAGGTCGATCGTCTCGTCGACCGTCCAGTCCGGCCCGCTCCCCTTCAGGCGGGCGAGCTTGAGATCGACGATCCCGCCCTCGATGTGGAGGTAGGCGATCGCGTCCCCGGCCGGCGACCAGACCGGCCCCCACGAGCGTCCGTCGTCCGTCAGCCGGAGGACCTCGGTGCCGGTCTTCAGGTCGAGGACGACGACGTCGGTCCCCAGGCTGTTCGTCTTCGTCGCCGCCACGTACATCCCGTCGGGCGACCAGGCAGGGGCCATGTAGCCGGGCCCGGTGAGCGCGGTCGTCCTCTTCGTGCTCGGGTCCCAGCGCCAGATCGAGGGCGCACCGCGCGCCCCGTCGCGCCCGTTCATGACGTACAGGAGCTGTGCCCGCCCGGTCGGGCGCCAGGCCGGATCCTGGTGGCCGAGGGGCGGGTTCTCGGCCAGGCCGAGATTTCTGAGCTGGCCGGTCGCGATGTCGAAGAGCTGGAGGACGACGTCGCTCTTCGTCGGATCCGGCCCGTCCGAAACGAGGGCGAGCGTCTCGCCCGTGGGATCCGGCACCGGCTGGCGGATCCAGTAGAACCACTGGTACTTCCCGCCCCGGATCGTGTACTTGCCGCTCGCCAGCTCCTGGCGGGCGCTGCCGTCAGGGTGGACCCGGCTGAGGACCGGATAGGTCAGGTCGTACCAGGCCGGCGACCCGGTCAGGGGGAAGAGGCCGCGCTCGGTCCGGGTCTCGATGAAGTAGATCCACGTCCCGTCGGCCGACCAGGTCGGCATCGAGTCGCGCCCGGTGTCGGTCAGCTGGCGGACGCTCGTGCCGCTCTGGAGCCAGAGGTTGCCCTGCTTGACGTAGACCAGCGAGCCGGGGACGTTCGCCTTCGGGTCGACGATCACGACGTTCGAGGGCGCGGGCGTCCGGTCGACGGCTCCGGCGTCGACGCCCCCGCGCGAGGGCAGGAACGGGAGCTGGCCGGTGAACAGGCCGAGGGTCACGAGGGCGACGACCGCCAGCCCGATCGCCGACAGGAGCGCCGCCGGGCTGCTCCCGGGCGGCACGAGCCCGTACGGATCGCGGCTCGAGCGGGACGGACCGCGCGCGGCGCCCCCGGTGCGGGCGGCGGACGACCTGCGGATCACGGCACGGCGACGACGCCCAGGATCAGCGCCGCCTCCGGGTAGTGACCGCTCGGCGCCACGTCGCGGACGTCGAGCTGGAGCGACTCGAAGCCGCCGTAGCGCCGGCTGACGAGCCGGGCGACGACGTCGATCCGGTCACCGGGCGCGAGGAGCGCACCGAGGTCGTCCCGCCCGAAGGCGATCGCGTCGACCACGTCGCGCTCGCGGCGCAGGGTGAGCTGGGTGTGGCCGCCGTTCGCCTGTCGGACCCGGGTCACGGTCAGGCCGAACACCCCGACGAGCGGGTCGGGGTTGCCGGGGCCGGTCGGGGCGAGGCGGGCGAGCTCGACCAGGAGCGGGTAGTCGACCTCGCCAGCGGGCAGGGCGAGGTCGAGCCGGAGGGTCGGACGCGGGTCGGGCGGCTCGACCGCTGCGGCCAGGGCCAGGAACCGCTCGCGGAACGCCTCCCAGCGCTCGGCGGCGATCTCGAACCCGGCCGCGCCGCGGTGGCCGCCGAAGCGGATGAACAGCTCGCCGCACTGCTCGAGGGCGGCGGCCAGGTCGAGGCTGCCGCCGTTCCGGCACGAGGCCCGGACGATCCCCTCGACCTCGGCCCCGACGACCGCCGGTCGACCGGTCTCCTCGGCCAGGCGGGCGGCGACGAGGCCGACGATCCCGACCGGCCACGGTCCGCGCACGACCGTCGCGGCCGCGGTCCGGACCAGGTCGGCCGCGAGCGCGTCGTCGGTCGTCGCGGCGAGGGCGTCGTCGACCAGGGCCAGGCGGGCCTCGGCGAGCGCCTGCTTCGTCGCCTGGCGGCGGGTCAGGTTCGCCGCCTCGAGCGCCTCGGCCAGCCCCGCCGCCTCGGCACCGTCCTCGGCGAGCAGGAGGCGGGCCGCCTCGACCGCCTCGCCCACCCGCCCGGCAGCGTTCAGGCGGGGCGCGATCACGAACCCGATCGTCTCGAGCTCGACCGTCGCCGGCACGACGCCGGCCCGGGCCAGGAGCGCGGCGAGGCCCGGCCGGGGCGCCGCCCGGAGCCGCTCGAGGCCGAGCCGGACGATCGAGCGGTTCTCGCCGAGGATCGGCACGACATCCGAGACGGCCCCGATCGCGGCCAGCTCGGCGAGCTCGAGGGCCGCCTCCCGGCCGCCGGGCACGTCCGCCAGGAGGAGCTGGGCAACCTTGAACGCGACGCCGCTGCCGGCGAGGCGCGGGTCGGGGTAGCGGCTGTCGGCGCGGTGGGGGTTGACCAGCGCCAGCGCCGGCGGCAGGAGCGGCGGCACGTGGTGGTGGTCGGTGACGATGACGTCGATCCCCCGCCCGGCAGCGACGGCGATCTCGGCCTGGCTCGTCGTCCCGCAGTCGACGGTCACGATCAGGCCGCGACCCTCCTCGGCGGCCGTCTCGACCGCCCGGAGCGAGAGGCCGTGCCCTTCGTCGAGCCGGCTCGGCACGTACGGCTGGGCGTCGATCCCGAGCCGGCGCAGGGCGATCGTCATGATCGCCAGCCCGGTCAGCCCGTCCGCGTCGAAGTCGCCGAAGACGAGCACCCGCTCGCCCCTCGTCCGGGCCAGCCCGATCCGCTCGCGGACGACCGCCGCGTCGGGCAGGAGGTTCGGGTCGTGGAGACCGTCGATCGCCGGGGCGAGGAACGCGTCGAGCTCGGCGGGGTCGCCGATCCCGCGCGCCGCGAGGAGCCCGAGGAGGCGCTCGGAGAGCCCGTGCCGTCGCCCGGCGACGCGGAGTGCGTCGGAGACGACGCCCGGCGACGGGAACTGCCAGCGGTAGCGCGGTTCGACCACGGTGCTCAGGATCGCAGGCCGGGCTTCATCGCGCCTTCACCGGCGTGGCCCGGGCACGGGTCGGACGGTCCGTCGCCGGCGTGGCCCGGACGCGGGTCGGGCGGACCGTCGCCAGCCCCGCTCAGGCCGAGGCGCGTCGGGCGGTCCGGGAAGCGGCCGCGAGGCGGGCGCGCCGGCGGTCGTCCCACTCCTGCCACACGACGAGCAGCGGGCTGGCGTTGAAGATCGAGGAGTACGTCCCCGACACGATCCCGATCAGGAGGGCAAGGACGAAGTAGGTGATCGCCGACCCGCCGAAGAGGAGGAGCGCGGTGAGCGTCATCACCACCGTCAGGCTCGTGTTGATCGAGCGCCCGAACGTCTGCAGGACCGAGTGGTTGACGATCGCCGCGATCGGCTCGCCGGCGTGGCGGGCCTTGTTCTCGCGGACCCGGTCGAAGACGACGATCGTGTCGTGGACGCTGAAGCCGATGACGGTCAGCATCGCGGTCACGAACAGGGCGTCGATCTGGACCCGGAAGAACGTGCCCAGGATCGCAAACGTCCCGACGACCACGATCACGTCGTGAACAAGGGCGATCAGGGCGGTCACCCCGAACTTCACGTCGTGGAAGCGGAAGGTGATCCAGAGCAGGATGCCGAGCGAGCCGATCAGGATCAGGAGGATCGCCTGGTTGATCAGGTCGGCGCTCACGACCGCCCCGACCGTCGTCAGCTCGCGCTGGTCGGCGATCGGCCCGTAGGCCTTCTGGAGGGCGGCTGCGGCCCTGCCCAGCGGGCCGCTGGTCGGGATCGGGATGACCGCCTGGGCCGGCGAGGGCGAGGGTGCGGGCGAGGCAGCCGGGGAAGCGCCCGGGGAGGCGGCAGCGGCGGAGGGCGGCGGAGAGGCGGCCGGGGAGGGGGTCGCCGCAGAGGGCGACGGAGAGGCGGACGCGCCCGGCGAGGCGCCCGGCGAGGCGCCGGCCGATCCCGAGGGCGCCGGCGAGGCCGAACCGGACGGCGCGGCCGAGGCCGACGGGGCCGGGCTCGGCGAGGCCGGCGTCGCCTGGAGGGCCGTGGCCGACGTCCTGATCAGCAGGTAGCCGTCCTTCGTCTGGACCACGGTCGAGTCGGTCAGGCCCTCGGCGACAAGCGTGGCCCGAACCTGCTCGGGGGTGACGTTCGGATCCTGGAACTTCAGCTCCCAGACGGTGCCGCCCGTGTAGTCGATCGTGAACTGGAGACCGAGCTTGCCCCCGCTGAGCGGGGTGAGAAGGATGAAGATGAAGCCCGGGACGGTCAGCAGGAGGCTGAAGGCGAAGAACCACTTCTTCTTGCCGACGACGTCAAACACGACCGCGCACCTCGCCCGCCCGGGCCCAGCCGCCGACCGGTCGCGACAGGAACTCCTCCTCGGTCACCCCGAACAGCCACGCTCGTCGGACCGCGTCCTGCCTGACGACGAAGCGCAGGATCGTCCGGGTGACCGTGATCGCGGTGAACATCGAGGTCAGGACGCCGATGATCAGGACGAGCGCGAAGCCCCGGATCGTCGATGACCCGAACCAGAACAGGATGCCGGCCGTGATCAGGCTCGACACGTTCGAGTCGAGGATCGAGTTCCAGGCCCGGCTGAAGCCGGCTTCGATCGCCGCCGAGAGGCTCTTGCCCAGCCGCAGCTCCTCCTTCGTCCGCTCGAAGATCAGGATATTGGCGTCGACCGCCATCCCGACCGAGAGCACGAAGCCCGCGATCCCGGCCAGGGTGAGCGTGACCGGGATGAGCCGGAAGATGGCCAGGACGACGAACGCGTAGTAGATGAGCGCCGCGTCCGCGATCAGGCCCGGGAGGCGGTAGTAGATGAGCATGAACAGGAGGACGAGTCCGATCCCGATCGCGCCGGCCCGGAGGGTCTGCTGGAGAAACTGCTCGCCGAGCGTGGCGCTGATGTTCGTCACGCTCAGCTCCTGGATCGGGAAGGGCAGCGAGCCGTAGCGCAGGACCGTGATCAGGTTGTTCATCTCGCTGACCGAGAAGCCCGCCGCCCCGCCGCCGGTGATGATCCCGGACCCGCCGGTGATCGCGCTCTGGATGACCGGCGCCGAGACGACGGTGCCGTCCAGGACGATCGCGAAGTACTCGCCGACGTGCTTCGAGGTGTAGTCGGCGAACAGCTTCGCGCCCTGGTCCTTGAGCGAGAAGGCGACCGCCCGGCGGCCCTGCTGGTCCGTGCCCGGGTTGGCCGAGGCGATCTGGTCGCCGCTGAACAGCGGCGTCTCCTGGGTCGGCAGGGGCTGGCCCGCGATCGCCTGCTGGGGGCCCGGACTCGACTGGTTGCCGTACTTGTCGACGGGGAGCGGGACGAAGTCGAGCCGGCCGGTCGTCCCGACGAGCTTGCGGATCGCGTCCGTGTCGATCGCGCCCGGCAGCTCGATCACGATCCGGTCGCTGCCCTGGGTCTGGACGATCGGCTCGGCCACCCCGGTCGAGTTGACCCGCCGCTCGATGATGTCGCGGATCGTGGCCATGTCGCCCGGACCGGGCGCCTTGCCCTCGACCGGCAGGGCCCGGTACTCCGCCCGCAGGCCGCCCTGGAGGTCGAGACCGAGCTTCGTCTCGACCTTGCGCGACCCGCCGGCAGGGTCGCCGAACACGGGCAGGGTGAGGTTCGGCCAGAAGTTCAGGATGAGCGCGGCCAGGCCGATGACCACGATCAGGATCGGGGCGGTACGTCGCATCGCCGGCGAATGGTACAGGAAAGCCGGGGCCGCCGCCGGCCGCCCGGAACCGGGCCGCGTCGCGTCGGTCATGCCCGGGCCGCGTCGCGGCCTCCCTGGCCGCCCGCGTCCTTCCTGGCCGCCGGGCCACTCCGGCCGCCGCCTGGCCGCCGCTCCCCGCCTGGCTGCCGCCTGGCCGCCGGGCCACTCCGGCCGGCGCCTGGCCGCCGCTCCCCGCCTGGCCGCCGCCTGGCTGCCGCCTGGCCGCGTCGCGTCCTTGCACCAGGCGCCACAAATCGCACCGGCCGTTGCGCCGGACGCACACAAGCGACGCACCGTCCCGGAAGGGCGTCGACGCGTTGCGTCACGCGCACGATCGTCGCCGGCACCTGCCAAGGGTGGTCGAGACCGTGCGTCTCATGCACACGTTCGACAGGGACTGCGCCCGGGCGCCGCGCTGGCGGTTCCTTGCGTGCATCAGATGCAAGCCCTGGGCTCGGCGGCCGCGGCAGAGTTGGTGAACCCCGGGCTCGGCGGGCGCGGCGGAGTGCGTGAACCCCGGACTCGGCGGCCCCGGCCGCGGCAGGGCGGCCCGCGGCCCCGGCCCCGGCAGGGTGGCCCGCGGCATGGGCCGCCAACGCCTCGGGCCCCCGGCCCACGCCCCGCCGGCCCACGCCACGGCGCTCCGGCCGAAGCCCGAGCCTCGGAGCTACTCCTCGAGCGCGACCTTGATCCGCGCCGCGAGCGCCGGGCCGATCCCGGGCACGGCCGCGAGCTGCTCGACCGGCGCCTCGCGGATGCGGCGCAGCGAGCCGAACACCTTGAGCAGCTCGCGCTTGCGCTTCGGGCCGACCCCGGGCAGCTCGTCGAGCGCGGACCGGACGGCGCGCTTCGCCCGCAGGCTCCGGTGGTAGGTAATCGCGAACCGGTGCGCCTCGTCGCGCAGGCGCTGGACGAGGTAGAGCGCGGGCGAGGTGGGCGGGAGCAGGATCGGCTCGGCGGCACCGGGCAGGAACAGCTCCTCGCGCTCCTTGGCCAGCCCGACCAGGGGCAGGTCGTGGAGGCCGAGCTCCTCGAGGACCTCCCTGGCCGCGCTCACCTGGCCCTTGCCGCCGTCGACGATCACGAGGTCCGGGAGGCGCCAGCGGAGGTCCTCGGCACTCCCCTCCTCGCCCTGGCGGGCGTTCCGGAAGCGCCGCCGGAGGACCTCCTGGTGGCTGGCGAAGTCGTTCGCCCCGACGACCGTGCGGATCCGGAAGCGGCGGTACTCGCCGGTCCGCGGCCGCCCCTCCTCGAACACGACCATGCTCCCGACCGACTCGGCGCCCTGGAAGTTGCTGATGTCGTAGCACTCGATCCGGAGCGGCGGACCGGGCAGGCCGAGCGCGTCGGCGAGCTCCTCGAGCGCGGTCAGCGTCCGGCCCTGGTCGGCCAGCCAGCGGGCCTGCTCGCGGGCGAGCGTCTCGGCCGCGTTGCGCGCCGCGAGCTCGAGCAGCTGGCGCTTCTCGCCCCGCCGGGGGATGCGCAGGTGGACCGGCCCGCCCCGCCGCGCGGCCAGGAACGCCTCGAGGTCGGCCGCGTCGGGCATCCGGGCCGGCACGAGGACCTGGGGCGGGATCGTCGTCGCCCGGCTGTAGAACTGCTCGACGAAGCTCGACAGGACCTCGGCATCGGACGCCTCGCGGGCAGCGTCGAGGAGGTAGACGTCGCGCCCGACGAGCTTGCCCGAGCGGACCGCGAAGAGCTGGACGGCGGCCTGCCCGTCGGCCCGGGCGAGGCCGAGCAGGTCGAGCTCGGTCCGGGCGAAGGCGGCCATCTTCTGGGACTCCATCGTCCGCTCGATCGCCCGGATCTTGTCGCGCAGCGCGGCCGCCCGCTCGTAGTCGGTCCGCTCGGAGGCCTCGTGCATCTCGCGCTCGAGGGCCGTGACGAGCGCCTCCTGGCGTCCCTCGAGAAACAGCTCGACCTGGGCGATGTCGGCCCGGTAGGCGTCCTTCGAGATCGCCCCGATGCACGGGCCCTGGCAGCGCTTGATGTGGTAGAGGAGGCAGGGCCGCTGGAGGGCCGGGCGCCCCTCGCGGATCTCGATCGTGCAGGTCCGGAACGGGAAGAGCCGGCGGATCAGGTTCATCGACTCGTCGACGCTCGAGGCGCTCGCGTACGGGCCGAAGTAGCGGCTGCCGTCGTTGGCCAGCTTCCGGGTGCGCTCGATCCGCGGGAAGTCGTCGGCGAGCGTGATCCGGATGTACGGGTAGCTCTTGTCGTCCTTGAGCCGGACGTTGAACCGCGGCCGGAAGCGCTTGATCAGGTTCGCCTCGAGCAGGAGCGCCTCGGAGACCGAGTCGGTGAGCGTGTAGTCGACGTCGGCGACACGGTCGATCACCGACCGGATCCGGTGCGGCTCGCTCCCCGGCGACTGGCGCTGCCAGTAGCTCCGGACGCGGTTGCGCAGGTTCTGGGCCTTGCCCACGTAGAGCACGTCGCCCCGGGCGTCCTTCATCAGGTAGACGCCGGGCCGGGTCGGCAGCTGGTCGAGGGTGGCCTGGAGCTCGGGAGTCACTCCGCGGATTCTAGTCCGGGCGGTCGGTCCGCCCGGATCAGGGGGCGCCGAAGATCGCGTGACCGCCGATTCGACGCCAGCGGATCCCCGGCTCGCCCTCGATCTCGACCCACTCGAAGGTGGCCCGACCGTCCGGCCCGGCGAAGCTCCAGGTCATCTCCCACACGCCGGGTGCCCCTTCGACGGCCCTCACCCGGAGCGACCGTGGCCAGGGCGCCGCCGGGTCGAGTCGACGTCGTTCGCAGGCCGGGTGGAACTGCTCCCTGACGACCTTCTGGAACGTCGCCCGCTCCTCGACCGAGAGCCGTCCCCAGTCGCCCTCGAACGCGGGCGTGAGTTCGAACTTCAACGCGCCGACGGAGCCGGGTCAGGACGGCAGGGACGCGTCGAGGTGCTCGAAGAGCGCATCCGGGCCATCGACGACCGTCACCCGGCCGGCGGCCACGTGCTCGTCGACCTCGCGCTCCATCGCCTGCCACCGTTCCGTCCAGAACCAGCGCTGATCGGCCGGTACGGGCAGCAGCGGACGCAGCTCGATCCGCCCGTCCTCCTGCTCGATGATCTCGAGCTGGGCGCCGGGCTCGTCGAGATGAAGCCGGCGACGAAGGGCGACCGGCAGGGCGACGGTCCCCCGCGACTGCACGGTAACGAAATACGCTTTCATGCAATGCATGATAGCCGTAACCCGGCACTCGTCAACGCCCGGGGTGCGACCAGCGGCGGAAGCTCCGCCTCCCGGAGATCCGGGCACCCGCGGGCGACGGGCGGCCGGTGCCCCAGCGCACCCCCGGGCGGCCGCGGCCGGTGCCCCGGCGCACCCCCACCAATGGCGCGCCCGACGGTACGAAGTGGGGGCTGTACGAGGGCCACGGAACCGGTACGGTCTGGTTGTCGCAGGCGGTGCCGGGAAACACCGCCGCGATCGAAACGCCAAACCCGTAGCGATGCGGGGACGGAACGCCACGGGACTCCGGATGGGAGTCAGCCGGGCTGCCGAAACGGGTCACCCGATCGTCGCCCCCTGCCTCCGAGCATCCGGGTTCCACCCACCCGCGACCAACCGGCGTGTGCCCGCCGGCGGAGGCCAACAGATCGATGCTCAGCCGTGCCCTCACCCGACCGGGGACGTTCCTCGTCGGGCTTGCCCTCGTTGCACTCACCTTCCTGCCCGGGGCGACCGGACCAGCCCCCTCCCCGCCCGTTCCCGTCGCCGCCTCGAGCGCGGCGACCGGCTTCGTGCCCGGTGAGGTCCTCGTCAAGTACCGGACCGGGACGAGCCCGCAGGAGATGGACCGGATCCAGCGGGCGCTCGGCGCCCAGGCCGTCTCCCACGTCCCCGGCCTCGGTGTCCGCGTCCTCCGCGTCCCGTCGGGTGCCGAGGATGCGCTCGTCGCCGCCCTCGCGCGCAACCCGTCGGTCCAGTTCGCCGAGCGGAACCCGCTCGTGATCGCGACCGGAACCCCGAACGACCCGTGGTGGCCGAACGAATGGGGCGAGACGAAGGTTCGCGCCCCGCAGGCGTGGGAGATCACGACCGGCTCGGCGTCGGTCGCCGTCGCCGTCCTCGACACCGGGATCGACTTCGGCCAGCCCGACCTCCAGGGCAAGATCGTCGCCGGACGCGACATCGTGAACAACGACGCCGACCCGTCCGACGACAACGGCCACGGGACGTACACCGCGGGCGTCGTCGGGGCGGCGACGAACAACGGGCTCGGGGTCGCCGCCTACTGCTGGGGCTGCTCGATCATGCCGGTCAAGGTGCTCGGCGCCGACGGGTCCGGCTCGATGTCGAACGTCGCGGCCGGGATCACCTGGGCGACCGACCACGGTGCCCGGGTGATCAGCATGAGCCTCGGGGGGACGTCGAGCAGCAGCACGCTCGCCTCGGCCGTCAAGTACGCCCACGACCACGGGGTCGTCCTCGTCGCGGCGGCGGGCAACTACGGGACCTCGAGCCCGGTCTACCCGGCCGCCTACCCGGAGGTCCTCGGGGTCGCCGGCACGGACCCGAACGACGCCCTCTACAGCTGGTCGAGCTATGGCTCCTGGGTCAGCCTCGCCGCGCCGGGCTGCAACGTGACGACCGGGCGAAACGCGTGGTACGGCACGTTCTGCGGCACTTCCTCGGCGGCGCCGGTCGTGGCCGCGATCGCCGGCCTGGCCGTCTCGCTTGCCCCGTCGACGACGAACGCGGCCGTCGAGGCGGCGCTCGAGTCGACGGCAGCGCCGATCGGGGGCTCGGTGGCCTACGGGCGGGTTGACGCCCTCGCGACCCTCCAGGCCGTCGGTGGTTCGAACACGAGCCTGACGGCGAGCCCGACGCCAAGTCCGACCGCGAGCCCGAGCCCGAGCCCGACCCCGACGCCGAGTCCGACCGCGAGCCCGAGCCCGACGGCGACCCCGACGCCGAGTCCGACGCCAACCGCCTCCCCCACCTCCACGAGCACCGCGACCTACCGAGGCTCGCTCTCGCGCAAGACGCCCGAGCGCCAGTACGCGCTCACGGTCGGGGCAGGCGCCCTGGCGGCCAGCGTCGACTTCACCGGTCCGCCGGCGCTGACGCTCACGGTCCGCGGCCCGGACGGGGCGACCGTCGGCTCGGTCTCCGGCGGCGGGGTCCTGACGCTGACGGTGACCGCCGCAGGTGGCACATACACCTGCGTCGTCGCCGACGACGGGAGCAAGGCCAACTTCCGGCTGACCGTCCAGTACCCGACCCCGTAGCCCACGAGTCGCTCGGGTCACGAAGAGGCCCCGGCCGAAGCCGGGGCCTCTCTCGCTGCCGGGTCGGGCCTGTTCCTACGGGAATTCCGGCGTCGGGCAGTTCGCAGGATCGGACGGGCTGATCGTCGCCAGGTTGTTGTTCAAGGCGTCGAACACGTTCTTGTACTGCTCGGCGGTCGTCCTTGCCGGGCCCGCCGCGGTGGTGCTGGTGTTCGATCCGAGGAAGCTGTTGGCCTCAACGATCAGCTGGTTGATCGTCTTCCACGTCCCGCTCACAGGATCGAAGACCGTCGCACCGCCGTCGAAGCCCTTGTAGGCGATGTTGAGCCTCGTCACGGCCATCTGGACGGAGAGCATGTACGACATGTTGGTGGCCGTCGCGTTCAGCAACCAGCTTCGGAAGTCCTTGTAGGCGTCGGTGAAGCCGGTCGATGGAACGTCATAGGGCAAGCCGTCAGCGCGGACGAGATTGAGCGCATTCAACAGCGTCCGCCAGGCGGGGTCATTGGAATTGAGCACGGCTTTGCCATTCTTGTTCGACCAGTAGCCGAGCGTGAAACCGCCGGTGTTCGTGATCTCGCAGACGTTGCCGAAATCCAGCCCACTCGTCGTTCCGCCGTCGACGACCACCGTGTAGACGAAACTGCTGAGCGAGACGGAGTTGCTGCCAGTCGAGCTGGTCAGGTCCGTGGTATTTCCTGTCTGGATCCACGGCGCGCCGGCCTGCACCTCGGCGACCGTATACGTGTCATCCGGGACCGGGTTCTGGCTGAAATTGCCGCTCGAATCGGTCGTCAGGTTGAAGGTCACGCCGTCCGTGATCGTGATCGGCCAGCTGGCAAGGCCAGGCTCACCACCATCGCGCACGCCGTTGTGGTTCAGGTCGTAGTACTTCGTGCCGCTCAGCACGCCCTGCGGCGTCACGCCGCCCTCGCCCTGAACCTTGAACGCGTCGTACTTGCAGACACCCGGACCGAAGCTGCTGTCGCCACAGACGGCGACAATGTAAACGCCGCCCGGGTTCACTGTGTTGTCGTAACCCTGGGTCCCG
>Ga0272446_1002712_pt1 | contig 23565 bp, 19 predicted proteins | sample YNPCB0061_FD_194587 | JGI IMG/M metagenome (GOLD analysis project Ga0272446, IMG submission 194587) | Hot spring microbial mat communities from Yellowstone National Park, WY, United States - YNP-CB-006-1 | ecosystem: Environmental > Aquatic > Thermal springs > Hot (42-90C) > Sediment | place... | reverse complement strand
GCTGGGAGGTCCTGCGGGACGCTCACTGACTGGCGCTCTGGGTTGTGGCCCGTGGCGCGACTTCCTGTAGCCCGTAAGGACCTCCCGGCACCTCCCACGCAGCGGGTCTCATGCGGGCCGTCGAGCGACGAGCGACGCTGGCTGTCGTGGGAGGCACACGGAAGAGAGGGCACCGCGGTGCGGAGCATCGCAGCCCCTCAGGCATGGGAGGTACACCAGTGAGCGAAGAGCCCGAGGAGATCGCGGCGTGTTCCTGATGGTCCGTTGCGGCGGGCGCCCCCCAGAGGTGCGCGGCCGCGGCGCCGGGCGCCGGCTGCTCCAGGCCCTCTCGGCTGGCTATCGCGAGGTGTCGCCCTACAACGACAACCCCTACGCCGCGCATTGGTTCGAGAAGCGCGTGAAGGCGACGAGGCCCGTCGTGTGACGAGCCTCGTCGTCGCGCTGCCGGCGCGCCCTACTTCGCCTTCGGCCCCACCATGTCCTCGGGCCGCACCCAGCGATCGAAATCTTCGCTAGACACATATCCGAGCGCCAGCGCCGCCTCCTTCAGCGTCGAGCCCTCCTTGTGGGCCTTCTTGGCGATCTGGGCGCTCTTGTCGTAGCCGATGTGCGGGTTCAGCGCCGTCACCAGCATCAGCGACCGCCGCATCAGCTCCTCGATGCGCTCGCGCGCCGGCTCGATCCCCACCGCGCAGTTGTCGTTGAAGCTCACCGCGCCGTCGGCCAGGAGGCGCACCGACTGCAGCACGTTGTGGATGATGAGCGGCTTGAATACGTTGAGCTCAAAGTTTCCGCTCGCCCCGCCGATGTTCACCGCGACGTCGTTGCCGAGCACCTGCGCGCACAGCATCGTCATCGCCTCGGACTGCGTCGGGTTCACCTTGCCCGGCATGATCGACGACCCCGGCTCGTTCTCCGGGATCGTGATCTCGCCCAACCCGCTGCGCGGCCCCGACGCCAGCCAGCGCACGTCGTTGGCGATCTTCATGAGCGCGCAGGCCACCGTCTTCAGCGCGCCGTGCGCGAACACCAGCGCGTCGTGCGCCGCCAGCGACTCGAACTTGTTCGGCGCCGTCACGAACGGCAGCCCGGTCAGCCGCGCCAGCTCCGCCGCCACGCGCGTCGCGAACTCGGGGTGCGCGTTGAGGCCCGTCCCCACCGCCGTCCCGCCGAGCGCCAGCTCGGCCAGGTGCGGCAGCGACTGCTTCACGTGCGCCATCCCGTGATCGAGCTGCGCCACCCAGCCCGAGATCTCCTGCCCGAGCGTGAGCGGCGTCGCGTCCTGCAGGTGCGTGCGCCCGATTTTCACGATAGACGCAAATTCGCGCGACTTCGCCGCCAGCGTCTCGCGCAGCTTGGTCAGCGACGGCAGCAGCGGATCATTGAACACGGTGACGGCCGCCACCGCCATCGCCGTCGGGAAGACGTCGTTCGACGACTGTCCCTTGTTCACGTCGTCGTTCGGGTGGACCTTGCGCGCCTCGCCGCGCTCCCCGCCGAGCAGCTCCGAGGCGCGGTTCGCCAGCACCTCGTTCATGTTCATGTTGCTTTGCGTCCCCGAGCCGGTCTGCCACACGACCAGCGGGAACTCGTCCGGGTGCTTCCCGGCGATGACCTCGTCCGCTGCCGCGATGATGGCGTCCGCCTTCTTCCCGTCGAGAACGCCGAGGTCCTTGTTGACCTGCGCCGAGGCCCGCTTGACCTGCGCCAGCGCCTTGACGAGCGCGGGCGGCATGCGCTCGCCCGAGATCTTGAAGTTCTGCAGCGACCGCTGCGTCTGCGCGCCCCACAGCTTGTCGGCCGGGACCTCGATGTTGCCAAAGGTGTCGCGTTCGATTCGTACGTTGCCCTTCGTCATGCCGGGCAACATAGACCGTCGCTCAGCTCGGGTCGAGCTGCACGCGCAGGAGCGCGGTCCCGGCCATGATCTCGTCGCCGGGCCGCAGCGCCGCCTCCTTGAACGTCGACGTCCCGTTCACCCAGGTGCCGTTCGGCGAGATGTTGCGCAGCACGAGGCGCCCGCCCACGGCGACGAGCTCGAGGTGCTGCCGCGACGCCCACGGGTTCGTCAGCCGCACGTCGACCTCGTCCCCGCGTCCGATCGAGAAGCGCTCTCCCTCGAGCTCGATGACGCGCGGCTCCTTCGTGGGCTCGACGATGCTAATCGCAATCCTGGCCATCCCCCCGCACGATCCACGCCGCGTGCCATCGCGCCCCCCCGCATCCGCTGCGGACATTGCGCACCGCGCAGTGGGACTGCACCACACAGGTTGATGCGTACACACCACACGGTGCACGATGCACGTCGCGTGGATGCGAATCCGACGAGCTCCGATCCGCTGATCGGGCGTGAGGTGCGCGGCCGCGAGGCCTACCGCATCGACGCGCTGATCGCCGAGGGCGGCACGAGCCGCGTCTATCGCGGCACGCACCTGCTCAAGCGCCGACGCGTCGCGATCAAGGTGATGTCGCCCGAGGTGGCCGCCGTCCCCGAGATGGCCGCCCGCTTCGATCGCGAGGTGGCCATCGCCACGCGCCTCCGCCACCCGAACGTCGTCGAGGTGATCGACTCCGGCACGCTCGACGGCGCCGGCGACGCGAGCGGCGGCCGCTTCCTGGTGATGGAGCTCCTGCGCGGGCGCCCGCTCGACGCCGTCCTGCGCGAAGAGGGCGCGCTCCATCCGGTGCGCGCGCTCGGCGTCGCGCGCCAGATCCTCGACGCCCTCGACGAGGCGCACCGCCAGGGGATCGTCCACCGCGACATCAAGCCGCACAACGTATTTCTGCTAGACAAGGACCTGGTCCGGCTCTTCGACTTCGGGATCGCCCTCAACGAGCGTGCGGCGATGAAGCTCACCGCCGCCGGCACCGCCTTCGGGACGCCCGACTACATCTCGCCGGAGATGGCGACGGGCTCGCGCGTCGATGCGCGCGCGGACCTCTACTCGCTCGGCGCGACGCTGTTCGAGATGGTCACCGGGCGCCCGGTCTTCGTCGACAAGACGCCCATCCAGCTCCTGCGCGCGCACATCCACGAGGCGCCGCCGCGCGCGCGCGACGTGAACCCGGCGCGCGCCGTCCCGCCGCGCCTCGACGCGATCATCGCCCGCGCGCTCGAGAAGGCCCCCGACCGCCGCTTCCCGTCGGCGCGCGCGATGCGCAAGGAGGTCGACCTCTGCCTCGCCGCGCTCACCACGCCGGCGATCCCCGCCCTCCCCGACGAGGCGCCGCACGCGTCGATGGGCGCGCGCGCCGCCCTCACCGCCGTCGGCGTCGTCCTCGCGCTCGCCACCGCGCTCTTCCTGTGGTGGATGCTGTCGGCCGCTCCACCGCCGTAGTCGAGCTCTCGACGCGATCGCGATCACACGGCCCGCGCCTCCCGACGGGCGTCACACCCGGCACGCCAATCGCACCGCGACCGGGCATGCGGTCGATCCCCCTCGCGCAGCGCCGCCCCGCCCGTCGACGGCGGCCGCCGCGCCGCCGCCTCGATCGTCGAGACGACGCGCGCGATCGTGGCTACGTTCGTCTTCGGCCTCCTCGGGGGCGCCGCCCACTGGTCGGACCAATAATTGTCAGCTGATTGACAACGGCCCGCCGAATCGAACAATCCGGGGGCTTCCCGCGGATCTTTTCACCCGAGGTAGACTCGACATTCCCCATGGCTCTTCAAGACACCCCTGAGATCGGGTCGCTCGCGACCAACCTCGAGTTCATCGACGAGGTCTACGCGCGTTACCTGACCGACCCCGCGTCGGTCGATTCCTCCTGGCGACACTTCTTCGAAACCGGCGTGCAGCTGATCGGCGCCGCGACCGGCGCGACCAACGGTCACGCCAACGGCCACGCGAACGGCGGAAACGGCCACGTCGCCGCGGCCGCCGCCGCGCTCTACGCCCCGTCGGTGCGCGAGTCGGCGATCGTCGAATCGCACATGACCCGGCCGCCCCCCATCGACGCCGGCCCCACGCCGGCCGTGGGCTTCGTCGAGGCGAAGACCGGGCGCCTGTTCGGCCTCGTCCACGCCTACCGCGCGCGCGGCCACCTCGAGGCGCGGCTCGACCCCCTCGACCACCAGGTGCGCCCGCCCTACCCCGATCTCGATCCGAAGACCTGGGGCTTCACCGAGACCGACCTCGACACCGTGATGCCCGCCGGCGGCATGTTCGGCGTCGAGCAGACCACGCTGCGCGAGCTCATCGCCCGCCTGCGCGCGACCTACTGCGGCTCGATCGGCGTCGAGATGATGCACATCCTCGACGGGGAGCGCCGCGTGTGGCTCACGCAGCGCATGGAGTCGTCGCTCAACCGCGCGCCGCTAGACAAAAATACCCAGCAGTTCATCTACGAGCGGCTCGCCGCCGCCGAGGTGTTCGAGAACTTCGTCCACACGAAGTACGTCGGCACCAAGCGCTTCTCGCTCGAAGGTGGCGAGAGCCTCATCCCGCTCCTCGAGCTCGCCCTCGAGCGCGCCGGCATCCACGGCGTCGAGGAGGCCGTCATCGGCATGGCCCACCGCGGCCGCCTGAACGTCCTCTGCAACGTGCTCGGCAAGAGCGCCCACGACATCTTCGCCGAGTTCGAGGACATCGACCCCGAGTCGATGTTCGGCGGCGGCGACGTGAAGTACCACCTCGGCTACTCGTCGGATCACCTGACGCGCGCCGGGAACAAGCTCCACCTCTCGCTCGCCTTCAACCCCAGCCACCTCGAGGCGGTCGACCCCGTCGTCGTCGGGCGCGTGCGCGCCAAGCAGCGCCGCCGCAACGATGATGCTCGACAGAAAGTCCTCGGCATCCTCATCCACGGCGACGCGGCGTTCAGCGGCCAGGGGCTCGTCCCCGAGACGCTCAACCTCTCGGAGCTGCGCGGCTACCGCACCGGCGGCACGCTGCACATCGTCGTCAACAACCAGATCGGCTTCACCACGTCGCCCGCCTCGTCGCGCTCGACGCCCTACTGCACCGACATCGCCAAAGAGGTGCTGCTGCCGATCTTCCACGTGAACGGCGACGATCCCGACGCCGTCGCGCAGGTCGTCCGCCTGGCGATGGACTACCGCCGCGAGTACAAGAGCGACGTCGTCATCGACCTCCTCTGCTACCGCAAGTACGGCCACAACGAGACCGACGAGCCGTCGTTCACGCAGCCGGCGCTCTACAAGAAGATCCAGCGCCACCCGACGCCGCGCCAGGTCTACGGCCGCCGCCTCATCGAGGCGGGCGTGATGACCGAGGCCGAGGCCGACGCCGTCGTCAAGGGCCTCCACGCCAAGCTCGAGGAGGACCACCACCGCAAGCGCACCACGCGCCCGAAGATCTCGGCGCTCGCCGGTCTGTGGAGCGGCTACTCGGGCGGCTCCGACGCCAGCACGCCCGACGTCGAGACGGCGATCTCGAAGGAGACGCTCGAGCGCCTCGGCGAGCGCATCACCGCGGTGCCCGACGGGTTCAAGATCCACCCGAGCGTGGCCAAGGTGCTGCAGGCGCGCCAGAAGATGGCGCGCGGCGAGCAGGGCATCGACTGGGGCATGGGCGAGCACCTCGCCTTCGCCTCGCTCGTCGACGAGGGGTACCTCGTGCGTCTCTCGGGGCAGGACTCGCGGCGCGGCACCTTCAGCCAGCGCCACGCGGTGCTCATCGATCAGGAGACCGAGGCGGAGTGGACGCCGCTCGAGCACGTCCGCGACGGGCAGGGCAAGTTCCGCATCTACGACTCGCCGCTGTCGGAGGCGTCGGTCCTCGGCTTCGAGTTCGGCTACTCGCTCGACTGGCCGGACGGGCTCTGCGCCTGGGAGGCGCAGTTCGGCGACTTCGTGAACGGCGCGCAGGTGATCATCGATCAGTTCATCTCCTCGTCGGAGGACAAGTGGAATCGCCTGTCCGGCCTGGTGATGCTGCTGCCGCACGGCTACGAGGGGCAGGGGCCCGAGCACAGCTCGGCGCGCCTCGAGCGCTTCCTCGAGGCGTGCGCCGAGGACAACATCCAGGTCTGCTATCCGTCGACGCCGGCGAGCTACTTCCACATGCTGCGGCGGCAGGTCCTCCGTCGCTGGCGCAAGCCCCTCATCGTGATGACGCCGAAGAGCCTGCTCCGCCTGCCGGCGGCGCGCTCGTCGGTGGAGGAGTTCACGACGGGCGGCTTCCAGCGCGTGCTGCACGACGTGGCGCCGCCGAAGCCGGAGGCGTTGAAGCGCCTGCTGATGTGCACCGGCAAGATCTATTACGACCTCGCCGACGAGCGGAAGAAGCGCAACGACACCTCGACGGCGCTCATCCGCCTCGAGCAGCTCTACCCGCTGTCCGACGGTGATCTGAAGGCGACCATCGAGCGCTACGCCAACGCCACCGAGGTGGTGTGGGTGCAGGAGGAGCCGCGCAACATGGGCGCCTGCGGCTTCATCATGGAGCGGCTGCGCCGCGCCGTCGGTGGGCGCGGGCTGAAGGCGGTCACGCGCGCGGAGTCGGGCAGCCCGGCGACCGGCTCGTCGACGGCGCACAAGCTCGAGCAGCAGCTCCTCATGAACCAGGCGTTCTCGCCTCTCGATCAGATCCCGTAGTCCAAGTAGAGTGTCGCCAGCATGGCAACTGAGCTGAAGGTTCCCACCCTCGGGGAGTCGATCTCCGAGGCGGTCATTGCGAAGTGGCTCAAGCAGGTCGGCGAGCCGATCGCCGCCGACGAGCCGATCGTCGATCTCGAGACGGACAAGGTGTCGGTGCAGCTGCCGGCGCCGTCGGCGGGCGTGCTCGCCGAGCAGCGCTTCGCGGCGGGCGCGACGGTGCGCGTGGGCGACGTGATCGGCGCCATCGAGGCGGGGCCGGACATCGGCATCGCCAAGAACAAGGCGACCGAGGCCGCGCCGGTGGCGCCGCCGCTGCCGACGCGGACCGATCCGCACCCGGCGATCGAGGCGGTGGCGACGGGGCAGGTGTCGGCGAAGGCGGCGGTCGCGACGATGCCGCTCGCGGCGCCATCGGCGGCGGCGTCGCCGTCGAACGGCGAGGCGCACCGCGCGGCGTTCCCGACGCCCAGCCACCTCACGCCGACGGAGCGCAAGGCGGTCCGTGAGGGCGCGGCTCCGGCCGTCGCCGCTCCGACGCCGACGGTGGCGCGCCCCGCGGCGCCGGCGCCGGTGCAGGCGCCGCGTCCGGCGGGCGACCGGGAAGAGGTCGTGACGATGTCGCCGCTGCGCAAGCGCATCGCCGAGCGCCTCGTCGAGGCGCAGCACACCGCCGCCGTCCTGACGACGTTCAACGAAGTCGACATGTCGGCGGTGATGGCGCTGCGCGCGAAGTACCAGGACGAGTTCGTGAAGCGGCACGAGGTGAAGCTCGGCTTCATGAGCTTCTTCGTCCGCGCCTGCGTCGAGGCGGCCAAGCTCTATCCGGGGCTCAACGCGGAGATCCGCGGCAACGACATCATCTACAAGAAGCACTACGACTTCGGCATCGCCGTCGGGTCGGGCAAGGGGCTGGTGGTCCCGGTCGTGCGCAACGTGGACGCGATGTCGCTCGGGCAGATCGAGAAGGAGATCGCGCGCCTCGCCGTGAAGGCGAAGGACAACAAGCTCGCGCTCGAGGATCTGGCGGGCGGGACCTTCACGATCTCGAACGGCGGCATCTACGGGTCGATGATGTCGACGCCGCTCCTCAACATGCCGCAGACCGGCATCCTCGGGATGCACAACATCGTCAAGCGCGCGGTCGTCGTCGGCGACGAGGTGCAGGTGCGGCCGATGATGTACCTGGCGCTGTCGTACGACCACCGGGTCGTCGACGGGCGCGAGGCGGTGTCGTTCCTCGTCGCGGTGAAGGACCGCATCGAGGCGCCCGAGCGGATGCTGCTCGCGGTCTGAGCTCCTTCGTCACTTTTCCCGTCTAGCACAATGTCCAAGACCACGCCGTGGCGGCTCCTGCGCGGCGGCACCATCCGCCGCGTCGAGCGGCTCGACCGCGAGCGGTTCGTCGTCGAGGTGCACGACGCGCCGTTCGCGCCGCGCGTGGTGCGCCTCGAGCTGTCCGGCGTCGACGTGGCGGTCGCGCACCGCCTTCTCGGTCACGCCGACGATCTCGACACGACCGACGTGGCCGAGGTCGCGCGACGTCGCCCGCTCGTCGGCGAGGTGCGCGCGCTCGGCGAGCACGGGATCGCGATCGACGACGGCGCGCGCGGCGAGACGCGGCTCGCGTACGAGCGGCTGACCGGCGACGAGACGCTGCGGTCGTCGGTGCGCGAGGCGCTCGAGTCGTGGTGCGCGCAGTGGACGGGAGACGGGCTGCCGTCGGTGATCGTGGCGCTCGTGTGCGCGCCGTCGTGGTCGCGCGCCGACGTCGGGGCGCTCCTCGAGGCGTGGCGCATCGATCGGACGAGCGATCTGGCGGTGGCGATCGAGGTCGTCGATGGCGAGGTGCGCGCGTGGCAGGGCGAGCCGGCCCTCGCCGAGCTGCATCGCTTGTCGTCTAGCGAGAATTCGACGCTGCAGGCGTGCGTCGCGGCGATGCGCGGCGCGCTGCCCGATCCGCGCCTCGGCCGCCGCCTGGTGCGCCTCGCGGCGCGCGCGACCGACGTCCCCACCGTCGCCGATGAGCTCCTGCAGCACCTCGCGCACCACGCCGATCGCGGCACGCCCGATCTCCTCGATCGCGCGGCGTCGACGCTGCGGAGCTGCCCGGCGATGGCGGCGCGCCTGCGCGCGCTCGCGGCGCAGCTCCGCGCGCTCGGCCCCGAGGACCGCACGCTCCCCGACGAGGTCGAGGCGGCGCTGCACGTTCGCGCCGCCGTGTAGCGCGCTTCGCGCCGCCCGTGCGTAGCGGCGCGCGCACTCGGTGACCGCGCGCACGCGACGCGGGCGCAACCGCGCGATTCGCCGCGGCCCTGGTCCCATGGTTCGACCTTTGCTGAGACCCGCGCGGCGGAGGTGTCGATGCAACGGACGGCGATTCTCGTCGCTGCGGCGGCGGCTTGCGCGCTCGCGCCGGGCTGCGCGGGGAGCGAATACACGATCATCTCGCGAGACAAGATCCAGATCTCGGACAACGCGCGCGTCGTCGCGCGGGCGCTGCTCCCGTCGCTGGGCGGGACGCCGCTCGCCGATCACCTGGCGCTCGCCGAGGAGGTCTACGAGGAGCAGCAGAACCTCCTCAAGCAGCGCCGCAACAAGGTGCGCGCCCGGCGCCGCGCGCTCGGCTTCGCCTCCTACGGCGTGCTGTCGACGACCGAGCTGGCCTCCGGCGCGATGGCCATCGCCAGCGACTCGTCGACGGTGCGCACGGCCGCGGGCGGCGTCTCGCTGGCCGGCGTCGGGCTCGCGGCCATCCTCCAGATCGCCTCGCTCGCGCAGGAGGACTACGGCGACGTCGACGCCAAGCTGCGCCACCTCGAGGACCTGCACGAGGCGCTCCTCGAGCGGCTGCGCGATCTGGCCGGCCGCCCACGCCCCGATCCGGCGGCGGCCGCCGCGCTCGACGCGCAGATCTCGACGGCGCTCGAGCGCTTCATCCACGACGCGCTCCACATCCAGGTGAAGGGCTGATGCGCGCCGCGCTGCTCACGCTCACGCTCCTCGCCGCGAGCGGCTGCGCCGGGCTGGTCCCGACGCCGCCGCCCCCGCGGCCCTACGCCGGCGCGCGCCTGCCGCGCTTCGATCGCGTCGACGAGCGCCTCTACCGCTCGGCCCAGCCGACGCGCGACACGCTCGCCGAGGTCGTCGCCCGCGCGGGCATCCGCACCGTCGTCAAGCTGAACCGCGGCGCCGACCCGACGCTCCCCGGCGTGCGCCTCCTCCACTTCCCGCTCGACCCGATGGTGGAGCCGCCGCCTTCACGCTTGACAGAAATCCTCGACGCGATCGAGCGCGCCCAGGCCGACGGCCCCGTCCTCGTCCACTGCACCCACGGCGAGGACCGCACCGGCCTCGTCGTCGCGCTCTACCGCCTGCGCCGCGGCACCCCCGTCGAGGTCGCCTACGCCGACATGATCCGCCACGGCTTCCACCCCTACCCCGGTGTCCACCGCGCCTGGCTCCGCGCCGCCGGTTGGGACACCCCGCCGCCCTGACCCCTCAGCGCCAGCCGCCGCCGAGCGCCTGATACAGAGCGACCGACGCGTTCAGCTGGCGCTTCTTGTTCTCGATCAGCTCCATCTGCGATTCGAGCGCGTCCCGTCGGGTGAGCAGCACTTCCATGTAGTCGGCGCGCGCCGCGTTGAACAGCACCGAGGAGATCTGGATCGACTCGTTCAGCTTCTCGACCTCTTGCGCGCGCAGCGCGTAGCTCTGCTCGAGGTTCTTGATCAACGCCAATTGATTGGCGACCTCGTTATACGCCTTCAAAATCGCCCGCTCGTAATTGAGCACCGCCTGCATCTGCTTCGAGTTCGCCGCGAACCAGGCCGCGGTGATCGCGCGCCGGTTGAGCAGCGGCGCGAACAGATCGGCCGCGATCCCGTAGGCCAGCGACGCCGGCGTGGAGACGATCTTCAGGAAATCGAACGACTGATATCCAATGCCGGCGCTGATCCCCAGCGACGGATAGAAGGCCGCCTTCGCCGCCTTCACGTCGAACTGCGTCGCCAGCAGTTCGCGCTCCGCCTGCTTCACGTCGGGGCGGTTCTCGAGGAGCTGCGCCGGGAGCCCCTCGTGAATCACCACCGGCACGCGCGCGATGAACTCCTGCGAATCGCGATCGACGTGCTGCGGGAATCGCCCGACCAGGAAATTGATTCGATTCTCCGTCTCCACGATCTGCTGCTGAATCGTGTAGATCCGCCCCTGGTTCTTGAGCACCTCGGCCTCGAAGCGCTTCACCGCCAGCTCGGTCACCATCGCCGCCTGCTTCTGCAGCCGGACGACCTCGAGCGCGTTCGTCTGAATCTCGATGTTCTGCTTTAGCACCTCGAGCTGCGCGTCGAGCGCCATCAGCTCGTAGTACGAGGTGGCGATCTCCCCGACGAGCACGGTGGTCGCGAACTTACGCCCCTCGTACGTCGCCAGATAGCGCGCCACCGCCGCCCGCGCCGAGTTGCGCAGCTTCGACCAGATATCGAGCTCCCACGACGCGGTGAAGCCGAACGCGAAGCTGGGGAGGTTCGCCGCCACGCCGTTGGCCTCGTCGGCCGCGCCCTGGCTCGTGAAGGTCCCGACCTTCTCGATCCCGACGCCGGCCCGAAAATCGAGCCGCGGGAGATATTCGCCCTTCCGCGCCATGACCTCCCATTTCGCGAGATCGATCTCCAGCGTGAGGATATTCAGCTCCTGATTGTTCCGGAGCGCGACCGCGATGAGCTGATTCAGCTTGGGGTCATTGAAGAGCTCGTCCCACTTCAGCTGCGCCGAGCTCGTCGGGTCGCTGTTGCCCGCGAACGTCGCCGGAACCGCCCGATTCGGGTCCCGCGGCTTTCCGCGCGGCAGCGCCGGCACACAGCCCGAGAGCAACGCAAACAACGCCGCAACGATCGTGACTCTACCCATGATGGCGATGCGCAACGTCCTCGGTGAGCGGGATCTCGTCCTCGTCTCGAATCAGCTTCTTGCCCTCGGCGATCTTGCCGAAGAAGTAATACAGGCCCGGGATCACGACGACTCCGAAGATGGTCCCAAAGAGCATTCCGCCGAGCGCCGAGGCGCCGATGGTGCGATTCCCGATCGCACCCGGTCCGGTGGCGATGACGAGCGGGATCAGCCCGGCGACGAAGGCGAACGACGTCATGAGGATCGGCCGGAAGCGCACCTTCGCCCCCTCGACGGCGGCCTGGGCGACGGACATGCCCTCGGCGTGCTTCTGCGCCGCGAACTCGACGATGAGCACCGCGTTCTTCCCGAGCAGCCCGACCAGCATGACCAGGCTGACCTGGGCATAGATGTCGTTGGCCAGCCCCATCAACTTCAACAGCTGAAACGCGCCGAAGACACCCGCCGGGAGCGACAAGATGACCGCCAGCGGAATGATGAAGCTCTCGTATTGGGCCGCGAGGACCAGATAGACGAACAGCAGCACGACGAGGAAGATGTAGAGCGCCTCGTTTCCGCGGCGCGCCTCGTCGAACGAGAGGCCCTCCCAGGCGATGTCGTAGCCGCGCGGCAGCGTCTTGGCGGCGACCTCGCGCACCGCGCGAATCGCCTCGCTGCTGGTATATCCGTTCGCCGGCCCGCCGCGAATCGCCGCCGAATTGTACAGGTTATAGCGCGTGATCTCGTTCGGCCCCTGCGTCTTCTTGAGCTTCATGAAGGCCGAATAGGGGACCATCTCGCCCTGCTCGTTCTTCACAAACAGATCCAGGATATCCGACGGCAACCGCCGATATTCCGGCGCCGCCTGGGTATACACCTTGAAGAACTGCCCGAATCGAATGAAGCCCTGCTCGTAGGTGCTGCCGATGAGGATATCGAGGTTGTCGAGCGCCTTGCCGATCGAGACGCCCTTCTGCATGGCGAGCTCGTTATCGATGATCAGCTCGTATTGCGGATAATTGGCCGCGAAGAAGGTGAATAACCCGGTCAGCTCCTTCCGCTTGCCGAGCTCGTCCATGAAGGCCTGATTCACCTTGTCGAACTCGTGATAATCGGTCGAGTTCGTCTTATCGAGGAGGCGCAGCGCGAATCCGCTGGCGGCGCCATAGCCCGGCACCGCCGGCGGCTCGAAGAACTCGACGATGGCGCCGATGTCCTTGGTCTTCTCCTCGAGCTCCTCGATCAGCTGGTGGACCGTCTGCTTGCGATGCGACCAGTCCTTCAGGTTGATGAGGCAGGTCCCGGCGTTCGAGCCGCGCCCCTCGGTCAGCACCTCGTACCCCGCCAGCGACGAGACCGACTGAACGCCCTCGACCTCCTTCACGATGTCCTGGACGCGGCGCGCGACGTCGTTGGTCTGCTCCAGCGTCGAGCCGGGCGGCGTCTGGATGATCGCGTAGATCATCCCCTGGTCCTCGTTGGGGACGAACCCCGACGGGAGGCGCGCGTTCACCGCGAAGATGCCGAAGCCGAACAGCAGCAGCATCGCGAAGGTGACGGTGCGTCGGGTGACGATCGATCGCAGCAGCTTCTCGTAGCGCCCGGTCAGCTTCTCGAAGAGGCGATTGAACGCGTCGATGAAGAGGCTGATGGGATCGCGGCGGCGCGGCTTGCCGTGGTGGTTCTTGAGGAGCATCGCGCACAACACCGGAGTCAACGTCAGCGCGACGATGCCGGAGATGATGATCGCCGTCGCCATGGTGACGGCGAACTGCCGGAAGAAGATGCCGACCGGCCCGGTCATGAAGCCGACGGGGACGAAGACCGCGGTCATCATGAGGGTGATGGCGATGATCGCGCCGCTGATCTCGCCGAGGACCTTGGTCACCGCCTTGTAGGGGGAGAGCCCCTCCTCGGCCATCTTGGCGTGCACCGCCTCGACGACGACGATGGCGTTGTCGACGACGATGCCGATGGCGAGGACCAGCGCGAAGAGCGTGATGAGGTTGATGGTCATGCCGAAGAGCTGCATGACGATGAACGCGCCGACGAGCGACACGGGGACGGCCAGCGCCGGAATTAATGTCGAGCGCCAATCCCCGAGGAAGATGAACACCACCAGCGCGACGAGCACGAAGGCTTCGACCAGCGTGTGGATGACCTTCTCGATCGACGCGTCGAGGAAGCTGGAGACGTCGTAGCTCGCCTCGTAGCTCATCCCCGGCGGGAAGGTCGGCTTGAGCTCCTCGAGCTTGGCCTTCACCGCCGCGATGACGTCGTTGGCGTTCGAGCCGAAGTTCTGCTTGAGGACGATCGCCGCCGACGGGTGGCCGTTGAGGTTGGAGTAGATGTCGAAGAACTCGCTCCCCAGCTCGACGTCGGCGACGTCTTTGAGACGGAGGATCTCGCCCTTGGCGTTCGCCTTGAGGATGATATTGGCGTATTGCTCCGGTTTGTTATATCGCCCCGGATACACGAGCACGTATTCCAGCGCCTGCGCGTGCTTCCCCGAGCTGATGCCGGTCCGTCCCGGGCGGCCGATGACGCTCTGCTCGTCGATGGCCTTCATCACCTCTTCGGTGGAGATGCGATAGGCGCGCATCCGATCCGGTTTGAGCCAGATGCGCATCGCATATTGGCGGCTGCCGAGGATCTGCGCGCGCCCGACGCCGTCGATGCGCTTGATCTCCGGCAGCAGGTTCACGTTCGCGAAGTTGTAGACGAACTTCTCGTCGGCCTTCGGATCGGTGCTGTAGAGGTTGACGTACATCAGCATGCTCGGCTGCACGCGCGAGACGACGACGCCCTCGCGCTGCACCAGCGGCGGCAGCTGATTGAGCACCTGGTCGACGGCGTTCTTCACGTTGACCACGGCGCGGTTGGGATCGGCGTCGAGGTCGAAGACGATCTGGATCGTCGCCTCGCCGGCGCTGGTCGCGTCGGAGATGATGTACTTCATCCCGGGGACGCCATTGATCGCCTTCTCGAGCGGGATCAGCGTCGACTGCACGAGGACGTCGGCGCTCGACCCCGGGTAGGCGATGGTCACGATCACCCGCGGCGGCGAGATCTCGGGGAACTGCGAGACCGGCAGCGTGCGCATCGCCAGGAGGCCCATGAACATGAGGACCAGCGACGTGACGATGGCGAGGACGGGGCGGTGGATGAATCGGCTGAACATGGTTCGCTCGGCTCCGCTCAGCCCGCCGGAACTTCGAGGTGTGACAGCACGTCCTTCGGCTCGAGGAACTTCGTCGAGATCTTCTCGCCGTCGCGCACCTTCCGGAGCCCCTCGAGGAGGACGTTGTCGCTCTCGCTGAGGCCGTCGTCGACGACGTAGACCTGCGGCAGATCGGTGGCGACCGAGATCTGGCGCGTGCGGACGATGTCGTTCTTGTCGACGACGAAGACGAACTTCTTGTCGAGCACCTCGAAGGTCGCCTTCTGCGGGACGATCAAGGCGTCCTTCAGGTGCGACGTCATCAGCACCTTGCCGGTCTCGCCGTGACGGAGGAGACCATCGGGATTGGGGAAGGTCGCGCGGAAGGCGATGGTGCCGGTCTCGTTGTTGAAATCGGCCTCGATGGTCTCCACCGTGCCGGTTTTCGCGAACGGCTTGCCGTTCGCCATGATCAGCTTCACCGTCGCTGCGTCGTTCCGATTCGCGCGCGACTTGTAATCGAGATATTCGGCCTCGTTGACGTTGAAATAGACCCACATCTTGCTGTTGTCGGAGAGGGTCGTGAGGAGCTCCCCCTCCTCGACGAGGCTGCCGCGCCGGACGCGCAGGCGATCCATGATCCCGTCGAACGGCGCACGGATGTCGGTGAAGCCGAGGTGGACCTTGGCGAGCTCGAGCTCGGCGTTGGCCTTGTCGAGCTTGGCCTTGCGCAGCGCCAGCTCCTTCGGCGAGACGACCTTGCCGTCGGCGAGCGTCTTCGTGTTCTCGTATTCGATCTGCGCGAACGCCGCCTCCGCCTCGGCCTTCTTCAGCTCGGCCTGATAGAGCGTCGGCAGGATCTGAAACATGCGCTGCCCCTTTTTGACGACCTGCCCCTCGTCGACGAAGATCTTGTCGAGGTAGCCGCTCTCGAGGGCGCGCAGCTCGATGTGCTGGATGGCGCGGATCTGACAGACGTACTCGCGCGCGATCTCGGTGTCCTTCCGAACCGGCTTCGTCGTCGGGAAGACCGCGCTCTTCTCTTCCTTGTGTGCATGCGATTTACAGCCCGGTCCAAAGAGGGCGATCAGCAGCAGGCCGGAAATGAAAAACGAAACGTGATCGAAACGATTTCTCATCATTGAACGGCGCCGCGTTGAGCAGGAACCGCGCCACGCGAACACCGCGTCAAAACGGCGTTCGCCGACGGGCGCGATGTCAAACGAACGAACAATCGCGCTCGCAGTGTTAAAAGGCGCGACAGCGCGCGAACGCGGCGTCGTCGACGACGCGCTGGCCTCGATCTTGCCCGGCGCGGTTTGACCGTGACGGCAAGAGCGCTCATGATCACGCCGACGCCGATGCAGCGCCTGCGTTTGCAACGTGTCGTGCTCGTGGCCTGCTCGCTCGCGGTGCTCGTGGTGATCGCGGTCGGCGCGGCCGGCCTCCGCTCGATCGCCGGGAGCCACCAGGTCGCCGCGCGCGCCGCCGACGACGATCTCGAGGCGCTCACCGAGGCGGCCCGCCTCATCGGCCTCATGCACCAGAAGGGGCTCGCCGCCAAATACCTCATCACGCGCGACGAGAAGCTCCTCGACGAGCTCGACCGCTCGCGCGCGGCCGCCGAGCGCTGGCTCGGATCGCTCACCAACGCGGCGACGAGCCCCGAGCAGGCGCGGGTCATCGCGCAGCTCATCGGCGAATACGGCCGCTACGACGCCGAGCGCGCCCAGTTGATCGCGCGCGCCAAGTCGGGCGACGAGTCGGGGGCGCGGGCGATGATCACGACGGTGACCGACCGCAGCGAGACCATCGAGCGGCTCGGCGAAGAGCTCATGACGATGCACCGCGAGGCGCTCGCCAACCGGCTACAGGCGGCGAACGTCGCGGCGCATCGCGCGGTGCTCGTCCTCATCGGTGCGCTGACGATCGGCCTCCTCGGCGTCTCCGCGCTGGGGTTCCTGTTGTGGCGGCGCATCGCGCGGCCACTCTACGAGCTCGTGCTGCGCGCCGAGTCGGCCGCCGGCGGCGCGCGCGTCGAGGTGAACGCCAGCGACGAGATCGGCGCGCTGTCGGCGCACGTCACCGCGCTCGCGCGGCGGATCGAGGAGAGCTCGGCGGCGCTCGCCGGGCAGCGCGCGCGCCTGGTGCAGGCGGAGAAGATGTCGGCGCTCGGCGAGATGGCCACCTATCTCGCGCACGAGGTGCTGAACCCGCTCGCCGGGATCAAGGCCGCCGTGCAGCTCCTCGCGCGCACGCAGCGCGAGCCGGCGGTGCAGGCCACCGTGCACGAGGTCGACGCCGAGATCGAGCGCGTCGAGCGCATCGCGCGCGGCTTCATGTCGTTCGCGCGGCCGCTGCAGCCGAGCTGTCGCAGCGTCGAGCTCGCCGAGCTCGTCGAGCAGGTGCGCGCGGCCAGCCGCGGCATCTGCCAGCGCCACCAGGTGACGCTCGAGGTGCGCGGCGGCGACGACGGGACGGTGTGGGCCGACCCGGAGCTGCTCTCGCAGGCGCTGGTCAACCTGATCGCCAATTCCTGTCAAGCAAGTCAGCCGGGCGGCGCGGTGGTGCTGTCGCTGCGACCGGCGCGCGGCGGGCTGGCGCTCGAGGTCATCGACACCGGCTGCGGGCTGAGCCCGGAGATGGTGGGCCGCCTCTTCGTGCCGTTCGCCACCTCGCGCGCCGACGGACACGGCCTCGGCCTGGCGCTGGCGCAGAACATCGCGCTGGCGCACGGCGGCCGCATCGAGGCGCGCGCCAACGCCCCCGCGCCCGGCATGACCTTCACCATCACGCTCCCGGCGGCCGGGCACCAGGTGGCCGCGTGAGCACCCAGGTCCTGGTCGTCGACGACGAGCGGCTCCTGCGCGGCTCGGTGGCGACCGCGCTGGCCCAGTCGGGCCACGAGGTGCGGCAGGCCGGATCGCTCGCCGAGGCCGAGCGGCTCCTCGGCGAGCTGCGCGCCGACGTGCTCGTGCTCGACCTCAAGCTCGGCGACGGCGACGGCCTCGACTTCCTGCGCCGCCTGCGCGCCGGCGGCGACTCCACCAAGGTGGTGGTGGTGAGCGCGCACGGGACGGTCGATCGCGCGATCGAGGCCATGCGCCTTGGCGCCTTCGACTTCGTGCGCAAGCCGTTCGAGCTCGAGGAGCTGGTGGCCACCGTCGGCAACGCCGCGCGCGCCGCCGGCCTCGAGCGGCGCGTGGCCTACCACGACGCGCGCGAGCGCGGCCGCGCCGAGCCGATGATCCCGCCGGCGTCGCCACCGATGCTCCGCCTCGAGCGCGAGGTGTCGATGGTCGTGGGGCAGCCGGTCCCGGTCATCCTCCTCATCGGCGAGACCGGCACCGGCAAGGCGCTGGTCGCGCGCCGCCTGCACTTCGAGTCGCCGCGGCGCGACGGCCCCTTCGTCGAGCTCAACGTGGCGGCGATGCCCGAGTCGCTCGTCGAGAGCGAGCTCTTCGGCCACGAGCGCGGCGCCTTCTCCGACGCGCGCGAGCGCAAGCCGGGGCTGGCGGAGGTGGCCGACGGCGGCACGCTGTTCCTCGACGAGATCGGGGAGATGTCGCTGCCCGCGCAGGCCAAGCTCCTCACGTTCCTCGAGTCGTTCCGCTTCCGCCGCATCGGCGGGACGGCGCAGAAGACCGTCGACATTCGCCTGGTGGCGGCGACCAACCGCGACCTGCCGGCGCTGGTCAAAGAGGGGCGCTTCCGCGCCGACCTCCACTACCGCCTCTCGTCGGTGACGCTGGAGGTGCCGCCGCTCCGCGCGCGCCCCGAGGACGTCGGCCCGCTGGCGCTCGGCTTCCTCGCCCACTTCACCCAGCGCTTTCACAAGCGCATGCGCGCGCTCTCGCCGGCGGCGCTGGCGGTGCTGCAGTCGTGGAGCTGGCCCGGCAACGTGCGCGAGCTGCGCGGCGTGATCCAGCGGGTGGTGCTCATGCACGACGACGAGAAGCTGCTCCCCGAGCACCTCCCCGCCGAGCTGGTCGCGGCCAAGCTCGACCCGACGCCGCCGCTCGAGCCGGGCGCGCGCATCGCAACGCTCGAGGAGATCTCGCTTCGTTACATGCGCAACGTCCTCGAGTTCACCGGCGGCAACAAGGTGCGCGCCGCCGAATATCTGGGCATCACCCGCCAGACGCTCGCCAAGCGCCTCGACGAAGCCGAGTAGTCTCCCGCCGCGGGCCTACAGCGCGCCCGCCGCCCGCAACTCGGAGCTGCGCAGCGGGCGATAGGCGAGCGGCTCCTCGAGGCGCAGCCGCGCGCGCACCTCGTCGAGCGGCAGCGCGAGGAGCGCCTCCCACTCCTGCTCGAGCAGCCAGGCGGCGCGCCAGCCGCGACGGAAGCCGTCGGCGATGAGGCGCAGCGCGCCCGGGTGATCGGCGAGCTTCACCTCGCCGATGCCGACGATGAGCGCGATCGCCGGGTTCCAGGTCTGCGCCAGCGTGAACGCCAGCAGCACCGTCTCGCCGAGCACGTCGCCGTGGATCCCGCCGTCGGGATCCACGTCGCCGTGGATCCCGACGGCGGCGTGCCACAGGTCGTGCGTGTCGCTCAGCCGACCGTTCACCCAGTCGAGCGGCGGCGGCAGCGACCCGCGCGTCCCCTCCGCGCTCGCGCCGCGAATGCCGTCGGCGGAGATCCCCTCGCGCTCCACGAAGTCGAGGTAGGCGCGCCCGAGGCTCCCGTCGGGCAGCCGCGCGAGCGCCGCCCGATCGGCGAGGAGCGCCACGATGTCGGGCCGCGCCTCGACGAGGCGACGCCCCGAGGCGGTGCGCGCGAGCCGTCGCCGGAGGCGCGCGATCGTCCCCAGCGAGAGCGACTCGATCACCGTGAACACCTCGGGCAGCGCGTCGGGATTCCGCGCCAGGATCCGCGCCGCCCGCAGCGCGCGACGCGGATCGAACTGGATCGATCGGACGTCCACGAGGGTAGCGTGGCCGCTACTGACAATCCTGTCAACATGCGCCGCCGTCGGCGGCTGTCGGGGCGTGTGCGTCGTGTACGATGGGCCGGCCGTGGCCGCCCTCGCCCTGCTGCTGTCGATCGCGAACCTCGTCGTCGTACTCGCGCTCGTCCTGTGGCGCCCGCGCGGGCTGCCGGTGGCCTGGACCGCGACGGGCGGGGCGCTCCTCGCCGCCGCGCTCGGCCTCGTCGGCGTCGAGGACGCGCGCGCGCTCGTCGACCGCACCGGCAACGCCACCGTCGCGCTCGTCGGCCTCATGTGGCTCTCGGCGACGCTCGACGCCTCGGGCGCCTTCCGCGCCGCCGCCCACGCCATCGCCCGACGCAGCGACGGGAGCGGCCCGCGCCTCTTCTTCGGCCTCGGCCTCCTCACCGCCGCCGCGACGGCGTTCATCGCCAACGACGGCGCCATCCTCGTCCTCACGCCGATCGTCATCGAGCTCGCGCAGCTCCTCGCGCTGCCGCGCGCCGCCACCGTCGCCTTCCTCTTCGCGACGGGGTTCCTCTGTGACGCCTTCTCGATCGTGCTGCCGACGGCGAACCTCACCAACCTCATCCTCGTCGACGTGACGCGCATCGACGGCGGCCTCTTCCTCGCGCGCATGATCCCCGCGTCGCTGGCGGTGCTGGCGGTGTCGCTGGGGGTCCTCTACGCGCAGTCGCGCGGCGCGATCCCGGCGCGCATCTCCGTCGAGGCGCTCGGCCCGAAGCCGCGCTTCCCGCGCCGCTCGCTGATCATCACCGTCGTCGCCGCCGTCGTCCTCGGCGCCGGCTACCTGTGGGCGGCGCGCGCGCGCCTGCCGCTCGGGGCGGTCGTGCTGGCGGTCGCCGCCGCGATCGCCGTCGCCGAGAGCCGCGCCATCGGCGGCACCGTCCCCTTCGCGCGCACGCTGCGCGGCCTGCCCTTCGGCGTGGTCCTGTTCGCCAACGCCATGTTCCTCGTCGTGGGCGCGGTGGCGCGGCGCGCCGGGTCGCTGCCGCCATCGCTCACGCCGTCAGCGACGGTGATGGGCCTCCTCGCCGTCGGGGCGGCGGTCTCGCTGGCCTGCGCCGTCGGCAACAACCTGCCGATGTTCCTCATGGCGCTCGGCCTCCTGCCGGCCGGCGACGGCACGCTCGCGCTCGCTGCGCTCGTCGGCGCCAACATCGGCGAGAAGCTCACGCCCATCGGCTCGCTCGCGACGCTGCTGTGGCTCGACCTCCTGCGCCGCCACGGCGTGTCGGTCTCGTGGGGGCGCTACGTCGCGCTCGCCGCGCTGCCGACGATCGCCGCGACGCTCGCCGCGCTGGCCGTCCTCGCGATATTCTGACGGCGTGGGCCACGCGAAGTCGTCGGTGCGCCTCGGACTCGTCGCCGCGCTGATCGCGCTGGCGGTCGTCGTGGTCGGGCGCGCCGGCCAGAGCCACACCGGGCTGCCCGTCGCCGAGGCGATCCTCCCGACGCCCGACGGCCGGCTGATCGTCGCCACCAGCCTGTGGGGGCTCTTCGCCGATCAGAGCGGCGACGGCGCCGGCCCCTTCCGCTGGATCTGCGACGAGGCCATCGACTCCGGCGGCACCACCATCGTCGACGGGCGCGCCTTCGCGATCTCGTCCAGCGGCACGCTCTTCGTCGGCACGGTGCGCGGCCTGCGCCTCTCGCGCGACGGCGGCTGCACCTGGGAGGCGGGCCCCGCCGCGCTCGCGACGACGCCGACGAGCACCGTGGTCACCGACGGCGCGACGGTGTGGGCGGTGACCTTCGGCGCGCTCGGGCCCAACGCGCTCTGGCGCTCCGACGACGACGCGCGCACCTTCCGCGCGGTGCTGCAGGCCGACGACGGCTTCGACACCGTCGCGGTCTCGCCGGGCACGACGGCGATCTGGCTCTCGGCCACCGACGCCATGACCGGCGCGGCGCTGCTCTACGTCTCCACGGACGGGGGCGCGCGGTTCGCGCGGATCGCGCCGACCTACACGCTCGAGGGGAGCGCGCCGTCGCTGGTCCGCCCGCTCGCCGTCGAGGCGAGCGGCGTCGCCTGGCTGGCGGCGGTGGGCGAGACCTCGCGCGCGCTCCTCCGCGGCGCGCCGGGCGGAGCGACGCTAGACGAAAAATGGATCGTGCGCGGCGAGATCACCGCGGTGCTGGCGCGCGCCGGCGAGGTGCTGGCGGTGACGACGGCCGGCCTGGTCCGCGTCGACGGCGCGAGCGGCGCGGCGGCGGCGATCGGCGACCTCGCGCAGCCGCGCTGCCTCATCGAGCAGGGCGGCGCGCTCTACGCCTGCGCCAGCAACTTCCCGCCCGACGAGCGCGTCCTGTCGCGATCCAGCGACGGCGCGCGCACCTTCCAGCGCCTCTTCCAGTTCAACCAGACCGCCGGCCCGGTCGCCTGCGCGCCGACGACGCCGGCCGGGCGCACCTGCCCACCGCTCTGGGCGCTCTACGCCGAGCGCCTCGGCGTCACCACCGCGCCCGACGGCGGCACGGGCGGCCCCGACCTGGGCACCACCACGCCCCCCGCCGGCGGCTGCTCGATCGCCACCCGCTGAGTTGCGCGGCCCACGAACGCAGCGAGCCGAGGCGCGGCGACCGTCACCCGCCGGTCGCTTGCGAGAGGGCGAAGGCGAGCAGGAACCCGACGATGGTGACGAGGCCGGCGACGTTGTGCGCGCTCTCGAACGCCTCCGGGACCATCGTGTCCGCGAGCATCGTCAGGATCGCGCCGGCAGCAGATCGCCGCGACGGTGACGAGGCTGACCGAGCCGCCGGCGAGCAGGCTCACCCCGATCGCGACCGACTCGGGTATGCCGTCGAGGAGCGCGCCGAGCGCGATCGCCAGAGGCCGCGAGGAACCCGATCGCGCACGACAGCAACCCGCCGCGTCGATAGGAGTCGGTCATCAGCTCGAACGACAGCGCGGAGATCAGCACCCCGGCGCCGAACCCCATCACCGACGCGACGATGCGCTGCGGGACGCGCACGAAGTACCCGATGAGCGTGCCCACGATGAGCGCCGATCCCGCGACCAGCCCCCACAGTCCGGAGAGACTCCAGCCGGGCATCCGCACGCTCGACGCGCTTACGCCGACGGGTGGGCGAGGCTCGGCAGGCCGAGACGGTCGAGCTCGAAGGCCCTCTCGTCGGGAAAACGCAACAGCTGCGCGCGCGCGTTGGCCATGTCGCCGGCCTCCCTCCTCCGACCGAGTCAGCGCGGACGCCGCGGGTGGACAGCCCTGGCGGCGGTCGCGCTCGTCGCTCGGTTACGGCGGCCCTCCGACGCCAGCCACGTCGAGCCCGAGCCGCGCCGCCCACTCGAGCGTCGCCGCCGGCGTCGCGCAGCGCGAGGTGATCGCCTCCGCGGTCAGCCGATTCCTGCTGGACAGGAAGAGGAGCGGCTTCGCCGGGTGCGCGGTCATCGCCGCCTCCAGCCCGCCCTCGGCCCCGCGCAGCGCGTCGACGATCGCCGGCACGCGCGCCAGCATCGCCGCGTGCAGCGCGGTCACCGCCTCCACCCAGCGGCGCAGCGCCTCGAGATACTGCGCGCAGTCCTCCCCCTCGTCGCCCTCGCGATCGGCGATGGTCTCGGCGATCTTTCGCCACGACATCGTCGCCCACGGGCGCGCGCGCAGGACCGGGACCTGCCACGTTCGCGCCACCGTCGCCCAGTGGTCCGCGCGCGCCGGCACCGACACCAGCCGCAGCTCCGGCACGACGAGCGCCGTCAGCCGCCCGCCGTGGCACGCCCCGGTGTCGAGCCCGTACACCCGCCCCGGCCGCACCAGCGGCTCGTCGCCGACGACGTGGTGCCCGAAGGCGATGGGGATCGCGTCGTCGTAGCGCTCGTAACGCCGCTGCGACTGGTGCGGCTCGAGCGGCAGCCCGCGACGGGAGACGAGCGCGAGCGCGAAGGCAATGCTGGGCTCCACGTCGAGGTGGGCGGAGTGCGGGTGGCGATCGCGAAAGGCTTCGACACGGCGACTCTGAGCGCCCTTCTTGATGTACTCGAGCGGC
>Ga0272446_1002711_pt1 | contig 23573 bp, 19 predicted proteins | sample YNPCB0061_FD_194587 | JGI IMG/M metagenome (GOLD analysis project Ga0272446, IMG submission 194587) | Hot spring microbial mat communities from Yellowstone National Park, WY, United States - YNP-CB-006-1 | ecosystem: Environmental > Aquatic > Thermal springs > Hot (42-90C) > Sediment | place... | reverse complement strand
CAGCTTCCGGCCAGACAGCTTCCAGGAAGACAACCGACCATCCTGAACGATAGCTTTGGGTAAAGCGCCATGAACGAGACAGCGATTTCATCCGGGGATACCGCGTGGCTGCTGGTTTCCACTGCGCTGGTGTTTCTCATGACGCCCGGACTGGCCTTTTTCTACGGCGGACTGGTCAGCCGGCGGCACGTGCTCAACACCCTGATGATGACCGTCGGTGCGCTGTGCGTGGCCGCCATCATCTGGGTGCTGGTAGGTTACTCCCTGGCCTTTGTGCCCGGCGGGGCGCTGGTGGGCGGCCTGGCCTGGGTGGGCTTCCAAGGCGTGGGCGACGCGCCCCAGAGCGATTATGCCGCCACCGTGCCGCACCTCGCCTTTGCGGCCTTTCAGGGCATGTTTGCCGTCATCACCCCGGCGCTCATCGCCGGGGCGGTGGTCGGGCGCATGGACTTCCGGGCCTTTCTGCTGTTCGTTGCCCTGTGGTGTCTTGCGGTCTATGCCCCGGTGGCGCACTGGGTATGGGGCATCGGGGGGTGGATTCGCGCTTCGGGGGCGCTGGATTTTGCCGGTGGCACCGTGGTTCACATCACCGCCGGCTGTGCGGCGCTGGTGGCCGCGGCGCTCGTCGGCGCGCGTGCGGATGTCAAGCGTGCGCCTCTGCGTCCGCACAATGTGCCCTTCGTTCTGCTGGGGGCGGGGTTGTTGTGGTTCGGGTGGTTTGGTTTCAACGCCGGTTCGGCGCTCACGGCGGGCGGTCTTGCCAGTCTCGCGCTCGTGACCACGCACCTGAGCGCGGCGGCGGCGGTCCTGATGTGGCTGGCCATCGAAGTCTGGCGCACTGGGAAAGCCACGGCCGTTGGTGCGGCGACAGCCGCGGTCGTGGGGCTGGTCGGCATCACGCCGGCGGCCGGTTTCGTGTCACCCTTGGCCGCCATGGTCATCGGCGGTGTAACCTCGGCCGTGTGCTATGCAGCGATCCAGTGGCGCAGCCGCCTCAGCCTGGATGACACCCTCGATGTCTTTGCCTGCCATGGCGTCGGCGGCATGTGCGGCGCTTTGCTGACCGGCGTCTTTGCCCGGCAGTCCCTCAACGAAGCCGGGGCGGATGGTCTGCTGGCAGGCAACCCGAAGTTGCTGCTGACCCAGTTGATGGCCGTGGCGGCCACGCTGGCCTACACGCTGGTTGTGACGTTCGTCCTGCTGAAGCTCGTGGCCCTCATTGTGCCGCTGCGCCTGTCTCCGGCGCAGGAGCGGGAGGGCATTGACCGGTCGGTGCATGGCGAAGCGGCCTATCACGAGACGACCGGGGATGATTTGTTTGACCTTGGCGCGGCCTCGGACAACCTTGATCCAGCCGTGATGTAACCGTAGCCAGATTGGTGTTTTCGTGGAACCTATCGCGCGACTTCTCCCGGAGCTGATCCGGCTGTCCAACGGGCAGCCGGAAGTGCTTTCGGCCGCCTGCTGCGCGGCCTGGGCGCTGTCGGTCGGCGACGCCACGCTGCGGGCCAGCCGGGCGGTGGCGCTGACCGACCGTACGTTGACCGTGGCTGTCCAGGACGCCCGCTGGAAACGCCAGCTCGAAGTGCTCGCGCCCCAGATTCTGTTTCGGCTCAACGGTCTGCTGCGGCAACCGCTCGTGACCCGGATTCACATCATCGTGGACAGGAAGTTCATGGTGGCTGAAACCCGGCGGCCGGCGGCGCTGCCGGCCGTGACACTCCCGGAGGAACTGCCGGAGGAACTGGTGGACGGCGCCAGCGTCATCCACGATGCGGCTTTGCGCGCCCAATTTCTGCGGCTGGCCGCAGCCTGCCTCGCCCGTGACCGTCTGACAGAAAACCCCTGACCGGGGAACGCGCCGGGGAACGCGCTCCACTGCCGGTTACGGCAGGGTGTCGTGCATCCGGCGCGCCGAAGCGTAAACTGGGGGCAACACTCCATTCCGGCTTTTCCAGTCTGGGCGGCCAGCGGCAAGCCCTTTGCACTCATGTTTGTTTGCGCTGTTTGCCACTATGCACTCGATGACGACCTGCGCGTTCCCGCCTCGGCGATGTCACGCTTTTCACGGGATGTGCTGCACCTCAACCTGCCGCACTGGGACGAGCGCGAAGGTGTCTGCCGCGACTGCCTCGAGCGTTTTACCCACGCCCGGTCACGGGTAGGTCTCTATCTGCCCACTCCCGGCGGCGTGACCCTGCCCAAGTTCAAAATTCTGCCCACTCCCCTGCGGCTTGGGGCCAGCCCACGCTATACGGGCCGTGGTGTGACCATCGCCTTTCTGGATTCGGGCTTTTATCCGCACCCGGACATCACCCAACCGGTCAACCGCATTCTCCACTACCACAGTGTGCTGACGCGACGGGCGGACCTCGCCGAGCTGGCCACGCCGGATGACTCCAGTTGGCATGGTTTGATGACCTCGGTCGTGGCGGCAGGCAATGGCTTTCAGTCCAGAGGGCTGTATCGCGGGATTGCTTCGAGCGCGAAACTGGTGCTGGTCAAGGTGGGCACCACCCGCCGGATTTACCACGACGACATCCGGCGTGGTTTGGACTGGGTGTACCGCCACCGGCACCGCTTTGGTATCCGCATCGTCAACATTTCCTGCGGCGGCGATTATGAAGCCTCGTACCTGACGGATCCGCTCTCCCAGGCGGCTGAGCGGCTGGTCAAGGCCGGCGTGGTGGTGGTGGCGGCCAGTGGCAACGCCGGGCACCAACGGGAGCATCCTGTCCTGCCCCCGGCCAGCGCTCCGTCGGTCATTGCCGTCGGCGGTTTTGACGACAAAAACACCCTCGACCCCAACGAACACGATGTGTATCACTCCAGTTACGGCGTGACGGTGGACGGTCTCCAGAAGCCCGAAATCATTGCGCCGAGCATCTGGATTGCCGCGCCCATCCTGCCGGGGACGCCGACCGCCCAGCAGGCCGCCCTGTATGAGCAACTCAGCCGCGCGCCGGATGGCGAACTGCGGGCCATTCTGGCGCAGCACACCGGGATTGACGCCGAACTCGATGCGGCCGCGCACCTGGAGCCGTACCAACTGCGCCTGCTGGTGGAAGGCAAGATGCGCAACGAAAAGGTCATTTCCGGGCACTACAAACACGTGGACGGCACGTCTTTTGCCGCACCCATCGTTTCCTCCATCGTGGCCCAGATGCTGGAAGTCAATCCGCGCCTGACGCCGCAGCAGGTCAAGCGCATTCTCATCCGTACGGCGCGGCGGTTGCCCAACATCGAAGCCGACCGCCAGGGGTGGGGCGTGGTCAATGCGCGGCTGGCCGTGGCGGCCGCGCTCAATGGCGGCGACATCCTGCCTTCAGGGCACGACTTCCACCTCAACGGGCTGTGACCGTTCGCTTTCATTCCCGAACACATCCACGGCCGTGACGAAATAGAGATAGACCCTGCCGCGTACGCCGGTCAGGTCCTGGAAAGTCGTACGCTGGATGGGGGTGGGCGTCAGCCGGGTCGGTGGGTCATTCGTGCCGCGTTCGCGGCGATAGATGATGTAGCCCCGCAGGTCCTTCTCCGGGCTTGACGGAAAAAAGAGATTGACGATGCCGGCCGCGGAAGCGCCGGTCACGTTGGTTGGCGCTGCCGGCGGGAAGGTATCCACGGGGCGGACCCGTAGCGCCGGCGACGGGCGGCTCTCCACCGGCGCGCCCTGAACGTAGCTCACCGCCCGCACGACGTACTCATACTCCTCGCCAAACGTGAAGTCTGTCTCGGCAAACTGCGGGGTGGGCAGGGGCGCGCCATTGCGCCGGGATTCCACGGCGCTTCCCGCAGCGCGCCGATAGACGTTGAAGCGCACCTCCGTTGCCGGAGAGGCGTCAAGGTTCTGCTCCGGCGGTTGCCACTGAAGACGGATGGCTTCCTGGGTGACTGTGGCCTGCACATCGCGTGGCGGCTGCGCCACGGACAGCGCCGGATAGACCATGACATATCCCGACAGGGGGGACGGGCGCCCACGGGCATCCACCAGCCGGATGGCATACCGAATCCGTTTGTCTTTCCAGCTTGTGTCCTGGGGATCGAAGGCATCCACGTAGGCCGGCCCCGCGCCGGAAGACAGCTCCTGACCGGTAAGCGACCCGATGAGCCGTGCGTCCTGCACGAAGCGGTCTTCCGGCAGCGCCAGCGGCGCGTTGCGGGGTTCAATCCGGCGCAGAATATCGGCGCGCGCGGCCCGGTCGGCTGCGACAAAGCGCACCACGATCTGCTCGCCGTACTGGGTGGCGGTTGGCTCGCCGGCCGCCGCCAGCGTGAAGCGCGGCGGAGGTACGGGCGGCCCAACCTTGGCGCAACCGGCGCTGCCCAGCGCCAGCAACAGCCCACCCCAGGCCAGCCAGAGCCGGGCGGTCTGCCGCCAGCCCAAGTGGGGCTGCGGCTCCCCGTCAGAGGATGTACTTGCTGAGGTCTTCATCCTGCACGATGTCGGCCAGAACCTTGCGGACGTATTCGGCATCCACGCGGAAGTGCTTGTCTTCCAGGTCGGGTGCCGTGAAGGACACCTCATCAAGCACCTTTTCCATCACCGTGTGCAGCCGGCGGGCACCGATGTTTTCGGTATTCTGATTGACGGTGTAGGCAAAGTCGGCGACAGCTTCAATGGCGTCATCGGTGATTTCGAGTGTGACGCCTTCCGTTTCGAGCAGGGCAATGTACTGCCGGATGAGTGAGTTGCGCGGCTCGGTCAGAATCCGTTTGAAGTCTTCCTTGGTCAGGGGATCGAGATTGACGCGGATGGGAAAACGTCCCTGAAGCTCCGGGATGAGGTCCGAGGGTTTCGAGACGTGAAAGGCCCCGGCGGCAATGAACAGGATGTGGTCCGTCCGCACCATGCCGTAGCGCGTGTTGACCGTCGTGCCTTCGATGATGGGCAGGATGTCGCGCTGGACGCCTTCGCGGGAAACATCGGGGCCACTGCTGTTTTCGCGGCCGGCAATCTTGTCAATTTCATCCAGAAACACGATACCGGATTCCTCGACGCGCTCGACAGCGAGGCGCGCCACCTGATCCATGTCCACCAGTTTTTGCTCTTCCTCCTGGGTCAGGTACTCTACGGCCTCCCGTACGGACATGTTGCGCACCTTCGTGCGCGTTCCTGGAAACATGCCCGGCAGCATGTCCCGCAGGTTGATGTCCATTTCCTCGATGCCCTGGGGCGTGATGATTTCGATGCCGGAGGGAAAACCACGTTCCTTGACCTCGATTTCCACAAGCCGGTTGTCGAGCCGGCCTTCACGCAACTGCTGGCGGAGTTTTTCGCGCGTCCGCTGGAAGGCGGCTTCATCCTCCGGCGCGGCGGCCTCACTGTCACGGCGGGTTGGGAGCAGGATGTCCAGCAGCCGTTCCTCGGCGTTCTGGCGGGCCTTTTCCTCGATTTCCGCAATCTTTTCCTCCCGCACGAGGTCAATGGCAATGTCCACGAGATCGCGGATGATGGATTCCACATCGCGCCCGACGTAGCCGACTTCGGTAAACTTCGAGGCTTCGACCTTCAGAAACGGCGAGTTGGCCAGACGCGCCAGACGCCGGGCAATTTCGGTTTTGCCCACGCCCGTCGAGCCAATCATGATGATGTTTTTCGGGATGACATCCTGTGCCAGGTCGGGCGGTAACTTCTGGCGGCGGATACGGTTGCGCAGTGCAATGGCCACGGCCCGCTTGGCAGCGGCCTGACCGACAACGTGTTTGTCGAGTTCCTGGACAATTTGGCGGGGTGTCAGATCATCGAGGCGCGGCGTATCTTCGACCGTGCCGGGGAGGTAAATGACCATGGGTGTCATGCGGGCGGGATTGGAGGTGTCACGTTCCCATCCTGAAACGGTAACGGGGCAGTGGGGCCACGTCCGTGCACATAATCCGATTGCCCGGTCTTGTCAACAGACGGGCGGCGGGAGCAAAGCCGTCTGGAAAAGGATTCGTTGAACCGCCCGCGTGCCGTCAACCTCACGGCTGGACGTTCTGCAGCCAGGTCGGAATGGCCTCCAGCATTTCGTCGCGCACGCGGCGAAAGTCAGCCAGATCGTCCGTTTGGGCCGGATCAAAGAAGCTGTGGTGCCGTTTCCGCCCCGTCCCCAGCCATACCGGACAGTCCTCGGCGGCCGCGTCACAGACGGTCACGACCAGATCAAAGTCCTGATCCTGAAGTTCATCGGCATGCTTGGAGCGCCCCGCGTGCCGGATACCGATTTCTTCCAGCACGGCCAAGGCTTTGGGGTGCACGTAGCCGGCAGGCCGGGTGCCGGCGCTGAACGCCTGCCACTCACCGGCATACCGGGCATTGACGATGGCTTCCGCCATCTGCGAGCGGCAGGAGTTACCGGTACACAAAAACAGCACCTTCTTCATGCGGTTGTCCCCCTTCATGCGGTTGTCCCCCGGCTGTCAGTGCCGTGCGTCAGTGTCGCCGTTGCAGCATAAAGTCAGCGTACATGTCAAGCAGCTTCCGGTGCGGCCCGGCCGGCAGGACGGACAGGTGCTGCCTGGCGTCCACCAGGTAACGGATGGCGAGGTCACGGGCAAAGGCAATCGAGCCGGTTTCCTCGAGCAGGGCAATGGCTTCGGGCAGCTCTCCATTGAGATCGCGTTTGCCCAGCAACTCCAGGAAGCGACGGCGGGCCGCGGGTGATGCATGCTGGAGAAAGTGAATGACGATGAGGGTCTTTTTGCCCTCACGGATGTCGAGTCCGAGCGGCTTGCCGAGGCGCAGCGGGTCGGCCTGCAGGTCGAGCACGTCATCCCAGATTTGAAAGGCTGTGCCGATGTTCTCCCCGAAGGTCGCCATGGCCTGCAGGTCGGCTTCGTCGGCGTCGGCTGTCAGCATCCCGAAGATGCAGCTTGCCCGGTACAGCGCCGAGGTCTTGCGGGCGGCCATGCGCAGGTAGTCTTCAATGGTCAAATCCGGGCGGCGCTCAAAGTAGAGGTCATCGAACTGCCCGTAGCACATCTGTTTGGCGGTTTGGCCCAGGATGTGCACCATCCGCAGGGCATGGTGGCGGATGCGGGAAGCCTGCTCGACGGCTTTGGCATAGAGCAGGTCGCCGACCAGCAGGGAAAGATTCAGCCCGAAGCGGGTGTGGAGCGTGGGGCGGCCGTGCCGTTCGGGGCTGCTGTCCATCATGTCGTCGTGGATGAGCGAGAGATTGTGCAGGTACTCCACGGCCAGCGCCGGTGGCAGGGCTTCTTCCAGCGTGCCGCCCGCGGCCTCGGCCGTGGTGATGACCAGAAACGGACGGAGCCGTTTGCCCTTGCCGTCAAAGAGGTGCATGACCGCCTGCCGGAGTTCCGGCTGCGTGACTTCGCTCAAGTCCTCGGCTATTGCCGTCTCGACGAGGTGGGCAACCGTCTGAATCCGCTCGACAAGCGGTGTGAAGGACAGCGGCAGGGAAAGACTGGGCGGTACGATGGACAATCCATTGGTGGTCGGCACCGCGTTGGCGGGCACATGTGTCATGATGGGCGTCTCCCGACAGAAATTCGACTGGGACGCTCACCCGCCGGGAGGCTGGGCGGGAGGGGGTGGGCGTCATCTGAAACCTTGGGCGATACGTTCAGGTCGGCCAGGCGCCGTTCGAGCCGTTGCCGCTCAAACGAGCCCACTTCCGGGAAATCCCGCAGATAGGCGTGGTAAGCCCGGTGGGCGCCGTGCCGGTCGCCGGCATATTCCAGCGCGCGTCCCAGCCAGGCAGCGGCCGAGCGGCGCAGCTCGCGGTCTTCCGCGGCGCTGGCAACCCGTTGAAAGTGCTGGGCGGCCTCGGCATAGGCGCGCTGGCGGATGCACAGCTCGCCCAGGGCCTGAACGTCCTGCCAGTCGGTGTCGTCCCCGGCCGTCGCCTGGCGGAGTTCCTGCGTGAGCACCGCAACGGCCTGGTCTTCAGCGGCCAGCCGGGCCTGCCAGAAACGACGGACCACCCACGGCCCAATCCGCTGGGCCACCCACCAGGTGAAACGCGGGTAGCGCAGGGCAATGCGCGTGATGACCGTCACGGCTCGCATCTTGAGAGTTGTCATGAGAGTGCCTTCTTGTACGCTGGCGATGCGGGAACGTGTCGCGCCATCCTATATGAAGCCGGCTGGATGTACCAAGCCAGCCAAGGCCACCGGGCGCCGCTTCGTGGGTTGCTGACCGGGGACTGCCCGGCGGTCGGACTCAAACGGAAGGCCGAGGGGGCATGCACCCATCCTCGGCCCGGCTCGTGTCGGTTGTCCCGACTCCCTAAGTTTTGACGCGCACCGCAACCCCCCAAGCGTCAAGAGACTTGAAAACTCCCCCCGGAGTCGTCGTTCCAAGCCTCCAAACAAGAGCGATGCGCGCCAAGCTCGCAAATACCTTTGAGCGCCGGGCCGTGTCACCGTTGCACGGCAGTGTTTGGGTCGCTCACAGACGGAAGAATATGGAAAACGCCCAAAGCGGTCAAGTCAATTTGTAAAACTTTTTCCGGGCGGGATGTGTCCGGTCCGGGGTGTTTGGTTCAAATGGCATATAAATCAAGATTTTGTGGGCTTGGCGGGAAAGTTGGGACAGCTTGACCAAATGCCTTGCGTGGCGTAGAGTAGGCGCGTTCCCGATTGGAAACGTTCAAAACGTTCACTCTTGTCGGAATTGGGAAACCCGGCGTGCCGCGTTCAAAACACACCATCCAGCCTGTCACCACCGCACAACAGACCTATTCCACCGCCGAGGTGGCCCGGATGTGGGCCGTCAGTGAGTCCTCGGTCAAGCGGTGGAGCGACAGCGGCGCCCTGGCCTGCATTCGGACGCCGGGCGGACACCGGCGCTTTACGCTGCAGGCGTTGCTGGATTTTCAGCGGGCCGGTGGTGTGCTGCGGCACGGCGGGCAGTCCGGGTCCGGCGCCGTGTCGGTGGTGTCCGATGAAGCGGCGGCGGTCACGGCGTCGCTGGATCAGGCGTTGGCGGCGCGCGACTGGGCGGTGCTTCAGGCGCGGTACTACGAAGCGGCCGTGGCGGGCGATGAGCTGGCCGGTGTGGCGGTGCTGGAGCGGGCCTACCGGAGCGGGATACCGGTGGTGGCGTTGAAGGAGCACGTGTTGACGCCGGTGCTGCACCTGATTGGCGAGCGGTGGCGGCGGGGTGAACTCAACATCTGGGAAGAGCACCTGGCGTCGCAGGTGACACTGGCGGCGACCGAGCATCTGCACCGGCAACTGCCGCGTGCGCCGTTCAACGGGCGGCTGGCGCTGTGCGGCTGCCCGGAGGGCGACCTGCACGAAATTGCGCTGCATCTGGTTATGGAAGTGCTGGAAGTGGAAGGGTGGCGGGTGCTGTCGCTCGGGCCGAACACGCCGTTGTTTTCGTTTGCCGATGCCGTCCGGCGGTTTTCACCCCAACTCGTGTGTATTTCGGCGACGATTGTGCACGATCTGGAGCGGCTGCGGCGCGACTACGGAGACTTTTACCATACGGTGCGGCAGCACAGGGCGCGGATTGTCATTGGCGGCGCGGCGTTTGCCGATCCGCAGGTGCGGGAAATTTTCATTCACGACTACCAGGCGGCAGGACTGACGGATTTTCTCGACTACCTGCGGCGTGAATTCCCCGCACCGGCGGTCGCCACCTGACCAAGCCGTACGCCAAGCCGTGCGGGTTGCTCACGTGCCAGCGTCTCATGCCGGCGCCCTTCCAGTTGCAATCCCCGGCCAGTTGCAATCCCCGGCGGGCGGCTGCTGGTGGTCCCGCCCGTGCGGGCCGGGCAGAATATCCAGCCGAAGACTGCCTGCCATCATTCCCATGTGGCGGCAAGTCGGTTAGATTTACAGACTGCAACTGCGCCTCGCCGGAGGCGTACGATGAGTCATAGGCTTCTCCCTGCGCACTTCTGGAGTTTCACCGCCATGCCAGCTTCACGCCTTGCCCTACTGCTTTCAGGCTGCTGCCTCACGGTCGGTTCCCTTGCGGCCCCGGCGTTTTCCCAACAATCACCCAAGCCACGGGTCGAGAAGCCCCAGCCCGCCGCCCCGGCCCCAGCCGCCCCGGCGCCGGCCAGAGTGTCCCGTGAGCAGCGCATCCAGGCCTACGAAAAGTTCCTTCAGGCACGGCGCTACATTGCCCAGGCCGACCCGCTCAACGCCATCACCGCCTTCAAGGAAGTGCTGGCGCTTGACCCCACGGCCGCCACGGCACACGTCGAGTTGGGCAATCTGTACCTGGAAGGACGCAACCTGCGGGATGCCGAATATCACGCCCGCCAGGCCGTGGCGCTCGACCCCGAAGATGCCATGGCCCACTGGCTGCTCGGACGGGTGCTCTTTCTCCAGTCCAGCGGCGCGGCACTCAACCGCGAAAAAGCCCGCGAAGCCGTTGCCGCCTTTGAAACCGTTGCCAAACTGGACGCCCTCAATCTCGATGTGTACCGGTTGCTTGGCCGGCTCTACCGCGATTTGAACGATACCGAAAATGCCCTCTCCGCCTACGCCAAACTCATTGGCGCCAATCAGGGCGGACCCGAAGAGTTCGCCGCCGCCACCGAGCTGTACTTCCGCAAGCGGCGCTACCGGGACGCCGCCAACACCGCCCGCCAGGCCTATGCCCTGAGCGGCGAAAACCCCCAGTGGGGCTACCAGCTTTCACAGGCCCTGCTGTACGCCGGCCAAACCGCCGAGGCCATTGACGTTCTCAAGGAACTGCTCGAAGAAAACGGCAACAACCTGCGGCTCATCCTCAGTTACGCCGAAGCCCTCATGCGCGGCGGACGCTACCCTGAAGCCGAGCAGCAGGTCCAGCGCGTCCTCTCCGAACGCCCCAACCATCCCGAAGCCCTCTCCATTCTGGCCCAGGTGCAACGGCGCAGCGGCCGGCGCGAAGAGGCCGTCAAAACCCTCCGCCAAGCGCTGGCCGGACAGGACGTGACCGAAACGCTCGCCCAGCAGTATGCCCTGGCTGAAACCCTCGTGGAGCTGGGGCGGACTGAAGAAGCCGTGGCGGCCTATGAAGCGGCCCTGCGCAGCGTCTCCAATCCTGACAACTCCGTGAGCGAAAGCCAGCGGGAGCGCGCGGAACTGATCCTGATGCGCATGGCCAGCGCCTACAAGGCTGCCGGAAAACTCGATCAGGAACTGGCGACCTACGACCGTATGCGCCGTCTGCTCGGCAGTGAAAGCACCTTGGCCGACCTGCTGCTCATCGAGTCGCTGCGTAGTGAAGGGAAGCACGAAGAAGCCCTCAAGTCCGCACGCGCCGCCCGGCAGCGCTTTCCCAACGAGCGCCAGTTCGTGTACCTCGAAGCCCAGGTGCTGGCCCGCCTGGGACAGGTTGACCAGGCCCTGAAAGAGTTGTCCAGGGTTGCCGAAGAGGCCGACGACGCCGGCGAAGTCGCCCAGATGAAAGCCATCGTGCTCAGCGACGCCAACCGCTTCGAGGATGCCGAACGCCTGGCGCGCCAGGCCGTGCGCTACGACGAGAAAAACATCGCTTACCTTGTCACCCTCAGCTCCATTCTCGAACGCCGCAAGCAGTATGCCGAATCTGAGCAACTGCTGCGCACCGCGCTGGCGCTCGACCCGGACAACCCCACCGCCCTCAACAACCTGGGCTACTTCCTCGCCGAGCGTAACGAGCGCCTCGATGAGGCCCTGACCCTTGTCCAGCGGGCAGTCAACATCGAGCCGACGAACAGCTCCTTTCTCGACAGCCTCGGCTGGGTCTATTTCAAACAAAACCGCCTCGATCTGGCCCGGCAGTACATCGAGCAGGCCCTCAGCTACGACCGGCGCAACGCCACCCTCAACGACCACCTGGGCGACGTACTGGAGCGCCTGGGCGATCTGGAAGGCGCCCGGCGGCACTGGAAAATTGCCCGGAGCCTGGCCACGGACCCGGAGGACATCAACCGGATCGACGCCAAACTGCAACGCGGACAAACGGCTGAAACCCAGTAACCCCGACCCGGCAGGGATGGAACCGTGGGTCTGAAACTGTGGGCTACGTCTGGTTCATTGCACAGCGTTATCTTCGCGCCCGCCGCCGCGCAACGCTGTCCGTCGCGGCTGGGCTGGCCGTGCTGGGCATCACCGTTGGTGTCTGGGCGCTGACCGTTGTCCTCGCCTTCCAGAGCGGAATGGAATCCGAGCTGCAGGGCAAAATCCTGGCCGGAACGGCCCATCTCAATGTGCTGCGCCGGGGTGGGCGTCCGCTGCCCGACCCGGACGGCCTCAAGGCGCAGATTCAGCAGACGCCGGGCGTCCGGTCCGCCACGCCAACGACCTACCGGGAGGTGCTGCTGACGAGCGGCTCGCGGGCGGCCGCCGGGGTTTTGAAAGCCGTTGACCTTGCGGAGCCGCCGGAAACACTTGAAGTCACCCGCACCCTCTGTCCGGGAACCAACCTGAAAGACCTTCAGCCGACACGCGGCCCCGAAGGCCGGGTGCTCGACGGCATCATTCCCGGCAAACGCCTGGCGCAGGAAGCCGGACTGCGCATTGGCGATCTGGTGGAAGCCCTGACCCCCGGCGCCCGTGGGGAACTGTCGCCCTTTGGCTGGCTGCCGACGACCTACACCTTTCGCGTCGTGGGTTTTTTTGAGTCCGGGTTGTATGAGTACGACGCCGCCTGGGCCTACATTTCCCTCGACGCAGCGCGGCAGCTCACGGGTGAGGAGACACCGGCGACGGTCATCCAGGTCATGCTTGATGACGCGCGCGCCTACCGTGACGTGGGCGCGGTGCTCCAGTCCCGGCTTGGCCCCGACTACGTCATCGAAGACTGGGCCACGCTCAACCGGACGGCCTTTGCCGCCCTCAACCTTCAGCGCCTGGCCTTTGCCGTCGTCATCGGGCTGGTCATTCTCGTGGCGGCGCTCAACATCGTGACGACCCTGATGTTGCTGGTCACGGAAAAACGCCGCGACATCGCCATTCTGCTCGCCATGGGAGCGACGCCGCGCACGATTCTGCTGGTATTTCTGGCGCAGGGATTGGCGCTGGGACTCGCGGGGGCGCTGTGTGGCGGTTTGCTGGGAGCCGCCACGGCCATTATCTGTGACCGCTACGACCTGATTCAGCTCGATGCCCGGATGTACTCCATCGCGTCCGTACCTTTTCGCTTTTCGCTGCTCGATACGGGCATCGTGCTGGGCGTTGCGCTCAGTGTGAGTCTGCTGGCCACGATTTATCCGGCCTGGCGGGCTGCCACCCTCAACCCGGTGGAGGGATTGCGCCATGCGTAGCCGGCGGCACATCGCTTTTCAGCTCGCAGCCTGGCTGGTGGTGGGGTTCACCGGCTGGCTGGTCCTGGAAGCTCCGGCGCAAACGTCGCCCCCGCCCGATGACTGGCTGGCGCGCGCGACGGTGCTGGCCGCCGCGCCCCCCTGTGCGCCGGAGGTGACGGCTGCGCTCGATGACCCGCAATGGTACGTCCGCGCCCGCGCCATCCAGACTCTGGGACGGCAACGCTGCACAGCGGCGGTCCCGGCCCTGCTGGCGCGTTTCGACCGTGAAGACTGGGACAATCAGGCGCGGCTGCTCGTGGCGCTGGGGCAGATTGGCGACCCGGCCGGGTTGCCGCCGGTGGCCCGGGCCGCCACGGGCCCGGCCGGCACGCTGCGCACCGTGGCCCTGGCCGCCCTGGGAGGTTTTACGGCCGCCCAGGTCGCGCCGGTGTTGGCCACGGCGCTCGAACAACCGCTGAACCGCGATGAAAAGTGCATTGTTGCCCGCCAGATTGGCGTCTTCCGCCTGGCGGACTGCGCCTCCCGGCTGGCGGACTGGCTGGATCAGGATGAGGAACTCGACCGCCTCATCGCCGTGGCGCAGTACCGCACCGGAGATCAGGCTGCCGGGCGGCGCGTCATCGAAGCCTTTGACCGTCTCGATGCGCCAACCCGGTTGCAGCTTCTCAGCGACTGGGCGGAACGGCCGGACATGCGCGCCAAAGCCATCCTGCTGAAGTCCCTGCGCTCGGAAGCGCCGGAGACCCGGCTGGCGGCAGCGCGGGCCTGGGCGGCATACGGTGCGCAGATGCCCATCGCGGAAACCCTGAACGTCCTGCCCGATGTGGATGCCGAGGTGCGTCACGTCCTCGTAACAGCGCTGGGAGGCTGCCCGGCAGAAGAAACCGTGGCGGCCGTCATCGAACGGCTGAAGGCGGAGCTACCGGCGGCGGCCCGAGTGACCTACCTGGACGCACTTGAAGCCCTTGACCGGGAGGTGGTGACGGCGGCGCTGCTGGCGGCCCGGCAGGCACGGCTGCCATTCGCCGAACAGGCTCTGGAAAAACTGGGCATCACGCCGGAGGCGCTGGCGGCCCGGCTGGCCGCGCCGACGTTGACGCCGACGGCGCGGGTCACGCTGGCAGTTCAGCTTGGACAACTCGGCGACCTGCGGGCCTTTGACCTTCTCCGCCAGGCGTTGTTGTCCGGGGATGAAGCGACGCGCTGCACCGCCACCGAAGCGTTAGGGCGGTTGCAGGACGTGCGGGCGGTCGAACTGTTGCTCGATGTCCTGGACGATGATGTGCCGCGCGTCCGGTCGGCGGCGGCCGCGTCCCTGGCGCGTCTGGGGATGACGCCTGCGCGCCTGGTGGCTGTGCTGAATGCACCGAACACAAACCTGCGTACTGAGGCACTGCGGCTTCTCGGAAGGCTCAGTGACGTTGCGACGCTGCCGGCCGTGGCGGCGCAGACGCAGGAAGGGGAGCCACTTCCGGTACGCCTGGCCGCCGTGGCAGCACTGGGTCGCCTGCGTCATCCAGATGCCGTTCCGGTGTTGGTACGTCTGCTGTCGGCCCGGGAGCCAGCCCTGCGGATGCAGGCGGTCAGCGCCCTGGGCGAGATTGGAGAGGAGCGCGCCGTTGCCGCGCTGCTGCCGCTGCTGCGCGACCCGGATGCGGCCGTGGTGGGAAAGGTCGTTGCGGCGCTCTCCCGGACAAAAGCCCCGTCGGCCGTGACACCGCTGCTGGCGGCGCTTCAGCACCCGGACTGGCGGGTCCGCGCCGCCGTGGCACACAGTCTGGATGCCTGGGAGGACGCACGCATTCCGCCGGCCCTGGCCGCGGCGTTGGAAGACCCTTCCGCGCTCGTGCGGTTTCACGCCCGCCAATCGCTGCTGAAACTGGCCGTTGCGCCAGAGACGCTGCTGCCGGTAGCCCTCGGCCAGAGCCGCCCGCGTGGGTGGTATGGCGCTTACGTTACGTTGCAGGAACTGGCGCCCGAATCCATACGGGATGAGCTGCGGCGCTCCCTCGATGCACCCGACCCGAAGACCCGTGCCCTGGCGGCGGCGCTGGCGCGGCGCTACCCGGACCCAGACATGCTGGCGTTGCTCTGGCAGCGCCTGGACGCCGAAACCCGCTTTACCGTCCGGTGGTGGCTCGTCCGCGCCCTGGCCGACTTCGGTGAAGCGGCGCGGGAAGGGGCCATGAAGCGCGCCCGGTCGAAACAGCCCCGGTTGCGCGCCGATGCCATGCGCGTTCTGGGTTGGCTTCCGGCCAACCGGGAAAGCCAGTTGGTCTTGCGGGAAGGGCTGGCCGATGCGGAAAGCCAAGTTCGTTCGGCCGCTGTGGAAGCCTTGGGACGCATCGGCGATGTCGCCGCCCTGGCGCCCTTTCTGGCCCGCCAGAGCGGGGCTTTCACCATTGCCCCGGATGAGCTGATGGATGCGCTGCTCGCCTGTGGTGACGCCGGGCGGGCCGTGTTGCGTCAGGCCGTGGCCGGAAGCGAGCCAGCCATTCGGGCGCTGCTGCTTCAGCGGCTTGGGGCCGACGGGCATCCTGATGCGCTGCCCCTGCTGCTGGAGGGCCTGCGCGATGCGTCACCCCTTGTACGCCAGTCCGCACGCCAGGGCTTGGCGCGGCAATCGGATGAACGCGCAGTGCACGCGCTGGCTGCGTTGCCGGATGAACCATAAGCGAAACACGGCCCCGGCGTTGCCGTCACACGCTGCCGGTGGCTTGGTTGATACGTCGCACATGTGTTACAAAACGCAAATGTCATAACGCTCTGCCGATGGGAATCCGGCTGCGTTATGACCGGTACCGGTTACGGCTTCCGGCCGCGTAACTTTCCCGTAAAAAACACAGGACGGTCACCATGCCCCGCGTTGGCGGCGTCATTATCACTCACGGACAACTGGCGACGGAGTTGCTCCACGCCGCAGAAATGATTGTCGGCGACATCCGCCACGTGCGCGCCGTCTCGATTGACTGGCACGATGATGTGGAGATGGCGCAGGGAGTCATCGAGCGCGCCATTACGGAAGCCGATCAGGGGGGTGGCGTGCTCATTCTCACGGACCTGTTTGGCGGTACGCCGACCAACCTCGTCATGGCTTACAGCGGGCAGGTACGGGTGGAAATCGTCACCGGCGTCAACCTGCCGATGGTCATCAAGCTGGCGACGGCGCCCCCTGACTGGTCACTGCTCGACGTTGCCCGGTGCGTGACGGAACAGGGGCGCAAGAACATTCATCTGGCAAGTGAGCTGGTGCAGATGCGGACAAGTTGAGTCTCCGCCATCCGGGCCGGCTTGATCGCTCTCCATTTTTCCTTGCTTTCCGCAGCATTGTCGAAAGGTCCCCATGCCACTTGAGCGTCTGGTCACGGTGACGAATCCGTTGGGGCTGCATGCGCGTCCATCGGCGCGTCTGGTGACTGTCGTCAATCAGTTCAAGAGCCGGGTGCTTCTGCGCCGGGCGGATGATCCGAACTTTGTGGATGCCGGAAGTATCCTGAGCGTGATGTTCCTGGCCGCGGCGCGTGGAACACCGCTCGTCATCCGCGTCGAAGGCGAAGATGAAGCGGCAGCCATGGCCGCCGTCGTGGCGCTGTTTTCCGAAGGTCAGGAGTCCTCCCATGTCTTCTAATCCACTGACCGACACTGAACGGCACTTCACAGGACTGGCCGCCTCGCCCGGCGTTGGTTTCGGGCAGGTGGCGCGCCTCGTGCCGCAGACCCGCCCGCCGCTGTTCATTCACGTATTGCCGCACCGCGTAACACTCGAAATCGAGCGCGTCAAACGCGCCATGCAGCGCGCCCGCCGGCATCTGGAAGGTGTCCAGCACCATTTTCGGGAGCAGGTCGGACATGGCTCGGCCTATCTGCTGGATCCGTACATTCTCATGCTTGATGACGCGGTTTTGACGCAGGCTATCGAAGACAATATCCGGCAGCACCGCATCAATGCGGAGTGGGCCGTCAAGCGGGCGGTGGAGTCCCTGCTGGCGTCCTTCGACAACATCCAGGATGCCTACCTCGCGCAGCGCCGGGACGACATCCGGGATGTCGGTCAGCGGCTCATTGGCATCCTGTCAGGCCAACCAATGCGCATGCCGCAGTTGGATACGCCTTCGATTCTCTTTGCCGACGACATCCTGCCGACCATGCTGGCCGAGGTGAATCCGACGAACCTGAACGGACTTGTGACAGATACCGGCGGCGTGATGACGCACACGGCAATCATTGCACGCAGCCTTGGCATTCCGGCGGTATTTGGCGTTCAGGAAGCCCTCAATCAGGCGACTGAAGGGTCCGCCTGCATCGTGGATGGCTCGCACGGCGAAGTCATCCTGCATCCCCGGCGGGCAACCCAGACCGTGTATCTGGGACGCCGCGCCGCCGAGCAGCGTCTGCGCCGGGACGGGCTGAGTGTGGCGCGGCTGCCGGCGGTGACGCGCGATGGCATCGCCTGTCACCTGCTGGCGAATGTCGAAATCCAGTCGGAACTCCCCGGCGTCGAACGGTGTGGGGCGCAGAGCATTGGGCTGTTTCGCTCCGAGTTCATCGTTTCCAGTGATGCCAGCAGCCTGCCGGATGAAGACACCCAGTGCGCGGCCTATCAGGCGGTCATTACCGCTTCACCTGACCACACCGCGACGATTCGGACGTTTGATTTCAGCAGCGACACCCTGCCGGGCGAAACGCGCATCGTGGAACCGAATCCGGCCCTTGGTCTCCATGGCGTCCGGTGGTGGCTGGCCCACGAAAACGTTGCCAAAACCCAGCTCCGCGCCATCGTGCGCGCGGCGGCGAGCGGGCGCGTACGGATTCTGCTCCCCCGTGTGACCTGCATCACCGAGTTGCGTGCTGCCCGCGAGTTGCTCACGGCGGTCTGCCGCGAACTGGGCGCAGACGACCGGCTCCGCCGGCGGCTCGAACTGGGAGCAATGATTGAAATGCCGGCCGCGGTGTTCATTGCCGACCGTCTGGCGCGGGAAAGCGATTTTCTCTCCATTGGCAGCAACGATCTGGTGCAGTACGTGCTGGCCAGCGACCGGGGCAACGAGCGGGTAAGCTACTTGCAGCAACCGCTGCATCCGGCCGTGCTGGCGAGTCTGAACCTGGTTGTCAGGGCGGCGCAGGAAACCAAAAAACCACTGACGATGTGCGGCGAGATGGCGGCCCAGCCGGTCTGTGCCTTCGCCCTGCTTGGTCTGGGAATCCGCCGGTTCAGCCTGTCGCCAGCCGCCCTGCCACAGCTCAAGTCCACGTTGCGCCGGTTGTCCGTCCGGGATGCCGAACAGTTCATGGCACAGGCGCTGACCCTTGATACGGCCCACGCCATCGAAGCCTGCGCGCAAACCTACCTCAAACCTTGAGAGACGGCGGCCCGCCTCGCGCCGCCAGCGTCGGACTTCCGGGCGTTGACAGCGCGCCCGGTTTTCGTCAGAAGTCACACCAACCTTTGCCTGCGGACGGGTCACGGTGACATCCAGGACGCCCTTTACTGCCGATTTCGAGACGCTGGATTTCGATGCCATCCGGGAACATCTGGCGCGTGAGACACGAACGCCTTACGGGCGCGAGCTGGCGCGCGACCTGCTGCCCAGCGCCGACCCGTCTGAAGTGCGCTACCGGCTCCGGCTGACGACCGAGGCGCGCCATCTGCTGACCGGGCAGGGGGGCTTCGGAATGGGCGAACTGCCGGATGTACGCCCGCTGCTGGATCGTCTGCGGCTGGAAAATGCCACATTGACCGTGGACGAAATCCATGCGCTGGCGCGAACCATGGAGGCGGGGCTGCATCTGCGCGCGACGTTGCGCCCGCACCGGGAGCGATTTCCACGGCTCGGCGCGATTGCCGAGACGATTCCCGATTTCCGGGACACCCTGGCGCAGGTTCGCCGCATCGTGGCACCGGACGGACAGCTCGATGAACGGGCCAGCCCGGAGTTGCAGCGCCTCCGCCAGGAACAGCAGGTCCAGCGCGACCGCCTGCAACGGCGGCTGGAGCGGTTGCTCCGCCGCCCCGACCTGGAAGGCGTTTTTTCTGACGACATTGTGACCCAGCGCCACGGCCGGTTTGTCATTCCGGTGCGGGATGATCACCGGGGACGGGTGGCCGGGGTCGTCCACGGGATGTCGGGCAGCGGCATGACGGCTTTTGTCGAACCACTCGACGCCATCCCGCTCAACAACGAACTCACCCGCCTGCAGGAGCTGATCGAAGCCGAAGTCCTGCGTCTGCTCCAGGAAGCCACGCAGCAGTTGCGTCACCGGCAGTCCTGCCTGACCGCGTTGGTGACGGCGCTGGGCGAACTCGACCTGGTGGTGGCCAAAGCCCGTCTGGCCGAGCGTTTGCGCGCCGTCGAGCCAACGGTTTCGGAAACCGGCCGGTTTCAGCTCACGGCCGCACGGCATCCGTTGCTGATGCTGACGTTTCAGGCGCAGGGGCGCGAAGTCGTGCCGTTGAGTCTGACGCTGGATGCCGCGCAGCGGGCGCTCGTTGTCAGTGGGGCCAACGCCGGCGGCAAGACGGTCGTGCTCAAAACGGTCGGATTGTGTGTCCTGCTGGCACAGTCGGGGCTGCACGTTCCGGCACAGGCGGCCGAGCTTCCGGTGCTGCGGCAGGTTAACGCCGACATTGGCGATCAGCAGTCGCTGGCGGCAAACCTTTCGACGTTTTCTTCCCACATCACCAAACTGGCCCGGGTGGCGGCCGAGTTGACGCCGCCAGCACTGGTGCTGCTCGATGAAGCCGGGACGGGCACCGACCCGGACGAAGGCGCGGCGCTGGCGCAGGCGCTCATCGAGCATTTTCGGACACGCGGGGCCTACGTCCTGGCGACGACCCACTTCAACGCCCTGAAAATCTATGCCGATTCGACGCCGGGCGTCATCAGCGCCGCTGTGGCCTTCGATCTGGAAACCCTGACGCCGACGTATCAGCTTCATCTGAACGCCGTCGGCAGTTCGAGCGGACTGGTCATTGCCCGCCGCCTGGGCCTGCCGGAGGCGCTGATTGAACAGGCGCAGAGCTATCTGCGCGAACGGGAGGTCATCCTGGCGCAGTATGTCGCCGAACTCGAACGCCGGGTGACGGAAGCCCGTGACGCCGCTGCCGCGCTGGACGAGGAGCGCGCCGCGCTGGCCGAACGCTATGCCCGGCTCGAACAGGAGTTTCTGGCGCGCGATGCCGCCCGGCAGGCCGATTTCGAGACCCGCGTACAGCAACTTTCCACGGCGTTTGAAGCGCGGCTGGCATCGCTGCTGGAGCGCATCAGTGAGGCCGAAACCCGCGAACGTCTGCGCCGGGAGGCCGTTCGCCAACTGGAAGCCACGGCGGCCGAGGTCAAGGCCGACGCCGCGGCCGACAAGCCACTGGACAAGCCCTCGCTTGCGGCCGAAGTGGCCGCACGGCGTCCGCAGAAGTCCAAAGCCGCGCAGCGGGCGCTGGTGGCGGAATCGCTGACGGCACAGCCGGTCAGGACGGCGGCGGAACTGCGTCCCGGCGACCGCGTCCGCACGGCCTTCGGGACGGTCGGGCAGGTTGAAGCCATTTCCGGCGAAGAAGTGACCGTCACCAGTGGCGCTTTGCGTCTGAAAGTGCCGGCGACGACCCTGGCCAAGCTCCCGCCGGCGAAGTCCCAGCCGGCACCATCCGCGCCCCCGGCGCGGCAAACGCTGGTGGCCATGCACGACGTGACGCTGGAAGGGCAGGTGCCCTCCGAAATCAATCTCATCGGGCTGACGACGGATGAAGCGACCGATGCCCTCGACCGCTATCTGGATCGCGCCGTGCTGGCCGGGCTGACCCAGGTGCGGGTCATTCACGGCATTGGCATGGGGGCCCTGCGAAAGGCCGTGGAAGCCTTTCTGCTGACACACCCGCACGTGGAAAGCTTTGCCCGCGCCGACCGGCGGCAGGGCGGAGACGGGGCCACGCTGGTGAGTTTGCATCCGTGACCGTCCTGCGGCTGTTTCTGGCAGCGGTGGCGTTTCTGACGCGCCTGCCGATACCGGCCTGGGCGCACCCGGACGGCCGGACACTGGCGGCTGCCATGGTGTTTTTCCCGCTGGTCGGGGCGCTGCTGGGCGCGGGGCAGGCGGCACTCATTCTCGTGCTGCACCCGGTGCTTGCGCCGGATGCGCTGGCCCTGCTGCTCATTGCCACGACGGTACTCGTCACCGGGGCATTGCACTACGACGGGCTGGCCGACACGGTGGACGCGCTGGGCGGCGGCTGGTCGCCAGAGCAGCGGCTGGCCATCATGAAGGACCCGCACATCGGGACGTTCGGCGTGCTGGCGCTGGTGGTGGCCGTCCTGGCCCAGTTCGTGGCGCTGCGGAGTTTTCAGCACGTGGAGTCGCTGTGCCGGGCGGTGATGGTTGCGCCATGTCTGGCCCGGATGACGATTGTCTGGCTGGCGTGGCAGGAGCCTTATGCGCGGGCTGAAGGTGGCAAGGGACGCTTCATCGAGGCGCTCCAGGGGCGGCATGTGTTGGGGGCGCTGCTGACCGGCGGGGCAATCGTGCTCGGCGTGGGCGGCTGGTTGGGCAGTCTGCTGTTGGCGTTGGCGGCGGTACTCGTCATGATGGCGGCCTTTCGTTTTCGGCGCTGGCTGGGTGGGATTACCGGCGATGCGCTGGGTGCGGTCTGTCAGACGTGTGAACTTCTGGTCTATGGCGTGTGGGTTGCATTTCGGCCGTGAATCGGCATCCGGCGGCTGGCGCTGGCGGCTGGGCGCGGCCCTGCTGGGGCTGCTGCTGGCTGCCTGCGCCCGTGAGCCGTTTCGCGTCCGTCCCAAAACGGACCCGCCGGTGTCTGAAACCCGGGCCGTGGCCGTTGCGGAAACCGATTACGTTCTGCGCGCCCGTGCCGTCTGGGATGGCAACGAACTCGTGGACCGCTTTGACGCCAATCACCTGACGGCAGGGATGCTGCCGGTGTATGTCTGGCTGGACGTACGCACGGCCGCACCACTTGACCTCAAGGCCTTTCGCTTCCGCTTGCACGATGCAGCAGGGCAAACCTGGCGGCTACTGTCCGTCCGGCAATCCGAAAAGCGGCTGATGAAGTCCTACGGCATCCGCGCCTACAGTGTGGATGGCTACCAGACGTTTCGCCAGCGCTATACCGATTCGTGCTTCCCGACGACGGGCACTGTGGCCGCCGGGGAGCGCGCCGATGGCTTTCTGTTTTTCGAGATACCACGTGCCCGGCGCGACCTCCCGGCCGGAACTCTCTGGCTGGAAGTCGAACGGCGCGGGCCGGGTTCGCACACTGTGACGCGCATCGAACTCCCAGCAGCGGATGTGGTAACGTCGTCTGCACCGAAGGAGTGAGTGTGTGTGGTATGAAGCCTTTACGAGTATTCGCCCTGATGGGGTTGGGGTGGCTGGTGCTGGGCGGTGGTGCTGGCGAGGCGCCGGCGCAGTTTTCGGTGGCGGCCGGCTCGCTGACCGTGCGCGGCCGGGTCCTGGATGCCCAGACAAAGCAACCGCTGGTCAACGCCCAGGTGAATATACGGACGAAATATGACGACTACCGGACGCTGACCGATGCCGAGGGGTACTACACGCTTCAGGTGTCGGCCGGACGGGAGTTGCGCGACTTTGAGCTGATTTTCAGTCACCCGGACTACCGGGAGAAGTACTTTCACACGGCGTTCCAGCCCGTTCTGCGGGATGACCTGACAGCAACCGTCGAACCGCTGCGTGCCCGCGTCAAGTACCGTAAAAACAAGCTGGACATGCCTTGTGGCGACCGCAAGGCGCTCATCACCAAGGGCGGCGATACGCTTTCGTGTACCTTTGCCTGTGAGTCGGCGCCGGCTTTGACGGTGCGCCTCCCGGCCGGCAATGAAATGCGTGTGACGGCGGCCGGCGGCTTTTCACTCAGGATTACCGATGAGAAAGTGGAGTTGCGCGGCGCGGAAAACCAGGCGGTGGCTTTGCAGGTGACCGCCGTGATGTTCAGGCGTTGACTGCCTGGGAGCGCGCTGGGAGCGCGGGCATCCTGCCCGCGTGATGAGTTGAGAGCGCGGGTATCCTGCCCGCATGAATCCAACGGGCGGATTCAACCGTCGCTACGCGACGGGGGGGGTTGGGGGCGTATGTGATTAAATTCATCCGTCGCTACGCGACGAGTCTGGGAGGGCGGGCATCCTGCCCGCGTGATGAGTTGGGGGCGTGGGCATCCTTGCCCGCATGAATCCAACGGGCGGATTCAACCGTCGCTACGCGACGGGGGGTGTGTTGGGGGCGTATGTGATCCGTGGGTTGAAACCCACGGCTAAATTCATCCGTCGCTACGCGACGAGTCTGGGAGGGCGGGCATCCTGCCCGCGTGATGAGTTGGGGGCGTGGGCATCCTTGCCCGCATGAATC